>Ga0078972_1001732_pt1 | contig 78870 bp, 51 predicted proteins | sample YelNatPaOPGAMG01_FD_67568 | JGI IMG/M metagenome (GOLD analysis project Ga0078972, IMG submission 67568) | Hot spring thermophilic microbial communities from Obsidian Pool, Yellowstone National Park, USA - OP-RAMG-01 (SPADES assembly) (version 2) | ecosystem: Environmental > Aquatic > Thermal...
ATCGCGGTCATACTGTTGTTGGCCATCGTGGATAACCCTCCTGTGTCTTAGTCAACATTGGAGTTCCACGGTGGCCGTTGCTAACTCAACGGTAATTTACACCACACTCTGATACTCTATCACAGCCAGACTCAGCGCGCACTCGTGGGTATAGTGAAGCGGAGGGGCGGGATCACAGGTGCACGTGGACGTATTGAACGTATGCTGACCGGGGATTGTAACATCGATCGTGTACCCGCTATACACCCACGTCCCATCCGACTCGTTGCACGGGAATTCATGGCTGAAGTCCGTGCAGCTCACCGAATACTGGTAGTTCCCAGCTATTATCGGGCAGTCCGGGCACGATCGCAAGACGCTCCTGCCGCCATCGCGCCCTGAACCGCAACCAAAAACATTGCCAAACACAGTAGGCCTGACCTCACCCACATTTCTGATCTCTTGCCTCCTCTTTTCCTTCTGGCACCACATCGCGCCGCGACAGGTTGCCTGGATTCGCTCGACTAGGAGCCGCCGTGAGCGTCCCATTCACACACCATTATCTGCGCCTGCTTGGCCCACTCCGAGTGAGAGTACCGCTCAACCACATTCCGCATAGCCTGCCTCGCAGCAGTGTCCATGTTGCTGTTGCGGTAGCATATCCCAAGCTGGTATTCCGCGTGCGCGCGGGCGTCATCGCTGGACTCGCGGAGCGCGAGCACGGCTCTGCACAACGCTGCCGCCTCTCGGTACTTGCCGGCGAGAACGTAGTGGTCAATGAGGGCCAGCAGTATGCCCGGCTTCTTGGCGGCAGGCGCCTCCTTCGCCATCGCGTTCAAGACTTCCGCCAACTTGTCGATCTGGTTTGAGTTCGAATAAGCCGCGATCAGCAGAGGGCGAAGTTCGGAGGCCAGGGAGTCCTTCGGATGTTCTGCCATAGTCTTGGCAATCAGTTCGGCGGCTTCGGCAGGTTTGTCGGCTGGGAAGAGCAGCGTCTTGCCATATGCAATCGCGAAGTCCATCGGCCTGTCGAGATGCCTGGCGTAGAAATCCTTGATGTAGGCAAGCGCTTCGCCGCCCTTGTCCTCGCCCTGGGCAAACGCGCACTCGCCGATGTAGTAGCACGCGTCCCAGACCTGCCAGCGGGCGTTGGGGAAATGCTCGATAACGAACTTGAGCAGGGCCACGGCCTTGTCATACTGCTTCATGTCCTGATACAGCCGACCGGCAATGGTGGGCAGATATGGGCCGTCGGTTGGATACTTCGTCACCAAGTCCTCGATCAGGGGAGCGGCCTCGGCGGAGGTCATGCTGTCGCGGTAGCACTCGCCCAAGCGCTTGCGGGCGGTGGCTCGTTCGATAGCCTGCTTGAGCTCGGCTATCGCCTCTGCATATTTCTTCCGGCCCTGGTAGATCGCGCCCGCGCATTCGTGCCAACGCCCAGCCTCCTTAGGATACTGCTCGGAGAGCTTCTTGAGCAGCGCGGTCGCGTTGTCCCATTTCCTCGCGCCCGTGTAGCAGTCCACGAGCGCCACATCCACCGACTTCGCGTCCGGCGCGGGCAGCGTCTTGTCGGCGGGGGCGGCCTTCATGAGGCACGAGATCGCCTGAGGATACTTGCGGTATCGCTGATAGTAACAGCCCAGTGAATAATATGACCACGCGGCGCATTCGGGTGACTCGGCGGCGATGGCGTCGATTTCCTTCTCGACCTTGCCCCACTCCTTGTTTCGGATGTGGCACTTGATCAGCCATCGCCGGATGCGCCTGCCGGTGTCGGCGGATGCATCGCGAGTGCTCAGGGAGGGATCGCGCAGCACAGCCTCGTAGCACTTGACGGCCTTCGCGAAGCTGTCGGTCATGCGATAGCAGTCGCCCAGCTTCTCAAGCGTGTCGGCGTTGGGTTTGGGGTCCGATGACTGGACGGAGTCGAGAGTCTTCACGACCCAAGCAGGGTCGGCGGGCGACCTAGTCGAGAGGAGGTACTCGTGAACCTGATCGAGAGCTTCGACGAATTTGCCTTGGGCCACAAGGGTCGCGATGATGTCCTTCGACAGGCTCAGGATGCTCGAATCGGCAGGCGAAGTCGCGAGCGCGCAATGCGCGATAATGCATAACAGTGTGAAGACCACGGCACACTGCCGAAGATGCAAGGACTCCTCCCTACTGCGCTAATGGCTGGTATTATACCACAGTTTGACGGCCAAGCAATATCCTAATCACAGGAATTTCTATTCGTCCCTCCCCGATTTCATAGAGGCCATGGTGAATGGGAAGCTTGTTCAAGAGCGGCGGATCACGCCGCACTCCAAAGGCGCTTTGCTTGAGCGTTGGAAGGCGGGGGGAGAAGCGTCGGGGTAGATGCTGAAACAATGGGCGCTCGTGATCGACCTACCGGACGCGATCCCCGCGATATGGGCGATGGGCTACGGCGCGGCGATCTGCGCGGCGGGGATGTTCAGCGTGCGTGAGGTGCGCATATTCGGAGTCGTCGAACTCGTGAGCGGCGCGGTGGCGTTTGTGTTCATGTCCTATTGGCCGGTGAGCCTGTATGTGCTGGCCGTAACGCTCGGGCTGTATCATATCATCTTCGGCGTGTGGCTGATGTGCAGGTATGGACAATAGCCGATGGCGCACGAGATCGATGACACAATCCACCAAAAGACCCGGCTGGCGGTGATGGCGCACCTGGCGGCGGTGGGCGAGAGCGACTTTTTGACGCTCAAGCGGACGCTGGGCCTTACCGACGGCAACCTGTCCATCCACTCGTCGATCCTCGAACGCAGCGGCTACGTCGAGGTGGAGAAGTCGTTCGTGGGCCGCAAGACCCGCACCGTCTACCGCATCACCCCCGCGGGCAGGAAGGCGTTTGAGGAGTATGTGGGCGAGTTGGAACGGATCTTGCACGGGGCCAGAGACTGAAGAGGTGAAGCAGCCATAGGATTGGCACAGTTTGTGCACGTTGACAGATGAGTTTGCTCTCTGCCGAACGGCAGCAGGCACAGGGGGGCGAGCATTTGCGAAGAATACTGTTCTGCGCGGCGGCCTTGTTCGTGCTGGCCGTGGTGTCGCCGGCGAGCGCTGTGACGACGGCTTTCACCTACCAGGGAAAGCTCACGGATGGGTCGGGGAAGCCTCTGACGGGGCTCTACGACCTTTCGCTCAAGCTCTTCGACGCACAAACTGATGGAAACCAAGTCGGCAGCACGATCCTGCTGCCACAAGTGCCGGTATCGGACGGCCTGTTTACGGCTGAGCTGGACTTCGGCGGGACAGCATTCATCACGGGTAACGCCCGCTGGCTCGAAACGGCCGTCGGCGCCACTACTCTCACGCCACGAGTCAGGATAACGGCGGTCCCTATGGCAGCGTTCTCGGCGGCGCCATGGGTCACGACCGGCAGTGACATCAACTACGACCTTGGGCACGTTGGGATCGGCGTCGAGGCTCCGACCGAGAAGCTCGATGTACGCGGCACGGTGAAGATGACCGGCCTCAAGCTGCCGACCGGCGCTGAACAGGGATATGTGCTGACCTCGGACGCAGCCGGCAGGGCAACATGGAAAGCACCTCCCGCGCCTCTGGCCCCGAGCCTGCCGGCGGTGCAGCCGCTGCGAAGACTCATAACCGCACCGGCGGCGGTAGCGGTAAACGTGCACCCGGAGACCAGAAGCATACTTCTCGGCGCGAGCTTCGGTGGCAAGAGCCTGGTCGAGTATTGCCACGACAACGCGATTCCTCTGACGCTCGACATTCCCGCCGGCGAACTGAACTCGCCCGATAGGTTGACCACCGACGATGTCCGCGACCTGTATCTCAAAGGCTGTGAGATTGCCGCGTACCCCTGGTCCAGCAGCACTATTCTTTCGGCCCAGGCCGAGATGGCGGCGGACATCCGCCGAACGAAAGCTTACTGGGACAGCGCCACGGACACGTCCGGAAGGCGGCTGCCGTGCACGGTTCGCGGATGGATGGATGGGGGCTGCTGGGATGGTGGTGAGTTCATAACCGGCGAGGCCGACGACGGAGAAGCGAGCCGGGCGCTGCGCGAGTTGTTCGACTACAGCACCCTCATCGAGGCCAAGCTCGGTGGCCTGCCTTCACACACCATTCAAGCCAGCCCGCATTTCACGCCGCGGTCGTGGCTAAGCTTCCTTGCACAGGATGCGGCACAGGCGACGGCCCTGGGGAAGGCACTCGCAACGCCGGGTCTGATCTCAGTGATCTATTTCCACGACTTTGACGACCCCGTCCCTGCCGCTGCACTGCTGGCTGAGCTGATCCAGCAGCGAAGTGCCGGCAACGTGGCGCTGGTGACCGCGCATACCGCGCTCACAGGCGCGCTTTCGATGAGTGGGATTCCAGCCTACGGTGGTCTTGTCGACGCAGGGTACGAGCTTATGGACATCCCGCACGGCGACTCCCCCGGGTTCGGCTGGCGCTCGAAAGACGAGGGAGATGGCAGCGTAGTGCGGAGCACATCCAACCCCTTGACCGGCAACTCCTCCGCGCTCGTAACGGTGCCGACCGACTCCGATCTACAGCTCATGCAGGCGATGAACGTGATACCCGGCGAGATATACGCCGTGAAGTTCCGAGTACGAGCAAGCAGGCCTGATCAGCAAATAGCTCTGCAGGTGAGCTTCCCTGTGTCCGACTCGCCGAATGATGTGTCTGTGCTCGCTATCTCACCAACATCGGTCGGCAGCACCGAACCAGTGACATTCAGGGCGGTTTTCGGTGTCCCGCTAAACGCAGAGGGCCGATGCAACATCACGCTGGTCGTCGGACGGATGCTCGGGGGCAGCGCGACCGTTCAGATTGACGACTGGCGCCTCCTGCCGTGCTGATGCGCTCCGAACCCGTGATGCGCGATTCATGCCTGATCTGAGCTTCAAGAGCATTATTCACGATCCTCGTGAATGATGCTGGCTAGTACGGCCACTTCCAGTCGCGAATCTCTGGCATGTCCTCCCCGTGGCGACGGATGTACTCCTTGTGCTCGATGAGCTTGTCGCGGACGAACTGCTTGACGTAGGCCGCGATGTAGCCGAGCTTGGGAACGCGGTCGATCACGTCGGCCACCAGATCGTAGCGGTCCAGGTCGTTCATCACGGTCATGTCGAACGGCGTGGTGGTGGTCCCCTCCTCCTTGTAGCCGCGGACGTGCAGATTCTTATGGTTGGTGCGGCGGTAGGCGAGGCGGTGGATCAGCCACGGATAGCCGTGGAACGCGAAGATGATCGGCTTGTCGGTGGTGAACAGCGTGTCGAACTCCTTGTCCGTCAGGCCGTGTGGGTGCTCCTCGTGCGGCTGCAGGGTCATCAAATCGACAACGTTGATCACGCGCACCTTGAGGTCTGGCAGCGCCTCGCGAAGGATCGATACGGCGGCCAGAGTCTCGAGGGTCGGCACGTCGCCCGCGCAGGCCATCACGACATCCGGTTCGTAGCCCTTGTCGTTCGACGCCCACTCCCAGATGCCGATTCCGGCAGTACAGTGCTTGATTGCCGAGTCCATGTCAAGCCACTGCGGCTGGGACTGCTTGCCGGCAACGATGACGTTGATATAGTCGCGGCTGCGCAGGCAGTGATCCACGACGCTGAGCAGCGTGTTCGCGTCCGGAGGAAGATAGACCCGCACGATCTCCGCTTTCTTGTTGACCACCAGATCGATGAAGCCGGGGTCCTGGTGCGTGAAGCCGTTGTGGTCCTGTCGCCAGACGTGGCTGGAGAGCAGTATGTTGAGCGACGCGATCGGCCGGCGCCATGGGATATTGCGGCAGACCTTTAGCCACTTGGCGTGCTGGTTGAACATCGAGTCCACGATGTGGATGAACGCCTCGTAGCAGTTGAACAGCCCGTGCCGCCCGGTGAGAAGGTAACCCTCCAGCCAGCCCTCGCATGTGTGCTCGCTGAGGATCTCCATCACGCGGCCATCAGGGGCGAGGTGATCGTCGTATGGCACGGTCTCCGCGTCCCAGGCACGATCGGTGACCTCGAAGACTGCGTTGAGGCGATTGGACGTTGTCTCGTCCGGGCCCATCAGGCGGAAGTTGGTGTTGTTGAGCTCGACCACGTCGCGAAGGAACTGCCCGGCAATGCGCGTCGATTCGGCCTCGACCTGGCCGGGCGCGGGGACATCGATGGCGTATTCACGAAAGTCCGGCATTCGCAGGTTCTTGAGCAGAATGCCGCCGTTTGCATGTTGGTTGTCCCCCATCCTGCGAGTGCCCTTAGGGGCGAGATCGGCGAGATCGGGGAACAGCGTGCCGTTGGAGTCGAAAAGCTCCTCGGGCTTGTAGCTGCGCATCCACTTCTCGAGCAACTTCACGTGCTCCGGCTTTTCGGCCATGTCGGTGATCGGGACCTGGTGCGAACGCCAGTAATCCTCGGTACGCTTACCGTCTACTTCCTTAGGCCCGGTCCAGCCCTTGGGGGTGCGCAGCACGATCATGGGCCAGCGAGGACGCTCGCCCGCGCCGTTCTTGCGCGCGTCGTACTGGATGGTCTTGATCTCACTGATAACCTCGTCGAGCGTGCGGGCCATGAGTTGGTGCATCTCGGCCGGGTCCGAGCCCTCGACGAAGTAGGGCTTGTAGCCATAGCCGATGAACAGGTCGCGCAGCTCGTCCTGCGGGATGCGGGCGAGCACAGTCGGGTTGGCAATCTTGTAGCCGTTGAGGTGCAGGATCGGCAGGACCGCGCCGTCGGTGACAGGGTTCAGGAACTTGTTGGAATGCCAGGATGTCGCCAGCGGGCCGGTCTCGGCCTCGCCGTCTCCCACCACGCACGCGACGATCAGGTCCGGATTGTCGAACGCCGCGCCGAACGCGTGAGAGAGCGAGTAGCCCAGCTCACCGCCCTCGTGAATCGATCCCGGCGTCTCCGGCGCTACGTGGCTGGGGATGCCGCCCGGGAACGAGAACTGCTTGAACAGGCGCTTCATGCCGTCGGCGTCCTGCGGGATGTTGGGGTAGTACTCGCTGTAGGTGCCCTCGAGGTAGACATTCGCCACCAGCCCCGGGCCGCCGTGCCCCGGCCCCGCCACGTAGATCACATCCAGATCACGCTCCTTGATGACGCGGTTGAGGTGGACATAGACGAAGTTCAGACCGGGCGTGGTGCCCCAGTGGCCGAGGAGGCGAGGTTTGATATCCTCTATGGTCAGCGGCCGCTTGAGCAGCGGATTGTCGAGCAGATATATCTGGCCGACGGAAAGATAGTTGGCGGCGCGCCAGTACTTATCCATCCTCTTCAGTTCGTCTTGAGTGAGGGGACCATTCTGGGCTTGTCGTTCGGGCTTGGTGGTTCTCATGAGCTCCTCCCGCGATGTTATCGATTCGTCTATACCCGGTTCCTGCCGTCCCTGACAATGCATGCCATACGGAAAAGGGGTGTCCGGTGGACACCCCTTTATACTTAGTGGTAGGCTGGTTGGTTCCCTGCGCAATCGAGTCCCGGAGAACCCTCCTGCCGCGCCGTAGACGTCGGGTTCTGGAGAACCCTCCTACAGCGGGTTGACTTCCAACGGATCGCGCACGACGATCACCGGCACAATCCTGCCGCCAAGATTCTCCGCGTCTATGACGCCGGTCACGCGAACCATGCCGCTCGCTGGCGGGGCCGACGTACCGCAAACGACCTTGACTCCCGAGTGGCCCAGACCGTCGGTGAGCCCGCTGCCGTCATCGAGGAAGAAGTACTTCATGTTCGGGTCGGACGTGTTCGCGCCGCCCGCGACTCCGGCCACGCGGACCAGCAGGCCGAGGTTATATATGCCCGCTCCGCCGGTAACGCTCGGTGTGTTGGCGTTGAACGCAGCCCCACCGAGAGCTCGGCAGACGAGACCGAGCGCGCGGATCGGAGTCGTGGCTCCCTTATCCGTCCACGAAGCGGCGCTCAGAACCCGCGGCGTGCCGGAGCCGAGCGTACCGCTCACGTCCACCTTGTGATTGACGGACGGAAGAGCACCGCTGTACAGGACCTTCAGAGCGGCGGACCGGTCGGCCTCCTCGATCCAAAACGCGTCGCCCGCCGCGGCGGTGACAGTCTTATCCCAAAGGTAGACGGATTCGCCGCTTGATTTCGGCCAGACGTCGCTGATCCTGAACCTAGGATCGACGAGCATATACGGCCCGAGAGTGAGCGTTGCCGGATTCACCGCGCCATCGGCGTTGCAGGCCCGCAAATGCAGGTAGTAGACTCCCGGCGCGCCGCACTTGACGAGCGGGCCGGACGTCCACTGCTGGGCCGCGTTCCAGTTGGGTTCGCCCGGACTCGTGTCCCAAACGTAGAGATACCTGCTTGCACTGGCAGGCGAGGCGCCGAAACCGTTGACCGCGGTGAACTGCAGGCAGGCGTCATACGGCCAGGGCCCGGCCGCTCCGGCGCTGCAAGTGACCGCGCCATTGCCCGAGGCTCCGTAGACGGGATCAGCCGCCAGGGTGTAGGTAGTAGGCAGAAGCACCTTGGAACTGTCCACCTTTGCGCCGCTGATCGTCACGACCGCCGTCACCGCCCTGACGTAAGCAGTGTTCGCCGCCAGGCCGGTTTCAGTGGCCGATGTCGCTCCCTCGGCCGCGCTGAGTTTGAGCGACCCGGCCAGGTCGTAGAGGCTGAACCCGTCCTCGTCGGTCGAGTTGTCTACCCAGTTCCATGTAATGCTGCCGGGCGTGGTCGAGACAGCCGTCGTTGAGCCGGGGGCGTTCGGGATCTTGCCGAACGAGATGTCGTCGTAGTTGTTCCAGTGCAGCGGACTGCTGTAGACATTGCCTGACTTGGGCATAATCGTGTTGAGCTCGATTATGTTGTATCCGTTGGTCGTGATCGAGTCCCGAGTGAGCACCGGCGTCACCATGTTGTCGATATAGAAGCTAACGTCGTTGGTGTTCGAGGCCTTCCTGGGACCGACCACTATGCGCGCATGGTGCCAGCCGGTGGTGCGGTTGACAGAGGTGTTGAACCAACCGTTCGCATATCCGCCGGAATCGCCCACGACGCGCACCTGATACTTCGCCGCGTTGTAGCCCGTGCTCCAGTCGTTTGACATGCCGATCGCCAACTGCTGCACGTTACCGGTCAGCGGGTTGGGCACCGGGACCATGTAGTCGGCGTTGGACGGAACACCCGAGTAGTAGCTGAGCGCAGCAAAGTCGTTGTCGAAGTTGGTGGACGTGCTTGTCCCGAGCGGATCATTGAACCACCAATCCAAGTAGATGCCGCCGGTGAACGCGCTGCCATTGTTGAGCCTGTAGGCGAGATTGTAGCAGTCCTTGCAGTTGCCGGCGGTGCCATAGAGACTCTTGGAGCCGGTGTGCTTCACGCCCGTGTCGATGCGCCCGTTGGGAGGATTGGGACCCCACCACGGATTGCCGGAGCCGTTCGGCGCTTGATTCGGGCCGCTTGTGTCGTTCTTATCGATGCTGTCGGCATTCGTGCCGCCGGTGTTGTAGGTCTCGAACCCCTCGAAGAGGAGGCACCGCGTGAAGTTCGCATATAGCGTGTAGTCGTTGGCGGGCATGTTGAATGTGTAGCTGCTGTCCGTGGATACAACGGCGGTCCCGCCGCACGCGTCGGATGTCCAGTTGACGAATCTGCAGCCGGAACTTGGAGTCGCCGTCACAGTAACAGACTGCCCGGTCGAGTAGGTCCCGCTGCCGGTTACAGTTCCGCCCGAACAGGTCACCGCGCTCATCGTATAGCTGTTAGCGGCGAAGTTCGCATACAGCGCAGTGGCTGAGGATGGCATCGAGAAAGTGTAACTCGGGTTCACTGACACGAACGCTCCGCCGCAACTGCCCAGGGTCCAGTTGGTGAATGTATAGCCCGGGTTCGCCGTGGCCGTCACCGTCACCGACTGGCCGGGGTTGTAGCCACCGGCGCCCGTGGTAGTCCCGCCGGCTGCCGGACAGGACGTAACGGTCAGCGGGACGCCGTCGGCAACGAAGTTCGCGTAGAGGGTATACCCTTGGCCGGGCATGACGAACGAGTAGGACGCACTCGTCGAGACGACGGTCCCGTTGAACCCGCCCGTCGTCCAGCTCACAAAGCGATAGCCGAGGTTGGCGGTGGCGACCGCGGTCACGTTGTTGCCGGAGGTCTTCGATCCGCCGCCGCTCACTGTCCCGCCCGCTGACGCGTTGAGCGTGAGCGTGGACGCAGTAGGGATCAGGCTGAATCTAAAGCCCTCGATGTTCCAGCGATGCGTGCTATCATTGACGTTGCCACTGGAGTAGGTGAACTTGATCGTTGGCTGCGTCTGCCCAGCCGCGAGCTGTATATCACCGACCTTGACGAACTGCCCACCGTATTGGAACTGAAAAACCTTGGTCGAGCCGTTCTTGAGATCGCCGTTGAGGGCCGTGCAGTTGGAGACGCTCGTGGAAGTCACGATGTCGGTGGACACGTTGGCGTTGCTGTAGTGGCCGACATCGACCTGGTACGTGCCGCCGGGCACTCTGAGGTTCGGCCTCACCTGCATCCATTTTCCGCTCGGACTAGCAGTGCTGGCGGGGAAGTAGCGGCTGCCGCCGGACGTCATGTGTGAATCATAGTCGCCCGTCCAACCGGCTGAGTTGCCCCAGTTCGAGTCGCCGTCCTCGGAATAGCAGGAGGCGTTCTGGCCCCTGGGTTCGACGTAGTACTCGGGCGATCCCGAGTAGTTCCAGCCGTACCAGTCGCAGACGCCTTCGTAGACGCCGTCGGCATAGGCCTGCCGCCCGGCGGCAACGTAGAGGACGTTGTACACATCGCTCCAATTGTCGTGATAGAGGCCCTCGACAAGCACGGCGGGCACCGCACTCGTATTCCACGGCGCGATGACGTACATGTTCCAACCGCACCAGGGATAGTCTGCCCATGTGCCCATGTCGTAGCCGCGGCCAAATGCGCTGAATTTGCTCACCAGCTTATGGCAGAGCTGGTCGGCAAACGATACGCATGTATCGTTGTGCCAGCCCGCCGAGCTCTGGTGGTAGAACACCTTGGTGCCATGGGTGCTGACCCAGCCGCCGTTTCCGGTGGCGTCGCTGTGCAGCGCGATAAAGCAGGCCGATCCCCAGGCGTTGGATTCACTGCACGCAGTGCCCAGGTCCTTCCACGCGGAGTTCTTGACCGCAAAGCCCCTGGCGGCGAGCCTGGATGCACACCTCGTGGCCACGTCCTGCATATTCGAGCCTTCCTCGTAGACGCCGTCAGGGCTGTGATTGCTCGTCTGGATGCTGGGATTGAGATATATCTTCATAGCCACAGCCGGGCCAGATACGAAAACGGCAACCAATGCTGCAGCCGCGCAGATGATGAGTAGACGCCTATTCACAAGCAAACCTCCTCGAGTGCCGCTCATAGCGGGTTGACCTCCGCCGGGTCACGGACGATTATCACGGGCACGATTCTGCCGCCCGCGGTCTCTGTACCGATGATACCGGTCACACGCACCACGCCGCTTGCGGGCGGCGTCGCTGTGCCGCAGATGACCTTGACGCCGGAATGGCCGAGGCCGTCGGTTAGTCCGCTGCCATCGTCAAGGAAGAAGTATTTCTTGTTTGGATCGGACGTGTCCGCACTGCCCGCCATACCGGCGATCCGAACGAGCATTCCGAGATTGTACGCGCCGACTCCCCCGGTCACGCTGGGAGTGTTTGCACTTGGGCTCGCTCCGCCCAGCGCTCGCGTGATCAGCGCGAGCGGATCGATCGGATTTCCGACGCCCTTGTCAGTCACGCTGACGGCATTGAGGACGCGGGGCGCCGTACTCGAATCAAGCGCGCCTATCACATCCACTTTGCTGTTTCGGGCCGGAATTGCCCCGGTGTAGGCGACTCTCAGCGCCGCGGTCCTGTCGGACTCCTCTATCCAGAATGTACTGCCGGTGGCGGCGGTCACCGTCTTATCCGAGAGCTTGTAGTTGGTCGAGTTCGGCAGCGCCCACAGATCGCTGATCAGCGAGACCGGCTCGAACTGGATCGGGGCGAAGTTGGCATACAGCGACAGGGCGCTGGAGGGCATCGAGAACGTATAGCTCGCGTTGCTGGAGGCAAACGACCCACCGCAGCTGCTCATTGTCCAGTTCGTGAACATGTAGCCGGGGGCCGGCGTGGCCGTGACTGTGACCGACTGGCCGTAGGTGTAGGTTCCGCCTCCGGTCGTAGTTCCACCAGCCGACGGGCAGGCAGCCGTGGTCAGCTGCAAGGGGGCGAACCCGAACTTAGCGTAGAGCGTATAGTTCCCGCCGGGCATGGTGAACGTATAGGTAGAATTCGCGGACACGAGCGTACCGTTGCATCCGCCCGTCATCCAGCCGACGAACTGGAGCCCGGGGAACGGAGTCGCTGTGACCGTTACGGTGTCACCCGCGGTCTTTGCGCCGCTCCCGCTCCACGTGCCGCCGCCGCACCCATTAATGTAGAGGGTGGACGGAGTCGGTATGAACGCGAACCTGAAGCCGAGCACGTTCCAGCGGTTGTTGGCATTGCTGACATTGCCGCCGGAATAGGTGAACTTGATCGTGGGCTGGGACTGGCCCGGGCTGAGCGCGAATGTGCCAAGGTTGTACCACTGGCAGCCGAACCCTTTGCGGAAGGCATTCGTGGTGTTGCGCTGCAGGTCGCCGGACTGAGCGGTGCAGTTGGTGAGAGCGATCGACGTCGAGATATCGGTTGAGATGAAGTCGTTGTCGTAGTGCGCGACGTCGATCTGGTATGTTCCGCCAGGCACGTTGAGTACCGGCCGGACCTGCATCCACCGGCCGGTCGGATCGGTAGTGCCGGTCGTGTTCGACGGATAGTAGCGGCTGCCGCCGGAGGTCAGATTCGAGTCGAACGAGCACCAACCCGCGGAGTTGCCCCAGTACTGGTTGCCGTCCTCCTGGTAGTACTGGTTGTTCTGACCTCGCGGCTCGATGTATTTCTCAATGTTGGCGACGTAGGACATGCCGAAGTGGTCGCAGATTCCTTCGAAACACGCCTGGGCGTAGGCATCGAGGCCGGCGTCGAGCTGGAGGACCTTGGTGCAGTCGTTCCAGTTGTCGTGAAAGAGAGCTTCGAGCAGGATGTTGCGAGCCTGAGTGTTGGAAGGGAACTGGCTGTAGGTGTCACTGTAGACGCCGAGGCTGGTGGGAATGCCGAACGCGCCGAACTTCTGGACCATCTTGTTGCCGATCTTGCTGGCGAGGTCGTAACTCAGCGAGTAGTTGTCCACGTAGGCGTACGGGAACATCTGCGTGCCGTAGTTGGAGTGCCATCCGGTGTCGTTGGCGCAGCAGGCGTTCGTGTGCATTGCCAGCACCACGTCGGCCATCCACTGCCGCGCGTTGTAATCAGACGTGCCGTATTCCTCGTTCCAATCCGCATGCCTGCACTCGATACCGCGCGCGGCCAACTTTGCGGCGAGCTTATCTGCGGCGGTGTGCATCGCATTGCCTTCGATGTACTTCAGGTCGGGACTATGGTTGCTCAACTGCCGGCTGGGCGCCAGGTACACCTTAATGGCCATCGCCTGGCCCGCCGGAAGCAGAACGCATACCAGCGCGGCCGCGAACACGCGAGCAAGCGTGAATGCCTTGTTCAACTCCGAACCTCCCTGTTTACCCCCCGATCGGCTGCCATCGCCCAATTGCTATGCTTACGGCGCATTGATCTCCGCCGGATCGCGCACGACGATCACGGGCGCGACTCTCTCGCCGTCGGTTTCGGCATCGACAACGCCGGTCACTCGCGCCGTTCCGCTCGACGGCGGCGTTGCGCTGCCGCAGTTCACCTTGATACCGGCATGCCCGTTGCCATCGGTCAGGCCGCTGCCGTCATCGAGCACGAAGTACTTGCTCTGCGGCTCGTCCGTGTTCGAGTAGGTGACTGTCCCGGCGATACGTACCAGCATACCGATGTTGTAGAGTCCTGTCCCGTTCGATATGCCAGGAGTGTTCTCGTTGATGGCGCTCCCGCCTATTGCCCGCTGGATAATGCCGACCGGAAGAACCGGCTGGTAGGTTGCGCCGAGGTCCTCCACAAAAGTCGCGTTGAACACGCGTTGCGCGGTAAGCCCGTGCAGTTCGCCGTAGACATTGACCGCGTGCCCCCGAGACACCGTGCCCGGCCACAGGACCTTGAGCGCGGCGGTGCGGTCGGTCTCCTCGATCCAGAATGCGCCGTCGGTGCACGCCGTCACGACTTTGTTTGGCAGGCTGAGAGAAACGCCGTCATCAGTGGCCCACAGATCGGAGATTCTGACGACAGACGGCACCACTTTGACCGTATAGGGGCCGAGAAGCAGCGAGTTCGTGTTCGCGGCGCCGTTCGCGTTGCAGGCTCGCAAGTGCAGGTAGTACGTGCCCACACCGGTCGGCGTGAGAGCCAGGGTCGCGTTTGTCCACTGGAAGGCGTTGTTCCAGTTCGGCTCATCGGCGCTTGAGTTCCAGACATACAGATACTTGCTCGCCTTCGCCGGCCCCGATCCGAAACCGTTGATGGGCCAGAACGATATGGGCTTGCCGAGAGGACACCAGGACGCCGGACCACCCGGTCCGATGTCGCAGAAGACGGCTCCATCGCCCGACGATCCGTAGACGGGGTCCGCAGCCCAAGTGTAGGTGGGGAATAGAGCGGTCCTCGATGTCTCGATGTCGCCCGCGAACTGCGCCGAGTAGGCGCTAACCCATCTCGTATATGGCGTGTTGGCCGCCAATCCCTCTTCCACGTAGGTCCTGACGCTCGCTCCCGGTATTCTCGTGGACGTGCCTCCACTGGAGGCCGTATGCAGGTAGAAGCCGTCCATGTCCGTGGCAGTCGTGTTCCATCGCCACGTGATGGAGTTCGGGCCGGCAGCCACGACGGTCGCGGTGGGCGCCGACGAGACCAGCGTGCCGAGCGATATGTCGTCGTAGTAAGCATAGTACGGCCAGCACGCACTGGCGTTTGCAGACCTCGTCATCGTCTGGGTCTCGATCAGGTTGTAGCCGGTCGTGGTAACAGCATCCACCGTCAGCAGAGGGCTGTTCATAGTGTCTATGTAGAACGAGACATCGTTGTGTCCGCTGCCCTTGGCCGGCCCAACCGAGATTCTTGCATGGTGCCAACCAGCCGAGCGCGCCGCCGGCAGATTGTACCACCCGCCCGTGCCGTAGTTTCCGGCGCCGCCGGTCACATGGGCCTGATACTTCGTCTTGTCGAAGGCCCCGGTGTCGTCGCTGGCCATGCCAAGCGACAGCCGCTGCACCGCGCCGGGCAGAGGGTTCGGCGGGCCGCTGGGATAGTCGCTGTTCGTAGGAATCCCTGTATACGAGCAGAGTGATAAGCTGTCGGCGATATACAGGCTGTCGGACCGGCAATCGTACACGCCGCCCGCGCCTATCTGGTCGTAGAACCACCAGTCCACATAGAAACCGCCGGTGAAGGTGCTGCCGGCGTTGATGCGATACGCGAGGTTGTAGTAGTCCACGCCGTTGCCGTGCCATCCGCCAACCATCTTGCTGCCGGCATGGGGATTGATGCCGTCGTGCGTGTTGACGACCTCGCCGTTCGGAGGAGAAGTGCCCCACCAGGGGTTACTGGAGCCCTGATTCGGGCCGGCGCCGTCATTCTTGTCAAGGCTGCCAACCGCGTAGCCCTCGAACGTCTCCACCCATGGGTTCTTGGTGAAGTTGGCGGTGAGCGCGTAGTCGCTGGCAGGCATCGCGAACGTGTAGGTCTTGTTGGTCGATACAACCGTCCCGCCGCATCCGCCGGTTGTCCAGCCCGTGAACCAATAACCGGCGGCCGGCGTGGCGGTCGCGGTCACCTGAACGCCATTTGCGTAGCTGCCGCCACCGCTGACGGTTCCGCCGCCGCACGAGGTCACCGAGAGCACGTGGGTCGTGGTGTCCTCGTCGAAGTTGGCGCAGAGCGTCGTCGCGATCGAGGGCATATTGAATGTGTAGCTCTGGCTGGCGGAGACGAACGCTCCGCCACAGCTGCCCAGGGTCCAGTTGCGCCAGATGTAGCCGGGCTTGGTCGTGGCGGTCACGGTAACCGGTTGGCCGGGGTTGTAGCCACCCGCGCCCGTGAGAGTACCGGCTCCGGCGGGGCACGACACTAAATCGAGAGCGACGCCGTTGACGGCGAAATTCGCGTACAGCGTGTATCCCTGCGCGGGCATCGCAAACGTGTATGAGGCGGCCGTAGACACGACCGTACCGTTGAAGCCGCCCGTTGTCCAGCTCACAAATCTGTATGCGGTGTTGGGCGTGGCAGTGACGGTCACGCTGTCGCCCGAGGTCTTCGCGCCACCCCCGCTGACCGTTCCGCCCGAAGACGCGACCAGTGTGAGAGTCGAGGGAGTCGGCACGTGGTAGAATCGGAACCCCTCGACGTTCCAACGGTGGTTGGAATCGTTGACATTGCCGCTCGAGTATGTGAACTTGATAGTGGGCTGGCTCTGACCGGCGGCCAGCACGATATTGCCCAGATTCACATACTGGCAGCCTCTCGCGAACCGAAAGCCCGTAGTCGAGCCGGTCTGGAGATCCCCGCTCTGCGCGGTGCAGTTCGTCAGCGACGTGGACGCGACGATGTCCGTGGATATCAGGGTGTTGTCGTAGTGCGCGACGTAGACCGTGTAGGTGCCGCCCGCGACTTTGAGAACCGGACTCACCTGCATCCAGTGGCCGCTGGGGCTCATCGTTGAGGTCGGGAAGTAGCGGCTCCCGCCGGATTTGAGGCTCCCATCGAAGCTGCCGCACCAGCCCGCGGAGTCCCCCCAGCCCGAGCCGTCCTCCTGATAGTACGAGCTGTTCTGCCCGCGCGGCTCGATGCGAAGGTCCTCGCGCGGCGCGTTGGCATTGACCTGGTTGATGTAGTAGGTCCAGTCCCAGTGACTGCCGGGGTCGGTATGCGTGCCGCAGCAGCAGTTAGTTATGTCGACATGGCCGCAGATACCCGAGCCGCCGCAGGTCGATGCGGGCGCGAATCTCACCTTGGGGATGCCCCATCTGTTGCACAGGTCCTTGACCAGCGCGGCGGAGGCGTTGTACATTGCCGTCGGGTGGGTGGAGTCGCTCGCGCTGCCCTCGTGCTCGATCCCGATCGCACAGCCATTGAAGCAGCCCGCGTGCCAGGCCGTCTGATAATCGCGGACCATCTGCACGATCGTGCCGTCCTTGCCTATGTTGTATTGGCAGGACGACGGGCCGAGATCGCCGTGGTTGCAGTTCTTGAACCAGTCGCGCGTTCCCGCGAGGCTGCCTTCCATTGTATGTATGACCACGGTGTCGCTGGAGTGCCATGCTGTCGAGTAGTTGCAGGACGCGGCAGCGTCCCAGATCGCGCCCGGGTAGTCTGTGTTGGTGGTCTGGACATCCGCGGGCAGCAGACTCGGCAAGTCCACCGAGCCAATGCTCTGAGGCGAGGTTTCGAATGCCTCGCCGGCGGCGTTAACGACCATCTCGAAGCCATCGCGCATCGCCTTGAATATCTCCCAGGCGAAGAAGCGGCTGTTTTCCTCATCGAGCCCGGCGTACTTGATGACGGCCGGCAGCCACGCCTGCAGGCCCTTCGAACGATCGATCTGCCACATCTTTGCATAGTAGTCGAGCACGGCGGCGGCCGCTTCGATGTTCGCGGCGGGCTCGACCTTGAGCGTGTCCTCGGAATAGCCGGTCAGCCGAGCGCCGAGCGCCAGCGAGTCACCGCCGCGGTCGTTCCTGCGTAGCGCCATCACGCCGTACCCACCCTCGATCGTCGGCTGCGAGCCGCGGTTCTCGAACGAACTGCCGTAGTAGCCCAGTGTAAGCAGCAACTGCAAAGGCACATTGTACTTCGCGGCCGCTGACTCGAACATGGGCATCAGGCTCGTCTGCCACGGTGTCTGGGGCTCCTGAGCGGAGAATCCGAAATCGTGCTGGAAGTCGGGCGACAAGGAGACGTCAGCATCCGCGCTGACGCACACGACGAGCATCAGGCAGCCTGCCGCAAGGACGAAAGACAGGATTCTCACGACTACAACCTCCCAACGGGCAGACCTGCGAGGCGGACGCAGTGTTGTCGGAATGCAGGGCGTGCATTCGCTCCCCTGCCTGGAAGAACGGCACTGCCACGTCTTGAGTATGCCTGTTTTGCGCCCGCATGTCAACTGGTAACATTACCAGGTTGCCTGGCTTATTGACCAGATTCAGCTTTGGTCAGTTCATCTGGTTAGGGGAATGGCTCCACAGGGCGCTGCCTCAAGAAAAAGGGCGGCTCTGAGAGCCGCCCTTTCGCATCAGCTATGGCGCTAACGTCAAGGACGGTAGCGCTCTCAGGCTGCCATCTCGCCTCTGAGGCGAAATGGCAGCCATTGTCGTCTTATAGACCGAGGATCCAGAACCGCGAGTAGGAGATCGCCTGGAATCGAGCGACCAGTCCCGCGGTCTCGCCTGCAGGGATCACGCTATTAGCGGGCTGTACCCCTGCAATGTTCGTTGCCCACGCATGCTGAGCCTCGACCTGATAGACCTTCTTGGGGTCGATCTTGATCTCGTTAGCATTCTTTGGCGCGAGCCGGGTGAGCTTCATGGCGCCATTCCACTCGTAGGTGATGGTCCGGTTGGCAGCACCGTTGGCGCCTCCGCGGGCCACGTCCGTAGGAGTCTTGATGGTCACCGGGATCAGCGTCAGAGCTGGCGCCGCCGGCGGGAGCGGCCCAGACGGCACGCCCTTGCCGATCAGCCCCAACTTCGGTTTCTGCTGATCGTAGGCCGCGATCGCCGGCCTGAAGTTGGCGCAGTTCGCGCCAATCGACGGCAGCCAGTAAGGAAGGTCATTGGCCTTATAGGCGCGGCTGACATCCCCTGGCACGTGGAAGACAGGCACGCTGACCTGTATCTTCACAGTGACGGTCTGATTCGCCACGTAGGTGGTACCCTTAGCCTGAGGCGATACGACGGTCATAGTGGGCTGACCGAGGTGGTTCAGGTTGTAGACGCCGAAGTGAGTTCCGCCCAGAACCGGAGCGATAGCGAAGACCGGAGCCGCTGCGTTGCCGGCGTTGTCCGTCGCCGCCACGCTGAGCTGGAAGTCGTCCCAGTCATTCCCGGCAGGAAGGTCAGCGCTGAGGTCCCACGGTTCGTTTGGCGTAATGTCAGCTTCCACGGCCGCGGCAGGGGCGATCTGATACAGTCGGTGGATCTGCTTTGACTTCACGCCACTTCCCGTGTCAGTCGCGCCCCACACTACCTGGTAGTTGTAGCCCCGATTGGTCCACAGGATCGGCTCGTCGATTGCCACGAACCCGTTTCCGTCGCCCTTATCCACCCGTATGGCTATCGTTGGAACGGGGGCCGTGTTATCGACCGTCAGCTCGTCGCTGTCGGCGCTTTCGACATTGCCGTTGCCGGCCGCGTCAACCGCGCCGTCGGCATTCACCCTTATGGCCAGCACACCATCGCCCGTGCAGTTCGTCAGAGTCACGGTGTACTGCTTACCGCTGACCGCCGCAACCGCGATGTTGCAGCCCACACCGGCGGTGTTGTCCTTGGCAATGTCAGCCACCGTAAAGCCGGTGACCGGCTCGCTGAACTCCACCGTGTAGGTGACCGTATCGGCAGCCTTGGCCGCGGTCTGTCCCGCGGGCAGGACAGGGCCGGTTATCTCAACCGTCGGAGCGTTATTATCAACGACGAAGGTCGCGCTGTCGGCGCTTGCGGTGTTGCCATTGCCGGCAATATCCATCGCGGCGTCCGCGTCCACCTCGATACCCAGGTTTCCATCGCCGCTGCAGTTGGTCAGTGTAACTGTGTAGACTGTGCCGCTGACCGCGGCAACGGCCACGTCGCAGTCCACGCCAGGATCGTTGTTCTTGACTATGCCGTCCGGAGCAAACCCTGTCACCGGCTCGCTGAACGTCACGGTGTAGGTCACCGTATCGGTGCTCTTGACCGTGGTCTGACCCACGGGCAGAACAGGGCCGGCGGAAACCACAGCGGTCGGAGCCGTGTTGTCAACGTCAAACGTCGTGCTGTCGTCGCTCTCGGTATTGCCGTTGGCGGCCGCGTCAACGGCGGCGTCCGCGCTGATCTTGATGCCCAGCGTGCCGTCGCCGGTGCAGTTCGTAAGTGTAACCGTGTATTGAGTCTCGCTTACGGCGTCAACCGCGACTTCGCCGTCCACGCCGGCACCGGCGTTCAGAGTGACGCCCGCCGCATCGAACCCGGTCACGGGCTCGCTGAATGTCACTGTGTAGGTCACCTCGTCGGCGGCCTTTGCCGCAGACTGACCAACGGGCAGAACCGGCGCGCCAATGGTCACCGTGGGAGCGGTGTTGTCGACCGTCGCCGGAGCACTCGGACCGTTTCCGAGATCAGCATTGCCGGCGGCGTCAACCGCCGCGCCGCCGTTGATGGCAATGGTAACCGTTCCATCGCCACCGGTGATCGGCACGTTGACCGTCGGGGTCGCGGTGTTGGCGTCGTCGATAGTGACCGCGCCAACTGTGGCGCCGGCCGGGGTAACGACGACGTCAGCCGGTGTCAGATTGACCGTGACGCCATTGTTGTCGGCATACGTGACCCTGAATGTGACAGTGTCACCGGCCTTGGCAGCCGTCTGCGCGCCCGGATAGGCCGGAGCGGCGATGCTGCAGGACGGAGGCGTTGTGTCATAGATCGTCGAAGTGCTGCCAGCACCGGCCGGGTCGGCCGAGATGTTGCCGGCGTTATCCTCGACTTTGATGCCGAATGCATAGACTCCGTCGCCGGCTGCGGGCACGTAGTTGAACGAGCCGTTAGCCGCGGCGGATGTCTGGGCCGTGGCAGCCCACGCGCCGCCGGGTGTCTTCACCCAGAGCGTCACCTGCTTGACATTGCTTCCGTTCGGCGCGTTGGCGAGGCCAACATCGTGAGAGTTGTAGTTCACGACAATCGCAGATGCGTTGGTTATGGCAGCGGAGTTCATTCCATCCACAACCGGAGCCGTCTTGTCGATATTGGTCGTGACAACCGCGTTTGCGTCGCGCGTGTTGGCAGGAGTCGCGTTGTCGGCGGCGGTCACCTTGATGGCGTGCGTGCCTTCGACGTTCATCGTGAAGGTGGGGGCAACGCCGTCCGGGATGGTTGCATCCACGGAGCCGTTGTTGTCCACGTCCACGTAGTACTCCTTGACGCCCGCCGATGCGTCGGTCGTGGAGAACGTCACGTCCACATCGTTCTTGGTCCACGCCGCGGTGGACACGCTAGCGTCGAATGTTTCCGGCTGAGTGCGGTCGATCCAGAAGTCCACCGACGCGCGGTTCTCCAGGCCGACTCCGCTCTGCAGCCAGACCCATGCCGTATGCTTGCCGTCGGAAAGAACCGTACCGCCGGGTCCGGACGTCGTTACCGGAATCGGGAAGACGCTGTTGGCGCCGGCGTATTCGGTTGTCCCACTCGGAGGAACGTCCGCCGGATCGGCCGGATCGATTGCGACTGCCTCATCGGATATGTCGGACGCCGCTGAGCCGGTCCAGCTCAGGTCCACGAAATCCGCGCTGGTCCAACTTGCGGGATCGACCGACGGGCCCGCTGTGAACGTCGGCGCCAGCTTGTCTATCTTGACGACAACATCTGCGTTGCAGTCTCGGGTGTTTGGTGTCGGCCGGGCGTTGTCCATGGCCGTAATGCGGACCGTGTGCTGTCCCTGGGCCGAAATGGTGTATCCAGGTCCCGGGCCATCGGGCACATAGGCCACGTGGCCTCCGTCTACCTGGACGTCATACTTGTCGACGCCCGACGCGTCGTCGCTGGTGCTGAACGAAATGTTCACGTCACCGTTGAACCAGCCTGCCTGGTCCGGGGTCGCATCGAAGGTGTCCGGCGGGGTGTTGTCAACGTTTATGTCAACGGTTCCTTCTCTCTCGTTGCCCGCGTTGTCGGTTGCCTTGACGTATATCGTATGCGCTCCGTCGGCCACACCGCTGACGTCAACGGCGTTGGGGCTTGCGTGAACGGCGTACACCCCGCCCACGTCGAGCTTGACCTGGTAATTCTTGATGCCGGAACCCGTCTGCGGCACGTCCGTCGCGCCGGGGTCCGTGGTCGAGAATGTGACGGTGGAGGTACCATGCGTCCACTCGCCTTCAGCGATCCAGTCCGGGCTGGCGGATATGGTCAGCGGGTTGGGCTGGGTTCGATCTACCCAGAAGCTGACGGGCTGGTAGTTGTAGAGCCCGACCGTACTCTCAAGGTATACATAGGCCTTGTGCTCGCCATCAGTGAGCCCAGGGGTCAAAATGAGGAACGGACTGCCGTTCTCCGAATACTCGCTTCCGGGCATGCCGGGAAGGACGGACGCGTCGGCTGGATCAACAGCCACCCACTCGCTGTCCACGCCCGACAGCGCGTCGCCGGTCCAGAGAATGTTCACGCTGTCCTCGCTGGTCCAGGTCGCCGGATCGGCTGTTGGGCCGTCGGCGAACGTGGGATCAGTGTTGTCGATAGTGAACACCCCACTCACGGCTGCGGGATCGGCGCCCAAGCTTCCGCCGCTTCCGCTGATCCGCAGCACACACTGGTCCGAAGTCAATCCCTCTGCCAGCGTCCAGTTGACGGGGCCAGCAGCAGCGCCGTCGTAGATGGTCTGCCAATCTCCCACTCCATCTGGGGACACCTCAATGAGGACCGGGTCTTGATCTCCCGGATCGTAATCGATACCGTTGGTGAGGGTGACGTTGTCCCCATCCGTGAGCGGTCCTGCCGGCGCGTTGATCGACATCGCCGCATAGCACGTGCAGGACGCCAACAGGAACAGCGTCACGGCGACTGCGATTGCCAGTGGCAGTTTCACAGCCAGGTCTTTTCTAACCATTCCCATTACTCTCGCTCCTTTCGAGATACGTAGAACTGATCGCCAGAACGCACGACCCCACGTGGTCATCCTTTGACACGTATAATAGGGATCGCATGGGGAATTGCCTCACGGCCAGGGTGAGATACTTGAAAGCCACAGGACGTGCGTGAGAACCGTCGTGGAAAGCAGATGGTGCAGACATCCTGTGTTGTAGAGAAGAGTGTTACCACGCCCCTTTCCATACGAGCGCGTCTGCCTGGTACGCGGACATTGTACACACCAGCTTAGTCGCTGTCAATGAAGAGTCCTTCCCAAAGTGGAACTTTGGGGAACAAACTGTCGCGGCAACAACAAACGCGGGGGTTCCCGACCGATTGCCAGCATGGTTGCTGTCATCCCGCAGTCATGATCGGCGTAACAGGCTGTTTCACATTAGAGCTGCAAAGCGTGAAATGCAGTTATTTGTCATACCCTTGCATGCTACGAGCCCATCTTGGAGCGGCAGACGACCGTCGCAGGGAAACCCGGCCGCCATCGCGAAGCTGACTATTGTAGACGAGACCGCACCGGGGGGCCAAACCATGCGTATCACACTCTTGAGAGCTGCCGCACTCACGCTCATCGCGGCTGTGCTCATCGCCTCGGCCGCAATGGCGGCCGATCTCGCGCGCAGCGGAAAGACCAGCTACTGCATCGTCCTCTCTAATGACGCGACTCAGCCGGAGAAGACGGCCGCCCGAGAACTGCGGAGTTTTCTCAAGCAGATCACCTCTGCTGATTTTCCGATCAAGACGGAGGCCCAGGTCAAACCGGACGCGCCGCAGATCCTGGTGGGCCCGTCGCAGCGCGCCAAAAGACTCGCGCCGGACGTGGACTGGGCGTCGCTCGGACACGACGGAATCGTAATGCGCACGATCGGCAACAGGCTGCTGCTCGCGGGCGGGCGGCCGCGCGGAACCCTGTACGCCGTATATACGTTCCTCGAGGACTCCCTGGGGTGCAGATGGTGGACCGGAACCGAGAGCACAATCCCGAAGGCAAAGACCGTCGCGCTGCCTGCGCTCAACGTCAACTACACGCCCAAGCTGCTCTATCGTGAGGCGTTCTACCGTGACCCGAACGAGAACCCGCTTTTCGCGGCCAAACTCAAGCTCAATGGCCACTTCTACAAGATCCCGCCCAGATTCGGCGGGCACTACTCGATACTGGGCTGGTGCCACACCTCCAACGCACTGCTTCCCCCGGATAAGTACTTCGCCGCGCACCCGGACTGGTACGCGCTTGTCAACGGCAAGCGGCAGACTACGCAGCTCTGCCTCTCCAACGACGAGATGCGAAAGGAACTGACCACGAACGCGCTCGAGTGGATCGCCAAGGACCCGACCGCCGGCATCATCTCCATCACACAGAACGACTGCGGCGGCAACTGCCAGTGCCCGAAGTGCAAGGCGATAGATCAGGAAGAGGGCGCGGCGTCGGGTTCGCTGATCCGGTTCGTCAACGCAGTCGCCGAGGACATCGAGAAGCAATACCCCGATATGCTCATCGAGACGCTGGCCTATCAGTACACCCGCAAGCCGCCGCTGCACGCAAGGCCGCGTAACAACGTGGTAGTGCGGCTGTGCTCGATCGAATGCAACTTTGCCAAGCCGCTGGACAGCGACGCGAACGCCACCTTCCGCGACGACATGCGCAAGTGGGCCGCGATCGCGCCGAACCTCTACGTCTGGGACTACGTCACCGATTTCTCGAGCTACATCCAGCCGCAGCCTAACATGCGGGTGCTGGCCCCGAACCTGCGGTTCTTCGTGGCGAACAAGACCATCGGCGTGTTCGAGCAGGGCGACTGCGCGTGCAGCGTTGGAGATTTCGTGCGGCTGCGGGCGTGGCTGCTGGCGCACCTGGAGTGGGATCCGTCGCGCGATCCGAGGCAGCTCACAACCGAGTTCCTCGACGGCTACTACGGCGCCGCCGGACCCTATCTGCAGCGGTATCTGGACCTGATTCACGACTCAGTCGAGAAGAACGGCCAGAACCTTGGTTGCTACAACGGCGACCTATCGTTCCTGACGTACGATGTGATGGCGCAGGCGACAAAGCTCTTTGACGAGGCCGCGAAGGCTGTCGCGAACGACCCCGCGCTTGCGACGCGCGTGCGGCGGGAGCGAATGCCGCTGGATCACGTGTGGCTGATGCGCTATGACGACCTGCAGGCACAGGCGGAGAATGCGAACGTACCGTTTGTCGGACCTAAGGACCCATCCGCTGCGTGCAAGGAATTCATACGTCTCGCGCGAGAGTGGAAGGCCAACAACTACAGCGAGGCGCGGTCGTTCGATTCGTATGTCCCGTCGCTGGAGGCCAAGTTCGGCCCGCCGCCGCCCAAGCCGGAGGAGTTCGCCAAGATGCCGAAGGAGGATGTGGTCGAGGTGCCGGCGAACGAGCTCACGCTGTTCGACCCGCCGAATTGGGTGAAGCTCGTCGACGATCCCAAGACTCCGTCGGGCAAGGCCGCGGTGATGTCGGGCAATCACACGCAGTGGGCCGTGCAGTACCATATACCGGACGGGTTTGCGAAGGACCACCCCGGCGCCTGGAAGTGGTATGTGATCGCCCGCGCGGAGGGCGCGAAGTCCGGCGCGGCGTTCAACTACGGCATCTACGACAACCACGGCCACCGCGAGATATCGCGATTGACCGCTGGCCTTGCGAGCAGCGCCGACGGCAACTACCAGACCTACTACCTCGGCTCGATGCCGCCGACTGAAGGCCTCTACGTCTGGATCGCACCACTGGCAAACCCGGACGTGGTGAGGGGGGTCTATGTGGATCGGGTGGTGCTGGTAAGGGAGAGGTAGCCCGTTTTCCAGAGCCAGTAAGTCGCCGAGTGCGTCGAGATCGCTGTCGTAACGCAAGGAGCCACCATCGCTGGAACGCTGGAGAACCTGCAGGAGGCCGTTCCCCTGCGTCTGAAGGAGGAAGACCTGAGCGAACTCGGTCTCGCGCCCGACCCCAGCATCCTCGTCACGATGGAAATGGAGCTTGAGCGCCGTGCCTCTCGACACAGCCCAACTACTTGGCCTGTGCGGATGCCTGCAGCGGCACGCCGACCGCGTGCGCGAGCGAGGCCCGGGCCTGGTTGACGGCGGATTGGGCATTGACCTTGTTGGTCTGCGCGGTCGTGAGCGCGGTCTGGGCATCGATCACGTCGAGAAACGTCCCCAACCCCGCCTTGTAGCGGCCTTCCACAAGTCGCAGCGCCTCTTGCGCGTTGGCGACTTCGGCCTCGGCGGTCGTGACCCGCTGCTCGGCGGTCATGAGGTTGAGGTATGCCTGTGAGACGTCCGACGTCACCGCCAGTTTCGTGGACTCCAACTCCGCCCGGGCGGCGGCGAGGTTCGCCTTTGCTTCCTCCACCTTGCCGGCGGTCAGTCCGGAATCGAATGGCGTCCACGTGAGCGCGAGCCCGTAAGTGAGGGTGTTGTTGCCGGGCGGAAAGTCGGTACCGCGCTGCAGGAGACCGGCGTTGGCCGAGAACTCCGGGGAATTATAGGTCTTCGCCGCGCTGACCGCGAACTCGGCGGCCTTGACGGTAGACTGCGCCTGATGAATCTCAGGCCGGTCTCTGAGCGCCATGTCGGTGAGCGCGCAGGGGTCGGCGGCCGCGATCTCGGGCTCGTTGGCCTCCGCAAGGCAGATCGGTGTGCGTGGATCGATCCCCATCAGCTCAGCCAGGCTGACGCTTGCCACGGAGGCGGCGTTGCGTGCCAGATTCAGGTTGAAAATCGCGCTGGCCACGGCTGCCTGCGCGCGAACGACGTCCGCCGGCAGCCCGAGCGATGCCTTCAGCCGTGCCTGTGCCAGATCGAGCTGGCTCTGGGTGTTCGTTACGTTCGCCTCGTTAACCGTAACCAGCCGCTGCGCCTGAGCATAAAGATAGAAAGCCTGCTTGACCTGCAGGACCGTGTCCGACTGCACGCGCGTGAAGTTCGCCGTCGCCGAACGCTGCAGCGCTGTAGCCTGTCGCACGAGATCGCGGGTGTGGTTGAAATCGAACACTAGCTGCCTGATGCTTGCGGTCAACTGGAACCCCGATGTCGCCCCCGCGGTGGGAACGGCCCCGACCGGCGCGAGAAAAACGTTGGTGTAGGTGCTGGTGGTGCTCACGGACGGCAGCAGGCCGGACGTGGCCTGGACGCGCCTTCCCGACGCCGCATTGACGCCGGCCTGCGCGACCTTGACGCTGGGCTGATGGCACAGTGCGATGCGCGCGGCCTCGTCAGCGGTTAGGGGCCGGTTCGGCACGTCCGCTGGCACGGTGGCCGGCGCGGGCAGAGCCACGGCCGGCGGCGTCGGCGTTTCCGTGACTTTCGGCATAACCGGCGGGGTCTGTTGGCACAACCCAGCCACGGAGCATAGTATCAGGCTAACAGCAACAACCAAGACTCTAACGCGCAACTTCACTCGCCTTTTCCCTTTCCTGTCCGGCCTCCAGCAGCACTTGCAGCGCCGCGACGGCTGCGTCACGGTCGCGCTCGGGCACTCGCTTCAGTACCTCCATTGTCCTGACGACGCGCCTATCCGTCCGAGCCTTCACTATCGCCGCTCCGCGCTCCGTCAGCCTCAGTCTCTTGCAGCGCCTGTCGTCTTCCTCGGGCACTCGCTCGACCATCTCGGCGCGCTCCAACCGGTCGGCGATCTGTGTGATCGCGCTGTGGGAGATGCCGAGTTCCTCGCTGAGCGCCGACATCGTCTTGGGCGATTCGTACAAGATCCCGCAGACGCGCATCTGCGCGCCGGGGATCTCCATAGCGGGGTCGTCGGCGTCCAGCGTAGAGATCCTTCGCCACAGGCCCGTAATCGTGTTTATGATCGCCTCGCTCTGGCGGCGCAACTCCTTGTCGCTCATGACTTCTCCTTCCGCCGCCACAGCCGCGGCAGGTCGTCGAGCAAAGTGTAGACGCAAGGCACAACGAACAGCGTGAGGAACGTCGATGTCGCAAGCCCGCCGATAACCGCGGTCGCCATCGGCGCCTGCACCTCGGAACCCTTGCCCAGCGCCAGCGCGAGCGGCAGCATGCCGAGAACCGCGGCGGATGCGGTCATCAGGATCGGACGAAGTCGAGTCGGGCCAGCCGTGAGCAGCGCCTCGTCGCGCAGCATACCGCGGCCGCGTAGGACATTGGTGTAATCGACCAACAGAATACCGTTTTTGACGACGATCCCGACCAGCATCAACACTCCAATGAAGGCCGTCAAGCCGAACGATCGCCCCGTCAAGAAGAGCGCGAGGATCACGCCCGTCGCCGCGAGCGGAACCGAGAATAAGATCGTCAGAGGGTGTATGAACGACTCGAACTGGCTTGCCAGCAGCATGTAGATCAGCGCGATCGCCAGCAGCACCGCCACGCCCATGCCGCCGAACTCCTCGGCCTGTCGTTTCTGGTTGGTGCCCCAGTCCCAGTAGAACCCCGCGGGCAGCTTGATGCCGTCCATCACTTTGGCGACGTCGGCCTGGATCTCACTGACCGACCGGCCCTGCGGCACTCCGCTTACGGCAACGTAGCGCTGGCGGTCCATGCGATCTATCTCGCTCGGGCCGTAACCGTAGACCGGATGGGCCACCTGGCTGAGCACTACGTCTTTGTAGCCATCCGACGCCGACCCCGCACGCACTACGAGGTTTGCCATCTCCGAAGCGGTTTTGCGCTGGGATTCCGGCAACTGGACAATGATCGGGTACTGAAAGCCGTTCTCCTGATAGTAGCTGGAGATCGTCCCGTTGGTGGCCGTGCCGATCGTGTTGGCCACATCCGAGAAGCTTATGCCCAGCTGCTGTGCCTTGTCGCGGTCCAGCACCCACTGGATCTCGGGCATGGCCTCGTCCCATCCGACGTCCACATTCTCCAGGCCGGGAACGCCGCGAAGCTTCGCCATCACCTCTTTCGAGACGCGCGACAACCCCGACAGGTCGTCTCCGAATATGTCCACCTCGACGTTCGTACCGCCGCCCGTCATTATCATAGTCACGATGTCGCTCGTGGATGGCCGGGCGCTGACTCCCGGCAGGGCCGTCAACTGCTTCCGTATATCGGACATTACGTCCAGTGTTGGCTGCCTGTGGTTTTCCTTGAGTTTGACGGACAGCGATCCCTGGTAGGGAATGGAGCTGACCGACGTTCCGCGCGTCCTGCCCGATCCCGCGGTGGAGAATACCGTGGCCACATTCGGATTGGCAAGAACGATCTTCTCTATCTTGCGCATCGCAGCGTCAGTGGTGGACAGTGCAGTGCCTACGGGCAGCTTGACGCTGACGTCGAAATCCCCGCTGTCGGTCTGTGGCATAAGCTCCTTGCCGACGAACGGGAACAAAGCAAAGCTGCCCAGCGTTATTGCGAGCGCGCCGATCAGCGTGAACTTCCTGTGCGCGAGCGCCCAGTGGAGTCCCTTGCGATAGGACGCGTCCAGTCGATCCAGCACGCGTCCGGCCACCGCAAACGAACGCATCAGCAGGCTCTTGTGCTCGCGGTCGTTCGCCATCATCTCGTGGTGCGCGTCACCGGAGATCAGGCGCGTGGCAAGCATCGGCACGATCGTGGTCGCGTCTAGCAGCGATACCGCGAGAGAGAATATGACCACGAGCGCGAACTGCGTGAACATCTGCCCTGCCTGACCCTTGATCAGCAGCAGCGGCAGGAAGACCACCATGACCGTCCACGTGGACGCGAAGACGGCCGACATGATTTCCGTCGTGCCCTCGACGGCCGCGTCCGTCGCGTTCTTCTTGTCGCGTTCTATGTGGCGGAAGATGTTCTCCAGCACGACCACCGCGTCGTCAACGATCAGACCGGTCGCGAGAGCAAGACCGCCAAGCGACATAGTGTTGATCGTGAACCCGCACAGATAGAGCAGCGCGAAGGTGGATATGATGGACGTTGGGATCGAGAGCGCAACAACCAGCGTGGACCGAACGTTGCGCAGGAAGAACAGAAGAATGAGAACCGCCAGTATGCCGCCGATGATCGCGCTGTCACGGACGTTGTTGACCGAGTCGCGGATGAAGGTCGATTGGTCGAATGCCAGGCCGAATTTCAGTTCGGGATACCGCTTCTCGACCTGGGCCACTCGTGCGAAGACCGCGTCCGCAGTGGAGATCGTGTTGGCTCCGCTCTGCTTGGTGATCCTGAGCCCGACGGAGGGACGCCCGTTGAGCCGGGCGAATATGCGAGTCTCGGAATGTGAGTCCCGGACGCTTGCCACGTCTCCAAGCGAGACCAACTGGCCGTTGTAGGTCCCGAGCGGCATCTGCGCGATCTCCTCGGGACTCGTGAACCACCCCAGACTCCGGATGGTGTATTCCGTGTTGCTCTCTTTGGCTATGCCCGCCGGCAGGTTGAGGTTCTCAGCCAGCAGCCGGCCAATCACCTGACTCAACGGTATGTGATGTGCCCTGAGCCGGTCCGGGTCGACATTCACGATCACCGCGCGCTCTTCACCACCTGTAACCGTGGCCGACGCAACGCCGTCGGCCGATTCGATCATCGGCGACACCTGGTTGTCTATGAGCGTGCGGAGCTTGACCGAGTCCTTGATCCCGGAGATGCCGAAGGTCAGAATCGGTATCTGGCTGGGATCGAACTTGTATACTATCGGGTCCACAAGGGTCGGATCGCTGGGAAAAGATCGCTTGGCCCGCTGCACAAGCTGCAGTACGTCAACCGCGGCCTGGCCTATATCCGTACCCCACTGGAACTGCACCCGCACCTGCGAAAGGCCCTGAGTCGAGGTCGATGTCACCTGATAGAGCCCTGTGACCTGCGAGACCGAGCGCTCGATCGGGCGGGTAACCTGGGCCTCGATTTCCTCCGGCGCGACGTTGGGCCACGTCGTCACGACCGACACCGTCGGCAGCGATACTTTGGGCAGCAGGTCCACCGGCAGCCGGCCCAGGCACACGATTCCCAACAGCACCAGGGCGGCAATTCGCATGACGACCGCGACGGGTCGCGTGACTGCAAATCGGGCTATGTTCACGGCTTACCCCCCGAATCCGCTCGGCGTCCCGGGAATGCTCCCCCGCCGGGCTTTCCACCGGGGCGGCCGCCCTTGCCGCCCGACAGGACCGTCGCGCCGTCTCGCACCGGCATCGCGCTCAGGGTTACTACTTTGTCACCCGGATTCAGCCCCTGGTCGATGGATGTGAAGTTGTTATCGGAAGCGCCGGTCGTGACAGGGACCCGCTTCGCCTTGTTTGTCTTCTCGACAACAACCACACTGGCGCCCATTTTGTCTCGCTGAACAGCCTCGCGCGGGACGCAGAGGCAGTCCTTGATGCGATCGGTCTCGAGCTTGACGTGAGCGTACATGCCGGGCTTGAGGAGGTTGTCTGAGTTGGAGAGTATCACACGCGCCGTGAACTGTCTGCTCTGCAAATCGGCAGAGGGATTGAACTGAATCACGGTGCCCATGAACGTCCGCCCGGGAAGCGCGTCAAACGTGATGGTTGCCGGCTGGCCGATGTGGACCAGCGAGCTGATCTCCTCGGGCACCGAGATCGTCACCCAGACCTGCTTGATAAACTGCACGGACAGTATGGGCTGGCCTGGGGTTGCCATCGCGCCCTGGTCCATATAGCGGCCGGTGACATAACCATCCAGCGGCGATACCAGAACGGTATCGGCCCTCTGCGCCATCGCGCTGCGCAGCGCCGCCTTGGCTGCGTCGACGGCGGCCTGAAGCGCTGCGATGCTCTGCTTGTAGGCCTGGGTCTGCGATGTGTTCGCGGAAGCATAATCGAAGGAGGCCTGCGCCTGCTCGAGCTTCGCGCGTGAGGCCTCGATGTCCGCTTTGCCCTTGGTCTTGACTATGCTCGCCTGCTGGACGGCGGCGTCGCGCTGCGCGGTCGCGGAACCGAGCTGGCCCTGCGCGATTTCCAGCGCCGACTCCTGGACGGCAACGGCGGCCTTGGCATCGTCCACGTCCTGAGCGGCAATGAACCCCTGCTTATAGAGATCGTAGATGCGATTATACTTCGACCGAGCGTTATCGAGGTTGGCCTGCGCGGACTTGATCGCGGCCTTGGAGTTATCGACGCGGTTCTGGGCGTCGGTTACACTGGCGCCGGCGGCGGCGATCTGTGCCTCATAGTTCTTGGTAACCTGGTTGAGGTCGGCCTTCGCGCTGGAGACACCGGCCTTCTGCTGGCGGACCTGAGCGTTGATGCCGACGTCCGTGGAGTTCTGGGTCAGCTTGGCCTGTGCGAGCCGATACTGAGCCTCGGCAACAGCGGCCATCTGCTGGTGCACGAGCGCCTCCACCTGGCTGGGATCGATTCGCACCAGCACCTGTCCCTTTCGAACACGGTCGCCTTCGTGCACGTTCAGGAACTCCACCCGGCCCGAGATCTTGGGAGCAATCTTCACATTTTGAGGGGACTCGACGGTGCCGGTGTCCTCGAATGTGTGGACGATGTCTCGAACCTGTGCGGTCGCGATACCTGCTATCACAGGAGCCGTCATGCGCATCTGGCGCATCTTGGCCATGGCGGCGTCTTGCCCCTTCTTCTGCACGATCCGCCAGCCGATCAGCGAGCCAAGAATCAGGAAGGGTAGTAGGATATAGATCCAGCGCTTCATCGAGAGCCTCAAATAGTTAAGCAGTATATACTGTTAATATAGCTTAACTATTCACCGGTCGTCAAGGGATGCAAACGCGAAATGCGACAGCGAGAAGAAGAACGATAGGAAGGCAGAGACAGTGCCAGAAGGACGCTGGCCGCCTCCGGCGGCGAAGTCGGGAAGGGGACGAAGCGAGGGTCGGCGAAGTTGCATGGAGTCAATGACGATCACAGAGGGGTTTTGATGATGAGCGAGACATCCAAGAAGCGTTCCCAGGACTTCCTGAAGGTAGCCGACCAGTTCAAACTCGGCGTGTTAGTGACGGAGAAGTCACACCCGGTCACGGCCGAGCTCAGCCAGACCGCCAAACGCAGCACATCCGACGCCCTGCGGCTGCTTTTCGAGGTCGATAACGACGTGATGAACAAGTATCGCGAGTGGTCCGCGACGGACTCGCCCCGCCGCGTCGCCGACACCCTTCGCGACGCGATCAAGGCCGGCGGAAAGGTGTTCTTCACCGGCTGCGGCTCGACCGGCAGGCTCAGCATCCAACTCGCGTCGATCTGGCGCGACTTCTGGCAAAAGCAGCGGGCCGCGGGCCTTGCGAACACCGAAGGCTGGGAGGACCGCGCGTTCAGCGTGATGGCGGGCGGCGATTTCGCGCTCATCAAGTCCGTGGAAGGTTTCGAGGACTTCACACAGTTCGGCAAGAAGCAGATCGCGGACCTCGGCGTGGGCAAGGGCGATGTCGTGTTCGCCATAACCGAGGGCGGCGAGACTTCGTTCGTGATCGGCACCGCGTGGCAGGGCCTCGAGAGCGGCGCGAAGGTCTACTTCGTCTACAACAACCCCGATGACATACTCTGCGAGCACGTCCAGCGCAGCCGCGAAGTCATTCAGGAGCCACGCATCGAGGACATCAACCTCACCACCGGCCCGATGTCGATCACCGGCTCGACTCGGATGCAGGCGACCACGATCCAGCTCGCCGTCATGCTCACCGTGCTCGAAATGGTCATTCGCGACCTGATGGCTGAGTTCTATGCTGAGAAAAATGTGACAGACACCTTTTTGCCGGAACCGCAAAAAGGTGTCTGTCACATTTTCTCGTCGGATGACGTCCCGGCTCAGTTCCGCGAGAAACTCATCGAGATGCACTCGACGCTGCTTACCAAGTCGCTGTGCGATGACCTCGCGAGGTTGGTCGAGATGGAGGAGCGGGTCTACCGAGCCGACCACAAGAACAACTACTTCGCCAACGTCATCGGCGTGGACGTGCTCACCGACACCACCGAGCGCTCACCCACCTACTGCACGCCGCCATTCCGGAAGTTCGACGACACATCCGCGGCCGAGAGCTGGGCGTTCCTCTACGTTCCATACGAAGGCAGCGACGCCGCGTGGAACTGGATCCTCAAGAAAGCGCCATCTTGCGTCGAGTGGACCGAGGACGAGGTGCGCGCGCTGGTGCCGGAGGACAAGTTCGAGCGCACGTGGGAGATAGTCCAGAAGATCTCGACGAAAGAGCTGATGCGGTTCAGGATCGGCACGGACGGCATCGCCAACCGGCCGCTTGGCGCGGGTGACAGCGCGGTCGGAATACTCACCGAACCTGAGATGGACTCGCTCACGTCACCGGATGGCTTCCATCGCAAGCAGCTCGAGGCCGCCAGGACCGGCGGCGCGGACACCGGGCTCATCTTCTTCGGCAGCAAAGATGGAGTCGCGAAGGCAGCGGAGTTCGTGAAGGGCTGGAGTCCCGAGACGATCTCGGTGCTTGTGCCTGTTCCGCAGACGGACTTCCTGCTCGACGGCGTGACCCGCGCAGGCGCCAAGATGCTTCTGAACGCGCTGTCCACCTGCACGATGGTCCGGTTGGGCCGCGTGCTGGGCAACGTGATGATCTGGCTGGTCGCGTCCAACCTCAAGCTCATCGACCGCTCCACCCGCTACATCTGCGAGCTCACCGGACTGGGCTACCAAGAGGCAAACGAGCTGCTCTTCGAGGTTGTGGAATACGTGGAGCCGCGCATGAAGGCCGACCAGAAGTACCCGCCGATCGTGGGCGTATCCGTAATGCGTGCGAAATACAATCTCAGCAATGAGGACGCGGAGAAGAAGCTGCTGGCAGAGCTGGGCTGATATGAAAACGCCAAAGCGCGCTGATATCGACAGCTGGCGGGTAGATTGATGAAGAGCATAACGTACTGACGCAGCCACGGCAGGCGGCACGGAAGGTATCAAAATGAGCGGCGGGCAGGCGAATCGGCTTCCAACGTGGGCACGCTACACGATCGCTGTGCTAGCGCAGGGGCCGTTCTTCGCGATACTCTGGGTTGCCCATCCGCGCGTGCCGCTGGGAGACTACCGGATCATCTACGCGGTGATGCTGATAGCGGTCGTGTATCTGCTCGGCGAAGGTCCCGCGATCCCGGTCTTTGTGATGGACACGGCTATCTTCGCCTGTTTCTTCCTGCCACACGCCTCCAGGGTCGGACATAATACGACTTTCGAGAGCGAGCTGCTGGCTTTCGCTCTCGGAGTCGGAATCGTCGGGATCGCGACGGCCGCGATCGTGCGCAGCAAGCGCAGAAGCGACGAACTGGCTGAGGCGCTCAAGAAGAGCGAGGAGGATCTCAACCGGGCGCAGTCCGTGGCCAGGACCGGCAGTTGGCGCCTGGATGTCAGGCGGGATCAGCTTGTCTGGTCAGATGAGACCTATAGACTGTTCGGCATCGCGCCGGGGACACCTCTCACCTATGAATCGTTTCTCGCTAACGTTCATCCTGATGACCGGGAGTATGTCGACACGCAGTGGCAGGCGGCTCTGCGCGGAGAGGATTACGATATAGAGCACAGGATCATCGTGAACGGGGAAGCAAGGTGGGTGCGCGAGACAGCAGTCCTGGAGTTCGACGATGAAGGCGCTCTGCTCGGCGGATTCGGAACCGTACAGGACATCACCGAACGCAAGCGGGTGGAGGAAACCAAGGACAGGCTTCTGGAACGCGAGCATCGCATCGCGGAGGCACTTCAGCAGGCTCTCATACCTTCGCAGATACCCGTCGCCATCGGCAACTGGTCGGTGGCGGCTAGGTACCAGCCGGCGCTCGAAGAGGCCCGTGTCGGCGGCGATTTCTATGACGTCTTCGAGCTGGGTGAGGGCAAGTGCGGCGTACTGATCGGTGATATCGCGGGCAAGGGACTCGCGGCTGCAATGCGTGTGGCCGCCGTACGGCACGCTATCCGAAGCTACGCCTATATGCACACGAGCCCTGCTGATGTGATGAGGCTCGCCAATGAGGCTCTCTGCAAGGAGAGCGCCGATGAGCAGAACGTGCTTACCGCGTTTTTCGCGGTCATTGACATCAGAGACAACTCCGTGGTCTATGCCAACGCAGGACACGAACCGCCGGTCATGCGCTCCCGCGATGGCCGGGTGGTCGAACTCGACGTCACGGGGCCGATGCTGGGCATAGTGGCAGACAGCGTATATTGCGAACGAAGCGTTTGGCTAGAACCCGGTGACGAGATCGTCATGTTTACTGATGGAATCACCGAGGCAAGAAAGGAAGGCGTGCTGCTCCAAAAAGAAGGAGTCATCCGGCATCTGAACCGGCTCGGAGACGCAACGTCAGACGAGATCGCGCAAGGTCTGCTGCAGTCGGCCATTGACTATGCCGGCGGAAGCCTGCAGGACGATGCGGCGATCGTAGTACTGGAATACAAGGAGTAGTATCGAACCGATGGAATCAAGACCCGAAGTAACGGTCACTCGCGATGGTGATGACATAACGATAGCGGCGACTGGCGCGCTCGACCTCTTCAACTGCAGGGAGTTTCACGACGCTCTGTTGGATGTGGCTGACTCCGCCGAGCGCGTCACGATCGACCTTCGCGACGCGCAGTACATAGACACCGCGGTGCTTGCGGATGTTGCGGTAGGCGCGAACAAAATGCGGGCCCGCCAGAAGCGGCTCACGGTCGTAGTCGCAACCCCCACGCATCCGCATCGCGCCCTCGAGATCACCGGGCTTACCGCCATCCTGGACCTTCAGGTCGAGGCACTCCCCGAGCCACAAGACCCCGCGGAGTAGACACCGCTTCGCTTGAGAACCTCACCCGAGTCCTGCTATACTGATTGCGCCTGCTGGGACAACGAGGTCCCGCAAGACAATGCCGTTTGGGGGACGTATGACTATCAAGACTATCCACGAGCTCGAAAGCTTACTGAGCGAGCCGACGCAGGGCGTTATCGAGACGCTTGGCAAGCTTGAGGGCGATATACTGGTGCTGGGAGCGGGCGGCAAAATGGGCCCGACTCTGACGAAAATGGCCAAGCGTGCCTCCGACCTGGCCGGTGTGGACAGGCGCGTGATGGCCGCCTCCAGATTCTCCTCCGAAAAGGACAGATCCGAGCTCGAAAACGCCGGGGTCGAGATCGTCCGATGCGACTTCATGGACCAGGCCCAACTTGACTCGCTGCCGGACGCCCCCAACGTCGTCTTCATGGTCGGGATGAAGTTCGGCACGTCGGGCGCGCAGGGCCTGACGTGGGCGGTCAACGCGTTCCTGCCGGGGCTGATCGCGAGGAAGTACCGCGACAGCCGGATCGTGGCGTTCTCCAGCGGCAACGTCTACGAGTTCGTGCCGGTGGATTCGGGCGGATCGACTGAGACCGACGCCCCCGGGCCGGTCGGCGAATACGCCATGAGCGTGCTCGGCCGCGAGCGAGTATTCGAACACTTCAGCGGCGTCTACGGCACCCCTGTCTCGATCATCCGTCTCAACTACGCGGTCGAGCTCCGTTACGGCGTGCTTGTGGACGTGGCGCGAAAGGTGTGGGAAGGTGAGCCGATCAGCGTCGGCCACGGATACTTCAACGCCGTTTGGCAGACCGACGCGAATGCGATGGCTCTGCAGGCGTTCGGACAGGCCGCGTCGCCGCCGTTTGTGCTCAACGTGGCCGGACCGGAATGCCTCAGTGTGCGCAAGGTGGCGGAGGAGTTCGGCGAGATGATGGGCAGAAAGCCGGTCATCGAAGGCACGGAGGCTCCGGACGCGCTACTCTCAAACGGCAACCTGGGCTACAAGCTCTACGGCAAGCCGAATGTGTCGGCGCGGCAGATGATGGAGTGGATCGCGGAGTGGATCATGTCCGACGGTGAGAGCATCGGCAAGCCCACGCATTTCGAGACCCGCGATGGCCGGTACTGAAGGGGGTTATCAGTTGTCAGTCATCAGTCCTCAGATCAAGGCCGCGCTCGACGGCGGCGCAGTGATTCCTGCAAGTCCGCTGGCGTTGACTGCCGAAAGAAAGCTCGACGAACGGCGGCAGCGGGCGCTGTGGCGGTATTACCTGGACGCGGGCGCGGGCGGGATAGCAATCGGCGTGCACACCACGCAGTTCGCGATCCGCGATCCTGAGATCGGGCTGTTCAAGCCGATTCTGGAACTCGGTAAGGATGAGATGGATCGACACGACGCCGTGCTGGTGCGCGTTGGCGGTGTGTGCGGTCGAACGAAGCAGGCGACTTCCGAAGCTGCCCTGCTCTCGGATCTCGGCTACTCCGCCGGACTGCTCAGCCTGGCGGCCATGAAGGACGACAGCATCGAGGCGATCATCGACCACTGCCGCGCGGTGGCGGAGATCGTGCCCATCATCGGGTTTTACCTACAGCCGGCGGTGGGCGGGCGTGTGCTGCCCTATGAGTTCTGGCGGCGTTTTGCCGAGATCGAAAACGTAGTCGCGATCAAGATGGCGCCGTTCAACAGGTACTACACGATCGACGTTATCCGCGCCGTCGCCGAGGCAGGCCGAGACGACATCGCGCTCTACACCGGCAACGACGACAACATCGTTATGGACCTGCTGACTCCGTTTCGGTTCGTGGTCAACGGCAGGCCGGTGGAGCGCCGGATCGTCGGCGGGCTGCTGGGGCACTGGTCCGTGTGGACCAGAAAGGCCGTCGAGCTGCTCGAAGCGTGCCACGTGATCACGCGCTCGGGCGATGGCGTCGACGACGAGATGCTGCGGCGCTCGATCGAGGTCACGGACTGTAACGCCGCCTTCTTTGATACGTCTCATGCTTTTGCCGGGTGCATAGCCGGGCTTCACGAAGTTCTGAGACGGCAGGGGCTCTTGGAGGGAATCTGGTGCCTGGACCCCGACGAGGGCCTCAGCCCCGGCCAGTCCGGGGAGATCGACCGAGTCTACGCCGCTTACCCGCATCTCAACGACGACGACTTCGTGGCCGCGCATAGAGACGAGTGGCTGAGCGGGTAGCTCTGCACCGACAATCCCGTCCAGGAGCCGCAGTTCCCGAAGACCCCGAGCATCAACGCCGTGCGCACGGATCGCTGGAAACACATCAGCTACCCCGAGGTCAGTTTCAGAATCGCCAAGCTCTGAATTCATTGAGGCGCTGAAGGGAAGCATGCATTCCCTTCAGCGCCTCATCTGCGTTCAGCGTCTCAGCGATTCTCGCGTCCTACGACTTGCCCGTCATCTTCTTGAGCTCAGCCCAGAACTCATCGACATTGGCCTTGTCGACGACCTTCACGCCCGTATCGATCATCTTATTGGCGGGGATCACACTCTTGTCGCCACGCGCGAGCGCGGCAAGCACCTTGACGGACTGGTAGCCAAACTCAAACGGCTTCTGCACCACGGTAGCGTCGATCACGCCGTCCTTGACCCCCTGAAGCGTATCGTCCTGCTCGTCGAAGCATACGATCTTGACCTTGCCTGCCTTGTTGGCGGCCTTGACCGCGTTGACGATGGCCGGGCCGTTGTAGCTCCACAGGCCGACCAGGCATGCAACATCGGGGTGCTTCGTGAGAGTGTCCTCGACGTTCGCGCGGGCCTTGGTGTGGTTGGCATCGTCAGTAAGCACGCCGAGGATCTGATACTTCGGGTTACCTTTGAGCACTTCCTGGATGCCCTTGTAGCGATCCGCGGCGTTCTGGGCGTCGAGCGTACCGACGAAAATCATCAGCTTACCGCCATTGGGAATCGCCTTCATGATCTGCTGACCCGCGACCTTGCCCGCGTCGATGTTGCTGGTGCCGACATAGCACAGCCGGTTGGACTTGGGAGCGTCCGAGTCCATGCAGATCAGGTTCACCTTCGCCGCGGCGGCGTTGAGCACATCCGTCTGGCTGTCGGGGTTAACCGGCGAGATGGCGATGCCGGAGACGCCCTTGGTCACGAGGTCTTCGAGTATAACCTTCTGCTCGGCAGCGGTGCCCTGCGTGGGCATCTTGAAGTCGCACTTGGCGTTGAACTCTTCCTCGCCCTTCTTGACGCCGGCCTGGGCGATCTTCCAGAAGTCCGAAACGTTGTTGGTCACGAACGCAACGCGGACCGTCTCCGCCTTGGCCTTCCCACCCGCAGGCTTCTCGGCGGCCTGCTTCTGACCGCACGAGCAGAGCCCGACCGCGAGCACAATCAACAAAATAACTAATCCGTACTTCCTCACGTGGTTACTCCTCCTGCTATCCAGCCCCAGCTGTGCACGAACTCCGAATCCGGGGCTTCATATCGCTCACTTGCCCGACGTGTTGTTCAGCTTTGACTGCATTCGCAGTCCCGTCGCCCGGAGATCGACTTTCCATTCGCCGTCCTGCTTGGAGCAGACGATCTCGACGCAGGTCGTTCCGGCCGGCAATTGGGACTTGTCCGGCGGCTCTACGCTAACATACGCGAGGCCGTCTATCTTCTGATCGAACGTCACGCCGATGATCTTGCCCATCTTCTGGCTCGCCTGCTTCTTCATCTCCGCGGCAAAGGTCGCCTCGCCGCCAGGGATCCGCGCAGCAAACTTGTCCACTAGATCCGCGCCGTCTTTGGTCAAGCTCGCCTTGAACTTCGCGAAATCGCCACTACGTCCGGCGTCCATGAACTCCTGGGCTGCTTTGGTCGGCCCCATGGTCTTGTACTTGTTGTAGCCCCACCATCCGCCAAAGCTCACGCCGACGAGAAGCACGATCACCAGTATGATAGCGACCACATTCGGCCCGCTCTTGACCGGCGCCGGACGGCGTTCGAGGGTATTGGGGGGAGGTCCGTAGGGGCTGGGCGCGCCGGGCGGAGCGCCGTAATTCGACACGGGCGGTTGCCCACTCGATATGGCAGGGCCGCTCAATGGGCTTGGCCCGACCGGCTGAGCCGGAGCAGGACCCTGAGCCTGCGGCTGACTTGCCGGAGCAGCCGGACGCGGGGCGGCTTCGGTCACCGCGACGCCCTCCAGCGAGGTGTAACACCCGGAGCATGCGGCTCTGTCGGCTCGGTTCTCCGCGCCGCACTTCGGGCAGACTTTGACTTGCATTGGAATCCTCCTGGCAGCCGGCAGCCAGCACCAAACCACCTGCTTAGCCGATCACAGTATTCTTCGCGACGCGACGAAACTCCTTTGACGTAGTTTGGGCATCGCTGTGCACGGATACCACTAATAACAGGTGGATGCAATGCCTAACGCCACAACAGAAGGATATATGGTACTCAGGCCCGATTCCCGCGGCTTATACGCAGCGCGTGAGCAGATACGGTCCGTGGTCCGGCGCTTGTGCATCCCGCCCGACGAAGCCGATTGCCTTCTGATCGCGGTAGGAGAAGCCATATCGAATGCATATCGACACGGCACCCCAGATCCAACCACCAACGTCATCCGGCTGAGCTGGCGCCATGACATGGGCAATCTCAGGATCACGGTGAAGGACAGCGGCAGCGGATTCCACGCGAAGCAGCCCTCCTGCGCGTCGGAGAGGCTGGGGTCGCTCGGGCTGGGAATCGGACTTATGAGGGCGTGTACGGACAACGTTCATCTGTCGTCCAACAACGGCGCCAGAGTCGTTCTCCACAAGCGAGTCAAGCTCCTGCCGGAGCAGTAGGATCACCGCGCCAGCTTCTCAAATGCATCGAACGATGGCTTTCGCCTGCCATCGGTGGCGACGATGCCCATCGATTCCTCGCCTCCGCAGATCGCCTTGGGATAATCCCGCAGCTCGAACCAGAACAACGCCTTGACCTCGGGGATTGAGCTGAGTTCTCTGTAGATGCCGTTGAGGTGCTCCGCCTGCATCTGCTCGTTAACGGTGCTGTTGGTAGGCAGGCCGGTCTCCGTGATCCACAAGGGCTTGGAGGCGTCGCCGTTCTTGCGCATTACCTCGACCGTTCCGCGCACGAGCTTCGCGCAATATGCAGGACCCTCGTTGGGCGTCGAGAGGACGTAGGGATGCACGTTGACGACGTCGAAATACGGCTTGCCGCCCGCGTCGTATATTCTCTGCAGGAAGTCGGTCACTTTGACCGGCGACCAGGGGTTCGCGATGATGCCGTTCATCTGCAGGCCGCCGAGCACCACCGTGGCCCTGGGATCGGTCTTCTTGATCGTCGCGTAGGAGGACTTGAGGATGCTCACGTAGACCTTCGCGTCCGGCACGGGCTTGTAGAAGTCCTCGCCGTTCTCCTCGTTCCATATCTCCCAGTGGTGGATGTCACCCTTGTAGCGGGTGACCACACGGCGGACGTATTCCTCCCAGTCGGCCATGTCCTTCGGGGCGTAGCAGTCCCAGAAGCCCTTGACCTCTTTCGGATCGACGCCGCTCGCCCAGGCAGGTACGCTCATCAGCGTGCACAGGATATCGATCTTGGCCTCGCGGATCTGCTTGACAACGCGGTCCACCTTGTCGAAGTTCCATTTGCCGCGCTCGGGCTCGACTGTGACCCAGCGAATGCCAATGCGGACCGACTGCACGTGCGCGTCTTTCATCGCCTGTATGAGACGCGGAATGTCCTTGTCGTCCGTCCAGACGAAGTCGTGGTTGATGCCGAGCAGCATGCGGCTCTTGGCACTCGCGCACAGCGGGCTCGCGGCGGCACAGATCATCAGAACGGCGAGTATCAGCTTCATCAAGTGGCCTCCAGTCGGTCAACAGCTTCGAGCGCGACGGACGCATCGCCGCCGGACCTCGCGACGACGTCGGCGATCCTGCGGCACTCGTCGACGGCAAGCGCGCGGTCGAGCGGCTTCGGCCCGCCGGCCAGCTTCTCGAAGTTGCCCGCGCGTATCTTCGAAAGCGCGTCTTCGGGCAGATGGATTCCGCGCATCACCCCATCCTGCGGCGGGCCAAGGGTGTAGTCGGCGCCGTCGGGCAGCCTGAACTCGTCGGCAGACGCCAGCCATCGCGTCACAACCCCTGCGCGAATGGCCGCCTGCTCGACCGGCGCGCTTGCCTCGATGTCCGTGCCGTAGACGATGCGATCGGCATACCTGACGAAGAACTCGCGCGCGGAGCCGGGGTCGCGGGAGAGGTTGTACAGCATCTCGATTCCGGGCGCGAGATCGAAGAGCACGCCCGAGTATGTGTCCAACAGCGCCGCCGCTCGTGGAAGATCGGCAGAGAGGAAGTAGAAGTGCGCGAAGATCACCTTCAGCCGCGGATGCCGCGCGAGCACGTTGGCGACTTGTGCGTAGAGGGTTTCCTTGGCGATCCAGGTGCTGTCATAGCCCCAGCCCTGCGTCTTCGCCCAGCCCGGCGTCAGGTCCGGGTCCCAGAACTCCTCGGGATCCGCGACGTGCCAGAGTATGGGCAGCCCGGCCTGCTCGACAAGCGCGAACACGGGCTCGTAGTAATCGCCGTCGAGCGGAAGCTGGTAGTGCGTGGGCTTGGCCTCGATCAGCTTGAGGCCGTCCGCGCCAGTCGCGATCGCTCGCTCGACCTGCTCCGCGAGGGACGGCGTCTCGATGGCTCCCTCGCTCCACAGCCGCGCGTGATCGAGTCCGACGAACGCATGATACTTGCCCGGGTATGCGGCCTTGACGGCGTAGACGGCGTGGTTGTCGTTGATGCTGTGCCTGCGCGCGACCGATGCGACCCCCATCCGCTCAAAGCCGATATGGCGCCGTATCGCTTCCAGGTTCTCGATATCACCCGCGCGCCAGAGGTGAACGTGGCTGTCGATCATCTGCCCGCCCTAAGCGCATCGTCGAACACGGCCTTCTCGAGGGTTGGCTTCGTGCCGATGAGCTTGCCGTCCACGTAGAGGCTGTAGCCCTTGGGCGCGCCGGGATAGCGGCCGGAGTCACGGTTGTCCCAGACGATACTGAGCACGTGACCGCGATAGGGTACGCGGTCCAGCCTAAAGTGATCCCACGGCGCGCCGACCACGGGATAGAGCTCCACGGTGTCATCGTTGCGCGGCATGAGACCGCCGAGCAGACGTATGATGAGGTCGGTGTAGGTCGAATGGAAGTAGTCCGGGCAGCCGTACATCTCGCCGTCGTCGGCGTTGGCTTCCTCGTGGATGTTGGGCTTGAGCCAAGTTCCCTTATCCTCGAACTGCAGCTTCGTATAGGCGTCGAGCAGTTCGTAGAGCTTTTCCGGTGTAACGTCCTTGGATTCGTAGACGCGGATGCCATTGGCCATGGCGTTCGCGACGATGCTCTCCGCGTGCGGCCAGACCGGCCCGTTCCAGTTACAGAGCTGGACCTTCGGCGTATACATCGGGCACTTCATGGAACACGTCGTTATCGGCCACGGCCCCCAGAACTCCTTGGGATCGAGGATGGACTTGAACGCGACCGCCTGTGACTTGGCCGGCAGCTCGAAAGCGAACGGATAGATCCCCACGCATTCCTTGACCGGGACGATGTAGTTTTCGCCTACCGGGATCGAATAGAAGAAATCGTTGTCCCACAACTGATTGCGGACCGCGCCTTGGATGCGTTTGGCGAGCGCATCGAACTTCGCGGCGTCATCGGTTTTGCCAAGCTCGCGGAGTGCATTCGCGACCGCGCGGGCGTTGGCGTAGTAGTACGCCGTGTAGTCGGGCCGATAGAGCTTCGATTCCTTGGTGCGGTCGTAGTTGTTGAGGGCGAACCACGCCGGCTGCCACTCCATGCCGGTTGACCAGTGGCTTGGCGGAGCGAGCAGATAGGCTTGGTCCATGCGCGTAGCGTCGAGCTTGAAATAGAACGCGTTCTCGGTGTCCTCCTGCCACGCAGGCAGCAGTTCCTCGAGGCGCTTCTTGTCGGGATGGACCAAATACGCGCCCCAGAGGGTCGACGCGATCCAGTGCGTGTAACCGCCGAACCGACGGCCATCGGGTTCGCGACGCCTGCCGAGTATGTCGGCCTGACCGTAGGCGTACTGACCGTCGCGCAGCCAGCGGACCTCGTCCATGATATGCGGCGCGGAGTAGGTTATGTGGCGCGTATAACCGCCGCGCTTGCCCTCATAGAAGCCGGGGATGCCGTTTTCTTCGGCATAGTTGACGCGCACCACAAACCAGCGATAGTAGTAGCAGCGCTTCCAGACGGAGTCGGGGCAGTCGAAGGTGGGAATCTCGTCGGCGAGCCATTTCTCGATCTCCGCGCGCTGCTTGTGAGTGCGGACGCGCAGCGCCTGGCCGAAACGGTCGAAGCCGAGCATCGCGGAGAATGGGTAGCGCGACAGCTGAGCCGGCTCGATTGCCAGGTCCTTGAGTTCGGCAGCCATCGCCTTCACGGAAGCGGGAGTCTGGGACTCCGGCGCGGGCTCGTCGCTGGCGATCTTGACGGGCGTGTCCAAACCGAGGCTCTTTGCGACGGCGGCAACCTGCTCGGGGGTGAGCGCGGTGTTCCAAACCATGACGTCGCCGATCTGGCCCACGAAACTCTCGCCGACGTTCCAGCCGCCTATGGTCCACTTGACCGGATCAGCCGGCCATGGGCTGACGTCCGCGGAGCCGATCTGCTTGCCGTTGACGAACGCTCGCGCCTTGTGCGCGGAGTCCATCGTCACCGCGACGAAGACCCACTCGTTATCGGGCAGTGCTGTCTCGGTGATGAAGTCCTGACCCCAAATTGCGAACTTGACCGCATCCGGGCTGACGACCAGCCCTCCCGCCCCACTCGCGCCCACAACCTGCCCGAAGACGTTGCCGGACAGCTTCACCTTGGCGGCCAGCGTGAAGTTGTCGCGGAACTTCATCTTCGCCGGCGAACCCAGGTCCATCGGCAGCTTCGTCGGCGAGTATCTCGCGGTCGGTTCGGGGAAATCGGCGGCCAGGACGGCGTTGGCACAGAGTGCGACAGCCATCATCAACAGCACCAAGGATCTCATCTTCAGTTACTCCTCCAGCTAAGCGTACTGCGGGAATTCCCTCTTGAGCCAGCGCCTGATCTGCACATCGAACGATTCGGCCGCCTGGCAAAGCTCACTGGCCTCCGAGTCCGCAACCACGGATGCCATTCTGTATATCGCCGTGCTCCTCTTTACGCGACAGGTCTGGAAGTAGTCGGCTGTCGCAGCGACATCGAAATCTACAAGGTCGGGCAGTGCATCGAACACTGCCCAGTGGTGGCCCTCTCCGCGAGTACGAAAGCCGCGGCACCTCAGCGGGATGGTGGCGAGCTGAAGCACGGCGTCGTAGGCAAGAGCGAATCTGCCTTCTGAAGAGAGGCCGCCCACGCCTGCATCAGCAATCGAGCGAGCTGCGACGCGCAGCAGCTCGGTCACTTCCTGCCTTGAGCTCTCCTGACGAACGATGCCTCCGCCCTTAAGCAGCTCTTGCAGACTCATCTTCACCACCTATGAGATCGATCACGGGAGAACTCAGGACTGTGTTGAGGAAGTGGTCTTCGGACGCGATCCGTTCGCCAAACTCACTGTCCGACATCACCACCGGATTGATCGCTCGGCCAAGTTGCACGGCTCTCAGCAGCGAAACGACTTTCTGAAGCCGAATATCACCTACCACCAGCAGGTCCACGTCGCTTTCAGGTGTGACCTCGCCGGTCGCGAATGAACCGAAGATGAGAGCCCGGCGGATAGACTTGCGTTCCGGACGAAGGGCTTCCTTGAGCACGTCGGCAACGCCAACGGTTTTGATGAACATCGACCGCAGATCGGGCACGATCGGACAGCGCTCGTTGACGCTGTAGTAGGTCTGACGGCCACTCTCCTCACGCACCACGACACCGGATTCGCAGAGCCTGGCCAACTCCAACTGCGCGCTGCGAAGGGATACTCCTGCCTTGGCGGCCAGTTCCCTGAGGTAGAACCTGCCCTCTGGCTGAAGCAGCAGCACTTTGAGAAGGGCGACTCTGGCCTTCGAGACAAATAGCTCATGAAGCATGCGAACCCTCGTCGTTGTATGCAATCTTTATACAATTGTATGCAAATTGCATACGATGTCAAGTCACTTCGCCGTTACCGCTCCGTACGCCTGCATCAGCTTGTCCTTGCCCAACCTGCCCCGAGCTTCGCCCCGCCCACAAGCTCGACGTATCTCGCGATCTCCGAAGCGGCAAGCGACTCCGCCTCACTCGGCTTTGCAGGAAGCGCGATCACGGCGCGCGTGGAGCCATCCGCCAGCGTGAACCGCTCGGCACTCACCGACGAGCACATCGAAACCACAAGCCCCATGGCAAGGATCGCGATGAAATGCGTGGTCGTCACAACCAGAATCCCCCTTAGTTGTAGGAACCGTCTCCAGACGGCGAATTCGGGTTCTGGAGAACCCTCCTACAATGACTCGGTCCTGCCGCTGTGAACTGATCGCTCCGCGGCGTCCAGCATCGCCGTCACCTCGAGGGCGTCGTCCAGTGTGACCGGCAACTCGCCGCCCACGAAGAACTTCACGACTTCCCTTAGCTGGAGCGGATAGAGCAGCGCGTTCTCGGCGGTGAACGGAACAGCCTTCTTCTCGGCTCGCACGCTGCCGCCGTAGGAATACGCGCCTTCGGTAAGCTCGACTACACCGCGCTTGCCCTCACCATAGTCCACGATGGCGACGACCCCGACGGAATCCCGCTTCGCAAACACGCCCTTGGCGCCGCGGCCCATCGCGCGCTGCAGCATCTCGAACGCGTGAACTCCGTACCACACTATCGAACTCCCCGCGGGAGCCTTGCCGAGCGGGCCGTATGTGGACACGTACTTCGGCTCGCCCACTGCCTCGATGGCCTGGATCAGCGCCGGAACGAATCGCAGCGAGGACGACGAGAAGACCTTCAGTCCGTTGTCCTTGGCGATCTGGTATATCTTCTTCGCGTTGGCGGTGTTGTCGGCCATGGGCTTGTCGAGAAAGATAGGCTTGCCGAGCTTGGCGCACTTCGCAAAATACTCGAGGTGATATGCCGGATCGTTGATCTCCAGCATTATCGCCTCGCACTCGGCGACGGCGTGGTCGAAGTCGGTCGTCACCTCTACTCCCCACCCCTCCAACTGCTTCTGCCGGTCGTCGAGCCCTTCTTTGGCCTGAAACGGGGTCTCAAACCGCATACAGCTCACGACCCGCGCGCCGTCAACATGCTGCTCCGCCGGCACATCCGGCGCTTGCAGACACTTCGTAAATGCGATCGAGTGGCTCGTGTCCAGCCCGACCATACCGATTCTGATCTCTTTCGACATTGCCAGTCCTCCAGACTTCGTTGTCTAGTCCGCGCTCAATGCTCGTACCAGAATATGTCCTCCGGATGCTCTCTCAGGAGAGCAACCGATATGTCGATCACATCTTTCGCCCTGATCAGCCGGCACTCGCTCTCGCCGATGCGCGTGGTTCGAACAACGCCGGCGCCCTCGTATCGCGGCCCCATCCTGCTCAGGTCGCGCTTGACGCCGGTCTGGTAGCAATTGTACCGCCGAAACGACACAGTGCACGGCTTGCCCGCCTCATCGATCACGACGGCGTCCCGGAACTCCGCGAAACGCAGATACCGCGGCATCGCGATCTCCTCGGCGACGTGAAACATCGTGTTCGTAGACCACGGCGCGCCCAGAAACAAGCACCATCCTCCGCGCTGGTAGACCTGCCCGTAGGGCGAGGTCAGACCGCACGGCGTATCGCCATGGCAGCCCGTCACCTGCTCGGCAGCGCATCCTATAGCAGCGGCGGAACTGGTGGGATGGTGGCTGCGAAACGCATCGTGGCGCTTGCGGAGAGTCTCCGTGATGAGGCCCGAGGACGACGGCGACTCCCGCACATCGAACACCAGCGGCGATTCAGGGGAGCCCAGCGTCAGCGTCGGGACGACGATGCACCCTCGCTCTCCGACCACACCGAGCAGAGCATCGATCACCGCGTCCGGGCCACCCTCGACGCAGCCAAAGGACTTCAACGACGAGTGCACGAGCGCCGTATCGCCCTCGCCCAACCCCAGGCTCCTCAGCCCCGCCTCGATATCGGCCTGCGTTACTACCGTGTCGCCCAACTATCCGCCCCCCGTGCCAAGCTGAGGTTAGGTTATGCCGAACGCCCGGATTTGTCAAGTTGGCCGGCGGCCTTGACGGGCCACCGCGAACTCGCCTGGCAGGCAGAAATACCTGTTTTGTGCTAAAAAGCGCAGACCCGCACTGCCACGCCTTGACATGCCTGCCAGGCAGGAGGTATACAGAAGTGTAAGTCGGCCGGCTCTGTGGCCGGCAGCGTGACGCCTTGTTCCGGCGCCCGACGCGAAGGGAGAGAGAAATGGGCAGGTCTATCCTCGCACTGCTTACGCTTGCATGTGTCATCACGATTCTTCTCGGTTCAGGGCTCTGCGCGAACCCGCTGGGCGTACCCGATTCAGAATACAACGCGCTCGTCGCGCTGTACAACAGCACCGACGGCCCCAATTGGACGGACAACACCAATTGGCTGACCGAAAACCCGGACTGGTATGGTGTGGACATAACCGGCGGGCACGTCAGGAGCCTTAATCTCTGCAACAACAACCTGACCGGCCCGATACCCGGGGAGCTAGGCAACCTGGCGAACCTGTCCACCCTGTCTCTCTACGACAATCACCTGAGCGGCTCCATTCCGCCCCAGATTGGAAACCTGACGAACCTGGGTGGCCTGAACCTCGATTACAATGATCTGACAGGCTCTGTCCCGCCGGAGTTGGGGAATCTCTTCAGCGCCGGAGGGATCTTCCTGGGCAGCAACCATCTCACCGGCCAGATACCCGCGGAGCTGGGCAACCTGACCAACCTGCAGTTCCTCGGACTGGACAGGAACCAGTTCTCCGGGCCGATACCGGTGGAACTCGGCAATCTTCACAATCTGTATGGCCTGTATCTCGACGGCAACCAGTTCGCCGGCGAAGTGCCGTCGTGGATCACCGGACTTACACACCTTTGGTACCTCGATGTCGGCTACAACTGCTTCACGTCCACGGACCCGGCCGTGCAGAGCTTTCTGTCGATGGCCGACCCCGACTGGCAATACACGCAGACCGTTCCGCCTGCGAACGTCGTCGCGTACAACTCGGGGACGGGCAACGCGCTAGTGTCCTGGACACCAATCGACTTCGGCCAGGGAGATGGCTACTACGAGGTCGGTTACAGCCCGACTTCCGGCGGACCCTATATGTTCGATCCGGCGAATCGAACACTCGACAAGTGGTCGTCCTCGCTGGCCCTTACCGGCCTCGCGCCCGGCCAGCCGACCTACTTCGCCGTGCGCACCGTCTCCCTGCCGAGCTTCAGCAACCAGTCCACGCTGACAAGCAGCGTGTCTGCCGAGGCAACGGCGGGCTCCAATCCGTTGGGCATACCCGAATCGGAGTACAACGCGCTGGTGGCGATCTACAACAGCACCAACGGAGCTGGATGGTTCAATAACACCGGGTGGCTGAGTGGGAGCAGCTACTGGTATGGTGTTGCCGTCGCTGGCGGGCACGTCGTGCACCTGACACTCGGCGCGAACAACCTGACGGGAACTCTTCCCGCGGAGCTGGGCGACCTGACATGGCTCTACTGGCTCGATCTTAGCGGCAACCATATCGGCGGACCCGTGCCCGACGTCATCGGCAGCCTTACGAACCTGAGTTACCTGTTCCTTGGCTGGAACCAGTTCTCCGGCCCGATTCCGGGCTCGATTGGCAATCTGACGAATTTGTTCTTCCTCAATCTCAACAGCAACGCGCTGACCGGCGACATTCCGTCATCGATCACGAACCTGTCCGCGCTGAGCTGGGCGGACCTCGGCTATAATGCTTTGACGTGCTCCGATCCGGCTGTGCAGGGGTTCCTATCAAGCGTGGACTGCTGCTGGCAATACACGCAGACCGTCCCGCCGACGAACATTTCCGCGTTCCGCAGTGGCGGTTCCGCGAACGTAATGTGGACGCCCGTTCAGTCAAACTACACAGACGGCTACTACGAGATCGGCTACGGCTGCACCCCTGGCGGCCCATATACTTTCGACCCGGCGAACAGGACGCAAGACAAGTGGTCGGAAAGCCTCTGGATAGACGGCCTCGACCCAAACAAGCCCGCCTATTTCGTCGTGCGCACGGTCACGCCGTCGCATCCGCAGAATCAGAACACCCTCACCAGCGCCAACTCCGACGAGGTCGCCGCCGAAACGCTGCCGGCAGTCAGCAAAACGATCCCGGATGGGACCTATGTGTGGACCGGCGACGTTGTCATCACTGCCACATTCCCGGATTGCTGCTACATCGAGAGCGAGGACCGCACGTGGGGGATCCGCGTCCAGAGTCCCGAACCCGGCTACCCCGACCCCGGGGCCAAAGCCCAGGCCTACGGCATTTTGCGCACGAACGAAGATGGCGAGCGCTATCTCGAGGTTATGAACGGCTATGAGACCGGCACGGGCCAGGTCGCACCTCTCGGCATGACCAACAAAGCCCTGGGCGGCGGGGACTTCAGCTATGACCCCAAGGCCGGAGTCGGGCAGGTCGGTGTGACCTGTGGAACCGGACTCAACAACATCGGCCTGCTGGTCCGAACGTCCGGCGCGTGCACCTACGTAGATGACCACACATTCACGCTGGACGACGGCTCCGGCGTCGGCGTCACCTGCATCACTCCGCCCACGATCCTCGCCAGCCCCGCGTGGCAGTACGTGGCCGTCACGGGCGCGAGTTCGATCAAGAAGGATGGAGAAACCTATCGCCGCGCGATCATGGTAACGCACGTCGATGTCCTGGCATCCGACACTCCAGAGGGCGTAACAGGCCGCTGGGAGATGACGAACACATCGGGAGAGCTGGCAGGCACTTTCGGCACACTGCTGGTCCAACAGGGCAGCAGCGTAACAGGAGGAGCTTGTCTTGCCCCGATCAAAGACGGGCAGATGAATGGCAATGTCTTCACGTGCACCTTCGTGCCCGAAAACGGGACGGGAGAAGTGGCCTGCAGTGCGATTCTCGACGGTGACACGCTCACTGGAACGTGGACCCTCGTCCGCACCGGCGAGTCTTTCCCGATTACATTCCACCGGGTGTCGCCCGACCCGATGTCGCCCTACGTCGGCCGACCGAAAGTAGTGTCAGCGCGCTGCAATGGCTGGTCACTGGATGTCACCTGGGACCGACCCGTCAACGGCTGGGATTATGACATTCGCAACAACAACGGCTGGAGCATAGTTGATTGGACTGCGACTCCCAACAACACCTACGATCCAGACACCTACACCTACAACATCCCGATCCACACTACCGAGCCGATGGTACCGGGCGAGCACTATACCATCTGCCTGGAATCGCGGGGTGACGCCCTAGTCGACTGGCACGACCCGTATGGCGTGGCCGCATGGGACTGGGCCGATCAGGCTTACAGCTTTGATTTCGTCTACCAGCAGCTCCCTCCGCCGCCGAGTATGATCCTGGGCTACCATACCTCGGGCATGCCGGCGCAGTGGGTAACCATCTCGCCGGAGTGGCCCCAGGGGTATGGCCTCAGGCTCTACCAGAGCCTGGACAAGGTCACGTGGACAAACACGGGCCTTATTCCGACCAGGCGGGGCGGCAGCGGAGACTTCACGTTCGAGCTGTGGGGCAACGCCTACTTCCGCGCTGTGACCGTCAGCAACGACCTTGAGAGCCCGCCAAGCCAGAAGGTCCACGCACGGCCGTTCGAAATCGAGACCAATGGGATCGTGATAGATGCGCCGGCCGAAGGCGCGACGGATGTGCCAATAGCCCCGTTGATCTCGTGGCATCCGGCTTGGACGCAGTCCGTGACGCTTCAGCGCTACGGGCCGAAGGTCGTTAACGCGACGACGGGCAGCCCGGTCTGGAATCCTCTGACGACGGCCAACCCTCCGCAGACTTCGCTGCTCTACGGCCAGATCGGCGGCGTACAGGCCGGACCGGCAACTCCTCTCTCGCCGAACACGAACTACGCGATACGATTGGGCGCGTTCGACAGCGAGAACTGGATGTTCGCCACGGCGCCTGAGCGACATTTCACCACTACGGCCGACTTCGGAGGAACCAACGACCGAAACGCGATCGCCGCCCTCTACGAGGCGACGAAAAACGCCATGGAAGCACACGATCTCAACGCAATGATGGCGCTGTTCTCCGAGGATTACCTGCACAACGGCAGGAACCGCGCGGCGGTGCAGGCCGACATGGCGGAGGGAATCGATCACATCGCCTCGATAGACTACGAGATCACGGACATCTCCTTCACCGGCAACAAGGCCCTCGTCACTGCCTCGATATACGTCACCCTCGACGACGAGTCGTCCTTCACGATCAATGAGCCCGGCAGCGGGGGCGATGGGCTCGGCATGGGCTGGGTGATCCAGGAGAACGGCGTCTGGAGGTTCTACGGAGACCAGACGCGCGGGCAGGTTGAGCTGCACACGGTCAGGCAGCCCGATGGTTCCTACGGGCTTCGGTTCCAGGCGCAAGGATCGGGGCTCGTCTTCGCGACGGTGGGCGGCCCGAACAGCTTCGGGACGCAGTTGTCCTGGGACTCGACTTGGAATGACTACAGACAGTGGGTTGTGCCGGCCCAGACCCCGCAGATCGGCGACGTGTACACATTCGACCTGTACTACGGTGACGGGCGACACGAGACGATCACGTCCGCTGTCGGCAGTCTGGTCCCGGTCTGCCCCTCTGTCAACGCAGCGGCCCAGCCGGATGGATCGATCGCCATCAACTGGCAGGACATAAGCGCGGCGGTCCCGAACGCGTCCTGCTACAGCGTCAGCGTGTGGGACCATAACGGATACAACTTCCTCTGGCGAAGCGGCGATCTGGGCCTAGGCGCGACCGGAGTAGTCACTCCACCGCTGATGCCAGGCACTTACACGTGCGAGGTGGACATCTTCGACTATCTGGACAACTGCGGCACGCGGACCGTCGAGGTGACCGTGGGCAATGGCCCGTGCCCTCCTCCGCTATAAACGACTGAACAGGGCCGGGGTCTCCACCCCGGCCTTTCCTTCATTCACTGCCCCCTATTCCCCATTTCCCTCGTGTGCTATACTGTCCCGGGGGACGACAAAGGAGTCAAGCAGATGAGTGAGCAGCCGTATTTCGCCGGCCCGAGTGGGATTCGCCGGCTTAAGATGTTCGTGAACGGGGAGTGGGCGCAGTCCAGCACGGACAAGTACTCTCCGGTCTATAACGCCAGCACGGGCGAGGTCACGACCGAGGCCCCACGCTGCCTGACCGAAGAGGTCAACCAGGCCGTCGCCGTTGCGAAGGCCGCGTTCGGACCGTGGTCTGAGACGCCGGTTCAGCAGCGCGTGCAAGTGCTGTTCAGGTTCAAGGCGCTGCTGGATGCGCACCTCGACGAGCTCGCCACCATCCTGGCCACCGAGAACGGCAAGACCCACGCCGAGGCGATCGGCTCGATCCAGCGCGGGATCGAGATCACCGAGTTCGCATGCGGCATGCCCACGCTGATGATGGGAGAGTCGCTGGAGAACGTGTCACGAGGGCTGGACGTTGTCACCTGGCGGCAACCGCTGGGCGTGTGCGTGGGCATCGTTCCGTTCAACTTCCCCGCGATGATCCCGATGTGGATGTTTCCGATCGCGATTGCATGCGGGAACACGTTCGTTCTCAAGGCGGCGAGCATGGTCCCCAATACGGCGGCGCGACTGATGGAGCTGCTAACCGAGGCCGGGCTGCCCGCCGGCGTGGTGAACATGATTACCTGCGGGCGGGAGTCAGTGAAACTGCTGCTCGAGCACCCGGACGTGAAAGCGATAAGCTTCGTCGGCTCGACCGCGGTCGGACTGGAGATCTACCAGACCGCCGCCGCGCACGGCAAACGCGTCCAGGCCCTCACCGAGGCCAAGAACCACGCGCTGGTGATGCCGGACTGCGTGCTGCCAAGAGCCGCTCAGGGGATCGTCAACGCCGCGTTCGGATGCGCGGGCGAGCGGTGCATGGCGCTGCCGACGGTCGTTGCGCACGAGGCAGTCGCGGATGAGCTGGTCCGGCTGGTGGTCAAGGGCGCGAAGCAGATCAAGGTTGGCCCTGCGTGCGACCCGGCAACCGCCATGGGCCCGCTGGTATCGAGCGAGCATCGAGACGGTGTGATCAAATGGATCGAGACGGGCGTGGCTGAAGGCGCGAAGCTCGTCCTCGACGGCCGCGGGCTCAAAGTCGCCGGCCACGGCAACGGATTCTACCTCGGCCCGACGATCTTCGACCAGGTCACCGAAGATATGAGCGTCGGCCGCGAGGAGATATTCGGCCCGGTTCTGTGCATCAAGCGGGCGAGGTCGTTCGAGGACGGCCTGGCGATCATCAACGCCAGCCGGTTCGGCAACGGCTCCGCGATCTATACGCAGTCCGGCCGCTACGCGCGCGAGTTCGCGCACCGCGTCGGCGCGGGGATGGTGGGAATCAACGTCGGCATCCCGGTCCCGCTGGGCTTCTTCAGCTTCACCGGCTGGAAGCAGTCCTTCTTCGGCGACCTCCACAGCCACGGCAAGGACGGCGTGCTCTTCTTCACCGAGAAGAAATCCGTCAGCTACCGCTGGTTCGAGGAGGCGGATGCGAAGGTGAAGAAGGTCAGTACGTGGGACTGAGGATTGCCGGAGTGAGCCGGACTGGGGTATAATAATTGTACAGACTGGTAGTTCCGGAGGGTCCAAGATGACCACGATATCCGCCGAAAAGGCCCGTAACTCGTTCAGCGACCTGATCAGCCACACGGCCTACTCCAAAGACCGCGTTGTGGTTACGCGAAATGGCAAGAGGATGGCCGCCATAGTCTCCATTGAAGACCTCGAGTTGCTGGAGAGGCTCGCCAACAAGATCGAGGACGAGATGGATATGGAGGACATCCGCGCCGCCCTGCGCGAGTACGAGGAAGGCAAGACCATTCCCTGGGAGACCGTCAAGAAGGATCTAGGACTTTGACTTACAGGCTGGAGTTCACTGCGCGATCCAAGGCTCAGCTTGGGAAGCTGCCGAAGAACGCGCAGGTGCGGCTCGCCGAACGGATTGCAGCCCTTGCTGATGACCCGCGTCCACCGGGATCACGCAAGATCAAAGGGCACTCCGATTGCTATCGAATCCGCTGGGGAGACTACCGAATCGTCTACACGATAGTGGACAAGGACTTGGTTGTGCTAGTGGTGTGCGCCGGTCACAGAAGAGAAGTGTATGAGAGGCTTGCATCTATGGAGCCGACGATCCGCCAGTTGAGAAGAGAAGAGCTGGACTAGTCCGGGCGCTTGGGTAACCGCGGCAGCAAATCCTCGTCTGTTGTTGTTAGTGATCACAGGGAAAGGTGAAGCATAGTGAACAAGTTCGCGACACGTCTGGTCCTGATCGCGCTCGTCATTGTGATTGGCGCAGGAGCATCGGCGCCCGCCGCAGTGCGCAAGCCCAGCAGCACGTATACGCTCAGCGTCGTGTGCTTCACGGCCACGCCGAAGAGCCCGAAGATCGCGAGGCTCAAGAGCTTTGAAGAGATCGTGAAGCAGGCGCCGATTCTTCCTGAGAGCGGGGCGGCGTTCGTGCTGGACCTCAGCACGCCGGCCCGGTTTCTGCGACAGATCCAGACCACGTCCAGGGACTACGATTTCACGCTCGTCGCGGGAGGCACTACCACTTGCGACAACAAGGCCATCTGCCCGTTCACAATTCCCCCGAGCCCCGATGATCTCACCAAAGCGGGCTTCACGGGCGAGTGGTCGCTAACGGTCAAGGACCCGTCCACCGTCACACTGGAAATGCGCGAACTCACGCTGAACATGCTCCTGCCCGGCCAGACCAAAGTCCTGCCCGTGCAGACGATGAAGACGACACGCACGGTCTCGCTCAACCGCACCTATATCCTCGGCGGCACGGCCAAGCAGGAAAACAAGGTCACGACCCTGCGCATCTTCGCGGTGTCCGTCACGCAGGGCGGCTGAGATTGAATACGGATATAGGGTATCGGATATTGGCTGGACAGCCCGTCGTGTAGGAGTCGTCTCCAGACGGCGATGCGCAGGGCGTTCGGGTTCGGAGAACCCTCCCTCGAAAATGTGGAGCATTTTCGTTCTTTCGTGGCGAACTCGACAGCGCTCTGGTGAAGCCAGAGTCGCGAGAGAGTTCATGCCACGATCCCTACAGAGCGGCTCTCACGCGTGCGACTGCCTCTTCCACCTCCGCCTTGCCCGTATGCCTCGATGTGACCATGCGAAACGCCATCGGAGGACGCGGACTCACGAGCACGCCGCCGGACGCGAGCTTCGCAACGATCTCATCGTTGGGCAGCCCAGTGCCGGTGTGATCGACGTTGACCATGTTCGTCTCGACGCTCGCCATATCGACCGACAGGCCGGGTATCTCAGCAACGCCGCGTGCGAGGAGTCTGGCGTTGGCGTGATCGTCGGCGAGCCTATCGATCATCTTCTCCAGCGCGACAATGCCCGCGGCCGCGATCACGCCCGCCTGCCGCATCCCGCCGCCGACGCGTTTTCTGTGGAACTTCGCCCGCTCGACAAACTCCCGCGACCCGACGATCATCGACCCCAGAGGGCAGCTCAGGCCCTTGGAAAGGCAGAACTGCACGGAGTCGCAGTCCGCGGCGAAGTCAGCAGCGGAGACCCCCGCCGCAATCGCCGCGTTGAAGATCCGCGCGCCATCCAGGTGAACGGCCAGCCCGTGCTCGTGCGCGACCCCGCAGAGCTTGCGGTGCAGATCCAGCGGCACGACACGCCCGCCGCTGCGGTTGTGCGTGTTCTCCAGGCAGAGCAGCCTTGCGGACGGAAAGTGTATGTTGGGCTTGCGGATCGCCGCGGCAACCTCGTCGGGATCGAGCATCCCCGCATGGCTCGGCACCGGCATGGGCGTGAACCCCGCGATGCTGCACAGCCCCCCGCCCTCGTAGTAGAAGACGTGCGCCTCGGGGTCGATGACGACCTCCCCTCCGAGCCCGCTCGCGTGCGTCATCAGCGCAACGAGGTTGCCCATGGTTCCGCTGATCACGAGCAGCGCCGCCTCCTTGCCGAGCATATTCGCCGCCATGTCCTGGAGCCTGTTGACGGTCGGGTCCTCGCCGAAGATATCGTCGCCGAGTTCGGCGTGACGCATCGCGTCGAGCATCTCCTCGGTGGGCAGAGTCTGCGTGTCGCTTCGGAAGTTCAGGATGTTCATGAAGGGCCTCGGTTCGATGGTATGATGGCCTGACGGTTCGATGGCATTATAGCAGAAAAACCTGTTGACAGGGCCTCAGTCGGCCTGCTATACTTCCTGCAACAAGAGAATATCGTCGGCGTACAGGGTTAAGGGAAGACGGTGAGAAACCGTCACGGGCCCGCCGCTGTAACCGGGGACGAACCGGCAGCTACCCACTGTCCCGAGGCATATCGGGATGGGAAGGAAGCCGGGGAGAACGATCCGGGAGTCAGAAGACCTACCCCGTCGCAGTTAGCGCAGCATCTTCGGAGGCAAAGATGTCGGACGCAGGTTACCCGTATTGCATATCACGGGCTTCCGTCCAAAAAGACTTCCGAAATGGGCGGCAAGCCCGTTTCGCATTATATGGGACAACACCGCTAGCCCTGAATAGGCCTGCAAGGCCGTATCGAAGGGCGCGCGGCTTCACGCTCATCGAACTGCTGGTGGTGATCGCCATCATCGGCATTCTCGCGGCGATTCTCTTCCCTATCTTCTCGTCCGCCCAGCAGTCCGGCAGGACGGCCAAGTGCGCGCAGCAGCTAAGGCAGCTCGTGGAGGCCAACCTGGCCTACGCTGACGACAACGCCGGCCACTACGTGCCCGCTGCGCCCGACATATTCGGCGCCAATCTCCGCCGTTGGCAGGGCGTCCGCGCGACGTCAGATGCTGACTTCGACCCGGCCAAGGGCCCACTCTGGCCGTATCTTGGCCACAGCGGCGGAATCAAGCAATGCCCGCTGCTTTCTATGCTGAAAAGCAAGTCGCAATCGAAGGCTGCCTACGAATCGGGCTGCGGCGGCTTCGGTTACAACTACCTCTACGTTGGCGGAACCTACTACCGCAACGAGCCCATCACGGCCTCCAAGGTCACATCCGCGACGGGCGACCTGGCAAGCGCTTCCCGCACGATAATGTTCACGGACGCCGCGATGGCCGTGACCTACAAGCTGGATACGGTCCTGATCGAGGAGTCGTTCGCGTATCCGCCCAATCTGGTTTCGACGGACTCCGCCGGTAACGAATCATCCACACCCGCAAGCCCATCCGTGCATTTCAGGCACAACGGGCGAGCCAACGTCGGCTGGTGCGACGGTCACGTCACGAGCCAGCGGATGAGCTTTTCGAGAGACGGCGACAACGCCTATGGCGTTGACAGCAGATCACACAACCTGGGCTGGTTCGGCCCAAACGACAACAGCCTTTGGGACAACAAATGATGAGATTCAGTATCGTCTATTCACTATTGACTGTCTGCCTGCTCATGCACACTGCCACCGCGCAGGCAGCGCCGGTCGTCGATCCATTCGCGGACACGGTCGTCAACTACGCTCCTGGACCGAGCTGGTACAACTACCCGGGCTCGATCTGGACGGTCGCGTCCAACGCCACCGGCGCGCCGCACGGCAAGTATGTGAACGAGACCTATTACTCGGACACGGACACTCCTGTGGTCACACTCGGCGACGGCGGCGCCATCACGCTCGCGTTCAATACGCCCGTGGAGGACAACCCGCGCAACCCCTACGGCTTGGACTTCATCGTCTTCTCCAACGCCTACTTCGTGGGCGCTAACCCGAGGCTTCGCTGGCAGGAGCTTGCGTTCGTGGAGATCAGCCAGGACGGGCTCAACTGGTATCTCATCAAACCCAGCATCTACCCCGCCGACCTGCGGATATGCACCGGCAACGTGCCCAATCCCGACCCCCGCAACTACGACGTGGGCAAATCCTACACCGCAGTAACTGGCTATGCGGAATACACGCCGACGGTCGGCCTTCCGCAGGACCTGCAATACTCGCCTTTCCCGGGCGTATCGCGCACGGCCGAGGAGCTCTACACCGTCCCGGACCGGCCCAGCAACCTGCGCAGCCTCGGGTTCACCACGTGGTCGGGTTTCGACTACGTCTCGGGCGGAGGAGACGCCTTCGATATCGCCAACGCCATAGTCGAGACTGCCCCGGGCGTGCCGCTGATCGTCAACAACTCGACCGTTCCCGCCGGCATTCACTCGTTTTCGTTCGTTCGTATGACCGACGCCCGCGTCGGCGACACCTGGCAAGATCTCAAGGAAGTCTCCGCGGAGATCGACGCGGTCGCCCGAACGAGGCCGGCGCTGAGCATCGGCGAGGCCAAGGCGCTTGCGAACGGCGACTACGGCCTGATCACCGAGGCCATCGTCACCGCCGTCTACCCGACCGAGTTCTTCATCGAGTCGCCGAACCGGTCGGCCGCTATGCGAGTCCGGTGGGACGGCCGCTTCCTGGTGGATGATGAGCGCGAGGTTCAGGTCGGGGACAAGATCACGATATCGGGCCACGCGTCCAAGACGTACGGGCGATTCACGCTCAGCGACGCGATGCTCTCATTCACAGACATCGGCCAGCCACTGCCAAAGCCGCTGGCAATGCCGATCCGGACACTCCAGTCGGACATGGCCTACGGACTTCGCGCCCGCACGTGGGGCAAAATCACAGATGCCGGCGACGGCTGGCAATTCACAATCTCCGATAACGGTCGCACCGCGAATGTGATCACTGAGGACTATGTAGAACCCAAGGCCGCCGGCACGTTTGTGGCCGTCACCGGCATCATCGATAGAGAGGAGGGAACCGGCCAAACCATTATAAGAGTCAACAACTCATCCAGCGACATAAGCACGTATCCTTAGCAGCCGGCCAAGAATCCGGCCTTTGCACCAACCATACCAGCCTGCCCAGCAGGCATTGAAGGAGAAGAGATTGAGGAACCTGTTTCGCATTTTGACGATCGCATTGCTCGCGTCAACGATCTGCGCGAGCGCAAACGCCGCGGCGATGTACGCACCCGGCCTGAACACCATCGACCTTGCCGTCAACGTTCCAACCGGCGCGTTCGTATCCGGCTTTGATGTGCTGCCGAACGGGCACTACCTGATCAACGACGGCTGCACGATTCACGAGATCTCGCCAACGTCGGACCGCACGCTCTACACGTTCGCGGCGCCGGTCTGGGGGACTTTCGTCCGATACAACTCCGCTGACGGCAAGGTCTACTTCGGCGAGTCCAGCAACGGCAACATCTACTCGTTTTCCTACGCCAACCCGGCCGATGTCGCCCTCGTGATGAACCTGCCCAACCACTTCGACATGGATTTTCGCAATGGGACGCCGTACGTGAATGCGTCAAACGTGTTCTGGACGAAGTCGAACATCTACCTGCTGGACGGAGGCGCCACCGACCTGATCGCGACTGCCGACGGGCCGTGCGGCCCGCTGGCGTTCGACGGGTCGGGAAACCTGAACTACATCCCCGCCAGCTATGACACGACTACTCGGATCATCCAGTGGTCGAACGCTCAGATTGCGGGCGCGATCGGCGCAGGGTCGCTGACGGGCGCCAATGCGGCTCCGCTCGCGACCATCGAGGCCGGGTACGGCGCTTCGATCATCGATGGCGGTCTGATGTTCACCAACAATAGCCTCGCGCCGAAGTCGATCCAGCTCTACAAGGACGGCGCGGTCAGCACATTCGCGACGTTCGTGCAGCCGGGCGGGCTGTACCCGTTCGTGTCGCTGGTCCGCCGGAATCCCGTCACTGGCGCGGTTTGTGCGCTGGTCAGCTACAGCGATGCCGACTGGAACTCCTACACTGTCATCTCGCAGATGGCTGTGCCGGAGCCGTCCTCGCTGCTCGCTCTGTGTTCTCTGATTGGCCTTGCAGGCTCCGCAAAGCTCCTCCGCGGCCGCCGCAAGTAACCAATGACAACGGGGGCCCGTCGCCAACCGGGCCCCCGTCTAGAGGTTAGAGCTTGGATGGCACGTGGCACGTCGGTGCGATGTGCCGCTTCTCGAAATACTGCTGGTGATAGTCCTCCGCGGGGTAGAAAACGCCCGCCTTCGTGATCTCCGTGACAACCGGATTCCTGTACTTGCCGGACTTCTCGAGTTCGGCTTTGGATTCCTCGGCGAGCTTGCGCTGCTGGTCCGAATGATAGAAGATGGCGGATCGATACTGATCGCCGACGTCCGGCCCCTGCCTGTTCGGCGTGGTGGGGTCGTGAATGCTCCAGAAGACATTCAGCAGCTTCTGATAGCTGATCTTCGCCGGGTCGAACGTCACCTCGACCGACTCCGCGTGTCCCGTGGTGTGCGTGCACACCTGCTCGTAAGTCGGGTTCTTCGTGTGACCGCCCGTATAGCCGACCTTCGTCGATATCACCCCCTTGCCGATAAGCTCGCGAAACGCCGACTCTACGCCCCAGAAGCACCCCGCCGCGAACGTCGCGACCTCGTGTTTGGGCTTGGCCTCGTGCATCACGAGCTTGAGCGCTACCGCATTGATGCAGTAGCGCTTGCCGGTCGGGGGAGGCCCATCGTCGAAGACGTGTCCCAGATGCGCGCCGCACCTCGCACACTCGACCTCGGTGCGGTGCATGCCGAACGAATCGTCCGACTCGAGCTTGAGGTTAAGCGGCGAAACCGGGTCCCAGAAACTCGGCCAGCCGGTCCCGGACTCGAACTTGTGCTTGTACTCGAACAGGTCGGTCCCGCAGGCCACGCACTTGTAGAACCCGCTGCCATCCGCGGGCGGGATCGCGCAGGTGCCGGTGAACGGCGCCTCCGTGCCCTTCGCGCGGGTGACCTTATACTGCTCGGGCGTGAGCTGCTTGCGCCACTCGGCGTCGGTCTTGACGATCCTCGGGACCGTCTCCACCTCGCCCGTTTCGGCGTTGTATATCCTGACGGTATTCCCCGTCTTCTCGTTGTCTGTATTCATCATCTTGGCTCCCACGGCAACTGCCGCGATCGTAGTCAGAACCAACAGGTACTTGAGCAATTCACCTCACTCCCCTACTGTACCCTTCCCAGTACCACATACGCGCCACGCGCGCTGGAGTTCCAATCCCTTTCCCGCCTCGGCATGCGATTGCCGTGCCAGATATATCTTACACTGATGCTGTCACGCGTGGACAAGTGAGGCATAAGGCAATGAACCCAACGCAAGATATGCGAGTTCGGAACCGGGTGAAGCTGGCGCGCGTCGAGCGCGGCTGCACTCAGCAGGAACTCGCCGACGCGATCGGGTTACGCGTCAAACCATCGGCCTGATCGAGGCCGAGCAGCATAACCCGACCATCATCCTTTGCCTGCGTCTGGCGCGTTTGTCGGGCTTGGGATACTGCGTCTCCTCTACGGCAGATGCGAGCGCGGAACGCTCGGGCCCGAACCGCCCGAGCGAACCGACGACAGAGCAGATCCCGCTAGCAGCCGCCGGACAAAGTGGTGTAGGAGGGGTCTCCAGACCCCGAATCCACTGGCGTCACGCTCGCAGATCGCCGTCTGGAGACGTCTCCTACAACCGAATGCGGCTTTATTCGCAGGCTGCTAGCACGGAGTAGACCGGAGGTACGACGGTCATATCGAAGTGCGGCCTCGCATTGACAGTGGCCCCCTCGGTTCCTATACTGGTGCTAGCCTGATACCGAGGGGGACATAATGAACCTATTCGTGATCGCTCTTGCGCTCTGCATCGCGCTGGCGGCGACGGCGGCGACCGGCGCGGTCAACGTAAAGGACTACGGCGCGAAAGCCGACGGCGTCACAGACGATTCCGCAGCGATACAGAAAGCGCTCGACTTCGCCGGGGCAAACCACGGCGGCGTCGTGCAGCTCGACGCGGCGACCTACCGCATCGATAAGCCGATCAACGTGCCGGAGGGTGTGACGCTGGCGGGCGTGTGGGAAGCCCCGCATCACGCCCAGCTATCAAACGGCACCGTGTTCCGCATCTACGCGGGCAAGAACGATGAGAACGGCGCGCCGTGCGTCATGCTTAACGCCTCCAGCGCCGTCAAGGGCGTCACGTTCTTCTATCCTGAGCAGCGCATACCCGGCACGATCGCCTACCCCTACACTATCCAGGGCAAGGGCATGCACGGCAGCGTGCTGGACTGCACGTTCGTCAACCCGTACAAGGCGATCGACTTCGGCACCTACTCCAACGAACTGCACCTGATCCGCAACTGCTTCGGCTGTCCGCTGAAAGTCGGGGTCCACATCGACAAATGCACCGACATCGGCCGCATAGAAAACGTCCACTTCAACCCGCACTACTGGGGCCGCGCCGGCTCGGAAGGCATCCCGGACTGGAACGAGCTGGTCAAGTACATCGGACAGAACCTCATCGCATTCGAGTTCGCGCGCACGGACTGGGAATACGTGCTCAACACATTCGTGTTCGGCGCAAAGATCGGCTACCGGTTCTATAACGGCCCGGACGGCGCGTGCAACGGCAACTTCCTCGGCATCGGCTCCGACTGGTCCGGCCGCTCTATAATGGTCGAGCAGTGCCAGCCGCCGGGGCTGCTGATAACCAACGGCGAGTTCGTGGCAAACCCCGACAGCGACATCTTCGTCGAGGTCGCCAACACGCACAACGGGGTTGTGCAGTTCTCCAATAGCTCATTCTGGGGCCCGGGCTCTCAAATCGCCAAGATCGACGGCACCGGTACCGTAAGCTTCAACCAGTGCACGTTCCTCAACCAGGGCAAGAGCAAGGACGCCTATACGATCGAGGCCCTCTCCGGCGACATCAACATCTCCAACTGCCGGTTCTGGATGGATCGCCCGGACATCCGCCTGGGCAAGAACGTGACGACGGCCGTCATCTCCGGCAACAGGTTCAACAAGCAGAAGCGGATCACCAACGAGTCCACAGGCGACGTCCAAGAGGGACTCAACGTCGTAAAGAAGTAAGAAACACCTCATCGGGCGGAGGGGTCGCTGCCCTCCGCCTGCCAGCCTATCAGCACACTTCTTGGCAGCCGCAGTACACAACTGCACTGACCTCGACAACACGATGTTAAGCGTATATCTGTGAACCATAGATATCCATTTCCTACACCCATGTCTGCCAATCCGTATAATGCTTGGCAGCCAAGCATAGGCCTTGACAACCTGGACAAATCGGGCTAACATACAGCCGAGCCGCGTCCTGATGAAGTCGATAATGGGCAGGCTCCACTTGGGCAGTCCGGTTTCTCAGCGCAGACGAAGAAACGGGACGAGGAGGTGAACCCGGAACCGACAGCGCGTTTCAAGCAGGAGGTCGATAGTGTTAGCCTGAGAGAACGGACGGCCGAACCAATCCTCTGGAGGGGGGAAATGAGACGAAGAGTACCGATTCGGCTTCTGTTTGGGTTTGCTCTACTGATGGTGGCATGCTGCGTCTCTGCTCAGCAAGCCGCGCCTGGTGACCTTTTGATGGGAATGGCCCAGCCCGGCCTGGAAACCATGGCAAGCAGCAACCGCGTGCCGTGGGATAAGCCCTTAATGCCGGCGTTTGAGAACGCAGCCGAGAAGCACGGCGTTCCGCTGCCGCTTCTCCTGGCCCTCGGCTACATCGGCAGCCACTTCGAGAACAGGGGCGACGCCCCCACGATCGAGGGCGGCTACGGCGTCATGGCCCTACGGGCCAACAACCTCTGGCACAGCAACTCGCTGAGCGAAGGCGCCGAACTGACGAAGGTCAGGACCGATCGAGCCGTACTTGATCCCGGCGCAAACATCGACGCAGCGGCGGCCGTGCTGTCCGCCTATGCGAATCAGATGAACATCGACCGGGGCAAAGGCCTCGAGGCCTGGCTCGATCCGGTGATCAAATATGCCGGCCTGGACCCCCAGTACAGCCGCATGTTTGCGATGGAGGTCTTCGAAAAGCTCGTCAAAGGCCTGGACTATGTGAACTCGGAAGGCGAGCGCTTCGAGTTCGACCCACAGGACATCGGCAGCGTCGACCTGGCGAAGCTAGAGCCGTCATCGGCCTGCCGCGTTCAGCCTGAGCCTCGGATGGCGCGCCCCTGGTCGAGCATATCAAACCTCGACGCGAGCACGATGAGCGCGCAGTATCCGCCCGCGACGTGGTACGCGGCGGCGTCGTGCAACTACACCGCCACGTCGTCGTCCAAAGACACCATCATCGTCCATACAATCGAGGGCAGCGCCGCAGGCTGTCTGTCCTGGTTCCAGAACTGCAACGCCCAGGTCTCGTCGCACTATGTCGTGTCCGAAGCCGGCGCGGTATGGCAGTGCGTGGACGAGTGGTACAAAGCGTGGCACGTCGGATGCCTCAATACGCGCTCGATCGGAATCGAGCACGAGGGATATGCCGCCTCGGCATCGCATCCGCAGAGTCTCTACGATGCGTCCGGGCTTCTTTCGCGTGACATCTGCGACAGCTGGGGAATACCAAAGTCGCATAACGCGTGCCCGCCCGGTATCCTTGGACACCTCGACGCCAACAACTGCGTCTGCGGGCCCGGACATACGGACCCGGGGAATGGCTGGGATTGGAACTACTACATAAGCGTGGTCAACGGAACCACATGGATCAACCCGCCCTATCTGTTCGGCAGCGATGCTCAGGGGTGGACACCCGGAAACAGCTCCTCGGGCATCATGTGGACCGGCTCGGACCCATGGCGGGGAGCCATGTATTTCGACCAGACCGGCAACGACTGCTTCGTCTACAGCCCCGCCACCAACTTCACCGGGGTCTACGCGCCGCAGGTGGTGAATGTGGACTTCTATCCGCAGAACGGCAACACCGCCGCGCACGATATGCAGTTGTTCTGGAAGACCAATGCGGAGAACTCCTTCACCGCGGACAAGTCCAGTCCCGTCGCATACTACAACGCTCAGAATAGCTGGGCGACCGTTAACCTCTACATCAACAACTCCAAGTGGTGGGGCCAGACGATCAACAAACTCCGACTCGACGTCGATAACACCAACCACGGCAACCGCTGGATCGTCAACCATGTCGTCCTGCAGAACGCGCCGTGGTGGCATTTCGACAACGCTGGCGATGTCATGGGCTGGTATGCGGGGCACTCGCAGACGGACCCGTGGCAATACAGCAGCGGTTGGCCGGGGATCCTGGTCACGGACCAGACCGGCAACGACGGCTATATCTACAGCCCCACGATCAGCGGCAGCGGCTATCCGTATAACTACCTCGGCGGCGTCAACGACTGGCTCCACGTCCGGGTCTACCCGCAGAACGGCAGCACTACCGCACACGACATGGGCCTGTACTGGATCACCAGCGCCGATGGCGCCTGGAACGAAGCGAAGTCCTCGCACGTTACATTCAACGGCAAGGATCAGTGGGTCGACGTCTACATTCCTCTCGGGCAGAACGCCACCTGGCCTGCCGGACACATGACCCAGTTCCGACTGGACTTCGACCAGACCAACCACGGCAACCGCTGGATTATCGACTACATAGCGATGGAGTATCCCGGCGCCGACACCACCGCGCCGAGCGTGCCGACAGGCCTCGCCGCGACCGCGGCCTCCCAGACCGTCGTGAACCTGACGTGGAACGTGTCCACGGACAGCCTCGGAGTGAATGGTTACAAGATCTACCGCAACGGCGCGCAGATCGCAACCAGCATCGCCCCGAGCTACTCGGACACCACTTGCTCGGCGGGAACTTCGTACTCGTATACGGTAAGCGCATACGACGCGGTCGGGAACACCTCGGCGCAGAGCTCCGCGGCTAATGTGACCACGCCGAGCGGCGACACCCAGGCTCCGAGCGTGCCGACGAATCTCGCGGCGACGGCCGTTTCGGGCACGCAGATCAACCTGACCTGGACCGCATCCACCGACAACGTCGGCGTGACCGGCTACAAGGTCTACCGAGGTGGAAACCAGATCGGCACGAGCGCGACCACGTCGTACTCCGACACCGGCCTGACCCCCGCGACCGCCTACACCTACACGGTCAGCGCGTACGACGCCGCATCCAACAACTCCGCGCAGAGCAGTCCCGCGAGTGCGACCACATTCGACACCGTCGCGCCTAGCGTGCCGACCAATCTGTCAGCTACCGCCGTTGCGGCCACCCAGATCAACCTGACCTGGAACGCATCGACCGACAACGTGGGCGTCACCGGCTACAAGGTCTACCGCGGCGGAAACCAGATCGGCACGAGCGCGACCACGTCGTACTCCGACACGACCTGCTCCTCCGGCGTCACCTACACCTACACGGTCAGCGCGCATGACGCCGCATCCAACAACTCCGCGCAGAGCAGCCCGGCCAGCGCAACTACGCCGGACATAGTTCCGCCGTCGGCTCCGACCGGACTTACCGCCACGGCGATGTCCCAGACGCAGATCAACCTGGCCTGGAACGCGTCGACCGACAACGTTGGCGTGACCGGCTATAAGATCTTCCGCGATGGCAACCAGATCGGCGCCAGCGCGACGGCCGGCTACTCGGACACCACCTGCGAATCGTATACGACCTACACCTACACCGTGTCGGCCTACGACGCGGCGTCAAACAACTCGACTCTGAGCAATTCGTCTCAGGCGACCACCCAGCCCAACACCGACATCGTCGTGGACAACCCGGCCGCGACTTACGTCGGGAGTTGGTTCACCGGAACATCCTCGTCGGACAAGTACGGTGCCGACTACAACTACTGCACCACCGCCGCCACCGAGACCAAGACGGCGACATGGACGCCCAAGATCGACGTCGCGGGATACTACACCGTCTACGTCTGGTATCCGCAGGGCGCCAATCGCACTGCGGCGGCCCCATTCACGGTCGTCTATGACGGCGGCCAGCAGACCGTCAACGTCAACCAGCAGACCGGCGGAGGCCAGTGGGTCGCTCTTGTCACCAACAAGAAGTTCGCGGCGGGCCTGAGCGGCTATATCAAGCTCGGCAACGGCACCGGCGAGAGTTCGATGAACGTGATGGCCGACGCGGTCAGAGTCCTGCTCGTATCCACCGACCTCACCCCGCCGACGGTCCCGACCAACCTGGCAGCCAACGCCACATCGGCGACGACCGTCAGCCTGACCTGGACCGCATCCACGGACAACGTGGGAGTCACCGGCTACAGGATCTTCCGCAACGGCGTGGCCGTGGGCACGAGCGCGACGGCGTCCTACACGGACTCCGGACTCACCCAGCTCACCACCTACACCTACACGGTGTCGGCATACGATGCCATGGGCAATGAGTCGAACCCCAGCTCGTCCGCCAACGCCACCACCTGGGACGGAACCGCCCCGAGCGTGCCGACCGGGCTGAGCGCAACGGCGATCTCGCCCACGCGGGTCAGCCTGTCGTGGTCGGCATCCACGGACAACGTGGGAGTGACCGGCTACAAGATCTACCGCGGCGGGGCCTACATCGGCTCTTCGGCAACGACCAGCTACACCGACACCGGGCGCTCGCCGAGCACCGCCTACTCCTACACCGTGTCGGCGTATGACGCGCGGAGCAACGAATCCGCTCAGAGCTCGGCCGCCAATGCGACGACGCCTGCGTTCTCCGAGATCATCCTCGACAACGGCGCGACGACTCTCACCGGCGCGTGGGCAACGGCCAGCTCGGCCCCTGACAAATACGGCGCTGACTACATCTACGCCAGCACCGCGGCAAGCGAGACCAAGACGGCGACCTGGACACCGACGATTGCCTATCCGGGCAACTACAACGTCTACGTCTGGTATTCCGTCGGCTCGAATCGTGCGACCAATGCCCCGTACTTCACGCAGTGGGACGGCGGCAGCGCTACGGCCAACGTCAACCAGCAGGCCAACGGAGGCCAGTGGGTGCTGATCCAAAGCAGCCGTCACTTCGCCACCGGCACCGCCGGCTACGTCAAGCTCGGCAACGGCACCGGCGCGACCGGCAGCGTCGTCATCGCCGATGCAGTGAGATTCGTCCAGATCAGCGGAGATTAGCGCTGACTAGCCCGCATTATTCGCGAGGATCGTGAATAATGCTCTTGAGGCCCCGGACTATGCGTCCTCCGCATAATCCGGGCTGGATGCCTAACTGGGGCCCGCTGCCGCATGGCAGTGGGCCCCTCGGCTCTCACCTCAATCCTGACAAGAACGCTCTGCTCGAAGAGGCCGGCTTCGGCCAACCCGCACGCTTTCTCACGAGCTTCCTATACGGCGGATGGGTTGCCGCGAAGCCTTTAGCATAGACCGCCCTCCGCGCGATATGGTCATAGTAACCCAACGGAGATGACACTATGCGCATGAACACCTGGCAGCAGTTCTTTGATAGCTACGCACCGCTCTACATGGGCGAGTGCTTCGTCACCAACACTATCGCGGAGATCGATTTCATAGTTGAGGAGACGGGCATTGCGCCCGGCAGCCGCGTGCTCGATATGGGTTGCGGCGCGGGCCGGCACTCGGTGGAGCTGGCGAAGCGCGGCTATCGCGTGACCGGCGTCGATCTGTCCTCCGGCATGCTTGCCGAAGCGAAGAAGGCGGCGGACGAGGCCGGGGTAGACGTAGAACTCGTGCACTGCAACGCGGCCGACTACCGCTCCGATGCGGTCTTCGACGCAGCCATCTGCCTCTGCGAGGGCGCGTTCTGTCTACTTGGCGACAGTGACGACCCGTCCGACCGCGACCTCGCCATCCTTCGAAACATCCACGCCGCCCTCAAGCCTGGCGCCACTTTCGTCGTGACGGCACTGAGCGGGCTGCGAATGGCGCGACAGCGCACGCCGGAAGACATGCAGGCCGGCATCTTCGACCCCATTACCATGACCGATCATGTCACGATAGACTACGACACGCCCAAGGGCAAATGCAGCTTCACAAGCCGCGAGCGCGGGTATGTTCCCACGGAACTCGCGTTCCTGATGCGGACCGCGGGCTTCGATGTCGCCCACATCTACGGCGGCACCGCCGGCAACTGGGGCCGCCGGCCGCTCGACCTCGACGAGATGGAGATGATGGCCGTGGCAAGGAAAGCGTAACAGGCGGCGACTGGATCTCCTACTCCTGCTTGCAGCTTGTCACAACCACATCCGGCATCACGGCATCGCTGACCGGCAGCCGGCGGTTCCCTCGAAGAACACCGTCCCGAACCGCTCAGGTATGTGGAACGCGGCCGGGTTATGCATCGTCGGCGACCACGCCTGAAACTCCGCCGGCTCCGGCGTCAGGTCGATTCGATACAGATTGAGTCGCCACCGCTGGCCGATTTTCGGTGCTGAGGTCTCCATCCCGGCAAACGGGATAGCAAGCTCCGCCGTCCAACCCTTGTCGGTATCAGTGCGGCAGTCCAGCGTGCCGTCCACACACACGGCCGTCCGTATTCCCTCGCAGTTCCACGGGTGGCTCGTCTTGGCGCCTGGGTGGCCGTTGACGGGATCGTACACGTCCGCATCGAAGACTACATTTCGAGGGCTGACATTGAACTCGTAGTAGTGCTTGAGATCGCAGTCCGGCGACGCAAAGACCTCTACGACTTCTTCGTTGTAGACGGGATCGTCGCGCTTGGTGTATGTGCCCCAGATGTCGGTGTCCTGGCACTCGAAGCTGACGTAGAGGTTCGCATCGTCCCAGCACATCCGCGCGATCGTCCTCTTTGTAGCGGGCTCACCTGTCGTGGAGAGCACGAGCGTGATCGGCGGCGCGATCTTCCACGCCTCGTCATCGAGCTTGCCGTCTATCGTCGGCGGGACCTTAACCTTGGGACACCTGTAACAAGCAAGCCCACTTGCAAGACACGCCGTCGAACCCAACATGGTCAAAAGGAACACGACAATCGATGCTTTCATGCTCCTGCGTTCACCGCGCCGCGCCCGGGTTCCTCCTTGCGCGCTACCTGCGCTCGAACGGCGTCTTAAGCCGCTCCTCCACATTCCCCCGGTCAACTCCCCTTCCCTCCTTCGTCCTGCTCATGTATCATGTATTGGCAAACTGAACTGGGAGGCAGTAATGAAGATAATCGACACCATCGCAACTGACCTTGCTAATATACGCGAACGCAAGCCGCTCGTGCACAGCATCACCAACTACGTCGTGATGAACGAAACCGCCAACGCCACTCTCTGCATCGGCGCGCTGCCGATAATGGCGCATGCGTGCGAGGAAGTCGAGGAGATGGTCGGGATCGCGAACGCGCTGGTGCTCAACATCGGCACTCTGGAGCCCGAGTGGATCGACGCGATGGAACTCGCCGGCAAGCGCGCTAACGAGCTCGGCAAGCCCGTCATACTGGACCCCGTCGGCGCCGGCGCGACAAAGCTGCGCACCGAGTCCAGCAAGCGCCTTCTCGAAAACGTGAACGTATCCATCGTCCGGGGCAACGCCGGTGAGGTCGCCACGCTGGCGGGCATCGCGGCCGAAGTGCGCGGCGTCGAATCCATGGGCGCTGAAGCGGGCCCGGATGAGATCGCGAAGCAGTTCGCCGCCACCTACGGCTGCACGGTCGCAATCACCGGCCCGGAGGACGTGATAAGCAACGGCCAGCAGGTGGCGTGGGTCCGCAACGGCGACGTGATGCTCAGCAGGGTCGTCGGCACGGGCTGCATGTCAAACGTGATCGTGGCAGCCTTCGCCGCCGTCCAATCCGACCCGTTCACCGCCGCGGTCGGCGGCCTGGTCGCGTTTGGCGCGGCTGGCGAGCTGGCCGCGGAGGCATCCGGTAACCAACCCGGCACTTTCGCCGTCGAACTCCTTAACGGCCTCTACGGCCTCGACCCGGCCACGATCCAGGCCCTGGCGAAGGTCACAGTGGCCAAAGTGTAGAATATCACGCAACTTGTCTCAGCATCCATTCGTCCGGGGCGCTGCTGCCCGGACCGCATAAGGCAAGGGAGCCAACATGCGCTATCTCGGTCTGGCACTGGCAGTTATGACGACACTCGCCCGCGCGGCTGCGGCCGCGCCATGCGTCGCCGACGTGGTCGGTAGCGTCAATCGCACCTGCTACTCAGCATTCCTCAACAGCCTGCCCACCCAGTGCTGGGCCGATCGCGGCATGCATGGCGCACAGCACGATGTCACGACCGATGTGATCTTCAGCGAGCTCAAGCGCCTCGGCCTGCGACCATACAAAGAGCGCTTCGTCTACCCCGACCTGTACGACGGCATCGGGGTCGCCTGCAACGTGATCGCGGTCAAAGCCGGCGTCACTCATCCCGATGAGGTCTACGTAGCGGGCGCGCACTACGACTCCAAGTCCAACCCCGGCGCCGACGACAACGCCAGCGGCTGCGCTGCCTTGCTGGAAATGGCGCGCGTGCTGCGTGGCCGCAGCCTCGATCGCACGCTGGTCTTCGCCTTCTTCGACGGAGAGGAGGCCACCGACACGAACGGCGTCCACCGCCTCGGAAGCTGCCACTATGCCGCCGAGCACGCGACGGACAACATACGAGGAATGATCTCCGTGGACATGATCGCGTGGAAGCAGCCGGGCTGGCGCGCCGGCACGGCCAGCATCGAGGGTCGAACGAGCATGGCTCCCATCACCCTCGCACTCATAGACGCGGTCAGCGCCTACGGCGACGGCCTGCGCGTCCGCAAGCGCTACGGAGCCGGCGACTACTCCGACCACGTCGCCTTCGCGAATGCTGGCTTCCAGGCGGTGCAGCTCATCGAGTGGAACTGGTACGGCAACCCCAACTACCACAAGGCCGGCGACACGACCGACCGCCCCGGCTACATCGATCTCGACTACGCCACCCGCATGACCCGCTCAGCCCTCGGCTACTTCGCCACCGCCGCGGGCGTCGCGCGATAGCAGCCGCGCTGTAGGAGGGGTCTCCAGACCCCGAACAACACAGCCCCGTAGGAGGGGTCTCCAGACCCCGATCAACACAGCCGCGTAGGAGGGGTCTCCAGACCCCGATCGACACAGCCCCGTAGGAGGGGTCTCCAGACCCCGATCAACACAGCCCCGTAGGAGGGGTCTCCAGCCCCGATCGACACAGCCCCGTAGGAGGGGTCTCCAGACCCCGATACCTCGCCCTACGACCGATGCGCCAACTCCACCGACAAATCCAGATACCGCTTGATCGCCTCCGGCGGCACGTTCCACGGGATGTGGTTGCCGATGCACATCATATATCCGCCCGTCATCTGCGCCGTCTCGACCATCCGCTCGACCATCGCACGTATCTCGGCCGGATCGTTGCGCATCAGCACCCGGTTGTCGCCCTCGCCCGCGACGAAGCAGTCCTTGTGCTTGCGTGCGATGGCGCGATAGTCGGTGTAGGGCTCGGAGATGATCCCGAGCGCGCCGCAGGCCATCACGTCGTCGGCGTAGGCGTCCATGCAGCCGTCGGCCATGAATATCGCCCGCTTGCCCTCGGCCTTCAGAATCCCCCAGAACTCCTCATAGCGCGGGAAGACGTGCTTGTGCATCCACGACGGCGAGCACACCGGCCCGCGGGTGGTCACAATATCATCGTGGCATATAACGAAGTTGATCGGCAGCCGTGCGAAGGCCCGAAACACGCGCCGGTTGATCTCCGCGAACTCGTCCATGATCCGGTCGAACCGCTCGTCCAGGCAGGTCTCAAGGAACAGGTCCCAACCGAACGTCAGCAGCGGCCACATGAACATCGTGTTGTAGAACCCGACCGCGACCGACGGCCCCTCCGGCCCCTTATCCCCCCACTCAGCCGGATAGTTCGCTCGATACGCCCGATAGAGCGCTTCCTCGTCCCGATAGTCGCGAGACTCGACGACGGGAATCCCCGTGAAGTCGCCCTGCTCCAGAGGAGAAAACGCGAACACGTCCTCGGCGGACGCAAAATGTGATCCCCAGTCCCACGTCCACGACTGCGTATCGCCCCACCTCACGCTGTGGTCGCCTTCGGCCCGCTCGGAAGGCTCCACGGGGCGCGGCTTCGGCGTGTCATCGGCCGGAATGCCGAGCTCCAGGAACGGATACAGCTCCCGCATCTTCTCCCGGCACAGCTTCGGGTGCTCGTAGTAGTCGATGCCGGTGATATACGTCTCCGCATCCGGGCACGACCAGTGCTCCCAATGCGGAATACGCTTCGGGGCAAGCCCCATATATGCCATATAACGATCGTCCATCTCAATCAAACTCCTGATCAGCACAGATTGCTCCCCCTCTTTCCAGGAGGGGGTTAGGGGGAGGTTGCTATACAACCCGGTGACCGCAAATCACTTAGTCTCGCGCACATGCGGGCACGAACCCCGCTAGCAGCCTGCGGGTAAACTCGGCGCACAGAGCGTAGGAGGCGTCTCCAGACGGCGATCTGCGAGCGTGACGCCAGTGGATTCGGGGTCTGGCTCTCGCGATCGCTTCGCGACGCTGTCGCCCGAGGGGAGACCCCTCCTACACAGCTTTGTCCGGCGGCTGCTAGCACTGAGTAGACGCGAGGAACGAGCGTCGCAGCCCTCGGCCGACAGCGCATCCGAAGGATGTCGCGAGAGGCACCCGCAGGGTCGCGAGAGTCGAAGTGCGGCCGGTCTGTACCGGAGTCCCTCAGCCCCTTCTCCCCTTCTGTCTTTCTCCCTTTCGCGATTGCTCCCTTCACTCCGCCTTCCCGAACTTCAGCGTGACCTTCCCCGGCAGCTTGAACCGCACGATCAGCGTGTGCTTGTCACGGTCGTAATCGGACGTGCCGCCCGTGCAGCTCTCGAAGGTGTTCGTGATCCCAACCAACTCCGCGTCACCCGTCAGCGACGGATCGAACGTGAGCTCGAAGCTGCGGTCCGTGTAGAAGACGGCGTCCGGGACGTTGTTCTTCGCCTCGCGGATCAGATCGATTGTGAAGATGTGATGCCCGGACTTGAGGTCCTTGCCGCAGTACAGCACATTGGCATCGTATCCGCCGCTAGCCTCACACCACCGCCGCACGCCGCACTTGTCCGCCTCCGCTCTCAGCACAGGCATCATCTCGTCCACGAACCGCGTCCCAGCCGCATCCTTCAGCTCAGGATCGGCCGGCTTCATGAACAACACGGCCATTCCCCGGCCGACCTTCTGCTCTACCCTATCGGCCCCATCCTTTTTCGCCTCAGCGATCCACGCCGACGGCAGCATCCCCGCCATCCCCGGGGTGTGCGAAAGCGACCGGTCCGCCTCCACCGTATACGCCAGGCAGCCCTCGCCGAACCCAAGCAGCGTCCCCCCGCCGAGCACCCACTTCCGGAGCGCCTCCACAGCCTTGCGCGACGTGACAGTTACCGAGCTGTTCGCGATCACCAGCAGCTTGCGGCCATCGAGCGCGCCGTCCTCGACCATAGCGTCGTCGACCACATCCGGCGAACCCAGCGCCCGCCCCCACGAGGGATACCCGCTCTCGGGCGTCCACAGCGTGTTGGTGCTGTCATACAGCCGCACCGTATCCGGGTTCGACCGATCCCCCCTGTACCACGAGGTCATATATGAATGAAACATCGCGGCGTCGCTCTTGTGATACGTCGTATGGTATCGCAGCACGATTGGTGCCAGGTCCTTCCACACCCTCGAGAACCAGTGCTTCTCGTCGAACAGCTCGCCGAGGTGCGCGAGGTGCACGTGATCCGCGCCGCACGAAAGCACGTTGAGCACCATATTGTACTGATGGAACACCTGCAGGTGCGGCGGGCCGACGTGCTCCTGCATCAGCTCCACGCCGTACTGGGAGCACGCCGCGCGCGTGTAGCGAGTGGAGAACAGCGTCTGCGCGTCGGTATCATTGAAAAACGCCGGCCGCAGCTTGCCAAGCATCCGCACAACTGGCCCGACGTTGCCCAGACACACGCCCTGGCTGAATCCGACCTTCGGCCCGCCGATCATCGTCGCAATCGGCTTGTCCGTCTCCTGCCGCGCGGTCTGCAGGCTCTGCCAGGTTATCTCGTCCAGCCACCAGTTATACCAGTGGATGAAATCAGACCAGCACTGTCGCGCGTCGATCCCTTCCGACCCGGCCTTCGGCCCCGCGGGGGGCACGATATCGTCCCACGACTTGATCTCCTGCCCCCACGCCTTCGATATCGCGCCGAGGTCGTCGTGATACCGCGCATTCAGCCACTTGCGGAAGTTGGCTTTCGCCGGTCGGCTGAACACGGCATACTGCCCCGTCGTCGACGGCGCGTAGTGGACCTCACCATACATGCTGATCGGTGACGACACCAGCACCGACGCAACCCACGGCTCATTCACCACCGGCCTGAGCTTGCCCCGCAGATACTCGCGGAACCGCTCGGGCACGGCCTCGTGAAACACCGCGCTCTCGATCCCCTCGCCTGTTCTATGACCCTCGGAGTCCTGGTCCATATCCTCGTCGGTCAGCCCCAGGCCTTCGATCAGCTTCGCGCCGCTCGGCCTGCCCGGACACAGGTTGGTCACCATGCCGGCCTCATACAGACTCCGCCCCAGCTTCGGATCGGAGTTGTAAGACGAGGTAAACCCCACCCCGAGCGCGAGCAGCTTCGCAAGCTTCTCTTTGTCGGACTCCGGCCAGATCCAGTTGCCGAGCCTCGGCAGTTCCGCCGCCTGCTTGGCGTCCGCCGCTCGGGCGGGCGATCCCGCCAGAATCCCGGCCACCGCCGCCACCGCCAATATCATCCCGCACCTCATATCAATGGTCCTCACTACCCACTCAACCCCGCCAAATGCGCCGTATCGTTCGCCCGCACCACCGTCCGCTCTCCCCACTTGTTCTCGGAGAACAGGCCTATGCTGCACGGGTCCAACTCGAACGATATCAGCTTCTCGCCGATTCCCAGCCCCAGCCACCACGTAATCGCCGCGTTCGCCGACCCGCCGTGCAGCACCAGAACCTGTAGGAGGCGTCTCTGACGGCGACCAGCCTGAGGTCGAACGAGTTCCTCGCAGAACGCCACCACCCGCTCGCTCATCTCTCGCCAATTCTCCGCGCCGGGATACGGACGCCACTCGATGAGCGGCTCGGTGATCGGGCACGCTATCCGCGCCGCCTGTTCCTGGGTCAGGTCCGCGGCCTCGCCGTTGTTCAGCTCCCGCAGCGCCGGAGTCAGGGTCGGTTCCGCGCCAAGGCTGGCTGCGATGATCCGAGCTGTCTCGGCCGCGCGAGGCTGGTCGCTGGCATAGAACCCGAAGTCCCTGTCGCCGATCAGGCGCGCAAGCGCCGGCCCGGTCAGCTCCGCCTGCCGCCTGCCGAGCTCGGTCAGGTGGGAGTTCGTCCACCCGCCGGTCAGGCCATTCACCATGTGCTCAGCCTGCCCGTGCCGTACGATTATCATCTCTCTAAGTTCAATCTCCGGAAGCATCATAGCGACTTGAGTTCCGCCCTGTATTCGTCGGCGTAGATCCCGATGCGGTCCAGGGGGATCGGTCTGAACCCCATCTTCTTCGCCTCCGCGAACTGCCCCTGCCCGGCCACGGCGCCGGCTGCGGACGCGCCTTCTGCGGACTCCTCTACAAGGTTGTCCCGAATATCGAATCGTCGCGGCCGAGCTGGAAAGTGTCGGTCAGCCGGTATTCCCCGCCGCGAATCCACACCGTAGCTCCGCCCGCAGGCATCCCGGACGCCTTCAGCGCCCGGACGGCGTCGCGCGCCCGCTCCAGCGTCGCGAACGGCTTGGCGAGCGTACCGGGGTTCCTATCCGAGCCTCCCCGGGCCACGTAGACCTCGGCCGCACGCGCCCCCACAGCCGCGCACAGCGCCAACCCAACAGCCAGCACAACCAGTCTCATGTTATCCACCTGCCACCTGCATCGCCACTCGAACTCATAGGTCAGACTTACGCGCGCGGAGGGCCAAGACCTTCGAGGGCGGAAATGCGCGTTCTGAATCGCATTTGCACGCTTGTTTTGGCGTTGTTGGACGAACGAAACCCCCTCGTGGCTCACGCTCGGTTCACGCTCAAAATCGAGGTGGCCGGGGTTTCGTTTTGTGAGTTGTTTTTGCTGGGGCGCGTCGGGATGGGAGTCTCATCGCGAAAACGCGAAAGATGAGAAAGCCGGAAAGGGAAGGGAATGGCATGGGAAGGCCTCCTTTGGGATGGGATGGGCGGGGAGAAAAAGTGCTCCCATGTACACAGTACGACGAGAGGGCACTTTAGGCACGCCAAAGCCGGTATATTTCGGTTAAATGTTGTTAACAGTTAGTGGAGAGTCAGAGAGTGGATAGCAGGGGATTGCTGAGGCGGTGAGGTATAGAAGCGGGGAAACCGAACACGGACGAACACGGATTAGACGGATGGACACGGAGCGCCGAGGTATGATTGCTGACTGAAGGGATGGAGGGCGGAGTCCGCGGAGGTGGACTTTGTGGATAGAGTCTTGTCAAGTGGTGTAAAATTCCGCGGACTCCTGTTGGTCTTCTACGCTATGAACTTACCGCTGACCGGCGCCAGAGCATCCGTGGCGACTT
>Ga0078972_1001733_pt1 | contig 78866 bp, 82 predicted proteins | sample YelNatPaOPGAMG01_FD_67568 | JGI IMG/M metagenome (GOLD analysis project Ga0078972, IMG submission 67568) | Hot spring thermophilic microbial communities from Obsidian Pool, Yellowstone National Park, USA - OP-RAMG-01 (SPADES assembly) (version 2) | ecosystem: Environmental > Aquatic > Thermal...
GGGCTTTTCTTTTTTCAGGTCAACGATAAGGGCTTGGGTGTCTGTCTGCTTGAGCTTTATCCCTTTTTCTTTTGCAAGATTTAGCTCAGACAGCAGACGGTTGTAGAGCCACCTACAAAGCCCCATGTGACGGTTCAGGGTGCGCTCGGCTGTCTTCGATGGATACAGACGGAATTTGTAACTAAGCATGACTCTACCCTTCCAAGTATTTTTTTCAGCACATCTGAGAGTTTTACCTGTCCCTGTTGTGGCGAGGAAATATGACGGAGACTTTCTTTTTACCTCTGGAAAGTTCCTCTGGATTTCTCTTGAAGTTATCGTCTTTTATGGTGTTGATATATCGAGAGTCGGGCTTCGCCTTGAAAATCATGGTGGAAGTTGTCGCACTCCAAATTCAGAACTTCCAACCCTTGAAACTCTCGCTTATCTCCTCAACCACCCCCTGTCCTCAAGCACTTTCTTTTGGTACTTCACCATTTGAACCAGGATGGTACTGAAGTGCATATACTGAGTGGGCACTCCTGTCGAGTTCGTATCTTATAGTTGTATGTTTTTCTCACATATATGTGTTCCGCCTCTCATCCCCCTCCCTTTTGGGAGGGGACTTCCCGGCGGTAAGGTTAAACTAATGATGCGAATTCACAGTAACTGAGCTCTAGTCGGGTCTTCAAGGATAACAAAAGTTATCGGTGGTTTTGAATGTGATTACGCTTCGAATAGCTGGTAAAGCCTTCTTAGCCCACTTTGAACGCCGTATGTAAACCTTATTAATCTTCTTCGTTATATTATCTTTGGGAGGATCGCCTTTCAGGTGGTGATTAATACATAGGTGATTCCCCCTTATTATATGATTACAGAGCCATTTTTTCTAATTTTGAATTTAATCCTATGCTTTTTTTTACCTTTAATAGTCTTTTGGGTTCTATTTTCGTGGCGGGATGTGATGGGGCTGCAGCACACTCCCCTGTGGGGATTATGGAGATTTCATAGGTTCCTATTTTTTTTGCGAGGTTTTCGATTTCTACCTTGTCAAAGCCTATTAGGGGGCTTAAAATGGGGATTTTCACATTGTAGCGTGTTGCCAAGATGTTGGATAAGGTTTGGGAGGCGACTTGTCCGAGGCTGTTACCATCTACAATTGCAAGGGCGCCTATTTTCTCAGCTGTTTTTTCTGCGATGTGGTACATCCCATATTTGCATAATATACAAGTAAGGTTTCTCGGGGCATTTGATATGCAATAATCAAGGTATTCGCCGTATTTTATTGTTAAAAGTTCAAATTTCACACCGGGGGAATATTCTCTTAGTTTATCTGCTAACTTTTTAACTTTTGTCATTGTTTTTTTGCTTGTGTAAGGATAGGTATCAAAATGTAGGGCTACTATTTTACATCCTCTTTTCATCATAAGATATGTTGCAACGGCGGAGTCTATACCACCAGAGAGTAGGGATACTACTTTTCCACTTGTGCCTATGGGAAGTCCTCCCGGACCTGATAATATTTCATGGAAAATGTATGTTTCCCTGTCGCGGACTTCTATGAATATTTCTATGTCGGGTTTTGTGAGGTTGACTGGGGCTCCTATCTTATTTACGACTATAGAACCTGCATATGCTGCTAGTTCTTGGCTTGTGAAATCGTGAACTCCTGTTCTCTTACACCTTATTGCAAAGGATTTTTTATCATCTAATAGGCCCTCTGAGTTCAGTTTTTCCACATAGTCTTCGAGTTTGTTTTTGATAGCGTTCTTGTCTGTTTTCACGGCTACTGCTGGGGAAAATGAGACGATTCCAAAGATTTTTTCTAGGCGATTTAGGGCTTTTTCAAAATCAGTTGGGTGGATGAATATCCTACCATCCTTTATGTGTATGTCTGTTTTAAATGCGCTTTTTATGTTATGGATGAGCTGATATTCAAATTTTCTCCTAACTCTTGGACTTTTAAGGGCGATTTCACCGTAACGTCCAAGTATAAGATCATAATCCATCAGATAACACCAAAAGTTTACTTGATGGGGAAATTTTCATCTTCTATCCTGGATTTTAATTCTTCTGCCAATCTTTTGGCACGTTTTATATCTGATTGTCTGCACACTACTGGTACATGAATGCTTTCACCGTTAAAATGGAGCGCGACTTTCCCTGTTTCCATTTCAAAAACGTTATTTGGACAGGAATTCGCGCACATCCCGCAACCGAAACACTTTTTAGGGTCTAGGCCGTTTTTGAAGGCGAAGGTGGGGCATCTTTCGGCCACGAGACATTTTTCACAATCAGCACACCTTTCGGGATGATATGATGGTCTTTCATCCCCCATCCAAACGACTTCATAGTTTGTCTGGTCTATGATGCTCCTGTCCCTTATATCTGCCACTGGTAGGGGTATCTGATGGTTCATTATAAGGATGTTGTTAAGTATTTCCTTGTTTAGTATTGGTATTGGGATTGCGATTGTATTGAATATTTCTGGGCCTGCAGCTGTCCTGAAACCTCCCAGGTAGTATGGGTCCATCTCATGGATGTCGGCGGCTATCATAAGATTGGGTTTTTCTGGTGTGCTTCTTGTGCCTTCTCCTATTATCATGCCGAGTGCACCGTTTAGGAGTATGGGGGAGGTGGCTTTTATTGTTTTCATTTGGGGATCGTTTTGGATGGGGTTTATTTCACCACATCCAGAAAATGAGAGGCCTTTGAATGGTCCTTCCATTGGCACTGGATTGAATATGGATGCTATTGGCTGCTTTCCAGGGTTTACAAAGGCGGTATAGTTTTTATATGCCATTCTTGTGCCGATTATCTTCGCTGTTTTGATTTTATCAAGGGTTAGTGTCGTTTTCATGGTTTTGGAGTTTGTTTTTATGGTGACTTCTATTTCTTTGCCATTTGTGATATCCTTGAGTAGGAATCCTCCTCCGTAGTCTGGGTTTTCTATGCTTTTTGATGTTCCATAGAGTATGAGGTCTATTAGGCCTAGGTTTTCGTTTGGGCATGGGCCTGGGTATGCTGGTATCCCGTTTAGGTAGATTTTTTTTGCTTTTTTGAATTTTCCTGGTTTTGTGGCTTTAAAGTGCATGATGGCGGCGGTGCCTGACATTATTCCGCAGGTAGCTGTTGTTACAATGTCTATATCATGGATGGATGGTGTTTTTCCTTCGCGGAGCATCTTTTTTATTTCCTCGGCTGTGAATATTTGCGCTTCACCTTTTTTTATTTTCTTTTTTATATCTTGGATTGTTTTTTCCAAGTTTAACCCTCAAGAGCCTTTTTTATTAGCATTGGGGCTTTTTTTAGGGTTTCTTCTATTTTGTATGTTTTGGGGCCTGCTCCTTGGGCGAGGTTTGGTTTTCCGCCGCCGCCGCCGCCGAGGATTGTTGCAAGTTCTTTTATGATTTCGTTTATCCTGATGCCTTTTTTGATGGCTTTTTGGGATGATGCTCCTACGATTTTCCCATTTTTGTTTAGTAGGATGGTGATGTCTATGTTTTTGTTTTCTGTGAGTTTTAGTGCCATTTTTTGCATTTCATCCATTTCTGCGTCGATGATCTCTGCTAGGAATAGTAGGTTGTCGATTTTTGTGGTTTTGTTGATTAGGTTTTCTATTTTTAGGAGTGCTATTTCTTCTTTTAAGCGTTTTATCTCGTTTTTGAATGATTTCCATTCTTTGAAGAATCTTTCAGAGACTTTTGGGAGTTGTTCTACTGGTACTTTGAATATTTTTGAGCTTTCTGTTAGTAGACGGTTGGTTTTTTGTATTTGTTCTATTGCTGCTTTTCCTACTGAAAATTCGATTCTTTCAACGCCGTCTTGTATTCTTTCTGTGCGGTTGATTTTTATGAGTCCTATGTCTCCTGTTCTGGGTACGTGTGTGCCTCCGCATGCTTGTACATCGATTTTGTCTATTTTAACTATTCTTATCTTGTCTCCTGGAACTATTCCTCCCTGGTATAATGTGAAACCGTATTTTTTCTCGGCTAGGTTTCTTTCCATCCATTTTGTTTTAACTGGAAGGTTTTCTCTCACGTATTTGTTGGCTAAATCTTCTATTTTTTCTATTTCATCTATTTTGATCCGCTTGTAATGTGATAGGTCTATCCTTGATTGTTTGATCCCCTTTTGGGCTCCTGTCTGCCAGATGTGGTCTCCTAGGATTTGGCGTGCTGCGGCTACTATTAGGTGTGTTCCTGTATGGTTTCGGCTTAGTGTCATTCTTCTTTTCCAGTTTATGTTTCCTCTTACTGTTTTGCCTATGAGTTTCTTGGGTAGTTTTTTTGTGTCTGTTCTGTGGATTACTATGTCCCTGATTTTCTCTGCATGTTCAACTTTTAATTTTGTGTCTTCTGTTTCTAGTGTTCCTTTGTCTGAGGGTTGGCCGCCGCCTTCTGGGTAGAATAGTGTTTGGTCTAATATGATCCCGTTTTCGTGGAATCCTAGTATTTTTGCTTTGAATTTTGTTTCGTTTGGTTTTTCATAGAATAGTAATTTTGTTTGCGGGTAATCTAGTTCAATTTTGGTTGTTTCTGTTTCTTCTTCTTTTTCATGTTTTTGGGCTACGAGTGTGTAGAAGTTGTCTGGGATTTTTAAATTGAAGTTTTGGGTTTTTGCTATTTCTTTCACTAGTTCTGGGGGTATGCCATGGGAGTCGTAGAGTTTTATGAGGGTTTCTAGGGGTATCTCTTCTCTTTCTTTTTTGAAGTGGTCTATTGTCTTTTTAACGATTCTTTCACCCTTCTGGATTGTCCTTTTATATCTTTTCTCTTCCAGTTTGATTATATCTAGTATGTGTTTGTGATGTTCTTTTATTTCTGGATATTTGGGTTCTAGGAAGTCTATTTGGATTTCCATTATGTCCTTTAATGATTTTTCCAGTTTTAATTCTTGTATTAGTCTGATGGCGCGCCTGATGATTAAGCGTGCCAAGTATCCTTCTTTCACGTTTGATGGTATTACACCATCTGCTAGCATGAATGCTAGGCATCTTGTATGGTCTGCTATTGCATAGATTGATTCCATTGGCTTTGCCGAGGTTTCGAGTTCTTCTATTGAAAGACCTAGTTTGTCCGCTACTTTTTTTCTGAGGGTTTTGAGGTCTGCGTATGTTTCTATGTCCATCATACCTGCGACTTGGGCGTTTTCTTTTAGTATTTCTTCGTCGACTTTGATTGATGCAAGTTCTTTTAATTTTTGGATTACTGGCCCGAATGATGCGTCATATGCTGTTGGCGTCCCCTGGGATATCCATGCGAATCTTTCAAGTCCATAGCCTGTGTCAACGATCTTTAGTGGAATTTCTCTCTTTTCACCGTTTAGAATCTCGTATTGTATGAATACTAGTGTTGCGAGTTCAACGCCTCTTACGCATACCTCGTAACATGGTCCTGCGTTCCCGCCCCCTTCCCACCATGATTCTATGAATGTTGCCTCTTTGGGGTTTATACCAACATGTTTTAGGAAGTCGTGACAGTATTCTATTGTTTCATTTTCCCAGTAGATTTGCTTTTTTGGGGAGTTGAATGCGTGGTGACCCCCCATTGTGAAGCAGGTTAGGTGTCTTCCTGTTCTTCCCACGTTGTCTATGTCGTTTAGTCTTATGGAGGGTTGGGCGACTACTAGTGGGTTTGCTGGTGGTTTAACCATCCCTGAGGTTACCCATGGTTGGAAGTTGTAAATTGATGCTCCTACTAGGAATACGTCGTCTCTCCAGCGTTTTGCAAGTACTGGGTACCTTTTGATGGGTTCGTGTCCTCTTTTTTTGAAGAATTTTATGAAGGTGTCCTGTATCCTGTAGAGGTCATATTTTTTCTTTGTCGGAGGATCCCCTATGAAGGTGTAGGGGTCGCATGGAGCGTCTCCACATGTTTCGCGTTCATCTATAGACCAAAAGTGTCTCCCACATGTTTTACACTTGTATTTTTCATATCCAAGTTTTTTTAGTTGGTGGGGCATGGTAATCAATTGGTCTTTTTTTATCATGAAAAAAAGTAGTGTGAATGTTAAAAAAATTGTGGGGGAAAAGAAGTTTTAGCCGAAGAGCGCGCCTAGACCGGCCGCTGCCTCCTCTTCCTCCTCTTCCTCTTCTTCCTCTTCTTCCTCTTCTTCTTTTTCTTCTTCTTTTTCTTCTTTTTCTTCTTCTGCAGCTCCACTTGGCGCTGCTGCTGTTATGGTTGATGTTTCCATAGCTTCTTCGATGTCGACTTCTTCTAGTGCTGCTATCAAGGCTTTTACTCTGGCGTCATCAACTTCTGCTCCAGCTGCCTCTAGTACTTTTTTCACGTTCTCTTCGTTTATTTCTTTGCCTGTAGCGTGTAATAACATTGCTGCATATATATATTCCATATGATCACCTCAGATTCAATTTTTTTGTAAGATTTTAGCCGAAGAGCGCGCCTAGACCGGCCGCTGCCTCCTCTTCCTCCTCTTCCTCCTCTTCCTCTTCTTCCTCTTCTTCCTCTTCTTCTTTTTTTGTTGGTGGTTTGGTTTTTCTTGAAATATTCTCTAATAATTCTTGGTCAAGGGCATCCTCGTTACTTTGAGCTATTTCAGCTGCTAAGGATAACATCTGTGCGTATGCTCTGGCTAATAGTGGTTCTGCTGTCTCTGGGGTAAGTATCGCAGCATTATAGGCTAGGTTGAAGGCTTTTGAAGCTGCGTTTTGTATGATGTATGGTATTGTTTCCTTTGTGTAGATTAATGCGTTAATTGACAGGTTGAAGGCTTGTGTAAATGCCCTTTTGATATCAGCTATTGTCTTCTCCTCATCAATTGTCAGAATATCAGATGTATAAATTGTTTCATTTTCATATGCGGCTTTAAGATCTATACCAACCTCTAATGGTTGTATGTCGAGGCGGTTTAAAATTTCAGCCACTTTAGGTGTTATCTCATCTCCAGCCTTTAGTATGGTGTGATCTTCTGTTATAACTATTTTACCCTTCTCTATCTTCGCTGGGATGCCTAGTTGCTGTAATTCCCCTAGGATTGGTCCTGGGGCGAAGCCAGTATCCCCCTTGGGTATTATCACATCTTGGGGTGCTATGGCCCCTGGTTTTGCGGGTGATGGGGTTTTACTCTTTTCAAGTATCTTGAATAATTTGAAGGGGTTCATGTCACTGACTATGATGGCTGGTTGGCCTTCCATGATATTGTTTAGGGTTTCTATGTTCTTCTTTTCCTTGTTTACTCTTTCGAGTGCTAGTGAGATTAGTGTTTTTCTTGACATTCTGATTTTTGCTTTTTCGCGGAGGTTCTGTCTCATTTTTTGTAACTGTTTTGCGGGGATGTCTGATAGGTCGACTATGCCTATGACTTCATGCCCTTTTATCATCTCTGCAAGGTCTTTAACTTCTTGTTTTTTCCATTCAGCTACATGGGCCATTTTAGATCACCTTTATTGCTGGTCCCATTGTTGTCTTCACATACATGGATTTTACTTGTTTTCTGCCCTTTTCGAGGTTACGGTCAAGGGCTTCGAGTATTGTTTCTATGTTCTCTGTTATTTTTTCGTCTTCCATTTTTTCTGTTCCTACGATTGTATGTATTAGTGGCTGGTCTTTTACTCTGACCCTTACTGTGTCTCTGAGTTTTTTTATGAGTGGTGCTGGGTTTGCTGTTGCTGGTATTGGTTTTGGCATCTTTTTTCTGGGTCCTAGTACTGGTCCTAGGAATCGGCCTATGAGTGGCATTAGGTCTGCTTGTGCTATGAAGAATTCGTATTCGTTGGCTAGTCTTTTTGCTCTTTTACGGTTTTTTCCAAGTTCTTCCAGATCGTCTCTTGTTATTACTAGGTCTGCTCCCGCTTTTTTTGCTTGTAGGGCTAATTCTCCGTCTGCGATGACTGCTATTTTAACTTTTTTGCCGCGGCCATGTGGTAGTGAGATTTCTTCTTCGAATCTGTTTTCTGGTTTTTTCACATCCAGGTCTTTGATGTTTATGACTATGTCGATTGACTGTGTGAAGTTCCGCGGCTTGGATTCTTCCTTAGCCTTCTTCACCGCTTCTAGTATCTCTTGTTTCATTTTTTATATCCTCCATGAGAAAAGAGTTTTATTGTAAAATAGAAATTTTGGATTTTATTATAATTATAATTTGTGGTCTATGATTCTAGTAGTTTGTCATAGACTCCCTTGTCGATTTCTTTTTGGACTTCTCTGGGGTCTTTTCCGTTCACTGTTATCCCCATGCTTACGCATGTTCCCATTATCTCTTTAACCGCGCTTTTGTAATCTTTTGCGAGCAGTGAGTCGGATTTCATCTTTGCAACTTTCAGGACTTGTTCTATGGATATGTCGGCGATTTTTTCCATCCCAGGATCTTGTGATCCTTTTTCGATGCCTAGTTCTGCCATTATGAGGGCTGTTGTTGGTGGTGTGCCTACTTTGATCTCAAATTCTTTTGTTTCAGTGTCTATGGCGATTTTCACAGGGACTTTCATTCCCTCGAAGTCTGCTGTTTTTTTGTTGATTTCTTCGACGATTTGCATCATGTTGACACCGTATGGTCCGAGGGCCGGGCCTAAGGGCGGTCCTGGGGTGGCTTTACCACCATCTATGAGGATTTCAACGGTTTCTTTAGCCAATTAATCAGCCTCCTTTTGTATTATACGGATTTGGTCAGCTTTAACTGTTACTGGGATTGGTACGGCTGCTTCTATCAGTTCTAGGACTACCTCTTCCCTTGATTCGTCTATACGTATAACCTTTGCCCTTTCTCCTTTGAAGGGTCCTGATATGAGTTCAACTATGCTACCCTTTTTGATGGATGAGATTATGGGTTCTGGTTTGAGGAATTTTCTTATTTCATCAAAGTCTATGGGTTTTTCACCATCTACTATACCCCTCAGGTGCGGTACCCTTAATGCGGGGTTTCTAATGTCTAGTTTTCCTGATACTTCCACTAGAATGTATCCCTTCAGTGATTCTGGGGCTAGTATGGCGTTTATCTCCATTCCACTGCTTTTAACTTTTCTAGCTAGCATCCTTGCCACGTTTATCTCTTGACCTACTGATGTTTTCAGGGCATAGATGGTATTTTTATCTTCCATTGAAACACACAACCTGCATTGTTATTTACCAAGGATTTGCGTCGTGAGTGTTATTATGAGGCCTATTACTCCGATTATGATTATCCCGAGGCCAGTGACCTTGGCTACGGTGAAGTATTCTTCTCTGTCTGGTTTCTTTGAGACTTTTAGGACTCTCCTCGATTTTTCTATAAACTCTAGAATAGATTCTTTGTAACCCATGATTATCCCTACTCTTTGATGTTAAAAAGGAGGAGTAAAAAAATTCTATGATGATGATATATAAATATATGTTGGGGACTTATAAATTCTTCGCCATAGTCTAGAATAGGTGGGGCTTAGAATACACCATCTATGAATTCTTCTAGTGCTGAGTCATCCACGGATTTCCTCTCTTTTTTTCTTTCACTTATCATCTCTTTTTCAGTTGGGGAACCATAAATGTAGGGAGATTTTACTCCTGCGACTATTATGGTTGTCCTTATTATGTTCTGGAGTTCGTCTTGTATCTGGGCTCCCCAGATTATATTTGCGTCGGGGTCTAATTCCTCGGCGACTACCTGGACTATATTCTCGGCTTCTTGTAATGTGAGATCTGAGCTTCCTGCGATGTTTATAAGGGCTCCTTTGCCATTGGATATGTCTAGATCAAGGAGTGGACTGTTGAGGGCTTCGTGTACGGATTCTAATGCCCTGTCTCCCGATTCTGATTCGCCCATTCCTATTATAGCCATCCCTGAACCCTTCATTATATTTCTTACATCTGAAAGGTCTAGGCTGACAAGCGCTGGTTTTGTTATGAGTTCTGTTATACCTTTAACTGCTCGGCCTAGGATTTCATCAGCTACCATGAATGCTTTGTTGATTGGTAGATTAGGTGCAACTTCAAGGAGTTTATCATTCGGGATGACAATAACAGTATCCGCGGCGTTCTGGAGCTTTTCCAAGCCAACTTCTGCATTCTCCCTCCTTTTAAGACCTTCTGCACTGAATGGTAATGTTACGACCGCTATTGTCAAGGCTCCTATCTTTTTTGACAATTTACAGATTACTGGTGCCGAGCCAGTCCCTGTCCCCCCGCCAAGGCCACAGGTAACAAATACCATGTCTGCTCCTTCAAGTTCTCTTCGTATCTCGTCTTCGCTTTCCTCCGCACATTCTTCCCCTATTTCTGGGATGCCGCCAGCTCCGAGGCCGTTACATATGTTTCTCCCGATTAGGAGTTTCCGGGGGGAGAGAGTATAATATAGGTCTTGCGCGTCTGTGTTGATTGCTATGGTCTCCGCTCCCTCGATTCCTATCTCATTTAGGCGGGTTATTGTGTTATTCCCCGCCCCGCCAGTCCCTACAACGTATATTTTCGCCCGACTTTCTTTTATAATCTCTTTGAGATCTTCGTCTAGTGGTGTAGGAGTTGGCTTATGCCTTTCTTCTTTTATAGCGTCGTTAATAAATTTCAATCGCTACCCCCACATAACTTTTTTTGGGATTGTTTTATCCTGTCTTGATCCTGGGATTATCCGTTCAACCCAAGACGGGATGAGATTAATGATGGGCTTTTTACTTTGGATGAGAGTCCATATGTGACCTTGGGGAATATTAAATTATTCCACCAGATATTATCTTGGGATGATGTTTGAATGAATGATGATCTTTCTGCTTGGAGGGGGGATTTGGCATTCTTATCCATATTGATTATAATTTTCTATTATTTAGTATAGGTATATATAACTTTAACGTTATTCTCCTTTTTTTTTATCTGGTCCATGGGTTCTTATTAACATGCTCCTAGTGGATTTTTTATGGTTAAAATTTTGCATCCACCCATTCAGAATACAAAGAGAGATTTTAGGGTCTTGGCACGGCGATTATCTCATGTATTCTAAGGTCAAAGACGTTGTTCATATGGGCTGGTGAAATGACTAGGGCCGTGTCAACTCCCTGTGCGGTGCCAGCTATTGCTATGATCTCTTTATCCATTGGTATGAGGCCTGCGTCGGCGGCCATTATGGTTATTTCGACGCAGACTTTGAATCCCTGTGAGACCATCCGGAGGGTTTCTGCCATTATCTCAACTGGCGTAACCCCACCGAATCTGTTGGAGATTCCCCTGCCAACGCCACTTAGCGCATGTGATCCTGCATATACCATTATTCCTTTCTTTTTTAGTTTTTCCTCTATTTTAGGGTCTAATTCTAGTTTTCCTTTTTCTTTGAAACCTGCATGGTGGGTGATGCACACAATATTGGCATCCGGTAATATATTTGATAATTTGAAGGCCGTTTCACCAGAAACGGACGCCACAACAATGTCTTTGATGTTAAGTTCATCTGACCGTTCTTTAACAAGTTTTAATAACTCTTCGGTATTTTCCGGGCCCGGACTCTCGAAATAGCATATGTTCTTTATCATGGAAATCACCATCAATTATATTATAATAGTCAGCTTATAATTTTATTTAATCCAAGTTCATATTAGGATAGGAGAGATTGATAGGGTGGATGATAATGCATGCTTTTAATTTTTTGGCACCAGCTAGGATAAGGAAACAGTATGATACAGGTATCACTATGATGCTAGACAAAGGTTTAGGCACCCATATGGTGGAGGATTTCCTAGAAATAGCTGGTGAACATTTAGATTTTGTGAAATTTGGATGGGGTATCATAAGTTTATGTGATAGGGATATCATAAAAGAGAAGGTCGAGATTTATCAGGATCATAGGGTTGAACCACATCCAGGAGGCACACTATTCGAGATAGCATATATTAAAGACAAGTTTGAGGAATATCTTGATGAAGCAGAAAAACTCGGCTTCAAATACCTTGAGATATCAGACGGTTCAATAGAACTACCCCAAGATGAAAAGACCAAGCTCATAGAAACTACAATAGACAATGGATTCAAGGTGATTTCAGAGGTGGGTAAAAAAGATCCGAGTAAAGATAGATTAATAAGCCTCGATGAGAGAACGGAATCTGTGAAAAGAGATCTTGAAGCCGGCGCAGAGAAAGTGTTAATTGAAGCCCGGGAAAGCGGCCAGAACATTGGAGTATACGATGAAAAGGGTGATGTTAAAGAAGATGAAGTAGATTATCTTATAAGAAACTTGCCAGTGAAAAAGTTGATATGGGAAGCTCCACAAAAAAATCAACAAGTCTACTTTATCTTGAAAATAGGACCCAACGTTAACCTTGGTAACATACCCCCAGAGGATGTTATTTCCCTTGAGAGCATGCGAAGAGGGCTTAGAGGGGATACTCTAGGAAAGGTGAAGCTCTAATGATAAAAAAGGTGACAATACTAGGTGGCTATGATAAATTCGGGGAAAAAGAACCCGTGAGAAAAGTCGATATAAAAAGGGGTGAAATATTCGGTGTAGTAGGCCCCACAGGCAGTGGTAAAAGTTCGCTGATAGCTGACATTGAACAATTAGCCCAAAGGGACACCTTCTCCAGGAGAAAAATACTCGTAAATGGTAGGGAACCAACATATGAAGATCGTACCAACCCCCGTAAGAAGATGGTGGCCCAATTATCACAGAACATGAATTTCTTGGCTGACATGACAGTAGGAGAATTCTTGACACTTCATGCTAAATGTAGAGGCGCGCATAAATCCTGCGTAAACAAGGTTATAAAATTGGCCAACACATTGACAGGAGAACCGATAAAAAAGAGCCATGACCTGACAATATTAAGTGGCGGGCAGTCAAGGGCTCTTATGGTGGCTGACGTGGCCATAATAAGTGATTCCCCCGTAGTACTCATTGACGAGATAGAAAATGCTGGTATAAGGAAGCACGAGGCCTTGGAGGTTCTATCAGGGCATGGTAAGATTGTTATGGTGGTTACCCATGATCCCATCCTTGCCCTGATGACAGATAAAAGAATTGTTATGAAGAATGGTGGCATGCAAAAGATAGTCACCACAACATCCCATGAAAAGGAACTTTCAAAGGAACTGAGCAAAATAGACGATCTACTTCTTAATCTGAGAGATAAGGTCAGGCACGGAGAAATAATAGAAGATATAAAACTTAGGGGTCTGACCAGCTAGATAAGAGATGGTGGGAGTTGTCATAGAATGCGTATGGTTATAGTGGCGGGAACTCCTGGTTCTGGGAAAACAGCTGTACTAGTCCATGCACTTAGGAGTCTTATGAGGGATAATTTCACAGCTTCAGTTGTTAAAATTGACTGTCTTTACACTGATGACGGTCAAAAATTTAAAAAACTTGGCATACCCACCCTTGTAGGCTTGTCAATGGACATGTGCCCAGACCACTATGCAATATATAACATAGAGGACATGATAAACTGGGCGCGGGAGAACAATTCAGACTTTCTCATAATAGAAACAGCGGGTTTATGTCATAGATGCGCTCCTTATACAAAAAATTGTCTGGGTGTATGCGTTATAGATGCTACAAGCGGACCTAACACGCCATTAAAGGTCGGTCCATTCCTTTCAACCGCGGATATTGTGGTTGTGACTAAAGGAGATATGATATCACAAGCTGAACGGGAAATATTCAGGGAAAGAATACTCGAAGTAAACCCCAATGCTAAGATAATAGAAGCTAATGGGCTAAGCGGTCAAGGATGCTTAGAATTGGCAGATGAGATGGTTAAAAGTCCTGAGGTGTCCCTTGAGAGCGAAAAACTCAGGCACTCCGCCCCACTTGCAGTATGCACATTATGTGTAGGTGAAACGAGGGTTAATAAGAAGCATCATAGGGGGATACTCAGGAGAATAGATGGCTTCCAAACATATCAAGGCGAATAGCTTATGGGAACCCACATTACAAGTTTTTCTAGATTTTAGCTAATTATTTTCATAAGAGGTTATATGATGATGGAAAAGAGCTCACTTAGAGAGAAGGTTATTTCACTCCTTCCAGGTTTCAATTGTGGTATATGTGGTTATGCAAGGTGTGACGAATTTGCAGGCGCCCTACTAAAAGGACATGCTAGACTTGAAGGGTGCAGATTCTTATACCAGGAGATTTTCACAGAGAACCTTGAAGAACTTCAAGAGCTACTCAAAGAAGAGAAGATAATACCCGAAGAAAAAGTGATAGTAGGCCTCTTGGATGATTATGAGGCAGACTTTATATTGAAACCACTTCCAGGGGAAGGTTCATGCCGAGAAATACTTTACCCTTTTACAAATGAAGAACTCAGCGTGGGGGAGGTGATCCGTTACCGGCCTCTCGGCTGTCCTATAACACACTTTGCAGAGATAATAGATGAAAATCATGGGCTTATAACAGTACATATTGTGGGGCCGTGTCACAGGCTTGGTGAAGACTTTGAATTTAGGGAGATTGGTATATGTCTTGTTGGGGGTTTTGAGGGTATAATAGAAGGCAGATTACCTTCTGTTGGCGAGACTGTCCGTTTCATACCCCATCATTGCATGATGCAGAAGGTGCATTCTGGGGTCATAGTACAATTAGAAGGTGAAAGAGCCCTTATAGAAGGGATTGACTTGAAGGTTTGGGCCCCGCCTATAAAATTGGGAAGATGATCCCCCATGGATGATAAATATAGGGTTCTCCCGGTGAAGACAGGGTATATAAGGCCTAATGAGGGTTTGGATGAGATCATAGATAGGGCTGGTTTGATGGTTGAGGATGGGGATTATCTTGTAGTTTCTGAGACGCCAGTTGCCATATCGCAGGGGCGTATAGTTGATGAATCAGAGTATGAACCATCTCTTCTAGCGTTTTTTCTCGCGGATATATGGTCTAAGTATATTTGGGGTTACATCCTAGGACCATTGCTGGGAATGAAAAAGAGGACCATAAAGAATCTTAGAAGGTTGCCAAGGGAGGCTAGGGCCCATAAAGAGGTTGTGTTGAGATATTATGGTATGAAGCATGCTTTGAAGCCTGGTTCAGAGGCTGGTATCGATTTGAGTCATCTTCCAGGTGCGTTGGCGGCTCTTTTACCTGAGGATCCTCAGGGTGTTTCGGAGTATATTGCAAGGAGGATTTGGGAAGTTTATGATAGGGATGTTACCGTTCTTATAATTGATACAGATGCAACTTACAAGTTGATGGGATATTATTTCACTTCTTTGCCTTGTGCCATAGATGGTATAAAATCTGATACTGGATTCTTGGGTTATCTGCTTGGGAGGTTTTCAGATACTATATTACCAACGCCTCTTGCGGTCTCAAAGAGGATAGATATAGATAAAATTTTTGAGATTGCGAAGGTTGCTGAAGATTATCATAAGAATAGCGCAGAACACATTGAAACTGTCTATGACATGGAGAAAATCTTTAAGGAGGAAAAGGATAAGATAACTATTAGAAGTTTGGAGTCAATTGAGCATGTACCTGCACTCATAGTCAGAGAAATCTGATACACCCCCATGGTATCTTTTATCTGCTGGGGGTTTATTATCAAAGAGGAAGGAAGGGTACCTATATTTAAAAACTTCCATTTCTCTTTTATATATAAATTTATATAATATTAGTCCTATAAAACTACATACAGATCATAGTGAAGCACAAAATAATAGCAGTGAAAATTTTTTTACATAGGTTATTTTCAGGTGCCGAGGAGGAATTTAATTTGATTAACAATGCACTAATACAAGAGCTGATCCATGAGATAATCAATGAAGAGGAGGGCGTGCCAGTAGTGGAATGTCTAATGGAGGGCAGCATAACAGATGAAGAAATAGCCGAGAAAACCCACCTAAAATTAAACACTGTCCGCAAAATATTATATAAACTCTACGATGCAGGTATAGCGAGTTACAAGAGGAGTAAAGACCCTGAAACTCAATGGTACACTTACACATGGAAATTCGAATCAGAAAAAATTGAAGAGATAATGAAGAAAAAGCACCAGGAAATTATAGAAAACTTGAGGGAACTGTTGGCATTCGAAGAAAACAACATGTTCTTCGCATGTAAAAATGGCCATTACAGATACACTTTTGATGAAGCCGCTGAGAACAATTTCAGGTGCCCTGAATGCCAAGGAGAACTTGAATACATGGACAATTCTGAGATAGTCCAGCAACTCAGAAGAGAACTAAGCCTCTATGAAAATAATGGTTCAGAAATCGCCTTCAACTTCAAATCTTATTCTTAGAAGATAAAAAAACTTTTATTAGGTGAACTTTTGAGTATTAGTTTACTCAAGGAAGTTGGCTGCCCCCACTGGGTTATAATCCATTCTAAGAAAGTGGCTGAAAAAGCACTTGAAATATCCAAAAATTTTAAAGTTGATAAAAAACTGATCAAAGAAGGCGCCATATTACATGATATTGGAAGATGCGAAACAAATAACATTCAACACGGGATAATAGGGGCTAAAATCCTCCAAGAAAAAGGGTATCCAAAGGAGATAATACGGATAGTTGAAAGGCATATAGGAGCCGGCATACCAAAAAATGAGGCGATCCTGTTAGGGTTACCCCCACGAGATTACATGCCAGTCACCCTAGAAGAAAAGATAGTTGCACATGCAGATAACCTTATAAATGGGGAAAAAGAAGTTGACATATCCTTCGTATTGAAAAAATGGAAAAAAAGATTAGGAGAAAAACATCCCGCAATAGAAAGACTTAAAAATTTACACAAAGAACTTATAGGAACTCTATAATTCTTTCTGGTGTGTGAAATGTCAAATAAAGATTGTCTTTGCCCAAAATGTCCAAGCTACCCATTCCATGGAGAATCATTCTATTGTCTTGAAGGTAATAGCCAATTCGAAGTACAGGAGAGAGGATGCCTCTGCGCATCATGTCCAGTATACCATGAAAAAAATTTTAAGGGCCTCTACTTCTGTAATAAGGATCTTATAGGTGATGAATACATTTTCATGCGCCGGAGAAAAAAAGAAGAAAACCATAGGGAATATGAGAAGATAATCCAAATAAAGATAATGTCAAAGGGAAAAAGCGTCATAGGCTCAATGGGCTCTCCGAAAAAACTACCCTACACATTCGATGACATACACTTCATACCAGCGCAAATCCATAAAATACCATTAGACGGGAAGGAAAAAGTTAACACAAAGATTATGATCGGTCCAAGATCCAGAAAACCCCTCAAGGTCAACTCACCAATCATAATAAGTGGGATGAGCTATGGGGCCATATCAGAAAAGGCCAGGAAAGCCATTGCAACTGTGGCTAAAAACCTTGGGATAGCCTATAATTCAGGGGAAGGCGGAGTACTCGAATATGAATTAGAAGTTGCATCATCCCAGCTTATACTGCAATATTCAACTGGAAGATTCGGATTAAACAAGGAGATTATAAAGAAGGCTGCTGCCATAGAAATAAGGTTTGGCCAGGGCGCCTATCCAGGTAAGGGAAGTTACTTGCCGCCTGAAAAGATAAGCCCGGAAGTTGCGCGGATAAGGGGTGTGAAGGAGGGTGAGGGGGCGTATTCTCCAGCCCATCATCCTGATATAAAAAGTCCGGAGGATTTAAAGGATAAGATAGAATGGCTCCGCAGCATAAACGAACACGCTCCTATTGGTGCTAAGATAGGCTGTGGAGACATTGAAGAGGATGTTAGGATACTTCTTGATTCTGGGGTGGATTTTATAAGTATTGATGGTTTTGGTGGTGGTACAAGCACGACATTCACCCATATAAGGGAAAATGTGGGTTTTCCACTTATAAGCGCGCTTCCAAGGGCGGTTCATGTGATTAAAGAAGAGGGAAAGAAGGGAAAAGTTTCTCTTATAGCTGGTGGCGGTCTTAGAACCTCGGCTGATATGGCTAAATGTTTAGCTCTTGGTGCTGATGCGATCTATATAGGTACTGCTGCGCTTATAGCCCTAAACTGTGAACAACATCGTCTATGCCATACTGGAATGTGCCCTACTGGTATCACAACGCATGATCCTCAACTTTTAAAGCAGTTTGATTTTAACAAGGCAACTAAGAGGTTGGAGAACTTTATAAGAGTAGCTACGGAGGAGATCGCGGATTTTGCACGTGTAACTGGCAAAGATGATATCAGATCTTTAGATAATACTGATATATTCTCCCTTAAGAAGGGGCTTGCAGAGATTGCGGGTATAAAGTGGTTGGATGGACGCCAGAGGTTCTGGGGATGATTAGGGTTCAATGTTCAATTGAGGAGTCTCTTTATCGTCCAGAGGCTGTTCGTTGGCGGGAGCGGATGAAACTCCTTAAACCTATTGGGGAAGCTGTGGTGATATTACCTTGTAGTATGAAAAAACCCTATTCAGCTTCGAGGTCTCATCAGATATTCATGAGGGTTACCAGTAGGATCCAGGAGGTTATACTAACATCACCCTTTGCCATCTGCCCAAGGGAGATGGAGAATACATATCCTATCTCATCCTATGATGTTTCAACAACTGGTAAATGGTCATGGGAAGAGAAAAGGATCGTTGGCGAAATTTTAAAAGATTATATTGGGGATAAGGAAGTTATAGCTCATGTAGCGGGTGGCTACAAGGAAGTGTGCCATGAATACTTGGATGAATGCAGATTCACTTGTATTGACGGTAATCCAACATCTAATACGTCCATGGACAACCTTAAAAGGGAGATAAGACGTTACAGGAAAATCCCTGCCCGTATAAAACTTTTAAACGGGTTGAAGTCCATAGCAAAATACCAATTTGGAAGAAAAGGATCTAATATAATACCTGAAAATTTTAAGATAAAAGGAAGATATAATAAAATGATTTTAGACGATGAAGGTAATCATCTCTACACACTAGTAATGGATAGGGGATTATATGCGCTCACAATTCATGGTGGACGTCTATTAGCAGATTTAAAGGTTAAATGGGTTGAAATAGATTTCAAATTAGATTCAAACACCCTATTCGCGCCTGGGGTGGTGGGGGCGGATCCTAATATAATACCAGGCGATGAGGTTATAATAACATGGAAAGAAGAACTTGTAGGGGTTGGTAAAGCCATTCTAAATGGAGAAGAGATGGTGAACGCAGAATATGGGGTGGCTGTTAAAATACGTCACAGAATCAAACAATAAACTATTTAAATGCTGAGAGTAGAAAAAGATTAGAAAAATCAAACCATATCATCCAATCATAATTAGAGGTAATATAATGGCAGATGAACTCGTGGAAAGAATAAAAAAGGCTTTGGCAAAAGTTGCCGACCCGCATATGGGCATAAGTATAATGGACATGGGACTCGTTGAGAACATTGAAATAGAAAAGAGAGACCAGACAATAGCTAAGATAACAATAAGACCAACAAATCCAGGTTGCATGAGCGCGGCTAGAATGGCCATGGACGCGAGGAACATGGTAGAACAAGTTGAAGGGATCGACAAGGCAGAGATCATAATCTCCGGACACTTAATGGCAGATGCGATCACAGAAATGGTCAACAAGTGATAAATGCCAAAGATAGAAGATTTTGTAAGCGTTGTTGGAGTACCTGGCGTGGGTAAAACCAGCCTCTGCAGAAAACTTTCAAAGAAGGTAAACTATCCACATATAAACTATGGAGATCTCATGTTAGATATTGCAAGAGAATGGGATCTCGCAAGGACAGAAAATGAGCTATTCTCCCTCCCATTAGAAACCCAATATCAAATATGGCGAGAAACCGCACTCCAAATAAAAAAGCAAAAAAGGGCCCTGATAGACTTACATGGCCTCGACCAATCACATACAGGATACATATTATCCCTTCCAATCAAAATCCTAAAACCAAACCTCATAATGCTCATAGAATCCCCACCAGAGCTCATACTCCTCAGAAGAAGAGTTGACGCGAAAAAGAGGATAAAAGACACGATAAAAACCCTAACAGAGCACATGGAAATGTTAAGGGTGTCAATGATGATATCTTCTGCCATGATAGGATGCACACTATCCATAATCCAAAATATAAAATTTAATGAAACCCTAAATGAAATGAAAAAAGTATTAACACTACATAAAACCTCCCGCTTCATGACAAAAGATTTATAGGAGAAAAAAAACTATATTGCAAAAAAAGTCAAAATAGGGGGGCCCGTGGCTCAGGTGGTTAGAGCGCACGGCTGATAACCGTGAGGTCCTGGGTTCAAATCCCAGCGGGCCCATCTCTCGTAAATTTAACGAATTCTCTAAGTTTTTTCATGGCCGCGCCGGATTCAACACATTCCCGACTTATGTTCACAGCATCCTCCAGGTTGTCGGCTTTCCCTGAAAGGTAAATGAGGGCACCAGCATTTGCAAGTGTAATATCAAATCGTGTTTTAGCCGCTTTTGAATCCTTCTTACCATTTAAAACTGAAAGGAACATCTTAAGGTTTTCATTGAGTGTGGGGGCTGCTTTTATTGCCTCTGATTTTCCATTTTCTAATCCGAAATCTTCTGGATACAATTTTTTTATCCGGATCTTACCATTATCTAGGAAGGCTGTGAGCGTTTTGCCCATGATTGATATTTCGTCGATGGCGGGTTCGCCTTTTTCATCGAAACCATGAACAATCATGGCCCTTTTAACACCTAATCTAGAGAGGACTTCTGCCAATGATTTTACATATGAAACGTCAAAAACGCCTAGTAATTGTATTTTGGCTTTTGCTGGGGATGTTAAAGGGCCTAGGAGGTTGAATATTGTTCTTATGCCTAGTGTTTGTCTGATATGCATGACATTACGAGTTGCGGTGTGAAATTGTGGGGCGAACATGAATGTGATCCCTATTTTCTCCAGGCAAAGTTCAACCTTTTCGGGTGGAATGTTGATTTTCACCCCAGCGGCTTCTAGTATGTCAGCACCTCCACAAGTGCCAGTAACGGCCCTGTTACCATGTTTTGCTATTGGAACCCCGGCTGATGCTGCTATTATCGCGGCCGCAGTGCTTATATTGAATGTTTTGAGTTTGTCGCCGCCTGTACCGCAGCTGTCAACAACTTCTAATCCTGGGGGTGTTTTGATGGGTTTGCAGACATCTCTCATGGCACGAGCAAAACCTGTGATTTCAGGGACCGTTTCGCCCTTTGTGGCTAGAGAGGTTAGTATTGCGGCTATTTGGATTTCGTTGATTCTCCCATGTATCATGTCCATCATGCACTTGTATGCTTCTTTTTCTCCCAGGTTAGAGCCTGCTGTTATCTTCTGGATAATATCATTAAATTCAACTTTTTTCTTGGATTCTATCAACTGTATGGCCTCCTAGTGGCTTCTTTCATGTTATTGGCGAATTTGGAGATTTTGTCGAGCATTTTTTCTTGGTTGTCCAAATTTTTTGCTATGATGTCGATTATTGCGCTTCCTACAATGGCTCCATCGGCCCCTGCATTGGTTATTTCCTTTATATGTGATGGTTTGGATATTCCAAATCCGACCATTACTGGGAGTTTTCCATTCTCTTTGACTCTTTTTATGAAGCTGAGAGTGCTTTTTTTGATTTCCTTTCTAGCGCCTGTAACTCCCATGACTGATACGAGGTAGTGGAATCCTGATGCATGTTTTGAGATCATTTTAAGTCTTTTATTTGATGTGCTTGGGGCTATGATGAATATCTGGTCGATATCATGTTCTCTTGATGCTTTGAGGGCGTTGCTTGCTTCTTCTGGGGGTAAATCGGCGATTAGTATACTGTTAACACCCGCTTTCATAGAGTCTTTGTAGAATTTTTTTATGCCGCGCTGGTAGACAAGATTATAATAGACTAGCAAGCCTATGGGTGCTGATGTGAATCTTCTCAACTTTTTTAGAAATTTGAAACACTTATCTACTGTTATCCCATTTTTAAGGGCTCTTGTGTCTGCTTCTTGTATTGTTGCGCCATCTGCTATTGGGTCTGAGAATGGAAATCCTATCTCGAGTGCATCTGCACCACTATTGATGAGGGTTTTAGCTATCTCTAATGAAGTTTCGAAATCTGGGTCTCCTATCATGATGAATGGCATGAATGCGGCTTCTTTTTTCTCTTTAAGGTTGTTGAACATTTCATTGTATGTTTTCATGTTTTCACTCCTAGTAGTTTGGCTGCTAGGAACATGTCCTTGTCCCCTCGACCTGAAAGGTTGACTATTATGGTTTTATCTTTATTTTCAGGTTTTTTTGCGTATTTTTCCATGTGGGCTATTGCGTGTGCGCTTTCAAGGGCTGGTATGATACCCTCATATTTTGAGAGTAATTGGAATCCTCTTAGGGCTTCAGAGTCTGTTATCGCCACGTAACGTGCCCTTCCAATTTCTTTAAGGTATGAGTGTTCTGGTCCTACTCCAGGATAGTCTAGGCCGGCTGATACTGAATGTGCTTCTTTTATTTGGCCATCTTTGTCTTGTAGTACATTGGATAATGAACCATGGAGTATTCCTTCATTTCCCGCGCAGAGTGTGGCTCCATGATTGCCTGTTTTTAGGCCGGTTCCTCCTCCTTCAACTCCTATAAGTTCCACTTGGTCATCTAGGAATGCTGAGAATATTCCTATGGAGTTGCTGCCGCCGCCTACGCAGGCTATGATGGCGTCTGGTAGTTCGCCTTCTTTTTTTAGTATTTGTTTTCTGGTTTCGTTTCCGATTATGCTTTGGAAGTGTTTCACCATTGTGGGGTAGGGGTGTGGGCCTACTGTGGAGCCTATGAGGTAGTGTGTGTCTTCTATGTTGCTTATCCAGTCTCTCATCGCCTGGTTGATCGCGTCTTTTAGTGTTTTTGATCCTGTTTTTACTGGTATGACTTTGGCTCCTGAGATTTCCATTCTGAATACGTTCAATTTTTGGCGTTGTATGTCTTCTTCCCCCATGTAGATGTTCACTGGCATTTTTAGCATCGCACCGACTGCTGCGGTTGCTATGCCATGTTGTCCGGCGCCTGTTTCCGCTATTAACCTTTTTTTGCCCATGTATTTTGCTAGTAGGCCTTGTCCTAGTGTGTTGTTTATTTTGTGGGCGCCTGTGTGGAGTAGGTCTTCCCTTTTGAGGTATATTTTGCATCCGAGTTTTTTGGAGAGGTTTGATGCGAAATATAATGGGGTTGGTCTCCCTGCGAATTCACGCAGATAATATTCAAGTTCTTCATTGAATTTGTCATGATCCTTATATTTGAAAAATGCCGCTTCTAGTTCTTCTAATGCTGGTATTAAAAGTTCTGGCACGAATATTCCGCCGTATTTGCCGTATTTGCCGTTTTTGATCATTTGATCACCTTGTCTATGTATTCTGATAGTTCCTTGATCTTTCTGGGATCTTTTATCCCAGGGGATTTTTCAAGGGATGAATTAAAGTCTACAACATCGAAATGTGAGTTTATAATCTTGAAATTTTCTTTTAAGATTTTGAGGTTCATTCCACCTGCAAGAAAAAGTTTTATCTTTTTGTTTGTATTTGATGCGATTTTTGCCGCTTTGCACGCTACATTTAATGGTATTTGTTTCCCTGTTCCTCCGGTTCGTCCTTGAAGCTCATAATCGAATAGTATGGCATCTGAAACCTTGGCAAAATCTTTTATTTCTTCTATTTTTTCGGTGGTGAGGTTGCCTGGTATGCCGACGGCTTTTATGATTTGAATGTCTTCTGGGAGTTGAATTTTTAATTCTTTTATTTCTGAGGGGCTGAGAGAATGGATCTGTATGTTAAATATGTTGGATTTTTCAGCTTTTTCCATGACTTCCTCTGGTTTTTTTGGTTCTAGTACGAGCACTGCCTTGTTATTTGCCAGTTTTTTGATCTTGGATAGGTTGATGTGGCGGGGTGATCTTTTGACATTTATGAATCCTATGTAATGTGCATCGTCTTTGACTAGTTTGAGATCTTTCTTGTTTGTTATTCCGCAAATTTTAATTTTGATTGGATTCAAGTGGCCTTCCTCCTCTCTTTTTTGGTGATGAGGCCGGTGATCAGAAAGTTTTTTATGAGGTTTGTTGGGTTTTTTGATTTCATGGCCCTTGTTCCTATTAGGATTGCGTCTGCACCGTATTCGCGAAGTTTTTTAACGTCCTCTGCTCTTTTCACGCCACTTTCAGATACTAGGATTTTGTCATGGGGTATGAGAGGTGCGAATGCCCTTGTCTTGTTCAAATTTATGGTGAAGTTGTTAAGGTTCCGGTTGTTTATTCCTATTATTTTGGCTCCGCTGTCAAGGGCCTTGTAGATTTCTAGGGAGTTTTCACATTCTATGAGGGGTTCCATGTCGAGAGTCCTTGATAGTCTTATAAAGCTTTCTAGGTGGGGGCATATGCTGGTTATTAGGAGTATTGAACTTGCGCCATGGGCTCTGGCTTGGAATATCTGGTATTTGTCTATTATGAAATCTTTCATGAGGAGTGGGAGGTTTGTAATTGATTTAGCCATTTCTAGGTAGTTGATGCTTCCATTGAAGAAACTTTTTTCGGTTAGAATTGAAATAGCGCTCGCACCCCCGGCTTCAAATGATTGTATTGCTTCTTTTAATCCTTTTGATGATATGAATCCTGTGGATGGTGAGGCTCTTTTGTATTCGCATATTATGGAAAATTTTCTTTCTAGCGCTGTTTTAAAGTTGATTGGGGGGTCTGTTACACTTATTTCGTCCTTTAAATCTTTGAGCGGTGTTCTAGTTTTGATTTTGGAGACTTCTTTTTTCTTTTCTTTGATTATCTTTTTGAGTATCAATGGGATTCACCGTTTAAAAGGAAGTTTTTGACTATCTTTTTGCCATAGACTGTTCCTATGGATTCTGGGTGGAATTGCAAGCCATATATTGGATGTTTTCTGTGTTTTATCGCCATTATAATACCGTCTATGGACCAGGCTATTACTTGGATTTCTGGTGGTATTTGGAGGGTGTCGCATGCAATTGAGTGGTAGCGTGTGGCTTTGATGGGGTTTGGGATGTTTTTAAAGATGTGGGTTCCGTTATGGATTATTGTTGTTATTTTTCCATGTACTGGTTTGATGTAGCATATTTTGCCGCCGAATGCTGTGTATATTCCTTGGTGTCCGAGGCAGACGCCTAATATTGGTTTATTCTTGAATTTTTTGATTATTTCATGGCAAAATCCGAAATCTTTTTTGTTTAGTGGCGTGCCCGGTCCTGGTGATATTATTATTTTTTCTATTTTTGTTTTGTCAAGTTTGAGGAGTTTTTTGTCGTCGTTTCTCAAGACTTTTAGGTTTTGTTTTATTCCAGTTTCTTTTATGATTTCTCCGATTAGCTGGTGGAGGTTGTAGGTGAAGGAGTCGTAGTTGTCTATTAGGAGTATCATATTTTTTCACCCGCCATTTTGAGCGAATATAATAGTGCTTTTGCCTTGTTTTCGCATTCTAGGAATTCTTTTTCTGGTATGGAGTCGTATACTATGCCTGCGCCGGCTTGTATTTTTCCGTGGGTTCCTTGGGTTATGAGGGATCGTATTGTTATTGCAAAATCAGCATTTCCATTCAATGAAAAGTATCCGAGGGCTCCTGCATACGCTCCCCGGGGTTTGGTTTCTATTTCATCTATTATTTCCATTGCACGTATTTTTGGGGCTCCTGTCACGGTCCCGGCGGGGAATACTGATGCTAACGCGTCGATCGCTGTTTTATCCTTTTTTAGCGTCCCTTTTACATGGGAGAATATGTGTTGTACGTGTGAGAATCTTTTTATACTCATATATTCTTTGACTTTAACTGAGCCGAATTCGCTGATTTTTCCTATGTCGTTTCTTGCAAGGTCTACTAGCATTAGGTGTTCTGCTAATTCTTTCTCGTCTGATAAAAGTTCTTCGGCGATTCTTTCATCTTCTATTTTGTTTGATCCTCTTGGACGGGTTCCTGCGATTGGGAATGTTTCAACGTTTCTGTTTTCGACTCTTACAAGCATTTCCGGGCTGGAGCCTATGATTTCCCTTTCACCTATTTTGAGATGGTACATGTATGGGGAGGGATTAACTCTTCTCAAGACTTCATAGAATTGGAGTTTGTCTCCTTTTATTTTGTATTTGTGGGCGTTTGATATCACGGCCTGGAATATTTCGCCCTTGTTTATTTTTTCTTTTGTTTCTATGACCATTTTCTCGTATTGGTCCTTGGAGAATATTCTTCCCTTGTTTTTGAATGACAGCTTATCAGAGTCTTCTGGGTTTTTTAATGCTTCTTTTATCTGGTCTAGTCTGTTTTCTGAGAGTGTTATGTAGGTGCATTTACCTGTGCGGTGGTTGAATTTTATTCCATCGAGGAATAATCCAAATTCGAAGTCTGGGAAGTCAGCGGGTTTGAGTGGGATTTTGTCGAAGAATCTTGCGGCTTCATAGGAAATGTATCCCACGAGGCCGCCTGCGAAGCCTTTGCATTTGTTTCCTTGTTTGAGGAAATTTTTTATGATGTTAAAAGGGTTTTCAGTGTGTATTTTTTCCTTGTTATTTTCTGTTTCTATTTCAATGGTGTTTGATTTGGCCCTGAGGGTTAGTGTGGGTTTGAATCCTATGAATGAGTATCTTGAAAGTCCTGTGTCACTTTCCATTGATTCTAGGAGAAAAACAGAATCGTTACTATAATATAATTTTTTGAATAGGTTGAATGGGTCTTTAAAGTTTAGTTTGAATGTTTTGGGGTTTTTTCCAAAAATATTCACTTCCTTGCATTTTTATCACTCCGGGTTGTATAATGCACAAAATACTTATACTTTAAAGTACTATTTAAATCTTACTTGTATAATAATGTACATTGGTGGTTTTTGATGTGGGAAAAAATAAAACATAAATTCCAAAAATATCCAGCCAGGATAAACGTGGCGAAAAAGATAGTGGAACTTGGATTCCGCGTAGACCCCACAGGAAAAATATACTGCGGAAACGTGGAAATAAGCGACATGGCACTTGCAAGAGCCGCTAAAGTTGACAGAAGAACAGTAAGAGCAACTACAAAAATCATACTCCAAGACAATGACCTGAAAGAAATCTTTGAAAAGATAATACCTGCAGGAGCCCTTCTCAAAGAAACTGCAAAAAGCCTTGAATTTGGCGTTGTTGAAATAGAAGCAAACGCCAATAGCCCAGGCATACTGGCAAAGGCAGCCTCACTGATAGCCTCCGAGAACATAAGTATAAGACAGGCCCATGCAAGCGACCCGGAACTGGAGGAAAAACCAAAATTAACTATTATAACAGAGAAGCCTATTCCAGGTAATCTCCTTAAAAAATTTCTGAAAATAAAAGGTGTGAAGAGAGTTTCAATATACTAATCTATAGGGTTCCCCTCCTCTTCAAGAACATTTAATAGTTCATTCCATGCCTCTAATGACTCCCTTGCAGCCTCGTCAGACAACACTTCAATGGCATAACCTGAATGTACAAGAACATATTTACCCTCTCTGACATCCTCTACAAGATCAAGCTTAACCTTCTGTCTCACACCACCAAAATCAACCACTGCACTATTCTCTTCCTTGTTAATCTCTATTATCTGAGCAGGCGCTGCTATACACATCTTGTTAACCCCTCTACTATCAATAACTATAATAAGATAATTGAAACAGCTTACTTATAAAGATTATCAAATAAAATAATCACTTGGAGGATAAGCCATGAATATCATCATAGGTGGAGGACCGGCGGGAAGAGCCGCAGCCCTAGAATTATCATTCCTAGAAGAAGAAGTAACAATCATCGAAAGGAACCATCTAGGCGGAACCTGCTTGAACCAAGGTTGCATGGTCATATGCGGATTAAGGGACATAGCATCCTTCCTATATGATGCAAAAAACTTTGATGAGCATGAAATCCTAGAAGTTGATTACAACTTCAAATACAAGGACATAGCAGCTGGCGTTAAGAAGGTAATTTCGAAGATAAGAGATGTAACAGAAAAAGAAACCAAAGAAGCGGGGATAGAAGTAATATATGGGGAGGCCAAGGTCCTAGACAAGAAGCACGTGGAACTAGAAGGTGAAAAAATAGCCTATGATAATCTTATAATAGCAACCGGTGCAAAGCCATACACGCCACCAATCAAGGGAAGTGAAAATGCCATAAATTATCAGAACCTCCTAGACCTAGAAGAGGTGCCGGGAAACCTCACCATAATTGGAAGTGGGATAATAGCGGCTGAAGTAGCCAACATATTCTCTATCCTAGGATCCAAGGTCAATATCATATGCAGAGGAGAATTCCTATCAAGGATAGATGCCGAGATAAGAGATTACATAACTAGAATACTATTAAATGGTGTTAAAATTTACACAAACACTAAAACAGAGGAAATAAAAGAAGAAGGTGTTAACACAGAAAAGGGCTACATAGAAGGCCTGCCATTCCTAGCCACTGGGATGACCCCCAACTCAGAAATAATAGACATCGTTAAAAAAGGCAAAAAGGGAAACATCATAGTCAATGATAAAATGGAGACAAGTTGCAAGAACATCTATGCTGCAGGAGATGTTATTGGGGGGATCGGAACCACCCCAGTAGCGCGCATGGAAGGTGTCATAGCAGGATTAAACGCCGCAGGGATCGAGAAAAGAATAGACTACAATTATATCCCACATGCAATATCGCTAGGCCATGACGTAAGTTTCATTGAAATGGGAAAAGCCAAGGGAGAAAAGGTTGTGGAGGGGAAAATGCCGGGCGCGGCTGGTCCCGGATCGTTCTGGAGGGTCCTAGATGATAATACGGGTTTCAGTAAGGTTAAAGTAGATCTTGAAACAGGCTCGATCCAAAAAGTTTACTCAATATCCCCTTCAAGTCGTAATGTAGTAGCTTATCTTTCACTTCTCCTGAAGTTAGGTGCTAAAACTTATGATTTCGAAAATTTTGTAGAGACGCACCCATCAACTGACGTTCTATATAAGCTAATGCGCTTTTTCGCAAGATATTAGATTTTTCTTTTCGCAACTTTCACGATTATATCAGCGATTTTATCAGAGGCTCTTATAACCTTTTCACCATAAAATGAGGCTTTTTCCCTCATTTTATCTTTGCTTATAAGCGATTTTTTCAAGGCATCTTCGAGTTTATCAAAATCGCTTTCAACAACGGCTCCAGGAAACACAGAGGCCATGTTATGGTATCTGCCATATTTCACGCCTTTTAACGCGATTATTGGGAGTTTGCATGCTATGGCTTCGTGTATCATAACACCGTCATCAGATAGTACTGCAAGGTCAACGAGACGGTAGAGATCCGGAACCCAATCTATATAGCCCAGGTTTATGATCTTGGGGCTTTGAAGATATTTTTCATAATCCTTTTTTAGGGGATGGCCGATTACGAGTATATTTGCTTTTATATCGCTTTTACTTATCTTATGGGCTGCTTTAGCCATTAACTCGAAGAGGGACGATCCTGAGGAGAATAATATTGTTGGCAGATCCTCTCTGAAAGATGATGGCATCTTTTCAAGGGCTTTTTGAGCATCTCCCCTTATTATGTTTGGGTCTATGGGGGAATAAGAGCTTTGAACGTTTTTCATGTTTTTGACGCCAAATAGTCCGGATTCTGGTAACATTATGGTTGGATTAAGTCTACTACATACTTTCGCATCTGTTAATGTGTTGGATATGCCCACAGCAGGTATCCCTGCCAATCTGGCGGATATGCAGCCGATTATAGCGCCTCCGCCTATAACACCTATTACTATATCCGGTTTAACCTTTCTTAGCAGCTTGTAACCTTCCCATGCTGCTTTGATGGCTTTTAAAGCGGCTTTGGATAGGGTTAGGGTTGTGGCGGCATGACCACCAGCCTGGGGTATGCTCGTTTTATACCATTCTATATTCCTCTTTTTGAAGAGTATACCCGGGGCTTTATGATCTAATGCAAATTCGCATTTAAACCCCCTATTAGAGAGGCTCTGCGCAATATTAAGGCCCATGACTGCGTCACCCCCCATACCACGACCCGTGATCATGAACAATGCTTTCATATTATGGATCCTCCCATCATGTTTGATTGGAAAATGTTGGAATTTTTAGTGTCCTTTTTATCTTAGCGTTTACAGTATAATATTATACTATGATGACTTGTAATTCTTGTTATCTGATGAGAGCTTCTAAAGGTTTACAATATAATTATAGTATCATAACTGCCAATTTTCGGCCCAGCATTTTTTTCTGCAATTTAGATTTTACAAATAATATCAGCCTATGCGCTGCTTGAGGTCTCGAATTTACATAAATCATCATCCCAGTTTGGTAGATAGGTTTCACCAAGGAAAGCATGATATGAAAAGACTTCAAGGGATAGTCATTCTTTGGAGTTTCTTGAAAGAATTGGATTTAAAGAGAGATCATATCTGCTTAGATTATATTTTTTAGGGATCGCGAAGTGGAATTTACGCCCCGAGGCCCGGGAAACTTAGGTTGATCCTTGAGGAATCTGGCACTAATTTTATAAAATTTGGTTTTTTTATAGAAATCATATTTTTAAGGAGGTTTTCACGTGCCTTTAAGATGATATCAGATGTTTTTTTAAGCCTGGATTTCCCCATACTTATAGAGTAGTTTTCATCATCTACTACTATCTTCAGTACTGATATGGTTGTTTCTAAGATATTTTCATGGTTTATAGCGGTTCCCTGTAGATTTATAGTATTGTGAGGCGGCATTTGACGTTCTTTACATTTTTCTTGGCGTGTCATGCTGGTTTGCCATCCAATTCTTCGTTTATGCGTATTTCTCCCTTGATCGAATGCCCCTGTCCATGCAGAATCCCGCTGGCCTGTATTTTCCCTGTTGGTTGGTAGTGCATCCTTTGGCTCAGGGGGGGGCCCTTGGTTACCCTCTATGCTAGTATAAACCTGTTTTTGTGTGTCCACTGCTATCATAGTTGTGTAACTTTTTCTCCGTTGTTGTGCGATCTGGCTTTTTGGGCGTAGTACAGACTTGCATGACCACCCACTGATGTTCCCATCAAATGGCAATCCAAGGGATCCCTTATACTGAATAAACGAACAGTTAAGTTCAGCATCTTCTCCAAGGTCCATGATCCCGATGCGTTTAAGATGAACTTCTAAAGTGTGGGCACGTCCTTTCAAGCCCGAGCAATCCATGAGTATGTATTACAGTGATGTGAATTCATGATATCTGAGTCTCCAGTAGCGCCTTTCAGGGCTATTAGGGCGCTGAGCATGATTGAAAATATAAGTGAAGGATTGGACTCTAAATTTATGGGTTGGGGATAGTTCAGAGTAATGGTTAAAAAAAATAGCTTGTTTAAATCCATTAAAAGTGTGAATTACCCTCACCCTTTTGGATGGGGCTTCCTGCCTCCTAGAGGAGACTTGCCCTTTGATAGCCTAAGATTGGGGGTGTTCTATTCACAGGGCGTTCAAGATTGTCCCCATCCCCATTTTATATACATTCTATTATGGAAGCGTTAGCGTGCATTTTCCTTCGCGGGGTTCAAAAATCCCAATTTTATATACATTCTATTATGGATGATAGTATATAATGGTTATTACCATGTTGTATTCTCCCCTTGCTGCAAGGGGACTTTGTAACGGTAAATTTTAGATAAAACTTTTTTTTGTGGGGTGAATCAAAATCTTTTATCTTTACTTTGAGTGGGGGTTGGGAGTGAACTAGACTTTTTAACCGGTCATTTATTTGGATTGTGGAGGAGTCTTCTGAGTCCTAGGAGCTTTAACATCCTATTTTTGATTTCGAATCTTTTTTCTTTGAGTATTATCCTCCTTAGGAGGTCTCCAAGTCCCCCGCCGCTTAGAACATCCATGAAACAGTCTCCTAGGCTTGGATTTTCAATTCCGAGGTTTTCTTGGATATATCTTGTCAGGTTTTTTCTTCTTATCAAGGCTATTATAAATGTTGTGAGCAAGAAGAGGATTGCGACTGTTATAACTCCTCCGAGAAAATGGAAACTTACTCCGAGTGCTATGGCATAGCTATGGTTACCGATTTCACCCATCATCACCTTGCCCTTATAGTCCAGGGGTGAATATGCGATGCAAGTAGCCAATATTAACAGGGGAAAATATATGAGTTGGCCTTTCACCAAATTTAAGAGGATGACTAATAGTGATGTTAGTATTATTGTGGTGCAGGCGGCTCCTGGTTGCATGTCGGCAATGTTAAGGGGTTGTATCATGAATGCTATGAGGATGCTAGAAGGGCCCATGAATGGATATCCTATTATGGAAACGAGTATTATCCCAATACCTCTTGCCAGCTGTCCCCATTCAAGTTTTAATGTTTTTATCCTTTTTCTCCCTATGATGTCATCGATGAATGCTAATAGACCCATTATACCTACTAGGAGATTGTAGGGTGGGGGTAAGAATATTATGAGCACTATGAATGGTGCTATGCCTATACCACGTGGCGTGCCACCCCTGATTCTAGTGTAGAGGTTGGTGGATCTTGCATATTTTTCTATTAAGTGTTTTATTGTTGGGGTTAAAATTAGTGTTAGGAGTGTTGCAATGATTATCTTGGTTAACATGTTACCCTCCAGGTTATGGTCCGATGTGGCCATGGGTGGTCTGGACTATAACGGTTTCTAGACCTTCATTGTTTAGTATTTCTTTTATTTTGATCATTTCCTTGAATGATGGTCTTATGATGTTTTGTCTTCTGAATTCTGGCCGGTAATCTAGTACACAGACTTGAAGTTGGGGGTTGATTTTGCGGATTTTCTCTGCCATTTCTTTGAGTTCTTTGATGGTTGTTAGGTCTTTGTTGTATGGTATGCCAACTCCTAGGTATATTCCCTGGTGGTTGTTGTTGATGTATTCTGTGGCGTTCCATGAATTTTCCAGGTATTCTTTGGCGATTTTTTTGTTTTTTATGCCTGTTATGTGTTGGAATGTTTGGGTTTTGAGGGCTTTGAGGTCTATGCCTATTTGTGTCATTCCTTTTTTTACTAGTTGGTCTATGTATGTTGGGTTGAGGATTGTTCCGTTTGTGTCAATGTGGATGTTAACCCTTCTTTCTTTTTTTATATTTTTTATTGTTTCAAGGAGCCATTTTTTGTTTAGTGTGCATTCTCCTCCTGATAGGGTTATTGTGCCCGTCCCGTATATTGATTCGAGTCCTAGTAGGATGTTGGCTGTTTCTTTTGGTTCTAGTAGTTGTGCTTTTGCTGTGAATGCGATTCTGTGGTTTTGGCATTGTGGACATCTCAGGTTACAGCCGTGTGTGAATCCAACAACCTCGATTGGTCTTATACTATTTTTTAGGTAGTAGGGTGTTCCAACACCACCTACCATATGGGCCCCGAACCCGCTCATAACTCTTAATGGTGCTTTTATGCCGGTTTCTATTTTCATGCCATCTGATAGTGGTGTTATGCATGATAGGGCTATTTTTCCATTGATTTTGACCGCGCAGGCCCAGCAGCCTCCGCATTCGCATGGTGTGAATATGGTGTTTTTGGGTGATTTTCCCATGTCTATCTTGGCGGCTTTGAGAGCGTCTTTCACGATGCCGGCTGATTTTATTGGTTTCCCATCTACTGTGACTTCCACTTTTTCTTTTCTGGTTTTTTCCATTTTTATTGTATTGTATGGGCAGGCTAGTGTGCATGCTCCGCATTCAAAACATTTACCTTGTTCGGCTGCTTTTTTAACGTTTCCTGCGGGGCAGAGTACTAGGTTGCAGGTGTTGCATTCTCTGCATTGGCTGATTTTTATCCCCATTTTATGCACCCTAATGTTTTAGTGTATTTTGAATCTTAGGGTGGCTGCTATTCCTCCGAGTGATTCTAGTTGTTTGCCTCCTTCGTGTTCGCTGCTTATTAGTATTATTTGGCCGCCTGTGTTTTCGACTAGGTCTAGTAGTTTTTCCATTTCTTTTTCGCTTACGAGTTTGTCTATTATTAGTAGTTTTTTTATCGCGCCCATGTTCGCTGCTTCTGTGACTTCTTTTTTGCCGTAGGCTATTAGATTTGAGGATTTTGCTATTTCTTCTAGGATTTTGTTGACGTTTCTGGTTTCTTTCGCTATTCTACTTTCTGTAGCTGCTTTTTCTAGGGTTCCTTTTTTCAGCACTTCTTGTATTCCTACTCTGCCGCCTGTTCCTGTGCTTTCTATTATGGATATTTTGGCCAGGTTTGGATGTTTTTCTTTTAGGTAGGAGTGGAAGTCTGTTTTTGTGAATCCTGGCCCTGCTATGATGATTAGTTCTATTTCTTTCAAGTTTTTTATGGTTTCTATTATTTTTTCATAGAATTGGATGACTTTTTTTCGTCTGTCTTTTGTTTGTATTCTTTTACCTGGGATGTTGCCGATGATTGGACCGTAGTAGTCTATCCCATATTGTCTTATAAGGCCTATTTCGGCTGTGTCGTCTTCTATTGTTAGTATAATAGCATATAATTTTTTTGATGATTTTATGGCGTCTTTTAGTCTTCTCAGGGCCCATTTGGACCAGGTTTCTTTTTTTATTTTTATTGGTGTGTTTAGTTTGATTTCTAGTGTGTGGTGTGAGCCTAGTGGTACTAGGTCTTCTGGGCCTTTTTCTATGGTTCCGGTTGCCCTTAATTTGCCGGTGTATCTGTGGAATTTCACTGTTTCTACGCGGATTCCGAGGTAGAATGTTTTCTTTATTCCTCTGTCACTTCTTATTTTTTCGCCGCTGGTGTCTTGTATTCTCCGAGTGGTTTTGGATGATATGAGATCGTTTTTTTCTATTATGTGTGATAGGTGCCAGAGGTCGTCGAGGGTTTCGGGGATTAGTTCTATAATCCCTTTTTTTTTGTTTTCTTGGATTATTTTCATGTTTATCTCCACGTCATGGAAAGATCATTATAATAAAAGGTTATTATTAACTAGGTTTAATTGTGAATATATAATTAGGGAGGCTGTAAGAATGGGAGAGTATGAAAGTGGAACGGCAACTTTTATTGGTATAGTCTTTGGGATTGTCTTGTTTTTATTTTTTGGGGGAGTTTTCGTATTCGTTTTCACGGGTTTTATCGCCACTTATTTGACTAGGATGGAGGATAGGAGTTCTAGTGTGGGTTCTATTGCGGGTTTGATCCTTGCGATTATTTTGTTCGTTTATAATATGATAATGGGGCCTGAGATGCCATATTGGATTAGTAGTATGCTTGGGGTTGATATGTTTAGTTTTGTTGTTGGTTTTGTTTTGACGTGTTTCTTGGCGTTTTGTCTTGGTGGTTTGGGAGGTTTTTTGGCTGTTAAAGCATCTCAATGGGGAAAAACTGGGCAGGTAGGATAGTATGGATATTGCGGTTATTGGTGGTACGCGTGGGCTTGGAAGGTGGATAGCGGGTTTTTTGAAGGATGAAGGTTTTAGGGTTATTATAACTGGTAGGGATAGGTTTGTTGGTGAGGTTGCTGCGAGGGAGCTTGGTGTGGAGTATTGTCCTGATAATGTTGAGGCTGCGAGGGCTTCTGATGTTGTTATAATTTCTGTGCCTATTGAGAGTACTCTTGATGTGATTAGGGAGGTTGCTCCTAGGATGCGTGGGGGTTCTTTGCTTGTTGATGTGACTTCTGTGAAGGAGGAGCCGGCTCGTTTGATGGAGGAGCTTGCGCCTGAGGGTGTTGATGTTCTTCCTATGCATCCTATGTTTGGTCCTAGGGTGCGTTCGCTTGCTGGGCAGGTTGTGGTTTTAACTCCTATTAGAAGATCTAAGTGGTTTAGGAGAGTTGTTGATTTTCTGAAGGGTAAGGGTGCTAGGGTTTTGGTTACTTCTCCTAGGAAGCATGATAGGATGATGAGTGTTGTTCAGGTGCTTACGCATTTTGCTTATATTAGTATTGCTTCGACTATTAGGGATTTGGGTGTGGATGTTAGGGAGTCTAGGAAGTTTGCGAGTCCTATTTATAATCTTATGCTTGATACTATTGCTCGGATAGTTTCTCAGAATCCTTATCTTGCTTATTCTATACAGGTTTATAATAGGTTTGGTGAGGGTGTGCGTGAAAAGTTTATTGAGACTGTTGAGGGTTTGGGGGATCTTTTAAGGCGTGGGGAGAAGGATGAGTTTGTTAGGTGTATGAGTTTCGCTGCTAAGGGTCTTGATGATGTTGAGGCTTCTCTTGGACGGTCTGATAAGGCTATATTTGCTTTGAATAGGGAGTTGGATGTGTTGAAGGAGGCTGTGGGTAAAGAAGTTGGTGTCAAGCATATTTATTCTGGTAATGTTCATGTTGGGGTTTTGGAGTCTGTTGATCCTGATTTTGTTGTTTTGAGGGTTGGTAAGAGGCGGGTGAGGTTGAAGGTTTCGAATATTCGGGTTTTGAGTAGGGGGGAGGTTTGGAGTTGGAAGGTTGAGAATCTTCCTAGGCGTAGTTATGATATTTCGGCTGTGTTTCCTGAGGGTTGTGATCCTGAGATTATAAGGGGTGTTATTGAGGGTTTAGATGGTGTTATAGAAGCTAGTGTGGTTGATGTTTATAGGGGTGATCAGATACCTTCTGGGATGGTGAGCATAACTTTTAGGTTTGAGGTTTTTGATCCTGAGGTTTATGAGAAGGTTAAGGGTTTGCTTGAGGGTTTTGGTGCGGTTATAAGATAAGGTTTTGGTAATATTTTTTTGGGCGGATTTCACAATTCCAAGCTTCTTGTATATAAAGTTACCGGAACATTTATATATGAGAAAACTACACTTGTATTATAGTTACCAAAATTTACTAAAATATCATGGTAACCTCCAATTAATAAATAAAAAAAATAATATAATTAATAAGGTGAAGTAAATGGAGAAAAAAGAAATAAAATTAAAGGTGGCCGAAGCATTATCACAATCAGACGTGGGCAGAGGAATAGCCCGCCTCGACCCACAATCAATGGAAGAATTAGGCATCAAAGACGGTGACATCATAGAAATAGAAGGAAAAAAGCTCACAGCAGCCACAGCCGCATCATCACAATCAGACATAGGCCTAGGAATCATAAGAATAGACGGATACATACGCAAAAACGCAAGAGCATCAATAGGAGAAGAAGTAACAATCAGAATAGCAGATGTAAAAGAAGCCGAAAAAGTCGTACTAGCACCAGTAGAACAACAAATCATAATAAGAGGCAATATAAGATCAGCATTCCTCAACAGAGTCCTAGTAAAAGGAGACATAATAGTATCCGGGATAAGACAACAAATATCCACAGGCAGCCTATTCGACGAACTACTCCGAGACTTCATGGACATATCACCACTAGGAGAACTAAAACTAGCAGTAGTATCAACAAAACCCACAGGAGTCGTTAAAGTCACAGAAATGACAAACGTCGAAATACAACCACAACCAGTAGACGTAAGCAAACTCGAAGGAGTCACAAACCTCGTAGACGTAACCTACGAAGACATCGGAGGCCTCAAAGAAGAAGTCAAAAAAGTAAGGGAAATGATAGAAATCCCACTAAAAAGACCAGAACTATTCGAAAGACTAGGCATAACACCACCAAAAGGCATACTAATGTACGGACCACCAGGAACAGGTAAAACTCTACTGGCAAAGGCAGTTGCAAACGAAAGCGACGCACACTTCATAGCAATAAACGGCCCAGAGATAATGAGCAAATACGTCGGAGGATCAGAAGAAAGACTCAGAGAAATATTCGAAGAAGCGGAAGAAAACGCACCATCAATCATATTCATCGACGAAATAGACGCGATAGCACCAAAAAGAGAAGAAGTAGCAGGAGAAGTTGAAAGAAGAATAGTCGCACAACTCCTAACACTCATGGACGGTCTTAAAACAAGAGGCCAAGTCATGGTCATCGGAGCCACAAACAGACCAGACGCACTAGACCCAGCCCTCAGAAGACCAGGAAGATTCGACAGAGAAATAGAACTAGGAGTACCAGACAAAGACGAAAGAAAAGAAATACTAGAAATACACACAAGAGGCATGCCACTAGCAGAAGACGTGGACCTAGATGAACTGGCAGAGATAACACACGGTTTCGTGGGCGCTGACCTAGAATCACTCTGTAAAGAAGCTGCAATGAGAGTGCTCAGAAGAATAATACCAGAAGTAAAAGTCGACGAAGAAATACCAAAAGAAGTCCTCAAAAAAATGATAGTAACCAGAGAAGACTTCAAAAACGCCCTGAAAGACATACAACCATCAGCACTCAGAGAAGTATTAGTACAAGTGCCCAACGTAACCTATGATGACATAGGAGGACTTGAAAAAGCAAAACAAGAACTTAGAGAAGCGGTAGAATGGCCCCTTAAATACCCCGAGAAATTCAAAGAATTCGGCATAAGACCACCGAAAGGCATACTACTCTACGGGTCACCAGGAACAGGTAAAACTCTACTGGCAAAGGCAGTTGCAAACGAAAGCGAAGCCAACTTCATAGCAGTTAAAGGACCTGAACTCCTCTCAAAATGGGTTGGCGAATCAGAAAAAGGCGTGAGAGAAGTATTCAGGAAAGCTAGGCAAACAGCGCCGACAATAATATTCTTCGATGAAATAGATGCACTAGCATCCCGCAGAACAGGATCAGAAGCCGACTCAGGAGTAACCCAAAGAGTCGTCAACCAACTATTAACAGAAATAGACGGCCTAGAAGAATTACAAGACGTGGTTGTAATAGCAGCAACAAACAGGCCAGACATCCTAGACCCTGCACTACTACGACCAGGAAGATTCGACAGGCACGTGAAAGTCGAAGACCCTGATAAAGAGGCCAGACTCGCAATATTCAAAGTCCACACAAAGAACATGCCACTAGCAGAAGACGTAGACCTCGAAAAGTTAGCAGAGAAAACAGAAGGTTATGTTGGCGCAGACATAGAAGCAATCTGCAGAGAAGCAGCCATGCTAACACTCAGAGAAGACATGAACGCAAAGAAGGTTCCAATGAAAAACTTCATGAAAGCCCTGAAAAAAATAAAACCAAAATCAACCATGTCAGAAGAACAAGTACAATACCTATAAGCCTTTAAAATCCTTTTTTTATTTTTGGAGATGATTTTTCATGTCATATAAAGTGAAGGATATTTCACTAGCCCCAAAGGGAAAAGAGAAGATAGAATGGGTTCAAATGCACATGCCAGTCCTTGAACATATAAAAAAAGAGTTCGAGGAAAACGAACCATTTAAAGAGATTACTATAGGTTCATGTTTACACCTAGAACCAAAGACAATAAACCTTGGATTAACATTAATGGCCGGAGGGGCTGAAGTCGCGATGACAGGCTGCAACCCACTTTCCACCCAGGATGATGCAGCGGCAGCAGGAGCATCCCTAGGCCTTAACATTTATGGTTGGCGTGGTGAAACAAACCAGGAATATTATGAGAATATTCATCGAGTCCTTGACCATGAACCAGACATCCTTATTGATGACGGGGCGGACATGATATTCCTAGTGCACAGAGAAAGACCAGAATTATTAGATAAAATAAAAGGTGCATGCGAAGAGACAACCACTGGTATAAATCGTCTCAGGGCAATGGCAGAAGATGGAGCGCTAAAATTCCCTGTAATGGCTGTAAATGACGCATATACGAAGTACCTCTTCGATAACCGGTATGGTACTGGACAGTCAACCCTTGATTCTATAATGGGCACAACTAACATGTTAATAGCAGGTAAAACCATTGTTGTTTGCGGTTATGGATGGTGTGGTCGTGGAATCGCTATGAGAGCTGAAGGTCTCGGAGCCAATGTTATCATAACAGAGGTCGACCCGATAAGAGCCCTTGAAGCTAGGATGGATGGTTTCAGGGTCATGAAAGTTAATGAAGCCGTTAAATACGCTGACATACTTATAACAGCTACTGGGAACATTGATGTTGTCTCCCTAGAAGATTTTAAGAAGATGAAAAATGGGTGTATAATGGCCAATGCCGGGCACTTTAATGTCGAAATAAACCGTGATGATCTTCTAAAACTTTCAGTCGAAAATAGGATTATCAAAGAGGATATTGAGGAATTCACATTAAAGGATGGTAGAAGACTATATCTTCTCGCGGAAGGCAGACTTGTTAATCTAGCTTCTAGCAGGGGACAGGGGCACCCTGCGGAGATAATGGATATGAGCTTTTCACTACAGGCACTTTCTGCAGCACATCTTCTGAGCATGGGATATGAACCCGGAGTTTATAAATCTCCCGATGAAATCGATTTAAAAGTCGCTGGGTTGAAATTAAGATCCATGAACATAGAAATAGACAAATTAACACCTAGACAGATGGAATACTTGAGTAATTGGCAGGAAGGAACATGAGTTTCTTCAGGTTAATAAAAAAGGGTGATGGGCCGACAAGATTGTTCATCGGGGGTTTGCATGGAAAAGAAGGTCTCACAACAATAAAAGCTCTTAAGATGGTGGATTTTGAGGATGTGAAAAATGGTACGCTTATAATCTATAACTGTAATCCCACAGATTATCTCAGCACTCTCAAAAGATCCTATTATAATACTAGGCAGGGCAAGGAAATTTTAGGGTTGATAAAACATTACAAACCATCCATTTATGTTGAGGCGCACTGCTACAAGGATCAAAATTATAAACGGCTCATAGACCCCGCTCGTAAAAGAAAAGTTGGGGTTCCACCTCTCATCGAACTGGAAAATGGCGTTCTTATAGGTTCTGTATCCCCACATATAAGAACCACTCTCTTTAAACGGTGGGATGTTTGCATCACCCTTGAGATGCCCTGCATATTAGATAAAATAGACAACAGGGCCCTTAGAACATATACTAATATTCTGAAAATTATTGCATCAATAAAAAACCGTCCAGAATTGGAGGAAAAACTTGGAATAAGATATCCCGGGCAAGTTAAAATTGCCAGAAGATATGCAATAGAATTTTTCGGTGACTATCCACCATTCTAGGGGGGGCTAATAAATTAACGTCAAAGAATATGTGAAAAGATTGCTGGAACTTGTTGAAATGGAGAGAAAAGCGGAAATAGAAGCCATGAGAGATGAAATAAAACGTTTATCCGCCTCGAAACGTGAAAAGGTAGGTAGGGCTATAAATAACCTTAATGGGAAAATTCTCGGCAGAGAACTTGGATTCATCCTTGTTAAGTATGGTAGGAAAAAACTTATCGAAACCGAGATAAGCGTGGGAGACCTTGTACTCATAAGCAGAGGAAACCCCCTAAGAAGCAACCTTACAGCTACTGTAGCCCATAAAGGCGGTAGATTTATAACTGTCGCCATGGAAAAAGTGCCAAGATGGGCTCTAAAAAATGTTAGAATCGACTTATATGCCAATGACATCACATTCCAGCGAATGGAAGATAACCTGAAAAAACTCAACAAGAACACTTACCAGGTATTGGAATTTCTACTAGGGAAAAGAAAACCCACAACCAAAAAAAATAAGACAGAATTTGAATTAGAGGATAAAAAACTTAACAATTCCCAAAAAGAGGCCATATCAAGGGCTCTGGCTTCTAAAGACTTTTTTTTGATTCACGGCCCATTCGGCACTGGTAAAACAAGAACGCTCTTGGAACTCATACTCCAAGAGGTTAAAAATGGGAGTAAATTACTTGTAACCGCGGAAAGTAATGCTGCAGTAGATAACATCCTAGAAGGACTAGATGGGAGGGTGGAATGTGTAAGACTGGGACATCCGCAACGAGTTTCAAAAAGAAACCTGGAAAAGACTCTTGCCTATAAGGTGGAAAACCATCCGGATTATAAGGAGATACCTAAACTGGAAGAAAAGATCCAAGAATTGATAGGGGAAAGGGACAAATATCATAAACCCACACCATCCATTAGGAGAGGTTTAAGTGACAGGCAGATAATTGCAAATGCTATGAAAAGGAAAGGTAGCAGGGGAATATCGCCGAATGTCATGATATCCATGGCAAAATGGATAAAAACCAATAAGAAAATAGATAGATTATACGAAAAGATAGATGATATAGAAAATAACATAGTGAATAAGATATTGGCTAAAACCCCCGTAATCCTTTCAACTAATTCAACAGCAGCTCTTGAATACCTTGATAGGATCAAATTCGATCTTATAATAGTAGATGAGGCTTCGCAGGCCACTATACCAAGTATTCTCATCCCACTTTCACGTAGTGGAAGATTTGTACTAGCAGGTGATCATAAACAATTACCCCCCACAATCCTGAATCAAAATGCCCTTGAATTAGAGAAGACGCTATTCGAGGAATTAATAAGATTGTATCCATACAAAGCTTATATGTTAGATATACAGTATCGTATGAACCCAAAGTTGATGGAATTCCCCAACATGGAATTTTATGATGGTAGGATAAAAGCAGCGCCCGGCTTGGAAAATTTCACAATAGATGATCTTATAGATGATACAGGTTGTGAATGGAGGCTTGGAAGAGAACTTCTAAACCCCAAAAAGCCGCTGCTTTTCATAGACACGGCAGATATTAAGGGCAAATTTGAGAGGAGGGTTAAAGGGTCGCCTTCACTTCAGAATCAATTAGAGGCCGATCTTACGGTTATAATATCCAACTTTTTTATTAAGAGGGGTGTGGATCCTTCTGAGATTGGTATTATAACGCCTTATGATGATCAGGTTGATCTTATATCGTCGCATGCTAAAGTGGAGGTTAATACTGTTGATGGCTACCAGGGGCGGGAGAAGGAGATTATAATAATATCTATGGTGAGGAGCAATAAACAGGGTAGGATAGGTTTTCTCAGTGATTTAAGGCGTCTTAATGTTTCACTTACAAGGGCGAGGAGAAAACTTATAATTATAGGCGATTCCGAGACTTTGAAAGCGCATCCATCCTATAATAGGCTTATTAGTTATTCTAATAGGGAGGGTTTCTATTATAGGCTAGTAGAGGAGGCTATCAGAACCAGTCTGTCAAGCTTTTCTGTATAGATGTTTCAACTTGCATCTTTTTTATGGCAGTTTCCACCCTCTCTTCTGAAAATCCATGCTCATGGCAGAGGAATCCTATTATACCATCCTTATCGGGTTTTCTCCATGAAATCTTGTAGTCATCTGTAACATGGGGTTTGAGGAAAATCTTCCTTAATTTATCAGGGTCCTCATCTAGTTCTTCACCTAAATCTTTTAGTATGCTGTGGATGTCGCCTTTCTCTTTTATAAGTTTAAGGGCGCTTTTCGGCCCTATCCCTTTTATTCCCTTATTGAAGTCTGTGCCTATAAGTAATGCCATGTCGACTAGCTGTTCCCTTGTGATCTCCAATTTTTTCAGGATCATGTTTAATTCTAGAAGTTCTAGTTCGCGTGCTCTTCCTGTCACTGCAAGGTTTCTGACGATCCTCGGAGCTCCGAATAGGAGGCAATCATAGTCTTGGGAGGCAACTGCCCATGCATCACCTTTCTGGACAATGTAAGATGCCTGTGCTTCACCTTCTGCCGGGGCTTCGACAAAGGGCACTCCCATTAAATCTAGAAGTTCCTTTGAACTTGATATTATCTCGGGGGATAATCTGGAGGATCTTATAGCATGTTTCCTGGCTTCTTCGATTTCTCCTTCCATTAGGGCTTCCTTCCATTTCTTTTCGGCTTCAATTCTTATGGATCTTCGCTTTGCGATGGTTTCCCTTTTTAAACGCGGGCTTTTACCATCAAATACATAGACTACCTTTATACCCTTTTCTATGATGTTTGAGGTTCTGTAGAGTATGCCGCTGAGGTGTGATGTTATTCTACCCTTTTCATCCATTAGGGGTGTTCCATCCTTTTGCCTTATACTGGAGAGAAATTGGTATATGGTGTTTGGGGCGTCGATGGCTAAGACGCGCCCGTTCAAGTCCTCGATTTTTATACTTGAGGTGTGTATTATATCCTTGAGTTTAACACCCATATAATACCCCAAAAAAATGCTTAGTATTCTCCTGTGAAATATGTGATGGGAAATGTTTCTTTTATCCTTATCAGAATCTTATCCTTGTGTATTATGTTATATGTGCGTGTTAACATTAATGAATCTGTCTGGAATATTTTTTTGAGTTCACTGGTAGGTTCCTCAATGTCTATTTTTTCCACTTCTCTTCTTGATTCGATGTTATGTTTACGTAGTATTTTTCCTATGGGTATGTCTGCCCTTATCAGATCCTCTTTGAAATCATTGTCTAGTCTTGCGAGTGGTATGTATGATATTGCGTGTATCAGCGGCTCTTTGTTACCGATTAAAACTATCCTATAGTTTATTTTTTCTCCAGCAGCTATGTCGAGTTTATCGGCGATTTCTTCATTGGCTTCCCGGAATTCCTGGACTAAGGTTCTTATATTCACTTTTCCCAGTAGGACATCAAGTATCCTTGTGATTGAACCGTCAGTGGCTAATAGTATCTTCTGGGTGTTTGAAAGCGGGCCTATTATCCTTTCAAGCCTTTTGATTTCTTCCACGATATCTATATCCATTCCACATCCCCTTTTTATTCTGGTATGGATATTTCGCCTTTGATGGCTGATTGGGCCACTATAGCGGGGTTTGCGAGGTAGATTTTTGATTTGGGGTCTCCCATGCGTCCTTGGAAGTTTCGGTTGCTTGTGGATATGCAAATTTCTCCGGGTCCTAGGACTCCCATGTGGGCTCCGAGGCATGGGCCGCAGCCTGGGTTGCATATTATTGCACCTGCGTCTATGAATGTTTTTATAAGGCCTTCTTTGAGGGCTTTGAGGTATATCTGGGAGGATGCTGGAACTATTATCATCCTCACGTCTTCGTGTATTTTTTTGCCTTTTAGGATTTCTGCTGCTATTTTAAGGTCTTTGAATCTTCCGTTTGTGCACGAGCCTAAGAATGCTTGATCTATGCGCTTTCCTATGAGTTTTTCAGCGTCTTTGATGTTGTCGACTGAGTGTGGGCAGGCTATCTGTGGTTTGAGATCATCTATATTGAAATAGAATTCTTCAGTGTAGTTATAGTCTGGGTCTGGAGTGTATATTTTGAATTTTTTTTGGGATCTTTTTTTGAGGTATTCTAGGGTTGCTTTGTTGGGTTCTATTATCCCGTTTTTGGCTCCCATTTCTACTGTCATGTTGCAGATGGTCATCCTGTCTGGGACGTCAAGTTTTTTGATGGTTTCTCCTGTGAATTCAACTGATTTGTAGGTTGCCCCGTCGACTCCTAGTGTTCCTATGATGTGTAGTATGAGGTCTTTGGCTGTTACATGTTCTTGGAATTTCCCCTCGACTTCTATTTTTATCGATTCTGGGATTCTGAGCCATGTTTTTCCGGTTGCGAATATCATGGCCATGTCTGTTGCTCCCATTCCTGTGGCGAATGCTCCGAATGCTCCGTATGTGCAGGTGTGTGAGTCTGCTCCTATGATGACGGTTCCTGGTTTTATGAATCCTTTTTCTGGGAGTACCTGGTGGCATATGCCTTCTCCGTGTTTGAAAATGTTTTCTATTCCTTGTTCTTTTGCGAATTCTCTTGTCACCTTTTGGAATTGGGCTGCGCCGATATTGTTTGGTGGTATGTTATGGTCGTAGACTATAATTATCCTTTTTGGGTTCCAGACCTTTTTTTGTCCTGTTTTTTCAGTTATTTTTTGGAAGGTTTTTATGGTGGGTGGGCTTGTGCCGTCGTGTGTCATTGCAAGGTCAACTTTGGCTTTGATGATTTCGCCTGGTTTTACTTCTTTTTTTCCCGCGGCTTTGGCTAGTATTTTTTCTGTGATGTTCATGGGGGATCACTACATGTCTACTGGTCCTTTAACTGAGCTTATGATTTCTTTAAATAGTTTATCATTTATGAATCTTCCTTTTTCTCGGGCTTTTTTCACTTCTTCCACTATTTTGCAGAGTTCGTCTCTTGTTACTTCTATCCCGTATTCTTCGAGTTTTGCTTTTACTGCTCTGCATCCTGAGTGTTTTCCTAGTACTATTTTTCTTTTGTGTCCTATCATTTCTGGTAGGAATGGTTCGTAGGTTAGTGGTTCTTCTAGGACTGCGTCTACGTGTATCCCTGATTCGTGTCTGAAGACGTTTTTTCCTACTATGGGTTTGTTTTCTGGGACGCTCATGTGGGTGTATTTTTCCACTAGTTTTGATAGTTCGCAGAGTATTTTTATGTTGAATCCGAGGTCTACTTCGTATAGGATTAGTAGGGCCATTATTAGTTCTTCTAGGGGTGTGTTCCCTGCTCTTTCTCCTATTCCATTGATTGTGGTGGATATTGCGTTCGCCCCGGCTAGTAGTCCTGTGATTGAGTTCGCGACTGCTAGTCCGAAGTCGTTGTGGCAGTGTAGTGCTATTTCTGTTTTGAGGGATGTTTTGAGTTTTTTCACGAGGAATTCTATGCCTTGGGGTGTGATGGCGCCTACTGTGTCTGCTATGTGGACTCTGTCGGCTCCGTATTCTTCGGCTTTTTTATAGATTTTTTCCAGGAATTCGAGGTCTGTTCTGGTGGCGTCTTCGGCTGAGAATGCTACGAATATTCCATGGTCTTTGGCGTATTCTAGTGAGTTCATGCAGACGTTGAGTGCTTGTTCTCTTGTCAGTTTTAGTTTGTGTTTGAGGTGTAGGTCTGATGTGGCCATGAAGGTGATTATTCCGTCTACGTCGCAGTCTAGGGCTGTTTCTATGTCTTCTTTTTTTGTCCGTGATAGTGCTAGTATGTCGGCGTTTAGGCCTTCGTTGGCGATTTTTTTCACTGATCTTCGTTCTTCTTTTGAGACGATTGGGAATCCTGCTTCTATTTGGTGTATTTTTAGTTCGTCGAGTTTTCTTGCTATTGCGAGTTTTTCTTTTGTTCCTAGGCAGACTCCTGGTGTTTGTTCTCCGTCTCTTAAGGTGGTGTCGTAGATTATGATGTTATCTGGGAATTTTAGTTTGGTTTTTTTGTTGAATGGGCTTACAAAGTATTTCAAGTGATTACCACCCAATATTTATAGAGGGGAAATCTTATGATTCTGATAGTAATTCGAGGTATGATTTTCTTTGGAATCCTTTTTTGATTCCGAGTTTTTTGTAGATTTTGAAGATGGTGTTGAGTGTTTCTTCATAGTCTTCATCTTCTTTTATATCTTTTTCTATTTCGATGTAGGTTCCGAGGCCTTTAACATCGTCTATAGTGAGTGTGAAATCGTCTAGTTGGTATATTTCCCTTTTTTTAATTACTTTGTGTGTTTTTTTGAATCCTAGGCATTTTAGTATCCTTGTCATGTTTTTTGGGTCTGGGATTTCTGTTTCTATTTCTTGGCGGGTTTTGCTTTTTTCGTCTATTTTAGGCCCCTTGTATGTGAGGAACGCTTTTGATGGTGTTTTTCTTATTCTTAGAGCTTCATCTGTTGTTTTGAAGTTTTTGTGGGGTGCGTTGAAGTATATGTCTTCTTGTTTTTCTTTTCTGATTTTCTGGGCGCCGATGAGTTCAAGTTTCTTTTTTATTTCGGGGTGTGTTTTTGCTTTTACTTCTACTTCAATCAAGGGTATTCACCCGGTTTTTACACTCTCTTGGATGAGAAAATAAACTATTTTTCTGGTTTTTTTAATGTAATTTTTATTATTGTAATTGGATAATTTATATATTGGTAATAGTCTAGGGATATTCTATGAAAGGATTTAAATTGAAGATTTGGTAATAAAAAATTTGTATTTTATAGTAATCAATTTTTAAGTACATTAATATTAATATATTTAAGCATTTAAAGAGTCCATAGAGATATCATTTTCAACTTCACTGGGAGGTATAATAATTGAATGACGTAGATATTAAAATAGAAAATATAGTAGCCTCTGCAACCCTTGGAAAATCCATAGACCTTCTGAAAGTGTCTAAGGCGCTTAAAGATGTTGATTTTAACCGTGAACAGTTCCCAGGGCTCGTATATAAACTGAAGAATCCGAAGACAGCCGCTCTAATATTTGGTTCAGGCAAACTAGTATGCACCGGCGCGAAATCAATAGAAGATTCAAAAAGAGCCATAAAAATAACTGTAGATAAAATGAGGACAATGGACCCTGAAATCCCAGAAGACTTTGAGATCAAAATACAGAATATTGTCGCCTCTGCAAACCTGGGAAAACCACTCAACCTAGAAGCAGTGGCTCTAGGCCTTGAAAACACTGAATACGAGCCTGAACAGTTCCCTGGGCTCGTATATCGCCTAGACTATCCCAAAGTTGTCCTTTTACTTTTCGGGTCGGGTAAAGTTGTCTGCACAGGAGCTAAAAGCGCAGAGGATGCCAAGCTTGGTGTTGAAAAAGCAAAAGCCCGTCTCACAGAGTTGGATCTTATTTAATGGTGATATTATTGATTAAACTTGTAGTCTTAGACCTTGATAATGTAATTATAGACGGAGAAGCAATAGATGAAATAGGAAAATTAGTGGGAGTTGAAGACAAGATAACAGACCTCACAAAAAGGGCCATGGAAGGAGAAATAGACTTCAAAGAATCAATAGAAAAAAGAGTTAAACTACTCAAAGGCGCAAAGATAGATGACATAAAAAAATTGGCCCAAGACCTACCATTAATGAAAGGCGCCGAGGAAACCATCGAATACTTCAAGGAGAAAGGCTACAAGGTTGCGACCATAACAGGCAGTTTTGATATCATAGCAGATATAATAGGTGAAAAATTGAACCTAGATTACATAATCTGTAACAAGCTACACCACAAAAATGGTCTACTAAACGGAAAAGTTAGCGGCCCACTCGTGGAAAAAACAAAATATGAAGTCCTAAAAGAATTATTAGAAAAGGAAGGTCTTAGTTTTGATGAATGTGTCGCTGTAGGTGACGGTGCAAATGACATATCCATGCTAGAATCCGCTAAACTGGGCATAGCATTCAATGCAAAGCCTATAGTCAAAGAAAAAGCAGACGCTATAGTGGAAAAAAAAGACCTTAGAGATATAATACATTTCATAGAAGCGCTTGAAGAACCCGGGAAACTTGAAGAAATCCTCAATAAGAAAATCGAATACGAGGATGAGCTTTCAGCCGCATTAAAAGAAAGGGATGAACTCAACAAGAAAGCCAAGAAAAAGAAAAAACTCCGAGACGAACTCAACAAGAAAGCCAAGGAAAGTTTGGATTTAGCCATCAAATTCAGGGACAAGAGAAATGAAATAAATAAAGTAGTGGAAAAGAACAAAAAACTTAGAGACGAAACCAATAAGAAAATACGCGAGTTAAAATGGTCACCTTTCAGAAAAAAACGTTTAAAATTAGAAAAAGAGATTCGGAGGATAGATAAAATAATCGAAACACAAGTACTAGATATAAAAAAAGAAAACGAACTAGTTGACAAAGCAAATAACCTCAGAAGAGAACTGACAAAAATAAAAGAAGATGAAGAAACAAGGAACAAAGCCCTTGAACTTAAAAAATTATCAGAAAAATACCATGAAAAAGTCGTTAAGCTCTCCAATGAGGCCCAGGAATACCATGAAAAAATGTTAGAACAGTTCCAAAAAACAGATGAAATAAGGACCCGGGCAGACGAAGCCCATAACGAATTCGTGAAATTCATGAAACTAGCATCAAAGAAACATGAAGAGTCAAAGAAGATCATGGAAAAAATAAAAAAAGTTAACATACAAATAAAAAAGATCAGGTCTAGGATGGATAAGATAGACGCTGCCAAAACCCAGAAAAAAGAAATCATGGAAAGAAAAAAGGCAGAGGAAATATATGCATTATTCAAAGACGGTAAAAAGCTTACAAAGGACGAACTACTACTCCTACAAAGATACAAGATCGTATAGGAGAAGGTTACAAAATGAAATCAGGGGACAAAAAAGAGAAAATAGAAACTTGTTTCATCTGCCAGAGAAAATTCAACATAAAAGCCGATGACAACAGCCACTACCATTATGGAAAATATCCAATGTGCAGTTACTGTAGCGAATTTTATGGATTCTATCTATAGAATGTGATCATCATGGATGAAGTCATCATATGCGAAAAACCACGATCCTCAGAAAAAATAGCCAAAGCACTATTCCCAAATGCAAAAAAGAAAAAATATAAAAAGGCACAATACTGGGAAAACCATGATAAGGATAAAAAAACTTTAATAATCCCGGCAGTAGGCCACCTTTACACCTTAAAACCGAAAAATCCTGGTGATGAACTTTTTTTCGATCTTGAATGGGCTCCCATACCAGAAGTTGATAAAAGTAAAGGTTACATTAAAGATTATATAGATGCCATTGATAGGTTGGCTAAAAATGCTAAAAGATATTTTCATGCTTGTGATTATGACATCGAGGGGACTCTTATAGGCTATAATGTTCTAAAACACATCTGTGGAGAGGAAGCCCTCCAGAAAACTTCTAGGATGAAATTTTCCACTTTAACAAGGGAGGATATCATAGAAGCTTATCAGAATCCCATAGAACTTGATTATGGGCAGGTAGACAGTGGGATAGCCCGGCACGTGTTAGATTTTATCTTTGGAGTTAACATTTCCCGTTCTTTGATGAAATCCGTCAAGGAAACAACCAATAGGTTCATAAAACTTTCAGCAGGAAGAGTGCAAACCCCGGCACTTGCAATATTAGTAGACAGGGAAAAAGCCATCCGCAAATTCAAACCAGAACCATACTGGCTCATAAAAGCCATGCTTAAGGATGATATAATAGCATTAAACCAGAGGGGCAAGATATTCCAGAAAGAAAAGGTCGAAGAGATACTAAATGGATGCCAGGGAAAGGATTCGATTGTAGAAGAGGTTAAAATAAGCGAAATAACTAGGATGCCCCCAGCACCCTTCAATCTTGGCGGTCTTCAAGCAGAAGCATACCGAATATTTGGTTTAGCCCCGAAAAAAACTCAGAGCATCGCCCAGAACCTCTATTTGGAAGGTTATATTTCATATCCTAGGACATCATCTCAGAAACTACCACCAAGTATAGATTATGAGAAAATCCTCATTGGCCTGTCAGAGGATCCTAGATTTAAAGAGAAAATAGTCAGGTTAAAAAAGCCCCTCAAAGCCCATGAAGGTGAAAAAGAAGATGAAGCGCACCCAGCAATCCATCCAACAGGGCTATTACCGAAAAAATTGAACAAATATGAAAAGAAAGTTTACGAACTGATAGTATACAGGTTCATAAGCGCATTCAGTGAAAAGGCCATTATAGAGTCAATGAATGCGAAATTAAGGATAGGTGAAGAAATTTTTAAATTTTCAAGGAAGAGGGTTGCGAGGAAAGGCTGGATGGAACAATACCCTTACCAGAAAATAGAAGATGAAGAATTCCCAAAATTTGAAAAAGGAGAAAAGGTCCCGGTTAAAGAGATAATAGTAGATGAGAAGGAGACAAAACCTCCTGCAAGATACAATGAAGCTTCACTCATAAAAGAAATGGAGAAAAGGGGGCTTGGAACCAAATCAACAAGAGCTGATATAATTTCAATATTATATGATCGTAAATATATTGAAGGAAAAAAGATTAGGGTAACACCACTTGGAGAGAATATAATAGACACCCTTAAAAAATACTGTGAAAAGATAACCAGCGAAGAACTCACAAGACAATTCGAAGAAGAATTAAAAAAGATAATGAAAGGCAAAACAGCAAAGGACAAGGTCATAGAAGAAGCCAAGAAAGAGATCATATCAATAATAGAAGAGATAGAAAAAAACAAAGAAGAAATCGGGAAACACCTCTACAAGGCCTACCGAAAAGGGCGTATAATCGGAAAATGCCCGGAATGTGAAGGTAACCTGATAATAAAGTATTCAGAGAAAAACAAAAGCAGTTTTGTGGGTTGTTCAAGATTTCCAGAATGTAAAATAGTATACCCTCTGCCAAAGGGTGCTCGCATCTTAAAAAGCAAATGCGAAAAGTGTGGCTTGCCACTCATATCCTATGGTAGGCCCAGACAGAGAGCTTGCCTAGACCCAAAATGTGGTAAAAAAAAGACCGAGAAGAGAGAAGTTGTGGGGAAATGTCCAAAATGTGGGAACGATCTTATAAAACGTTCAGGCAGGTATGGTGAATTTATAGGTTGTAAAGGATTCCCAAAATGCCGTTTCACAGCATCCCTAAAAGAAATTAAAGAAAAAGAATAAAAATATTTATATATGATAAAATAATCATATTCAGCGAAAAGGAATATGGTGGCCCCCAAAATGAGCTTAGACAAAATAAAACCATTGATAATCATTATAGCTTTGTTCATATTAGCATTCTCTATTAGGGCAGAGGCCCATAATATAGGTGGGGTGCCCAAAGATCTTAAAGAGTTCTATAAGGATCAAAGTGGCCTTCCCTATTTCAGTGAAATGGACTCCTACTACAATTATAGATTAACAATGAACTACCTACAAAAGGGGATACTAGGCGATACAAAACTTAACGGAAAAGACTGGGATCTCCACTCATATTATCCCCCGGGTCGATCTGTTGATTATCCCCCACTTATAGTCTATCTTACAAGTTTTGCTTATCGGCTGGTTAACATATTAGGGGATTATCCACTTACTGTTGTCGCTTATTGGATGGGCGCCATCATAGGTTCACTATGTGTAATACCGGCTTATCTTTTCGTGAGGAGAATAAGCAATGATTATGGTGGGATAGCTGCAGCCACCATCATAGGACTTACACCTGTATATGTATCCCATACTTATGCGGGCTTCTTTGACACTGACATGTTCAACATAATCCTACCATTATTGTTTATATGGTTCTTTGTTGAGAGTATAAACGCCGATACTACCAAGAAGAGGTTAGCATTCGCACTGGCATCCATTATATCGATACTGCTCTTCTCTCTGGCTTGGGTAGGTTACATATTCTATATTGTAGTTATAGGCGTCTTTGTCATAGCATATTTCATTTTAAAATATGTTATGGGCGTGGAAAAGGTAACCTATAAGAGTAAGATTGAATGGTTAGCTAATCAGAGAGAATTTGTCGTGTTCCTTCTTCTCATAGTTGTGGGAGGATTCCTATTCGGTCTCTTGAATGGATTCTCAGCACTTATAACTTCCATTTCAGGACTGTTTTCGGCCGTGCAGATACAAGCCACTGCCCAGGTAACGGCATATCCTAATGTTTATGTTTCAGTTTCCGAGTTACAGGTGCCAACATTCTTGGAGGGCAATCCCCTGCTGCCTAATCAAACATCAGTACTCGGGGGTGTTGGGGGGCTATTACCCTTCCTATGCGGATTACTCGGTATAGGGGCGCTTATATGGAAGTTAAGGTCCATGGAAGCGCCTAAAATAGAAGAGAAGAAGGGGAGGGGTAAACGCGCCGGTAAAAAGAGTAAATTCATTAAATATCCGAAAAAACCTAATATTGAGAATGAAAAACGCAAATATCTATCCTACTTAACTTTAATATCCGTATGGCTCATATTAACCGGATACGCGGTTACTAAAGGTTTCAGGTTCGTGCCATTATTCGCAATACCACTCGGGATATCAGCCGGTATATTCACCGGATACTTTGTAGAATATCTACGGGATAATATTAAGACCATGACATCAATTGCCCTTGTATCATTCATCGCAGGTATACTCCTAATTTATCCATTCAATGTTTCCTTGATAGCTAAAATATTAGTAGGGATAATAGCAGTGATCATAGTAACATCAATAAAAAATGAGAAATTCAGAGCCACATCTATGATGATATTCGTTACATTAGCTATAATTTCCGCTCCATTAAGCGGGGCTCATGCAATAACTTCCTCAGTTGTCCCTGGAACAGATGATGGAATGTGGAATTCGCTAACATGGATAAAAAACAATACTTCGAATGATACTGTGATAATGTCTTGGTGGGACTTCGGACACCTTTTCGCCGTGGCCGCTGACAGACCTGTGACATTTGATGGAGGATCCCAGAATAGTCCAAGGGCATATTGGATCGGTAAGGCCCTTTTAACTGATAACGAATCATTGTCACTTGGCATACTTACGATGCTGTCGACTAGTGGGGACATGGCATATAATACACTTGACAATTACACTAATAACACTTCATTGTCTGTTAAGATACTTACAGAGACTCTTGGACTCCCCCGGACTGAGGCGAGAGATGTCATGATAAACAAGTACAAGTTAACGTCCCAGCAGGCCGATAATGTTTTGAAGTATTCGCACCCTGATAAAAAGAAGCCTTTTGTTCTTATATTAAGTTCTGACATGTTGGGCAAGGCCGCATGGTGGAGTTACTTTGGTAGCTGGGATTTTGACAAGAAAAATGGGGAACATTATGCATATTATACTTCTGTAGCGGCCTCAAAACCAGAGGTTGTGGATAATGTAACCCGGATCGTGACTGTAAATGATGTTTCAGGGATGGTGGGTGTTATCATAGAGAAGAAGGGTAATGAGACTAATGCAACTATAGCATTGGTGGGTGCTAATGGCACATCAGAGAAGATAAAACCTCACCGTCTGATCTTGGTTGAGAATAATCGGCTAGTTAAGGATGAAATTGTAGATAATAGTAGTGATTTTGGCTTACTTGTGGTGGGGAGTGAAAATTCTTATGTAACTGTTATAATGGATAAGAAACTTGAGGATTCAATGTTCACAAAACTTTTCCTCTTAGGCGGGTTTAACCAGACATCCTTCAAGTTAATCCACCAGGAACCTGGAGTTCTCGCATGGACGAGAGCCTAATATCTTTTTGCCATTTTAGCATGTAGGATGTCTGTGGCGCTAACCATCCCGATAATCTCGTCATCCTCTTCCACGAGGAGTCTCCAGACGACGTTAGTAACCATTTTGGATGCTGCTTCCCTGATATCCGCATCAGGGGATATTGTGACAAGATCTCTCTCCATAACCTCCCATACTTTCACTTCGTTTAGATCATCGCCTTCGGCGATGGCTTCGAGAACATCCCATGTGGTTACTATCCCAACCTTCACATTATTCTTTGTTACAACAGCGCTCCCATGACCCTTCTCCACGAAATTCTTTAAAACATCTTCAAGGCTGCTGTTGATATCAAGAGTTTCCACATCCTTAACCATAACATCTTTCACTTTCATAAAGACACCTAACATCATTATTATGGATAGACTTTATATAAAAATCTAGACCCCACACACATTATATTGATAGCTAGAGATTCTTTTAGGCACTTCAAATTTAGCATACAATGCGTGATATCCATGGACATCGAAGAAAAAATAAAAGAAATCGAAGAGGAGATCAGGAGAACACCATACAATAAGGCCACAGCACATCATATAGGTAAACTGAAGGCTAAATTGTCCAGGTTAAGGGAGGAGGCTGTTTCGAGGAGAGCGAGGAAGGGTAAGGGTTTCCATGTTAAAAGATCAGGCGATGCTACAATAGTCCTTGTAGGGTTCCCCTCTGTGGGTAAATCAACCCTACTTAACATTATAACGAATGCCCAGGCAAAGGTTGGAGAATACCAATTCACCACATTAGATGTTATACCAGCTGTGATGGAATATAAAGGTGCTAAAATCCAAGTATTGGATATACCAGGGATAATACCAGGAGCATCAAAGGGTAAAGGAAGGGGAAGAGAAGTTTTATCAGTTGCAAGGAATGCGGACCTCATTGTAATGATAATAGACATCCTAAACCCAAAACAAAGAAATATTATACTAGAAGAGTTGAGGAATGTTGGTATAAGACCTGATGAAAAACCCCCAGATATTAAAGTGAAAAGGAAAAAAAGGGGCGGTATCCACGTTTCAACCACAGTAGAGTTAAGCCACCTTAATGAGAAGATAATAAGATCCATACTCAATGAATATGGAATACATAATGCTGAGGTGTTAATACGTGATAACGCCACAATAGACCAGTTCATAGATGTTATAGAAGCTAACAGAGTCTACATACCCACTTTAACAGTTTTCAACAAAGTTGACCTTGTAGAAGAGGAATATCTTAGGAGTATCCGAGATAAGATACCAGAATCCATATTTATATCAGCGAAGGAGAAGATTAATATCAATGCTCTTAGAGAAAAAATATTCGAAAAACTCAACCTTATAAGAGTCTACCTGAAACCTCCAAGGGGCGAACCAGACTATGAAGAGCCGCTGATAATCAGAAAAAGTGCAACTGTAAAGGATGTCTGCGGAAAGCTCCACAGAGATTTTATAAGGAAATTCCGCCATGCAAGGGTATGGGGCGACTCCGTGAAATTCCCAGGACAAAAGGTTGGAATAGACCATATCCTAAAAGACGGGGACATACTAACTATAATAACTAGAAGATGAAAATGGGGTGTGAAAATTGAAATTAGATGATATAAAGATCTCAAAGGCGATAATAGAAGAATACATGGATGAACTGATAGACTACCTTGAGGTTGATGTGGCCATTGGTGGTGGGGGGCCTTCAGGTCTCACAGCAGGCTATTACTTGTCCAAGGCAGGGTTTAAGGTGAGCTTATTTGAAAGGAAGCTTTCCATTGGTGGTGGTATGTGGGGTGGTGGTATGATGTTCAATAAGATCGTGGTCCAGGATGCTGGGAGGGAAATCCTTCAAGGAGAATTTGGAGTGGATTGCAAGGAACATGAAAAAGGATACTATGTTGCCGATTCTATAGAGGCCACCTCTACAATCTGTTCAAAGGCTTGTAAGGCAGGTCTTAAAATCTTTAACCTGATGAGTATTGAGGATGTTATGATAAGAAACGATGAAATAACAGGTTTGGTATTGAATTGGACTGCGGTGGACATGGCAGGATTGCACGTTGACCCCCTGAGTATAAAATCAGGGACTGTTATAGATGCAACAGGCCATGACTGTGAAATAGTAAAGGTTGTCCAGGAGAAGATTGGTCCAAGGCTCAGTACAGAGACTGGTATGGTTATGGGGGAGAAGCCGATGTGGGCTGATAGGGGCGAATCGAGCCTGCTTGAGAATACCCGTGAGGTTTATCCCAACCTTTATGTGGCTGGTATGGCGAGTAATGCTGTTTATGGTTCGCCTAGGATGGGGCCTATCTTTGGTGGTATGCTGCTTTCAGGTAAAAGGGTGGCTGATCTTATCATAGAAAGACTGGAGTAAAGTGCATGAGGAAACCTTCTGTTGTTTGTATTACAGGAACTCCTGGAGTGGGTAAAACAAGCGTCTCAAGGGAGCTTAAAAAGCGATTAGATGCCAATTTGATCGAAGTGAACAGGTTAGCTGAGGATAAGGGCCTTTTTCTTGGTGAGGATCCGGTTAGGGGTTATAAGATTGTTGATATACCTTCTCTTTGCAGGGAGATCGAAGAGGTGATCATCCAGGATTCTTTTAATATTGTTGAGGGGCATTTGTCACATTATTGCAGGATCTGTGACCTTGTTATCGTTTTAAGATTAGATCCGAATATCTTATGGGGTAGGTTAGAAGGGAGGGGATATGATCATGGGAAAGTGAAGGAGAATGTGAAGGCAGAGGCTCTTGGAGTATGCGCCTATGAAGCTTACCAGTTACATGAAGATAGAGTCCATGAAATAGACACTACTAGCTTGTCCTTTGATGAGGTGTTAGATGAGATCATAGATGTTCTTGAAGGTGAGAAACCTTGCACGTTTGGTGTTGTGGATTTCATGGGATGGTTTCTTGGCGGAAAGTTTTTAAATGATTAGATATAAAATTTTATTAGTATCCTTCTTGTAATGTTATTCCATTTGCAAGGAGAGGAAGTCTATTCTATAGTCTAATTTGAGAGGATCTAATTTGCCGGGGAGAAGGCCAGGATGGATAATGAGGATAGCCAATGAGAGAATAGACATCCTTTTCCAATTGGCAGACAAGGAGTTTTCAAGGCATCCTGAAAGATCCCATCGCTATGTTGAACTTGCAAGGAGGATCTCGAAAAAGTATAATCTGAGAATCCCGAGAAAGTGGAGGAGAAGGTTCTGTAAAAACTGTTACAAGTTCCTGAAGCCTGGATACAATTGCAGGATAAGATTATCAAAGGGGAAGGTGCACTACAAATGCTTAGAATGTGGCAGGATAATGAGATTCCCTTATACGAAAGAAAAAAAGTTTAAAAGGAGAAATAAAATTGAATATCACACCCTCAAAAAAAGAGCTTATGAGAAGATCCCTATCAACAATGACCCTACAGATAGGGAAGGCGGGAGTCAATGAAAAGGTTATAAAAGAGATTAAAAGACAATTAAAGGATAAGGAATTGATAAGATTGAAATTCGCGAAGAGCATATCCAGTGAAAAAGAAACCTATATTAATGAAATCATCAGAAAAACCAATGCTAAACTCATAGATTTAAGAGGAAATGTCGCCATAATATTCAAGAAAAGAGGATAGGAGGCAATAGGATGACAACAGTCTATGACGTGCCGGCAGATTTACTAATAAGTCAAGTTGCAAAGGAATTACGCAAAGAAAAAAAGGTAAACCCGCCAGAGTGGGTGCCTTTTGTCAAAACCGGCGTCCATAAAGAAAGACGCCCAGACAACCCAGACTGGTGGTATATAAGAGCCGCAGCCCTTCTCAGAAGAATATACATTGATGGTCCAATAGGTGTGAACAGATTAAGGACAAGATACGGTGGTAAAAAAGATCGAGGTTCAAAACCAGAAAAGTTCAGGAGAGGTAGCGGCGCCATCATAAGAAAAGCCCTTCAACAATTAGAAGAAGCAGGTTTCATAGAAAAAGTAAAAGGTGGAAGAGTCGCGACTTCTAAGGGGAGATCCTTCCTTGACAAAATCGCTCACAAAATCAAAGACGAGGTTAAAGAACTTGAAAGATATTAATGGGGGGCTAGAAGGAGGATTATTACGGTGACAGATTTGGAAGAAATACGTCGAAGGAAAATGTTAGAATTGCAACAGAGGGCGCAGCAACAAGCGGCGGAAGCCGAAAAAGAAGAACAATTACGTCAACAGTTCGAGATGCAGAAGAGACAGTTGCTCATGAAAATATTAACCCCCGAAGCCAGGAGCCGACTCGCGAACTTAAGACTTACAAGACCAGAATTCGTTGAACAAATCGAATTGCAGTTAATACAGTTAGCTCAGACCGGCCAGATGCGTTCAAAGATCACTGATGAACAATTGAAGGAGCTTTTAAGGAGAGTCAGCGGCAAAAGGAGGGATATAAGAATAGTCCGCAGATAATCCTTTTTTCATGTTTATGAGGGCATGTGTACTTTACAGTGGCGGGAAAGACAGCTCTTTAATGGCCACGATATTAAAACGATTGGATTTGGAAGTTGAACTTGTAACTGCAAATTTTGGAGTTTATGATTCGTGGATTCCCGCCAAGAAGTCGGCAGAAGCTCTTGGATTCCCGCATAGAATCCTAAGATTAGATCGGAGCATATTAAAAGAAGCTGCTGGGAAGGTGATGAAGGATGGCTTCCCGAACAATGGCATAAACTTCATTCACAGGCAAGTGTTAGAAGCTGTTGCAGGAGAATATGATATAATAGCTGACGGCACTAGAAGAGATGATAAGACTCCAAGGCTTGCGATAGATGAAATAAGAAGCTTTGAGGATAGAAATTCCATTGAATATATTAATCTTACAGGTTTCGGTTATAAAACGATAAATAGGCTCGCATCACAACTATTTATATTAAAAGAGGAAAAATCAGATATTCATAATAATTCAGATTATGAGATAGAAATAAGACACCTCATTGATAAAATAAAAGGGAAGGGCGAATCTTCAAGATTCTTCCCGGTACATTACCAGACAAGGGTAATAGGCTGGAAACAGGAGGAATAGGCAGATGAGCAGAAACAAACACGTCGCCAAGAAAATAAGACTAGCAAAGGCTAAAAAACAGAATAGAAGAGTCCCATTATGGGTTCTTCTCAAAACAAACCGTAAAGTACGCACCCACCCCAAGATGAGACATTGGAGAAGAACCAAACTAAAAGTCTAAAAAAAATTAGAGATGGTGGATAAAAAATGGAGAGAACATACACCATACCACTAGGAAAAGTTAAAAATGTTCCAAGAACAAAAAGAGCACCCAGAGCAATAAGATTCATCCGAGAATTCCTGAAAAAGCACATGAACTCAGAGGATATAAAACTGGACTCATCAATAAACGAAAAAATATGGGGAAGAGGCATACAAAAAATCCCCCCAAAGATTAAAATAAAAGCCGTTAAAGAAGAAGACGGCACAGTCACAGCCACACTACTAGAATAAAGGTGAAACATGATAAAGAGAGCAAACCTCGACGGAAACCCCAACCTAGGAGTTTACATTTCAGTAACAGAAACCAGCGCACTCATACCATTCCACGCATCCACCAGAATAGAAAAGACAATAGAAGAAGTACTAGAAGTAGAAGTCTTCAGAGCCACCATAGCAGGAAGCAGCCTAAACGGGATACTATCCAGCGGAAACTCCAATGGTATCATAGTATCCCCATATATCCTTGAAAGGGAGATAGAATCCCTGGAAAAAGCAGGCTTCGAAGTCTTCGCGTTACCGGAAAAATTCACCGCAGTAGGCAACCTACTATTAGCAAACGATTATGGCGCCCTTGCAAGTCCACTACTCTCTGATAAATCAATGAAACTCATAGAAAAAGCACTGGAAGTCGAAGTTAAGCAATGTGCAATCGCAGATTTCAACATCATAGGCTCAGTAGCCACAGTCACAAACAATGGGGCCCTACTACATCCAAAAGCCACAAGGAAACAATTAGAATTAGTCGAGAAAACTCTAAAAGTTTCAGCTGACGTTGGTACAATCAACCAGGGGATGACCATGATAGGCGCATGCTCCATAGCCAACTCAAATGGCGCGATCGTAAGTGAAAAAACAACAGGCCCAGAACTGGCCCGAATAGAAGAAGCACTAGGCTTCCTTTAATGAGGGAGATTATCATGAAGACAAGAATATTTAGAGTTAAAGGAAATTTCATGATGGGTGAAAAATCACAACCCTTCACCAGGGAATTAAAGGCAATAAAAAAAGAAGACGTTTATGAAAAAATATATTCCGAGTTCGGCAGTAAACATGGGATAGGTCGCAACAAGATATACATAAAGAGTATAGAGGAGATCTCCCCTGATGAGGTGCAAGATCCCATACTAAAGGCCATATTGGAGGCATGATTATAATGGAGGACCAACAACCAACAGATGACCAGCAACGCCTAGAGGAGATCATAAACCAACTAAATTTTTACCAGGAACAGGCAGAGCTGATCCAATCCCAGATAGAATCCCTTAAAGGTTCTCTGGGCGAATTAGAGATTTTGAAGGATACCTTAGAATCTGTTAAGGGAAAAGAAGGAACCGAGACACTAGTACCTGTAGGTGCGGGTTCATTCATAAAAGCCCGGCTTAAAGACACCGACGAGGTTATAATGAGCATAGGAGCCGGTGTCGCCATGAAAAAAACCATAGAAGATGCTAGAGAGACAATAAACCAGCAAAAAAATGAACTAGAAGATGCCATAGGTAAAATGTCAGAAAACCTTAAAAAGATAACCGAGATAGTTCTCAGATTATCCCCAGAAGCAGAAGAACTATACCAAAAAATCAGAGGAAGTGAAAGATAATTGTTCGAAGCCCTGAAGAAAAAAATCAACAAAACAATCAACAAGATCACAGAGAAAATTTCAGATAAAGAAAAAATAGAAGAGGAAACCATCAAAGAAACAGCCAAAGAGACCACAAGAGAACCTATAAAAGAACTGGAGACAACAGAGGAATCCGAAGAAGAACCAGAAAAAGATACTGAGAAATTCAAAATCTTCTCTTTTATACGGGAAAAGACAATCTCTGAAAAAGACATCGAAGACATACTCTGGGACCTTGAAATGTCACTACTTGAAAGTGATGTGGCAATAGACGTCGCCGAAAAGATAACAAGCGAACTCAAAAACCAACTAGTAGGCAAAAAAGTCAAAAGAAGCACTGACATCATCGAATACACCCAGGAAGCCCTAAAAAATAGTATAATGGACATATTAAATGTTGATGGTGAAGATATCCTTAAAATCCTCCGAGAAAAGAAAAATAAGGAACCACTTATAATAATGTTTGTTGGGATAAACGGCACAGGAAAAACAACAACAATAGCAAAAATGGCGAAATATTTCCTAGATAAAGGATTAAACCCCGTAATCGCGGCCTCGGACACCTTCAGGGCGGGGGCCATAGAACAGTTAACTCATCACGCTGAAAAACTCGGAGTGAAAATAATAAAACATGAAAAGGGCGCCGACCCCGCGGCAGTGGCATTCGATGCTGTGGAACATGCAAAGGCAAAAGGAAAAGACGTTGTTTTAATTGACACGGCTGGTCGGATGCAAACAAACGTTAACCTCATGGATGAAATGGCAAAAATAAAAAGGGTTATAAAACCCGATCTTATCATCTTTGTAGGGGACTCGCTAACAGGTAATGACGCAGTTGAACAGGCCATAAAATTTAATGATAGTGTTGGAATCGACGCCATAATACTTACAAAGGCAGATGCGGATGCAAAGGGTGGCGCGGCCCTATCAATAGGCTATGTTATAAACAGGCCCATAATATTCCTTGGAACAGGTCAAAGCTATGATGATCTTGTAGAATTCAAACCTGAATGGATGATCCGCCAACTATTCACATAAAAATTGGCAGTGGATTGGAGTTGACAGAAATAATCGAAAATAGGGAGCTTAGGGATAAATTTTTCGTTTTTAAGGATCGGAAAGATGCTGGGAAAGTTCTCGCCCAAATGTTAGAGGAATATCGGGATTCTGATGCCATCATACTTGGCATCCCGGCGGGTGGTGTCCCAGTAGCTGCTGTTATAGCGAAAAAACTTAATCTGACATTGGATGTTCTGGTTGTAAGTAAGATAACCTTACCTTGGAATAGGGAAGCAGGATATGGTGCAGTAGCATTTAACGGTACAATAAAATTAAATCAAAAACTGATAGATTCCCTTGGATTAACTGGAAAAGAAGTGGAAGCTGGTATCAAAGAAACTCTACAGAAGGTTGAGAAGAGGGTTCAAGTTTTTAGAGAAGGCAGGCCACCCCTAAAACTTAAAGATAGAACAGTAATAGTGGTTGATGACGGCTTGGCATCAGGATACACTATGCTAGCGGCCGTGGATGCTCTTAAAGGGGCGGGCGCGGGTATGATAATTGTTGCAGTGCCCACAGCCAACTTAAACGCCATCAAAAAATTAGAAGGGAAAGTAGACATGGTATATTCTCCTAACATAAGACAGTTGTACCCTTATGCCGTTGCAGACTCCTATAAAAATTGGTTTGACGTGTCAGAGGATGAAGTTAAAAGTATACTTAAAAAATTCCGATTATAGGAATCTTTCAAGGGAGGCGGCGATGGCTGTTGCGCTGTTAAAAAAGACAGAACAGAGAACACCCACAATTTTACCATCCTGTATAATTGGAGATCCGCTGTCACCAGGCAATGGCAATCTCCCATGAGCAAATGCAAGATAATGATACGTTCTACCCACAGACAAGATAGTACAATAATTTTTCTCCCCTTCTTTCAGGGAATAGGCAGGTCCAAGCCTAGGATAACCTATCTCCATCAGATTAACAAGAGAAGAAGGAACCCTGAAATTTGCGATTGCAAGATCCAGATCATATAATATTTTGGTGACTGCACCCTTAAACTTCCCAATATAAAGGGGATCACCCAGATGACAACCCCCAACCTTTAAAAGATGCTGAACAGTTATAACCTTAAAATCTCCATCTCCTGGGATAATCGCACCTACCACACCCTCTTTCTTATTACACAGAATCCTTGAACCAGGCCCGATACACATTTAAGATATAATCTAATTTTCATCCTATTTATATTACAATAATCTTTTACATCCTCCCCAATAAAAAAAATAGTGAAAGACGTTCTCGGGGGGAAAATTCCCTACATGATGTTAAAGATGCAAGAACATCGATTTGGAGGTGCGAATCTTGCATAATTTTGGAAAGTATTGGGTGGCGGGCCTCACATTTGCAATAATCACAGGGGCCATAAACATAATAACATCACTCATAGGAGAATACCAGCCAGATACTAGACTAACATGGAAATGGGATAGTTGCCATCACACTCTTCGTAATAATCCCATGGATATATGGAAAACTGGTTGAGGTCATTTATCTCAAAATCATAAAAGAGAGATAAAAGCGCTATTTTAAAGTTGAAGAGGATTATACCAAGTATGTTAAAAAAATGTCATTTTTTTATGGTTTCAGTTTTTTCTGGGTGTGGTTTGCATGAGCAAAAGTGCGAGTACGCATGTGGGTGCTCTCAGATTCGCAAATATTAGGATTCCGAGTTCAGTTAGTTGCGGGACGTCCAAGGTATAGGGAAAACGTTCTAAAATCCGGATCTGGAGATTCTAAAGTGGTTGAGGATGATTCTAAGAAATTATGGGGGATGGGCTATGAATGCCGTTAACGTGCCCCTATGATGTCTATTTTTTTCTCCTTCAGTTTTATGAAATTTTTTACTTGAACTTCAAGCAGGCCAATAAGTATATAAAATTTTTATGTTAATGAGTTTCTATTTTATGCTCAGAATTATTTGTCGGAATATCAGATAACTTATTTTCATATAAGAGAGCATATCTTTCTCTTCTGATGGTTTAGTAGTTTAGGTATCCTTCATTGTAGAGTTTTTGGAGGTCTGAGGCGTGTAGCATTTCATAGGTTGCATATGGATTGCTGAGGTAGGGTTCTATAAGACCCCTTGCTATGTAGTAGTATGCGCCGAGTCTACCATACTGTTTCCATACCAATTGTACATATAATGGGAAGCCACACCCTGGGTTTATGAATATGTTGCCTTCACGGACTGTTCCATGGAAATAGAGTGGTATTGGACCTTCTTGGCCGTTTTCTTTGGCGAGGTTTTGGACGTAGGCGATTGCTTCGTCGAGTGTGTTGAATTCGTATCCGTCGACTCTGTAATGATATTTTCCATCAGGTATCCCGAATATGAATGTTTGTATGACTTCGTTCCAGTCAATGTCTGTTCTAGGGCCTTTCGGGTCGATGAATGCGAAGTTTATTATTGTAATGTTACCTTCCTTGTAGTGGGAGTAGGAGGCGTCCCCGGCATAGTGCACTATAACAACGCATTTTGATCCTTTCTTTTGCGCGTAGCTGGCAGCTACTTTCGACTGGGGGTGGCCAGCTGCCATGTCTGGATTTTCTAGTTTAACTAGTCCAAGACGTCCTACGGGTTCGAATGGGCCTGTGAGAGTTGTGATGTAGAGGTAGACTCCGAATATGGCTATTAATCCTATGAGGATGTAAGTTGTCTTTGTCATTTGCAATCCCAAGAAAGCTTTTTTTTGGGTTAACTATAGAAGCTTACCTTATTCCAACCTATAAAATTAACGGTTAAAATTAGGATTATTTCTTCTTTTCTATGATCTTTTTTAATTCTCTTATTTCTCTTTGGAGTTCATCTAATCTTTCTTCTATGAGTGCTATTGTATCATGGAGTTCTCTTTCTTCTTCTGGGTTTTTAACGAACCATGATGCTAGTGAGGCTGTTAAGAAGCCGAAGAATGTTATCCCAACGAACATTAGGAAGCTTGTTATAAGTTTACCATAAAATGTTTGGGGGGTTATCACAACATCCCCTGCCATGATTGTTGTTATAGTGTGCCATAGGGAATCTGCAAGACTCTTAACGAAGGGGTTGATCCCCCATTCTGTATTATAGAATAGTAGCGTCCCACAGAGGATGGCGAATAATAGTATGCCAATTGCTTGATCAACATGTGTTTCCAGGAGGAAATTGAACAAGCCCCTGAGATATCTTCTAAAGAGTGCGAAAACTTTCAAGAGGCGGAGGATCCTAATAAACCTTGCAAACCTGAAAATCCTGAAGGCATATATTGGCATGAATGCTATTATATCAGTCCAGTTCTTTTTGATGAAGCTCCATTTATCTTCTTTTCTGCTAATATTATAAATGAAATCTGCGAATAATATTACACAGAGTAAAAGGTCGAAATTGGTAACTGAAGATATTAGTTTTGCACTTGCATGATAAAAAGATATATAGATTATGGCCAGGATATCGACTATTATAAGGACATTCAAGATCAATTCTTTATATTTTATAAGATTATTATGTTCGGATGACAATGGAACTTCCCTCCAAACCCCGCTTTTGGTTTTTGATGCCCAATTTTTTGGGTGTTATATGATTCTGATGTTAGAGGGGTTGCTTCCTTGAAATCTATGTTTTGTTTTTGAGGGTGATGTGAGATAGTATATGGGCTGATTTTTTTTTGTAGGTTGTGGAATTGCTTTGAATTAATTTATCTTCTTTTCATGTCTTAACTCATAACCTTTTTTTTGGAAGCAAAAGCAAAAATATAAGTATGATATAAATAATATTTTGTAATATTATATGCTTAGGAGGTTGTTGAAGGAGGTGTTTTTCAGTTGACATTTAGGGATCAATTCAATGAAAAAGAATGGTTAATTTTACAAGCAGCGCCCATTTGGGTCTTTGAGGTTGTGGCTATAGCCGATGGTGAAATTGATGATAGAGAATTGGAAGAAGTATTGAATCAGTCAAAGAATGTGATAGAATATTCCACTGGATTTACATATGAAGTCTTCAGAGATCATATCGCCACTGTAATGAATAATAGCCTTGAATTTAGAAATCTCTTAAAGAGGAATCCTCTCGAAGGCCTGAAAATGGTCGCTGATCTGTTGGGTAGAGTGAAACATTCAGAAGCTCAAAATTTCAAAAAAATATTACTAAAAATGGCGATAAAAGTTGCGCATTCATCTGATGGAGTTGATAAAAGCGAAGAAAAAGCCATCGCAATAATAATAGGAATACTCGACGGTATCCTATAAGGCGCTGGAATTTCATCCTCACAACCAAGATTAGCCCCCCCGCTTAAAAAAGATTAAAAAGACAAAAAATTGGCATATCACATGAAAATATGGCGAGAAAAATGATTCTAGACTCTGGGCATATTCTTAGGAATAGTTCAACTTCTCCAGAGAAAATCTCAGCCAATAATCAGGAAGGATGGCTAAATGATTCATAATACTATTAATTTTTCCCAATAGGATTGAATAAGCTTGTAAGATCCTCTGAACCCGTGGATAGGAAGCCTCATCACCCCGGTATAATCATAGAAACACTTAAGTAACCTTTACGCGTGAAACAGGAAGTCTGCTTTGCAAAAAACCGGGAAGTCATCCGTTAAGAATTTATATATGATCAGAAAAATAACATATTCAAAGATGTTAAAATTCGCATAGGAAAAAGACACAACCTAAAAATCACATGGGGGTTCTTCATATAAGTTCACAGAAGCCTAAAATCTGGAAATCTAAAAAAATTATTATCTTAGCAGCCACTATTCTAATTTTAATAGTAGCCATCCTAATACTTTATCCAAGTTTATTCCATATTGGAACTCGAATCAACAATAACAGTACCCAGACGATTCCCTACAAGACCTATGCCGCTAATGGAATCACATTTAAATATCCCGCCGATTGGAAGCCTATAAGCGATCTTCACAGCCCCAGCAGATGGGGGTACCCTCCAGATCCTATCGTAGCATTTTATGATCCGAGCGGCAATCATACCGAATCTAATATCAGCACTTACTTTTACATTAAACAGTTAAACTTTAAATCCCTTGATGAACAGCTCAGCCGATATAGACATGATATCGCGGAGATCGGGCAGATCGAAGTCTCAGAACGGAACATTACAGTCAATGGGATGAGGGCCGTGGAGCTCATTAAAACATGGCATGCTGATGGAATACAATACCAGGCTTTGACAGTGCACATCGAAGCCCTTCCAGGCTCAAAGTATTATAGAATAGGATGCGTCACACCACTCAGCAAATACAACGAAACACTACCAAAATTCAAATTAGTAATAGACAGCTTCAAATTACTCCAATAAACCAAAAAACCTACCCAAAAGAAAAGAACCACATAGAAACACATTAAAATTTCCTGTCAAAATATTCCATACAAAAAAATAAGAGGGAGGGGAAAAATTGAAAATTAATAACAAATTCCTTATAGGGATAGTTCTTATAATATTAGCAGCTGGTCTGATAATCTACTTTAATTTTGGGAACACTACAGACATGCTCACAAATAAAACCACTAAAAAAAATATCACCCCATTTGAAGCCGCTGAACAATTTAACGCCCAAAACGCACTCGATTTCGCTAAAGCCGTCTGTGATATAGGCCCTAGATGCAATGGTAACCCTGGTGAACTCAAAGCAGCAGAGCTCATGGAAGCCGAAATGAAAAAATATGGATTAAACACCACCAAAGAAAAGGTAAACCTAGAAGAGGGAAAATACACTTATAATGTCATTGGAGAAATTGAAGGAACCACCCAACCAAACCGTTACATCATAATCGGCTCCCATATAGATTCTCCTTACTCCACTGTAGTAGGAGCCACAGATGACGCGGCCGGTATGGGAATACAAACTGAAATGGCTAGAATATTAGCAAATGCCAGCACAGACAAAACAATCCTCATTATAGGATTTGGAGGGGAAGAACTCTGGTTTAAAGGCTCTGAAGACTTCGTTAAAAGACATCCAGATATAATCAGAAACTGCGACGCAATGATAGACCTAAACTGTGTTGGCGCCGGAGAATACGTAGCCCCAATATCATCAAGTAGTTTACCCGGACCAGTTGAAGGAGATCCCCACTTACTGGAATTATTTGAACAAAGCGCCAATGAATTGGGAATCCCTCTAATGATAGATGCGGAAACTTATCCCAGCGACACCTATTACTTCTATAAAAGTAACGTTCCAGTCGTCCTAATAGAAAGTAGACCCTTCAAAGTAGCCCCATGGAGTGCAGAGAACACCCCAGATAAACTAGACCTTGAAGATATGCGTAATATAGGAAAAGTAGTGATAATGACCATCTTGAAGCTGAGCAACCCCAAACCATGAACATCAAAAATTTCCAACAAAAACTACTTAAACCTTTTTTTCATACGGAAAAAAGAAATTAGGGCTTTTTCCTATTTCGATGAAGCTTTTACGTGCCTGTATATGGAAGATGTTCTTGAATTTGGTTTCTTTGTATCTATTGTCAGTTACTCCTTGAATAGCCTTTCATCCCCTTCTACACTGACGGTTGTTTCTGCGATAATGGTATGTTGAAGAAATCCAACATTGCAAGCCGATACTACCTCTCTTTACGTTTTTCTTAGCATGTCATGCTGGGTTGCCATCCAATTCTTCGTTTTATGCGCATCTTTTTCCTGGTCTGAACGCCCCTGTCCATACAGAAAACCAACTAGCTTGTATTTCCCTATTGGTGAGGTGTTGAGTCCCTTTGTCTTATGGTGGAGGCCCCTGGCTACCTTCTATGTTAGTATAAACCTGTTTTTTGCGCGTTCACTGTTAATGGTCTTTAGTGTAACTTTTTCTCCGTTGCTGTGCGATTTGGCTTTTTGGGCGTACAGGCTTTGCATGACCCCCCGTTGATGTTCCATCAAATGGCGATCCAGAGATCTCTTATTCTGAATAAGAGCACTGTTAAGTTGAGCATTTCTTCCAAGTCCATGATCCGATGCGTTTGAAGAATTTTCTACGGTGTAGCATGTGACTCAAGCCCGAGCATCCAAGGGCACTGAAGGCATTAAATTTATAGTTGATGTGAATCCAATGGTACCTTAATCTTAAACACGGGTCTTCAAGCATAACAGTCATTATTTGGTGCTGGGTGTACTTACGCTTTGATATGATGCTTGAATAGGCTGGTAAAGCCTTCTTTAGATGCGATACCTGTAAACCTTATTAACTCGTTTTTCATTCTATTACCCTTGGAGATTACTGAAGATCACCTTTAGGAGTTTGTGATTAATACTTTAGTGATCATCCTATATGATTTCTACAGAGCTGAAATTGGGAGTAATTATCCCAAAAGTCAAAAATCAAAGGAAATATAAACAATCTTAGGCAAAAACATGAAAAAAGATAATTTTGGAGGAGGTTTAACCTGTCTCTCCTCCAATAAAATCTTTCATCGTATTTTTTAGGTGTATGTTGCGATGATTTGGCATACGCTGGCACAAGTATGGTAATATGGTTGGCTTCCATACTTTTTGGTAACTAGGGATGGATCAAAATTTATCCAGTTCCCGTTCATTAATACTTGCACCCATCGATGGTTACTCGCTTCTATTGATGAACCTTGCACTATTCGGACAGTGTACCCATTATCGTGTAATACCTTAGCTGTCCAAGCAGATAGACCCCAACAGTCTCCAAATCCCGTTCTTTCAACACCATCTGCTGTTGTGGCTGCTCCATATTGATGGTTTAGATTTCTGTTGATATAACTGGCTAAGATTTCCAAACCTTCAGTTCCTTGTAGGCCATTCAGTTGACCATTTCCTAGGGTAGTACGTCCTGTTCCATTTCTTTGTGTTTGTGCATTTGTTTGGGTTTGTCCGTTGGTGTTTGGTGGTACTTTTACGTAGTTGGGTAGTCTGTTGTTGTCTTTGTAGAAGTTCATGACTTTGGAGAAGATGTAGACTAGTGTTTGGAATTTTATTTGCCCTATTGAGCTTTTGACGTTGTTTGGAGCTTGGCCTGTGGTTTCTATGGTGTTTTTTGTTTCTTTTGCCAGGTTTATGTATTCTGTTTTTAGTAGTATGCCGCCTTTTGTTGTTCCTGTGGGGTTTGATGGTGTTTTCACGTCTTTAAGTGTGATTGATTTTGTTGATCCTTGGCTTGTTTGGATTATGTCAGTTGATAGAAGGTGTAGGAATTGTGGCATGGTGACTTGCACGTCTCTAATAGTTACATAGTCCGGTAATTTGTTGTTGGTTTCATAGGATGTTTTCACCCTATCTGCCGCATCATTTATTTCGCTCGGCGCATAACTCACCTTTAACGTTTGCATCGAGGTGGTGTTGTTGCCGTTTGCTGCGTAGGTGTTGCCAACATTTAAAACTAGCACTAGGCCGAATAGTAGTAGTATTGGTAGTATCCATTTTCGCTTAATTTTACCGCCTCCATATCCTATAATAGGACAGTTATTTTTTTGTATGACTACATGATCATATGGACATAGTATATAAATGTTTTGATTTTTTTCCGGGAAAAAAACGATGATAGAGCTCTTTTTTAAATTTAAAGCTTCTTGAGAACCCTAATAATTAACGCTTTTTTGATAAGCTTTCTCCATTGCCATTTCCAATCTTACAAGTTATCTGGATCATTATTTCCACGAAAGAACCGTTATGAATAATCTAACACTAATCTAACCACTCCCCACCGATTAAAACAACCCCATCAAAGCTTCATCGTGAAAAAACGAAGACATCAAATCTTTAATACAAGTTTGGAGGGATCAATAAAACAGGTTGAGGCGATTCGAAATGTGCTAGATCATTTATTTGATTCTATTATTTTTCAAAGAGATCATAATACACTCAAATCAAAAAAACAATACACACTTATCTATGAAAATTCAATACAGAAAAATTTTAAGGTTTTTAGGATGGGAAGAGTGTGATTGAATTCTTTAACCTCCTCTTTTTTTCTGTGAAATTCCATTCTTGTCTGATTTTATAAGAAAAATTCTATGGACTTGGAGACAAAACTCAAACATTTAGATAGACTTTGTTTTTTTATAGTGGATGCGAAATAGTAACTGATCTATACACAAAAGTTTGGCTCTGTAGAAATCATATAGGATGATCACTAGGATATTAATCACCAACAAGAAAAAATTAATCCTTGATGGTAACATAATAGGGTTTATAGGTGTCGCATTCAATAGCTAAGAAAGCCAACTTGGATCATAGAGCAAAAAATGGTGGGAAGGTTGCACCAAAAAACTATGATAGTAGTGGATACGCAAGAACGAGGTTTATACCCCCATAAAATCTCTAGGGGGGTTCATAGACACGACTCAAAGGATGCGATACCCACCAACAAGGAAATATAAGCCAGTAGATTTCAGCATGGACAAAGCATGCGACCAAAAATACACATAAACGAAGAAGTGGTGGCGGCAAGTATGGACACCACCCAAGAAGAAGATGGAAAAGGCAAGTACTGGCTTGCAATGCTATTTTGTGTGTGGGGGTTTATCAGTTGTCTTTTAATCTTTTTTTCAAAATATTGGTGTGTTTTCTCATGTGGTAGTTTTGTTCGTTATAGCTATGTTAAACGAAGTTAAAGCTTTTTTGGATTTCTAGCTTTGAATAGACAAAGGCTTACATTAAATCCACAAAGTGGAGGGACTCGATAGATACATTTATAATCTTAATAATAGAAAAAAATAGCATGGGGGGATTATAATGAATATTAGAGTTGCGGAAATTCCAAGATTAGTTGTTTCAATTTTAGCATGTTTAATGGCGGGTTTTATAGGTTCGCTTGCCACAATATCATCCATACCCACATGGTATGCTAAACTAACAAAACCGGCCTGGACACCACCAAGCTGGCTATTCGCACCCATCTGGACAACACTCTACATACTAATGGGTATAGCAGCATTCCTTGTGTGGCGTGAAGGATTCCAGAAAAAAGAAGTTAAAGTGGCCCTAGGAGTGTTCGGTCTACAGCTTATATTAAATGTTTTATGGTCTGTGGTGTTTTTCGCCTTCAAATCCACCCTAGCAGCTTTTATCATAATCCTACTACTCTGGATAACAATACTCGTAACAATAATCAGATTCTATAGTATATCTAAACCAGCAGCCATCCTACTCACACCATACATTATATGGGTGACCATAGCATCAGCATTAAATTACACGGTACACATCCTAAACATGTGAAAAAACATGCCCAAAAACCTTACAGGAAAAACTTTGAACTTGGGGACACTCCATCAAATTTATAAAAAAGGGGGAGAATAGCAACTGTTAATAATAAATATTGAAGAGAGTATGAACTTTGAGGGGAATAGCAAACTTACCCCAAAAAGGCTACTCTGAATAACAAAAAAAGTGGAAAATCCAAGCAATTTTTACATTCAAGTTCCCACCCCATACACAGACAATCCCAATGTTATAATCAAAACAAGTAAATCTCTAAAAGGTGGTTCTAGAAAACTAACACCATTTTTACCTTCCAGCTAATAGAATATACCCTAATTATTTTCTCGTGTTTAAACTGCCCCCCAATCACCCTCTAAGCATACTCTTTTTTAAGCTATATATCTTCCAATACTTGCTGAAAGGTGGCATGTCCCCCAATACTTGCTCTTAAATGTTTATATAGATCATTTCTATGGGTGTCAAATGTCACCTTGTTAGCTGTGGATACGATAGCCCCAGGATCATACCCAGTGGCCTTGCACATCTTATAAAGTAGTATGGCCAGGGCGATGAAGTTTCCATAGGCTTTCGTGTCGAAGAATTGGCTTCTGAAAACGGCCATTAGGTTCAGTTTGTCTTTTATGGGCTTGAAATCGATTTGGGTCAGGCATCTAACACCATCAGCCCGCGGACACGGCCTGCACGCGGCTTTCAAGTCTTTGTTTGGAGAGAATACTATGCAGACTAGTGCGTTTGTCGAACCCCCATGCATTCTCCTGCCATTTTTATCCCTGGCAGACAAACGCCTCTCCACTTCCCGGAGCTGATCAAAGGAAAACTCCCCTACCAGACCCTCCCTATAATAGCCCTGCTCTTTCAAGAGATCTTGGATCCTGCCATTTATCCAATCCTTACCCGAATACCCGCCAGTCAAACCATCCTTTTTAGAAAATTTGAAACTGACAAAAGCCTCATATACTCTATCATCCACATTTATAACCTCAAGCCAATCATCAACATCTAAAGAGGAAATCTCCCTTGAATTATCCAAGATCGGCCGCGATATATGGATCATCAAATACCAGTAGGGTGACCTAGCTTCTAATATTGCCTTGTAAGCCCTGAAATATGCATCCCCAATACTCTCACCTTCAATATAACCCATCAAAACCCCCCCAAACACAAAATCCATTATCTAAAAAGAATTTAAAACCCAAATTTTATCCTTATATAAACATCTACACATATATAACTTTTAGACCCCCCCACACTTTTTTCTAAACCATAAAAAATTCCACCCCCCCACAGCAAAGCCCATCCCAAACAAGATTTATCACAAAAAAATATAGTTTAAAAAGGATAATATCATATACAATCTAACCATTACCTTTAGTGAAGAAAAATGGAAGATAACAACTCAGATGTTAAATCATGGTTTAAAAAGGGTAACAGTCTACTAGTAGAAGGTAGATGTGAAGAAGCCCTCTCTTACTATGATAAAATCCTCAAAGTGGACCCAGAAGACACAAGAATATGGGATAATAGAGGGATAGCCCTATCAGACATGGGAAGACACCTAGAAGCCATAGAATGCTTCGAAAAAGCCATAGAACTAAAACCAGACAACACTAAAGCCTGGTCCAACATGGGAGTCACACTCGCAGCCATCGGAAAATACGAAGAAGCCATAAAATGCTTCGACAAATCCCTAAAATTAAAACCTGAAAGCAGCAGAACATGGACAAACAAAGGAACCGCACTATTCTGCCTCGACAGACACCTAGAAGCCATAAAATGCTTCGACCAAGCCCTAAAGATAAACCCAAAAAACTCCGAAGCATGGGCCGGCAAAGGATCAGCACTGAGACTCATAGGAAAATACAAAGAAGCCATAGAATCATTCGAAAAATTTACAGAACTAGCCCCTCCAAGAGCCCTACCACTCATCAAACAAGCCAAAAAAATCATAAAAGAACTCAAAAAAACACTAGAAGAAACCTGAAAATCCTCCATCCAGAATAGACAAAAAATTAGCCACAATCCACGATTATACTATCCACTCCAAGAGTCTATAGACCCCCCACCAAAAAAAGATCCACGTTCCCGTCTTTTCCACTTTGTATTAAAATGGGGCATGGGTAAAGGAGTTCCAGGGACAGTCCATCAGCAAGTTAAAATCCAAAGAATCCTTTTCATCTGCTTAAACAAAAATTAAAAAAAGTTAATCCCTCTTAGACTATAATTTTATTGGACCCTCCCTAAAAATTTAAAATTTCTTTGCAGAATAGGTAAGTTTGTTCGACTTCCTTGGCGTGATGAACTTCAGGCAGAACATGGAATAATCTATCTTGTTTAAATTCGGTTGAAATGTGCTTCCAAGGGATTTTATCGTTGATTGAAGGCGTTCGATGCTTTGTATGTACATGAAATCCAAATAATGAGTCTTGCAGAATTTTTCTAAATTCAAACATGAAATTATCTCATGTTACAGTATTACAATTGCTGTATATCTAAAATTATCCCAACATTCCTTGTCATGTTAGGGTATCTATTCTTGAACAGCACCCAAAAAATCGTTTATATCTTCCCCACTTTGGATATACTGCCCCCTATTCTCAATAAAAATCAGAACTTTCTTATCGTATCTGTTCTTATATATGATCTTTTTATAGCTTTTGATAAAACCTTTATATTGTTCCTCTTCTGCTGGAATCTGCCTAGATGTATTTCGATAGCATGTGGCTTTATTCCCAGAAAATCAACAATGCCAAAAAACATGTTTAAGAAACTTTCCCATCCAATTATTGTCATACCATTTCAATTGTGGTGTTAGGCAACCATTCAGGCCGCATCTGCGAAGAACAGGTTCAGTATGCAAAATATATTTAACATCTTCCTTTTGGATATCATGAGAATATATTTTTTCAATAGATTTTTGATCCAGCATAGATCCTACTTTTTTTGCCGGTTTTTCTCTCTTCTGTTTTATTTTTCACAAAATCAGCAGGCACCTCAATTAATTGGAAATCTCGAGTACCATATTTCCTATTTATTGCTTTTAATGCCTCTTGTCTTTGTTTTAAACCTCCACGCTGTCTAAATGAGGCTATATTAGGATAAGTGAAAACTATATTTTCCCTCATTTTCAAACTTTTACATCCAAGTTCAAAAAAATGTAATGTAAACTTGATCTAATCACCTTTCTAAATTATGTCCATAGTTTTGGCTTTTTTGAATCAAAGTTCGAGTTCCTATAGAAAATTTTATTTGGATAAAATATATCACTTTAAAGTGTCTATATACAAAAACTGGTATTTATAATGTTGAATGATTTTATTTATTTAGATCTGAGGTTATAATATGAAGACAGAATATAAAAGCTTTTATGATATTTTAAGGGAATATTTAGATTTATATGAGGGTGAATATGAAGGAATTGTGGATTATGGTCCGGATATTTTTAAATTGATGGCGGATATTTTGAATGAAAAAAATTATTGGAGTTGATATGCGATTGAAGATAGGTGCGGCATTAGGGTATTTCGTGGTGCCTTTTGACATAATTCCAGAAGTAACAGCTGGTCCTAATGGTTATATTGATGACATTTTTATTTGTATACATGTCATAAAAGAAATTGCAGAAGAAATCGGTTACGAATCTTTGGAAGATTTATGGGAAGGTGAAGGTGATCTAAAAAATGTTGTAAATGAATGTTATAGCAAATCAAAGGAAATATTGGGAGATAAAACAGCTTTAATATTGAGTTATGTGGGATTCAAATAACATTTTTAATATATAGATTTATTTTTGATGATACAGTGAAGCTAATTTGTATGGTTACAAAGAAGAAGCTTTGGGTGACTCTATGGGAGAACCGCCAAGGATACCTAATTCAAAGGATTGGAAACATTGCATAGAGAGGGAGTATAAATTCAAATATATAACCCGAGCATGGGATATACCAGGGGATGCTTTGTGGGCCACGTCTTGTTCGAGGACAAAAAGGATGTTCATGGGGTTTCCGAGGGAGTTATATCAAGGGAGATATAATCTAATTTTTTATAGGTATATGGATGCTTATGGTTTAGAGTATGGGGTGTTATCTGATAGGTATGGGATCCACATGTATGATGAATGTTTGGATTATTATGATATTCATCCTGGTGAATTAGATATTAAGGACAAGCAGAAATTGGGTAGGATGGTTCGCCAAAAATTGAGAAAATACGGCTTTAAAAAAATAGTCTTTTATCACCCAAGCCCCTTACGATCCAAGCCCTATTTTCATATTCTCTGGTTCTCAAGAGTCCCCGTCTATTATATTACAGATATAAAATTGTTAGGTAAATGATCATATCAACGAGAATCCCATTTGTAAGTAGCCTTTTGATAATAAACCCTTAATAGCTTCTTGGAGAGTGTCTTCATTCATTTCTTTTAAGGCTTTTTGTTTTATTTTATCATAATTTACCCACTTAGATCTGCCTTTTACAAATTCTAATATCTCGAGAACTCTAAATTCAGCGGGAGTTAAGAGAGGATCAATAAGCTTTTTCAACTCCTCACTGATTACGTCTTTCTCGTTCTTTAATGATCTTGCGCTGTATTTTAATTCATCCAGAGGCATTTCAATGCTCTTCAACAATCTCTCAATCTTTTCTTCAATTACTTCTGTATTTACGCCTTTCTGTTTAAGTAAGTTGCAAATTCTTTTGGTTTTATCTATAAACTCAGAAAAATTAACTTGTACAAAATCATCCCATTCTTGATAGATATTTTTCTTATCGTATTTTAAGCTCTCAATCCATCTTTCGATGAAAATTTTTGGATCTTCAAGTTCAGTTTCTTCTATCATTTCAAGATCAAGTTCTTCATATTCTTTTTCAAGCCTTAATAACTTCTCTTTAAATGGACTAACTCTACTTCTTAGGTTTTTCACGTCAAATATATTTTCAATTTTTTTAACAAACTTTTTATTTTCTTTTAAACATGAAAGGAATTCTTTTTCTTTTCTTGCCAAAGCCTTTAGGTAGGTTATTAGTTCTAAAAGTGTGCTTAGTTTATCATTTATGATTCTTTCTTTTTCTTTCACTTGTTTTTCTATGTAAGGAAGTCTTATATCTTTGATTTTAACTGTTTTTTCATCATCCTTTATTTTAGCTGTCTTTAGCTCTTTATATAGATAATATGAAATTTTGTAAGTTGGGTCAATATCGATGGTTGTTAGATGTCTGTTATATTCTTCCCACCTGTCGTTTATATTTTCAAATGCTCTTCTATTTCTGTCAATGAGCTTTTTGATAGTACTTACATTATCATCGAACTTTTCTTTTAATTTTTTTAATGCAAAAATTTTTATGTTAAAGTAATTTGCATGTGTAAGTTGTTTATTAAAATAAAATTCATTTTTATCAAAGTTTTCGCTATTCTTTATTTTGCTTAACTCCTTTTTTGAATAATTCTTTTTGTAAACTTCGATCATTTCCTCATAATTTCTCATTAGCTTTTTGTATTCTGAAATGTTTTCCTTTTTGAATCTTATATTTAACCATTTTTTGGTGTTATTAACGATATAATCAAAATCTCTGTCTAAATTCCTCTTTTTTCCTTCGATTTCTTCGATAATTTTGCTTCCTTTTTTTGAAGCTTTATTTATTGCAGGTAATATTTCTTTTTCAAGTTGTTCTAAAAGTTTGTTACAAAGGCTTATTTTTTGTAATAGAAGATCTTCTTCTAATGAAGCCTTTAATGCTTCAATTTTCTCCCAAATGTCTTCTAAAAATTCGTTAACTTCATCTAACATTATTAATTTATCTTCTCTTTTCTTCGTTACATAGAAATGGTTAAAAGCTTTAAGTGTTTCTTCTTTGATTGTCTCATTATACTTTTTAAGGTTTATTTTTAGAAAATTGTATGCTTCTTCTTTGTCTATTAGGATATATGATTTGCTTTTTCTTTTAATTTTACCTTTGTATTCTAAAATATTTAAAAACACGTCTTCGAAGATCCGACCTGTTTTTTGTTTCACGATGAAGTAGTCTATAAGTTCTTTTGGGTTTACTTTCTTTTCTTTATTCATGATTTCGGAAATCCTCCTCTCTACGGGGTGTCGTTTTACTTTATACCTACCGTTGGAGGTTTTATCTAGAAAACCGTTTTTTTGTAGATCTAAGGATATTTCTTCAACTTTCTTTGGGGAATCTTCAAAATCAGATGATATGAATCCGGTTTTAGTTCCATATTTTCTAAATTTTAATATTCCTTCTATGTTTTTATTGAAAATTTCTTCTGGTGTGTATGGTTTTTCCATGTAATTTATGTATAACTTTAAACAGTCTGCAAACTCAGAAAGGCTTCTAGCTTTTGTTTCT
>Ga0078972_1001734_pt1 | contig 78835 bp, 61 predicted proteins | sample YelNatPaOPGAMG01_FD_67568 | JGI IMG/M metagenome (GOLD analysis project Ga0078972, IMG submission 67568) | Hot spring thermophilic microbial communities from Obsidian Pool, Yellowstone National Park, USA - OP-RAMG-01 (SPADES assembly) (version 2) | ecosystem: Environmental > Aquatic > Thermal...
TTTATCTCTTTAATTGCTCTTTTTAACTCTTCTTCGTATTCCTCAGTTAAACTTATAGGGATTCTTTTTTTCTCTTTAGGAATTAAAAGTTCGCCTTCTAAAATTATTCCTTTCTGTTTCAACCGATAAAGATAAAATAAAAGTTGCATTTTAGAAGGGACTAAAAACTTAGAGGATTTTTTTATCTCACCCACAACTACTTTCCCATTTTCTTTTCTTATTAAATCGATCTTCATATGGCTGGTTTCTATCTCTTTCTTTTCTTTTAAATAAGCATTCTCATGGATTAACCTACCAATTTCCAAAAAATTATCCTCTTGATTAGGATTAAACTGTCTTGCCATCAACCAAACCTCCCGTTTGCAAGTATAATAGTACCAGATTAGTGTGGGAGTTAAGAACATATATTAATTAAAGATCTCTCTTCTTGCGTCAAAAGACCTAAATTTTGATCATATTTTAAGTTTATAAACTGAATTTTTTCTTCTGACCATATAAAATCTTTGAAATTTTTATTTCCTACCCTTCCCCAAAGAGGTACTTCAACCATATAAGATTCAATTTCTGCTAATATTTTTTTCTTTTCCCAGAAATTTTTTCTTCCGTAAGAATTATATTTTTCATATAATTTTTTAATCTCATCGTAAAATTGAACAGGGATCACTGAAATTTTGAAATACGTATCTCGCAAATCTATTTTTTCTTCTTCTAAATTAATGGAAAAAGGACTTAAATCTTTGGTAGCTTCATATAATTTCTTTGCTTTTTCTTTATCTGACAACAAAAATTTTTCAATTTCTCCCCAGTATTTTCTCAAACTAATTAGTAAATCTAACTCAGAATTGATTTTTAAATTTGTTAATATTTCTTTTGTTATTTTTAATTGTTCTCTTTTATAAGGAAGATAATCGTTTTCATCACCAAAAACATATACAGAACATGGATGAGAGTTTTTATTGAATCGGTTCACTCTACCAGCAGATTGGATTATTGAATCAAAAGGTGCTAATTCTCTAAACATTACATCAAAACTTACATTTACACCAGCTTCAATAGCCTGAGTAGAAACTACAACTATCGGTTCTTTATCAAGTTTATTTTTTAACTCCATTAACTTGTTCACTCTATCTTTATAAATATACCTAGCATGAAATGGATATTTCGGAAATTCCTCAGGTAAAGAGTTATAAAAATTTTGAGCTTTTTCAACGGTGTTAAAAATAAAAGCGACCCTTTTACCTTGAGATAGTAAATCTTTTAATTTTTTTTGAAAATCAAGAGTTGAAACTTCACAGCCTAAATAAGAAGTATCAATATTTACCCTATTAAACCTTGCAAATGTTCTTTCAATTATATCCACGCCAAAAGGCTCCACAAAAAATTCCTTTACTTTTTCTTTTAAAAATTTTGGAAGAGTTGCAGTCATTATTATAATATTTAACTCATCTTTATAATCCTTTAAAAATTCTGAAAATAAAAATAGCATTAAAGGAGAATATAATTGAGGCTCATCCAAAATTATACAAGAATCATAAAGAGGTGCTTCTTTCAATGGATATCTATCTACACCTAAAAATGCAAATAACAATTGATCCAAAGTAGTTACTATTACAGGTTTTTCAAAATATCTCGCCTCTAAATATTCAGTTTCCTCCAAGTCTCTCTTTTTTAGTGATTTAAGAACAAGATATTTAGAAGTATACCATTCTAATTGATTTTCATTGATATACTTTTTTAAAGAATTTTCATAAACATCCTCAATTATAGTAGTAACCGGTAAGGTATAAAAAATTTTACTCCTTTTGGTTTTTAGTGCATAGCCTAATCCTAAAAAAGTTTTCCCAAACCCCGTTGGCAATTCTAATAAAATATTTTCTTTAAATTCATTTTTTTCATAAATATATTTATGAAACTCACTTTTATCAGGGATAAGAAAACTCTGTGGTTCAATAGTTTCAAATGCTGGCATTACTAATGGTATTTCTATCCCCATCACTGAGTACCAGTCACTCTTTACAAGAGCATTATAAAAAAAAGAAAAAAATTCTCGTAAATTTGGAGTTAAAATACTTTTAAATTTAAATTCATAAATATTTTCTTTGTATCCTTCAATAAATTTTTTATAAGTATCAACAAAAATGTCTTCTGAAAGAGTAAAATCAAATTTTGTAAGAATATCAAAAATTTCTTTAGCAATTATAATTTTTCTATTTAAAATTTGAGAAAAGATATTATCATCAAGTTCTCTATGAGGAGCACTATGATGAGATAAAATACAAAAACTGATGATTCTTAATTGTTCATCCTGTAATAAATTATATAAGTCTTCTTTTAAAAAATCTCTAAGCCAAGAATAAAAAAATATTACTGATAAATGTGTATGAGAAATTGGTGGCCTTTTATCCTCATAAAGTGCCTTCTGGATTGATATTTCAGATTTTCCAGCGTCATGAAAGAAAAATCCTCCTCTCAAGATTTTTTCTTTTTCTTCTGGAAATCTTTCTTTCAAACTATTTCCTAAAATTGAAATACCATTTTCCATAACTTCGTTTAGATGGGATTCTAAATTCTGCTCTTTTCTTGCGATAAGTTCTTTATTAAATGATTGTATACTCAGCTCCATCAAGTTTTACTCCATTAAGTGACTCTTTTAGTTTAATCGGTTCTTTGGTCGCTAAAACAACGCAAACCTCTTTCTGTTCTCTTTTTTTACCAACAAGTTTAAGAGATTTTGGAACACCTATAAATACTTGTGCAGGTTTTATTTTATCCGAAAGAGAGGAAAATTCAGGAATTGTATTTCCTTCTTTAAAAACAATACCTGAAGGACTTGTAACTTTGCAAATTTCTGTTTCAAAGAGTTTTTTTGTTATTTCAATTTGGGATACAAGAAATTCGTTCTTCCCCATGTAGATAGGAAATTCAAATCGTTTATCTTTTATTCTTACTTCAATTTCTCTAATTAAATCTTGTGAATTATTCAAAATTATTAACTCAAATTCAGGATAAAGAAGTAATTCAAATCGCTCAGGGCGAAATTCTTCTTGGGCCCTGCTTCCCTTTCTTAACTTTCCAACACTAAAAACAAAAGTGAATTCTATAATTTTCCCTTTATTCAACCACAAAGGAATTGCAATTTTAAATTTTTCAGTTTCATTAACTACAGTTTTTTCATCCCAAGCAAGCATTGCTCCAATTATTCCTATTACAGTTGGCTTTGGGGGAAAAGGATAAGTTTGTTTTAATGTGGTAGTGTATGGATTTCTAAAATGTCCGAAAGTAGATTTTATTCTAAAAGAAATACCCCACATCTACAATTTGACTCCTTTTAAGAAAGTAGTGCTTCTTTTAATTTTGCAAGAGACACGACTTTTATCTTCTCTTTTAATTCATTGGCTAATTTTCCATCTAATTCTGCTTCAATTTCACTCGCTTTTTTATCAAAAAATGTTTCCAGTATTCCTATTTTTATTTCTATTATATCTTTTTTGTAAAGATTACATTTCTCAACAAATGTCGCTGGCTCAATAGAAAATATAACTTTTCCTGAAGCAATAGAGACTACTTTTTCTTCACCGGTTCTTGTTTGTTCTTTTTGAAGTTTAACTTCTTTAATTCTTACTGTTAAATCATTTTCCAAAGCATCGTACAAAGTTATGTTGGGTTTGGTAAATAATCCTACCATAATAAGTTTAGGTGAAAGTGGCATCTTAGACGCACCAGGCATTGATTTTCCAAGATAAAACAAACTCTCAAAGAATTTTGAGAGTCTTCTTTTTGGTTCATCTGATGATACCCCGTTAAGAAGTACAAATTTAATCTTTTTATCTTTTTGAGGAACTGCCTCGCATCCTACTCTTTTAACATCACACCAGATAGGCAAGATAAAAGTGTTAGTATATATTCTTTTTGTAACCATTGAACCGCCTTCTTCTGCGCCAGTTGTACTAAATATGGAAGTTAAAAAGTCTGTATCATCAGGATATTCAAAAAGACCGATTGCCCCAATACTTCTTATAGGTCCGGGACGGGACTGCGGGGGTGGACCAGGGTTTAAGTATCCGAAAAGGTCATCATCAATGTATTTAACAGGGTCACATTCAGGAAGTGGAGCAGTTTTGCCAGGTTCTTGTCTTGCAACATCTACTTTTTCACCCATCTCAATCCAATAATCTCTTATCATTCTAAATATTGCCTGCGGACTTATTCTTGGGACTACTGTTCCATCTTCTAAATGAACTGTTTTAATATCAATCTCTGCAGGACCTCCCTCACCAGCATTTATATTCGCCGATTCAACCCTAAAAACATTTACAACTTCCATCCAGCGAACTTCATCTAAAATTTTGTCAATTAATTTTTTGTTATTCATCTTTTACCTCCTTTTTTTCTGATTTTTCAAAATATCCATAATACCCAAAAAATACACCTGTCATAAAAGCGTGTCTCCAACAAGTTTTACTTTTATCTGATAATAAACTTAAAACTTCAGAAGAAATATTCCATTTAAACCCTGCTTCTTTATAATCATTAAAAGTTCTTACCATTTTCCTTATAATTCTAAGAAAACCATCAGCAGTTGGACTATCAAGCTTGATAATCATATTATCAAACCATTTTTCTGTTTTTTCTCCTCTCTTTTTAAAAAATTCTCTTAACTTTGCCCATTCTAAACCAAACCTTCTTCCTGCCTCTACTAATTCGTCTATTCCTGTTGATATTAGTATTTTAGCCATTTTCAGACCTCCTTTTTGGCTTCTAAAAATGCTTTTAAATATTTGTATCCACCGATATAAACATTCTCCCCTTCTCCTTTTGCTTGTATTATCTCTTTTCTCAAAATCGAATGCAAAAAGGTAAAATCTATTTCTCCATCAGTTAGCATTTTCCCTATAAACCTAAAGATCAATTTATACCCATTTATTTTTTGATCCGGTTTAAATTTATTTACAAAAGTTTCTAATCTTTCTTGAAATTTATAAATTTCTTTAACTCCTCCATATTCATAAACTCGTTCTCCAACTATACTCAGATAATCAAATCTTGTTACCACAAAGTAATCATGGATTTCTTCTGCCTGCTTTTTATAAATGTCTGCGAAAACTATATAAATTGAAGGTTTAAATTTGCCTGTCAGTGAATAAGGAAGATTTTTATAAATGAAATAAGGAAGAGATAAAAGATAATTTAAAGCATCAAGTTTTTTAAATTGTCTTCCCACATTTTCAAGTTCCTCTTTTAAAAATTCTTCTGCTTTATTTTTATCCATAATTTCATAAATTTTTTCATTTTCTGGGTCGTAAGGTAATATATAAATAAACGCATTTTTAACCGCCGGAAAATAAATCTTTTGAGGGCCTTTTTCTTCTACAACAGTTCTTAACAAAAGCATATTACAATAAGGACAAATTGAATGAGATGGTTCATTAAAAAGATAAGAATTAAAATTAGTAACATTTTCAACAAAGATATTTACAGGTGGGTTAAATCTCAAATTTCTAAATTTATGTTTTACTCCACAAAATGGGCAAATTGATTCTTCTCCTATTAATTTTTCTTTTTCAATAGATTGAAAATAAGTATCTAAGAGCCTCTGTCTCCAAAAAATTACCAGTGAATTTTCAGGAATAATAGAAACTTTCTTTTTATCTTTATAAAATTTTCCATCTGCTTCCGTAACAGCCTTTTTTAAAGTGGTATTCGCAAATCTAGAACCACCAATGGACTGCTTTGCTTTTCCAGTTAACCTTGTTTTTGGTAACATAATATATTTCATTTCTTCTGAAGTTATATCCCTTTCTCTACCATTTTCATCTTTTATTTTAAAAACATAATCTTCACGACTTAAGGGATCTATTTCAAAAAGATGGTTTATAGGTAAATATAAAGAATTAAGGTCATTTTCTTCACAAGTTCTAACTATCAACTTTTCAATTATCGCATTAAATTCGTGAGGAGATATATCTATATTATCTTTCTTAGCTATATATTTTGCCCATTCATAAAGCGCAGTTATCATATACCATCCTATCTTTTTATTATTTCTGTGTAGATTATAGCCTTAATTTATCTTAATGCATCTTTATCACTAAATCAACTTTTTTATTAAAGATTTTCTCTAAAAAGAACTTGAGCTCCATATAGTTATCAAATGTTTCATCTTCTTCTTTAAACTCCACAAGTATATCAATATTACTTTTTTAATTTGCTTTACTTTTAATCTAAGAGCCAAAAAGTACCAATTTACTTAATATAAAAATTTTCTTTTTATTTCCTTAGAATATTTTTTAAGTTTTTTAGTAATATCATTATTCATTTTGCTCTATTGACTTTTCTTTACATTCTACCACATCCCAGCAACCGAAGCCTAAGGAATTTTTTGAGCCTAAACCGCAATCATAAGAAAGTTGGATTAAATTTGGCTCCCCTTTTAATTTGTATAATCCCATCCAAGCCTTTATTACTGTTGGTTTTGATTGGGACTTTGACTTTTTATCATAGATTATTATTTTTTCATCTTGGGGTTTTACTTTAAAAGGAGAAATCTCAAAATCAAAATCATCAGGTTTTTCTAAAAAATTGGCTTCATATTTTTTTCTTAAATTTTCTCTTATCATTTTGTTAAACTCTTCTTCAAAAGGTGAATAATAGTAAGTTTTTTTAGAACCATCAGATTTTTGAAGTGTGCTATAAACGGTTACTGGAGAAAGCATCTTTATAATTACTTCTTTATCAAAATTAATCTTTGGCGTCAGGCTTATAGATTCAATAAAAACTCGATTTTCGCCTAATAAAATTTCTTCTTTTTTAAAAAATCCTTCTACTAAACTCTGTAAAATTTCATTTTTAGGTGAGGAGATAATTAACTCTACAGGTGGGATAAATTCAAATCCATCGTCAAGGCAATTAAATTTTCCTAATAGACGTGAGAAGGTGAAAAGTTTGAATTTTCTCTTTTCGTAAGCAAATCCTTTGTTATGAAGGAATTTTCGCAAGACAGGGTCTAAAAGATGTTCATAAATAAAACCTTGAAGAATATGATTGTAAGATTTAGGAAGTTTGATCTTCCCTTCACTGGTCAAATTAATTGTTAACCTCATATTTTCTTATTAATTCTTTCTTTATTTTCTTTGTGGCGGTTTTGGGGAGTTCTTCGCGGAGTTCAAAACTATCAATGCGTTTGTATACGGAGATCCGGCTATTGAGATTTTTTATTTCTTTTCCAATTATTTCCCTTATCTTTTCTCGAGCAGAAGATAAGCTTAGTCCTAATGTCTCTTCATTAACCACAATAAGGGCATGGACTTTTTCTTCAGATTCTCCCCATTTTCTTTTCCCAATAATGCAGACATCTCGAATAAAGGGACTCTTTAATAATTCTTCTTCTAACTCTTCGGGATATACCTTTAAACCTGATTGTAAAACAATTACATCTTTTTCTCTTCCTAAGATATAGAGAAAACCGTGACTGTCGATTTTCCCAATGTCTCCAGTATAAAGCCAGCCATCTTTTAATACGCGTTCAGTCTCCTGAGGATTTTTATAATAACCAAGCATAACATTTTCTCCTTTAACTAAAATCTCTCCCTCCTCTAAATTGTCCTTTATCTTTACCTTAACTCCCGGAAGAGGTTTTCCCACCGAACCAATCCTATTTTCTAAGGGTAAATTTACGGAAACTACCGGAGAAGTCTCCGTAAGTCCATAGCCCTGAAGGATATTAATCCCTAAAACATCAAACCACCAGATTAAAAAGGGAGAAAGGGGTGCCCCTCCACTGACAAGATATTTTATTTTTCCAAATTGTCGATGAATTTTTCTAAATAAAATTTTACCTAAATTTAGATTGAATATTCTGAAGAAGGCACAGATAAAGAAACAGATATAAAAAATTGCCTTTTTCGTAAGACTGAGTTTTCTAATTTCTTTTAATATCTCCAAACGAAATAAACGCAAGATTCCGGGAACTACCATCATAAAGGTTACTTTTGTCTTTTGCATTATCTTTAGAATATTCTCCGGTTTTAAAGAATCAACATAGGTTATCCTTGCTCCTTGAGAGAAAGGGGTGAGAAAACCACAGGTAAGTTCAAATATATGAGCAAGGGGAAGAAGGGATAAGAAGTTATCCCGCTGGTCCCATTGGAAAACTTGGAGAATCATCTTAATGTTACTGGTAATGTTTTTATGGCTGAGCATAACCGCCTTAGGATTTCCGGTAGTACCGGAAGTATAAACAAGCATGGCTAAATCTTGGGGAGAAATTTCTGGATAAGAAAAGGGAAAATGTTTCTCTTTTAATAATTCGGATAGAGAAATTACTTCTTTTTCTTCTATATCATCAAAACAGATTATCTTTTCAAGGTTGGTCTGAGCTTTTATTTTTAAGAGATTAGGAAGAGCGTTCTGGGAGACGAAGATTATTTTTATTTCAGCATGTTGAAGGATGAATAAAACCTCTTGTGGTTTTAAATTTACATCTATACCCACAACTACCCCACCTATTCCTAAGATACCAAAGTAGGCATAGACCCATTCAGGACGATTCTCTGAATAAATACCAATATGTGTCCCTTTTTCTAAATTCTGGTTCTTTAGCCAAAAAATTATTTTTTCTACATTTTCTCTGACCTCAAAATAAAAGATTTCCTTTTTTTCATCTTCAAAGAACTTTTGAAGGGAAATTTTATCTTTATATTTTTCGGTAGAGTTTAAGAATAATTCAACAATTGTTTCCACATCTTATTCTTCCTGCCATATCCCTATCTTACGATATTTCTCATAACGCTTATGGATAAGCTCATCCAAAGAAAGATTAGTAAGTTCTTTTAAATTTCTTTTTAGGGCTTCCTTGATTGTTTCGGCGGTCTTCTGAGGATCACGATGGGCTCCTCCCAATGGCTCAGCCAATACTTCATCAATAATTCCTAAGGCAAGTAAATCCTTTGCCGTCAATTTCAATGCCTCGGCAGCCTCACTTGCTTTAGTTCTATCTCTCCACAAGATAGCGGCACATCCTTCAGGAGAAATTACCGAATAGTAAGCATTCTCTAACATAAGGATTCTATCTCCAATCCCTATACCTAAAGCTCCTCCGCTTCCTCCTTCTCCAATGACTACCACAATAATGGGAGTTTTTAAAGAAACCATCTCCCTCAGATTATAGGCAATGGAGTGAGCCTGTCCGCGTTCCTCTGCGCCTATTCCCGGATAGGCACCGGGAGTATCGATAAAGACAATTACCGGAATTTTAAATTTTTCTGCCATCTTCATCAATCTTAAAGCCTTACGATATCCTTCCGGATGGGCACAACCAAAGTTGCGGTAAATGTTTTCTTTAGTATCTCTTCCTTTCTGATGTCCGATTACACATACCTTTTGTTTATCCAATTTTGCAAATCCTGCTACAATGGCTTTATCGTCTCCAAAAAGTCTATCTCCATGAAATTCTATAAAATCACTCATCATCATATTTATGTAATCTAAGGTATATGGTCTTTTGGGATGGCGGGCAATCTGTACTCTTTGCCATGGAGTAAGATTTTCAAAGATATTATGGCGGATCTTCTCTAACTTCTCTTCTAAACGTTTTATCTCTATGGAAAGATCGATATTCTTAGTCTCTGAAAACTTTTTTAATTCTTCGATCTTTCTTTCTAATTCAATTATGGGTTTTTCGAAATCGAGTTCTTGCATATTACTCCATTATGGTTACTTCTGTTCCTATAGGTAGAATAGTGTAGAGTTCTTCTACATCCTGATTATACATTCGGATACAACCTTGCGTAATATGTTTACCGATCGTTTCAGGCTGGGTCGTTCCATGAATACCATAACCAGGTTTAGAAAGTCCTAACCAATGAGAACCTAAGATATTTTCTGGATTTCCCGGGGGAATAGCTCTTCCATCTTTATACCATACAGGATTGACCACTTTATTGATAATCTTGAATGTTCCTACAGGAGTAACATCGTTCATCCCCGTAGAAACAGTGTAAACTTTAAGCACTTTCTCATCTGCTTTTAAGGTAAGTTTATTCTGAGATTTATCCACCAGAACTGAGAATTTTGCTTTGGTTATTTTTAAGCGCATACCCACACGCAGATTATCTTCTTTAAGTCTATTAGCTTTTTTTATCAATTCCGGAGTAGTATTAAACCGCTGAGCAATTTTAGTCAAGGTGTCTCCTTCTTTGACTTCATAAACAAAATCGTTTTCAGTGACTATGGGGGAGAAAAGGATTTTTATATTTAGATTACCTAGAGAATCTTCTGCTTTCTCAATTATATCATTAGAATTGGCTTCCGCAATTATTTTCTCTAAGATTTTCTTCGCCTCTAATAGTCTCTCAGATTTTTCATAAAGATTTGCCAATTTAAGTAAACTTCTATATACCTCTTTACTTTTCCCAAAACTCTCATCTATTTTTTCTAAATATTCTATGGCTTTTAAAATATCTCCCTTTTTCTCTTCTTCGTCTGCCCTCTTATATAATTTTTTTGCCTCCCATCTCTTACTTAATCCTTTAAAAGGAGAAAATTTCCCGAAAGAAAGGATGAGCCAGAAAAGAAGCATAATACCTATGACTACAATTGCTACAAATAAAATTTTTTTAAATTTTCCCATTTCCCCCTCCATTAGTTTTAGAGCCAAAGATTTCTATCTAATACCCGATATTGGATTGCTTCAGATATATGTTCAGGAAGAATATTTTCTGAACCAGCTAAATCGGCAATAGTCCTTGCCACTTTTAAAATCTTATCATAACCACGCGCAGAAATCCCCAATTCATCAATAGCCATCTTTAAAAGTTCCTGAGATTTTTCATCTAAGACACAGAATTTTTTTATTAAGCGACTATTCATCTGAGAATTAAAAAATATCTTTGTATTTTTGAAACGGCGCAGTTGTATCTTCCTTGCTCTATTTACCCTTTTCCTTATATCTGAAGAAGACTCACCTTCCTGTTTGCCGAGAAGCTCTTTATATTTTAAAGCAGGTACCTCAATATGAATATCGATACGGTCAAGAAGCGGTCCGGAAATTTTTGCACGGTATTGCTGGATTTTTCGGGGAGTGCAATGACATTCACGGGAAGAGCCAAAGTATCCACAGGGACAAGGATTCATCGTGGCACAGAGGAGAAAACGAGAAAAAAAGGTAAGTGTTCTACTTGCTCGAGAAATGGTGATTTGACCATCCTCTAAAGGCTGACGCAAAACTTCTAAAGCATCGCGATGGAATTCAGGAAGTTCATCTAAAAATAAAACTCCATTATGTGCAAGACTTACCTCTCCGGGCTTAGGAACCGTTCCTCCTCCTACTAAGGCTATATCCGAAGCGGTGTGATGAACAACCCTAAATGGTCTCTGGGTAATGAGCGCTTGATTTGGAGGAAGGAGTCCTGCTACACTATAGATTTTGGTAGTCTCTAAACATTCCTCTAAGGTCATTTCGGGAAGAATGGTAGGGAGTCTTTTTGCCAACATGGTCTTTCCTGCTCCGGGAGGACCAATCATTAAGATGTTGTGGTAACCACTGGCAGAAATCTCTAAGGCGCGTTTAACAAACTCCTGGCCTTTAACTTCTGAAAAATCTACATCGTATGGAGGAGAATCTTTAAATAACTTTTCTATATCGAGCTTATAAGGAGAAATTTCTATTTCCCCATTCAAAAAGGCTACTGTCTCAGATAAGCTCCTCACGGGATAGACTTCTATCTCTTCTACAACTGCCGCCTCCGAAGCATTCTCTAAAGGAAGAATAATCTTTTTTATGGAAGTATTTTTCATATAAAGAGCAATAGGCAAAACTCCCTTTATTCTTCTTACTTCTCCATTGAGAGCAAGTTCCCCCAAAATAACAAATTCCTTTAACCTTTCTGAATTTATCTGCCCGGTAGCAGAAATTATACCAATAGCGATGGGTAAGTCAAAGCTTGCTCCTTCTTTTTTTATATCTGCAGGTGCAAGGTTAATGGTGATTTTCCCACGTGGATAAGTAAATTGAGAATTTTTTATCGCAGACCTTACGCGGTCCTTAGATTCTTTTACCGCTAAATCAGGAAGTCCCACCACCGCTATGGCAGGAATACCTTTTACCACATCTACTTCAATCTCTACTCCGTAGCCATCTAAACCTAATACTGAGGCAGAATAAATTTTAGAAAGCATAGTAGTTATATTTTAAAAAAAGAGAATTAAAACTGCAAGGATTTATTTTATGGCAAGGGTACGCAGATAAAACTTCCCTTTTACATCCTTATGCTCATCCAGGGGAAGAATTTTTATTTCTAAGGTGAGTGTTCCGGGATTACTCAATTTAAGCCAATTGAGTTCAAAACCACCAATTCCCAAAGGGATTTCTATTCTTTTCCAACAATGGGGTTGATTTAGTTCTTCGGTAATATTAAAAGAACCTAATATCTCTTGAGTTTCACTGATTACCCATTGAAGGATTACTACAGAATTATTTATTTTTTCCTTGGTAAGAATTTCTAAAGAAAAAATTCTCTCTTTATGACACAACTTCCTCAAATTTGGACCAAGCCATAACCAAAATTTACCCTCTCCCTCATAACTTAATTTTAATACCTTGGAGATTTCTTTCCCATAAATTAACTCGGTTGTCTCTATCTTTAGGTTTCCAGGGCAATTGTCTTTCTGACAATCCTGGGGACAATTTGTTTTCTCACAGAATGTTCCTAATCCTTGGATTTCTTCAGAAAAGGTAAAATAAATCCTCTTTTTTGGTTCTTCGGAAATAAAATAAATGAAAACCTCTCCCAATTTTACTTCCCCATTAGAATTTATCATTTTCCCTCTTCTATTTTCTTAAGCAAATTTCTTGCCAATTAGGTATATGATTATAAATGATTTAAAAATAATAATTTATTTAATAACCAGATTCTAAGTTTTTTATCCTTATTGTAAAAATTCTTTACGCTTATGAGACAGAAAAATACTTTTCCTACTTAATTATCTAAAACTTATTTATAAATAATTACTTATGACAAGGATCTCGAGGAAGGTATTGTAAACTTTTGTATAGTAAGGGGGTAAAAATTATTCCTTAATTTCAAATAAATGATGAAGTTTTATGAATCTTTCTCCTAAATCAGGATCAAAATGTGTCCCCAAATTCTTTTCTATCTCTTTTAAAGCCTCTTCTTTACTCATTCTTTCCCGATAAGGACGGTCAGAGGTCATGGCATCGTAGGCATCTAAGAGGGTGATAATTCTTGTCTCCAGAGGAATTTCGTTTCCCTTTTTGTTCTCGGGATATCCTTTGCCATCAAAGCGCTCATGATGATGTTTTACCAAAGGAATAAGTTCTTTTAAGATTCCCAAGGGAATAAGAATCTCCACACCTTTGGTAGGATGCTCTTTTATAATTTCCCACTCTCTTTTATCTAAAGGAGTAGTTTTATTTAGTATAGCATCAGAAATGTTTATCTTACCAATGTCATGCACTTCACAGGCAAACTGTATCTTTCTTATCTCCCTTTCCGAAAGTCTAATCTCTTTAGCAAATTTTACCGCATATCTGGTAACTCTTTCCGAATGTCCACGCGTATATTTACATTTTGCCTCAATGGCATTAGCCAATATCCTTAAGGTGTGTAGATAAGAATTCTGCAATTCTCCATTAAGCCGACTATTCTCTAAAGCTATCCAGGCTTGCGAGACAAGGATATTTAACAACTTTAAATCGATCTCACTAAAGTTAAAATCTTTATCCCAACCACTTAAATTTAAAACTCCCCAAACACGATTCTTACCATAGATGGGAACACTGATAAAATTAGGAAAACGGAAAAGCCCCTGATCGATCTTATTTAACCTTATTCCCTCTTCTTCTATATCCTTACTGGAAATAATTCTCCCTTTCTCGGCTACTAAACCCGGAATCCCTTCACCTTTCTTTAATTTCACTGTTTTAATAAAATCCTCATCCAATCCTTTTATCGCTTTTACATGTAAATACTCCTCTTTATCGTCAAAGAGCATCAGCGAACCAATCTTTGCATTTAATGCCTGAGTAGTGGTATTTAACAGATTACCCAAAAATTCCTCCAATTCAAACTCAGAGCAGATTACTCTGCTTACCTTGTCTAAATGAAATAGCTGTTGCAGACGTTTATTTAATTCTTTAGCGGTCTCCTGAAGTTCCCCAATCAAACTTTTATTCTTCTCAGCAAGTATCTTCTCATTCAGCGCCCGTTTAATTATGGCAATCAACTTCTCCACCTCAAAAGGCTTAATTATATAGTCGTAAGCACCTTCACGAATTGCTTCAATAGCGGTATCTAAGGAAGCAAATCCCGTAATTATGATTACCGGGATATCTAAAGAAATCTCCCTAATCATCCGAAGAAATTCTATCCCACTCACCTCAGGCATCTTTATATCCGTAATTACTAAATCAATTTTCTCTTTTTTTATTATCTCTATCCCTTCATAAACCTTAGAAGATAAAAACGGTTCAAAACCTTCAATTTCTAAGGTATCCTTTAAACTCTCCAAGATTAAAGGGTCATCATCAACGATTAAAATCTTTGTCTTCTTTTCCATCTTGCTTTACTACCTCACGGACTTGTTTATTTTGGGGCAAAGGAAATTTAATAGTAAAAGTTGCTCCTTTATTCTCTTCACTCTCTACCGAAATACTACCTCCATATTTCTCAACAATCTCCTTACTTACCACCAAACCCAATCCCATTCCTCCCGCTTCTTTCTTAGTAGTGAAAAAGGGAGTAAATATTTTCTCTAAATCTTTCTTCTTTATTCCACAACCAGTGTCACTGAATTTTATATAGATACAATTATCATCTTTACCCGTAATAATCCGCAATTCTCCTCCCTTAGGCATAGCATCTTCGGCATTGAGGATAAGATTAACGAAAACTTGCTTTATCTCATTGGGTTCAAGGAAAACCACAGGAATATCTCCTGCATAATCTTTTATCACCTTTATTCCCTTTAATTCTAACTCATGACTCATCAAAGAAACCGCCTCTTCTAACAACTGATTTATATCACAGGGGATAGTTTTCTCTTCTTTACGTGAGAGGTTTAAAAGTCCCATGATTATCTGGTGGGAATGCTCTATCTCTTTTTCAATAATCTCAAGGTGTTTCTTTATCTTAGGGTCATTTGTCTCTATGTTTCTTTTTAAATAATAGGTAGAAATATTCATTATACTTAGGATATTTTTAACTTCATGAAACATCGCTGGACCTATTTTCCCTAAAGAAGCAAGTTTGGTGGCTTGAGAAAGTGTTTCTTCAAGTTTAAGAATTTTTTTCTCTGCCTCCTCGAGCCTTTTAGAAAGTTCTAACTTCTCTTTTTCTTTTTCTCTCTGATTAAGCGCATTCTGGATGGAGGCTTTAAGGCTCTCCATACTTATAGGTTTAAGGAGATAATCAGTAATCCCCAAACGTGTTCCCTCTATAGCAGAATCTAAACTGGGATAGCCAGTCATAATGATCACTTTTATATGGGGATTTATTTCTTTAACCTCCGAAAGTAGTTTTATTCCATCTGTTCCTTTTAAGCGGATATCTAAGATCAAAAGGTCAAATTCAATATTAGAGATGAGCCTTAAGGCTTCTTCTCTATCAATGGCGGTGCTTACAAAAAATCCCTCTTCTTCAAGCACATCGGAAAGTGCTGAGCACATATTTTCTTCATCATCAACAATTAAAATTCTTTTCTTCTCCATACTATTTATGTTCACCTTTAATGAGCATCATTGCTTCTGAACGGGTTTTTTCATTTTCTCTAAATATACCTCTCACTGCTGAGGTAACAGTAAGAATTCCGGGTTTTTTTACTCCGCGCATAGAAAGACAGAGATGCTCTGCCTCTATAACTACCATTACACCTAAAGGCTTAAGTTTTTCCATGATTATATCGGCAATCTGGGTAGTAAGCCTTTCCTGTATCTGCAGGCGTTTAGAAAGAATTTCAATTGCTCTCACCAGCTTACTTAAACCGGTTACCCTTCCCTCTTTAGGAAGATAGGCAATGTGTACTTTTCCTATAAATGGTAAAAGATGATGTTCACAGAAAGAATAGAGAGGAATATCTTTAAGCAAAATTATCTCGTCGTGTTTTTGGTCTAAAATAACCTCTAATTCCTTGGCAGGGTCTTTTTTAATACCTGAAAAAATCTCTTCGTACATCTCCGCTACCCTCCGGGGAGTATTGCGTAAATCTTTTCTATTTGCATCCTCACCGATTGCCTCTAAGATCTCCCTTATTGCTTTTTCTATCCTTTTCTTATCCATCTATCGTCGCCTCGCTTTTCAAAATCAAATATTAAAAATTAAATATCAAAATGGCGTTGTAAAATTTAAATTTTTGATTTTTGATTTTTGATTTTAATCATTTCAAAATCAATACTTTGGGATGAATTTTTTTAGAAAAATCGCGGGGAGGCTTTATCTCTTTAAGCAAATCAAGCCTTCCCATTTTTTTAAGTTCCTCATAAATAAGAATCCAGGCACAATCCTTATTTTTATCTACTTCACATTTTCCTTTATTCTGTCCTCCACATGGTCCATTTAATAATCCCTTAGCACAGCGCGTAAGAGGACAAATTCCTCCTGTGAATTCCAAAATGCAATTTCCACAAGCAGAACAGTATTCAAAAAATCCTAAGCCGGTAGAATCGACCACTCCCATAAAAAGCGTATTGGTAGCAGGATGGATGATTTTACTTTCTCGTAAATTCTGTTTAACCGATTGTACTCCCAAACCACAAGCCATTACTAAAATTGAATCGGCAAGAGAAATTTGTTTAATATTTTTGGCTAATTCCAATTTTATCTGTGCAGAAATACAGGGAGATTTAGGAATAGTATAGCCAGTAATTAAATATCCTGCTTTTTCTAATTTCTCCTTTATCTCTAAAACTTCCTTCTCTCCTCCTGACTTGCAAGTGGTAGAACATTCTCCACAGCCAATGATAAAAACCTTTTCTCCTTTTTTAAGATAAGAGGTAATCTCTTCAAAGGGTTTTAACTCAGAAATAATCATAACTCTAATTTCTCCAGTTGCTTTAAGACATATTCTCTTATTTTTTTTACCTCAGGCAATGGGGTTAGCAATTTGCCATTTCTAATTAAAGGTTTAAGTAAATTCTCCATCTTTTTACCACAATGAATCTTTTCAGGAACTCCTTGAGGAACCACTTCGGTATAGAAACATTTAGGACAACGCAGAACTTTCTTTGCTCCCGAAAGTTTTCCCCTTTTAGCCATCGGCTTACCCTCTATCTCCACAATATCCATAGCAAAATCTAAAGTAGGGGCATTGCTTATGGCAGTCCCCACGCCATAGCCATCACAGATTTGATTCAGTTTTAAAATCTTTTCTTCATTTATTCCCCCACTGACAATAATCTTTACATCCTTAAATCCGCGTAAATCTAATTCCCAACGCACTTCCTTTAAAATCTCTAAAAAGTCTCCCCTTCGAGAAGCAGGGGTATCTAATCTTACACCGTAGAGGTCTTTCCCTAATGCTTCCGCTACCTTAATTGCCTCGAATTTTTCATCGGAGAAAGTATCAATTAAGGCAATGCGCTTAACTTTTTTATCGATAATTTTATGAAATGCTTTTGTTGCTTTAACCACATCTCCAAAGATTAAAATCAGAGCATGAGGCATAGTCCCTACTGGCTCGATCCCTAAAATCTCTGCTGATTTTACAGCAGCCACTCCATCACAGCCACCGATAAAGGCAGAACGCTCAATCATGGGAACAATTGCCGGATGCATACGACGTGCTCCAAAACTGATTAACAGTTTTCCTTGAGCTGCCTTTTTACATCTTGCCGCCTTAGTGGCAATTCCCGAAGCTTGACAGAGGAAGCCTAATAGAGCGGTCTCAAATATTCCAAATTTTGTATATTCTCCCTCTATAGTCATTACCGGAGTATCCTCGTTAAAGAATGTCCCTTCGGGAAAAGAATCTACATTAATCCCTTCTTTACCTTCTAAAAGGCTAACCACTTCATCTATCCCCGCTAAAATACCCCAGGAATAATTTTCGGGAAATTTTTTAACGATAAATTCTGCTTTTACCTTCTTTCTTATTCTCTCTTTTTCTAAGATTTCTTTAGTGCGTAAAAAATAAATATCTGTGACTTTTCCCTCTTTTATCTCCTCAGGTGTAGCAATGTTAAACATCTTTTATCTCCTTGGTTTAAGGACCTCTTTAATCTGCCTTAAAGCAAATTTTTCATCCTCTGGATTTATCCCTGCTACTGCTTTCTCCGGTATTTCCACATCAAAACCGCGCATCAAGGCATCTACTGCGGTATATAAAACACAGATATTGGTAAGGATACCCGTAACGATGAGTTTTTCTACCTTCAACTTCCTTAATAATTTTTCTAATTTTGTCTTATAAAACCCTGAATAGGTAGTCTTAAAGATAACAAAATCTCTTTTTTCAGGTTTTAATTCCACAATTATCTCTTGTCCCTTTGTTCCCTTAACTGCATGGGAGGGCCAAACCTTAAACTCAGGGTCATCTTTACTGTGCGCATCGCAGAGATAAATTATGGGGATTTTTTCTTTCCGAGCCTTATCTATCTCCTCTTTAATATAAGGAACAATCTCCCGTGCACGAGGAACTTCTAAAGGAGCTCCTTTCAAAACAAAATCATTGAGCATATCCACAATCAATAAGGCTTTTTTATTTTTCATCGGCATATATTCTATAATCAATATTCGGGAAAATATTGTCTTTCTCTTCCACACTTCTTAAATAATTTTCATCAATCCGATTATTTTTTACCTGTTCATAGAGATAAGTAAAACGGGCGATGTGGTCTCTTAAACGTCTAACCGCATAGGCAGTGAATGTTCCTGTCTTTAAGATAAAAGCCCAATCACTTGACTGAGCAAGCATAAGCTCTCTCGCCATCTGATTAAGTGCACGCTTTTTAAGCCCATCGGTGTGGGGATGGTTGTTTTCTTTCGCCAGTTCAATCATCCTCTCGGTAGCCTTATGGAGGTGACGGTATATCCAATCGTTAGAACCCTCTAACCAAACTTCCGAATAACCTTTCCATCCCCAACTTGACATAGTGGGAGAGAGAACTTGATTCTTAGGATAAATCTCTAAGTATCGGGAAGGAGTAATCAACTTAATTGTCTTCTGATCAAAGTTTATTTTACGGATAAGGAAGTCAAGCCACTGCGGACCTTCAAACCACCAATGTCCAAAAAGTTCGGCATCATAAGGAGAGACCACAATGGGTTTGCGTGGATGCATAATGCTGTAGAGGTATTCCACCTGTTTTTCTCGATTAAACATGAAATTTCCAGCATGCTCAGCTGCTTTTGCCGTTGCCCAAGCGGGAACATAGGGTTGTTTATCTTCGGTCTTTCCGGTGATTCGATAATATTTTATCCCTGTATTAACCCTCGTTCCATCAGGGTTTATGTATGGTTTAATATACTCATAATCTAAATCGTAACCGATATCCCGATAGAATTCTCGATAGTTATAATCTCCGGGATAACCCTCTATAGATGACCAAACAGATTTGGAAGATTCCATATCTCTACCAAAAGCTGCCACCCTTGACTTGCAATAACAAGGTGCATATACTCCATATTTTGGACGAGGCGAACCAAAAAGAATCCCATGGGTATCCATAATAAAATATTTTATTCCCTCTTCTTTGAGAATCTCATCGTCTCCGGGATTATATCCACATTCAGGAAGCCAAATTCCCACAGGACGTCTTCCAAAAAGCTTCACATACAAATCTACTCCTACCTTTACTTGCGCTTTTACTGCTTGGCGATGTAAAGCTAAAGGTAAATAGGCATGTGTTCCTGCACAGGTGATAATCTCCAATTTACCTAAATCCTGCAGTCTCCGAAAGGCAGGGATGAGATTCATTTTATACTTTTCTACAAAAACCTTGCGCGTATGCGTAAAACGATGATAGTACATCAGAGCAAGTTGATGAAATTCTGGTTGCCAACGTGTACGGGTGATTTCTTTATCGGCAAGTTCGATCAACTTCTCCAAGTGACGAAGGTATCTCTGTTGAAGGAGAGGGTCGATAAACATAGAAGCTAAGGTGGGAGTGATGGATATAGTAATAGAGAAGTCTATCTTTTCTTCTACGAGGCGCTCAAAGACATCTAGAAGAGGAATGTATGTTTCCGTTATTGCTTCAAATAACCAGCGCTCTTCTAAGAATTCCTCATACTCAGGATGACGTACAAAAGGAAGATGTGCATGTAAAATTAGAGCAAGATAACCTTTCTCGTCCACTGTTGATCTCTAACAAATTGTATGCGAAAAACTAACTATTCTGTACGACGGGAAACAATAGGAGTTATTCTCCTCTTATCCACTCCATCCCGAGAAGTTGCCTCCACCGGAATATACTGTGTCCCATCAGGCAAAGCAAAACGCAAAGTAAAAGTCCCATCGTTGCGCAGTTTAATGGGTTTACCCTGCACTGTTACCGTCGCATCAGGCTCAGTAGCCCCATAAACAATCAATTCAGTATTTACTACTAACCAAAACTTGCGCTCCTTTTTCCTCTCCATAAAGCTGAATAAACTCCAAGGAGCCCCTGAGGAAATTTCTTCTTTAAAACGACGTTTAAAAGCCCTTTTTATTTTAATGGGAGAACTTCCTAAACCAAAACCTCCCGCTACTCCATATAATTTCCAATAATCTTCTTCAAGACTCATCCATTCCTCATCAGTAATTTCAGACATTCCAAAACGAGGAGTCCTTACTATGTTTGACCTGCAGACTAAGAAAAATTTTTTCTCCGGAGTAAAAATCCCCAAATCTACACACCAAGTCCGATTGGGTTTACCCACTTCAATATACCAATTGTCTGCTCCAGGAGTTATCTCAATATCAAAGTATGAATGTGCATTTGTTCCATCAAATTCAATATCGGTAATATCGTAGACCCTTAAAATATATTTGGAACGAGCATAAACATCATCCCCTAACATTCTTCTTATTTCCTTTTCTTTTTCTCTGTTTACTTCCCAATAGGCATGTAGCCACCAAGGGTCTCTTACTAAAAGGACTATCTTTGTATCTCCATATACGCGCGGGAAAACAAATCTTTCTTCAGGTGGAGGAGCAACAGCTACCTTCACTTCCTCTCTTTCTGGTTGAGGAAGAGCTTGACTCGGCTCAACAGGAGCTTCCCAATATGGTCGGGGAGGTCTTTCCTCTATCCGTTTTTCCTCTAAGGTAAGGGGAACAGGCTTTTCTACTTTTTTCTTTCTTCCCCGCGTAATAACTTTCTTGACCTTTTCAATTATTTTAGGTAATTTCTTTTCTTTAACTTTAGTTACCTTTGTCTTTTCTTTTTTGGCCTTCTCTTTTTTTGTCTTCTCTTTTTTATCCAAGGCTTTGTATTTTTTAATAATCTTATCGATCAATTCCTCTTTAGTATATGCATAACGGCCAATAATCTTTAATTTCTTAGCCAAATCTAAAAGTTCCTCTTTGGTAAATTTAGCCAAATCCTTCTTTTCCATCTTTCACCTCCCCATTAAAAGAAAATAAATACTTTTTTGTATTTTATCCTAAAAGAATTATAAATAGCAAGTAAAAAATTTAAAGACGGGCGAATTCTATAATTTTGGGGAGAACCTCTATCCCCTTTAATATCTTTAGTTCCCCTTTAGAGGAACTTTTCTCCGAAAAGATTTTCACCAAATCTTTTTTAATATTCCCTCCACAGATAAGTAGAGGAACAGGGTCAGAAGAATGTGCTTTTAAGATACAGGGAGTAGAATGGTCAGAAGTTACCGCGATTATATGATTAGATAAATCAAGTTTCGGTAAAAGATTACCAAAGAAAAACCTATCGATTGCTTCGATAATTTCTTTCTTTTTCAAAAAGTTGCCATCGTGCGCAGGCTCATCAGGACCCTTTAGATGTATGTATAACCCAGCATATTTTTTAATCGCCTCCAATGTCTTAGAAGCACGGAGAGAATAATCCTTTTCCCAATCTCCTGTAGGAAGGGGTAGATCTACTATTTCCATACCTGTAAGTAAAGCGATCCCCTTTTCTACGGGCATTTCTACAAAACATCCAAAATTGACTCCAAATCTTTCTCTCAGAGAGGGAAAGCGAGGAAGTCTGTCTCCCGCATCGCGGGTTAGAATTACATTAGCGGGAAGTTTCCCTTCCTTTATCCTTTTCTTATTCACCTCAGAATCAGCAAGGACTTTCTGACTCTTCTCCATAAATTCATTGGTCAGTTCTGCAGAGAGCTTTGCTTCTTTAGAGTTATCCTCGGGAAGACACTTTTCCACAAAATTTTCAAACTTCTCTTTAGCCACTCCAAAAAAACCATCTTTTCCATAAGCGGGATCAGTATTAGTAACTTTACTCGATAATTTCCCTTTCTTCGCTCTGATTAGAAGGACCCCTCGGTGTCCAATGGTATTTTTAAAAATAAATTCTGCATCTGTAAGCTTTACTTTCTCATTTACCTCCTTTGCCAGAAGAGTAGCTTCTTGGGTGGTAAGATTTCGTCCTACCCTACGGTCAATTATCCTTCCATTCTCTCCCAAGGTAGCAAAATTTACCCGGTAGGCTAAGTCTCCATCTCTGACTTCCAAACCCTCCGCAAAGCATTCCAAAGGACCACGTCCGGTGTAGTATTTATGCGCATCATAACCTAAAATACTAATTACAGCCACATCTGACTCCGGAGCAATATCTTCCCTTACCGTATAAACTAATCCCACCTGCCCCTTCTCCGCCAAACTATTCAAGTAAGGAATGTTTGCTACCTCCAAAGGAGTTTTATTATCAAAGTCTGGATGGGGTCTATCTCCTAAACCATCTAAAACAATATAGAGAATTTTCTTCATCTTCTGTTTAATTATACCAAATTTATTTAATTATACCAAAATTTTAATTAATTAGCGAAATTTTTCTGGGATAGTAAAAACGTAAGGTCTCTTAGTAATGGGATTCTCCTTTACAATCACTACTGTATCATATATCTTCTCAATAGTCCTATAATCCAAAACCTCTTCAGGCTTACCAAATTTCTCTATCCGGCCATCAAAGAGAATAAGTAAACGATCACAGTATTGACTAGCCAAATTCAAATCGTGTAGAACTGAAATAATAGAAATGTTATTCTGACGATTCAATCTATATAAAAGGTCAAATATCTTTATCTCATGTCCTACATCTAAGTGTGCAGTAGGCTCATCTAAAAAGAGGAGTTTTGGTTCTTGGATGAGTGCACGAGTGATAAAGACCATCTGCCTTTCTCCCCAGCTTAACTCTTCAAGATTAGAGTAAACCAGGTTTTCTATACCTGTCAATTTTATCTTCTCTTGAATGATGTCTAAATCTTTTTTAGCTTCCGATTTATACCTTCTTAGAAACGGATATCTACCCATCTTAAGAATTTCCATTACCGAAAAACTAAACCAAACCTGTGTCTGCTGGGGGACGTAGGCAATTTCCTGAGCCAACATTATCCTTGAAAATTTAGAAATATCTTTGTCCCGGAAAAATATTCTTCCCTTCAAAGGAGGAATAATCCTTAAAATTGTTTTAAGAAGAGTGGATTTTCCTGCTCCGTTTGGACCAATGATCCCTAAAAATTCTCCTTCTTCCATCTGAAAACTTATCCCTTTTAAAACTACTTTTTCACCATAACCACAAGACAAATCTTCTACATTTAATAAAATTCTACCCATTATTTAAATAGAATTTTTTTCTTCTTCTGTAATAAGATAAGAAACATCGGTCCACCAATAAGAGCGGTAATCACTCCAATGGGAATCTCTACAGGACTGAAGAAAGTGCGTGCAAAAGTATCCGAGATTACTACAAAAATCCCTCCCATCAAAAAAGAACCCGGAATTAACAAACGATGCTCATTTCCGGAAAAAAAGCGCACAATGTGGGGAATAATCAAACCTACAAATCCGATTATTCCACATACAGAAACTGCTATCGCGGTAATCAAGGAGGCAATATATACAAGAACCCTTTTTGTCTTCTCCACATCTATACCTAAAGAGATAGCTTCTTCTTCTCCCAAAGAAAGAACATTGAGCTCACGAGCAAAGAGAAAAGAGAAAAACGTTCCTAAAATACCCATTAAAATAACCGTTAATAAAAGATTGTTTTCTATTACATCTAAATTACCTAATAGCCACCAGATAATCCCATGGATTAATCTGTCCTCGAAAAACCAAACTATAAAAACTAAAATGTTAGTAAAAATTATCCCTATCACTACTCCAGAAAGTAGTAGATTCTGAGGAGGTAATCTTCCATTCACTTGGGAAAGACTTTGGACCAGAAATATGCTCAATAATCCACCTAAAAAAGCAAAAACAGGGATTTTTAAAAAAGAACCTCCCCAGATTAGTGCTAATACCGCTCCCAATCCCCCTCCACTGGAAACTCCTAAAATATAAGGGTCAGCTAAAGGATTGCGCAAAATCGCTTGGAAAATAACTCCTGCTACCGAAAGCATTCCTCCCACCATTGCTCCTAAGATAATCCTTTTAAGACGAAGGATAAAGATGATTCTGTCCCTATCCATAGAAAAGATATTTTTAACCGAAATGGGAACAGTTCCCCAAAATCCTGAAAATAAGATTAGAAAAATTAAAATTAAACAGAGTATCCCTATGAATAAAAAACCTTTCTTCTTAATCGAAATTTTCCCCATAAAATCTTTTGTATAACTCCTTTATCCCTTCTATTATCCTTGGTCCCGGTCTTAAGATTAAATCAGGATTTATATCCGCATAGACTCTATTCTTTTTTACTGCAGTAATACTATCCCAACCATAACGACTCAAAACAAATTCTCTTGCCCTTTCCTGATTCTGCATATAAGAGATGATGATTATCTCGGGAGACTCCTTTATTACTAACTCCTGAGAGATACGCGAAAATTTTCTTTTAATATTTTGGGCAATATTTATACCTCCTGCAAGTGAAATCATCTCATCTATATAAGAATTCTTACCGCAGGTTATAAGGGGAGAATACCAGATTTCTAAAAAAACCTTTGGCCTCTGGGAAAATTCTATATTTGCTATCTTCCTTTCTATTTTGGATAAATCTTTTGACATTTTAAAAATAAGTTTTCGGGCTTCTCTTTCTCTCTGAGTAATTTTACCTATTTCCAAAATATTTTGAAACAACTCTTTAATATTTGCCGGATCGACTGTATAGACTTTTAAACCTGCCCTTTTTAGCCTTGCAACAGTAGGATTCTGCTCTAATCCGGTAGCAAAGACTATATCTGGTTTTAGGGAAATTATCTTTTCCAAATTTGGCTGACTGAAAGTTCCTACCTTCTCAATCTTTTCTGTCTCTGGGGGATAATTAGAGAAACTATCCACTCCCACAAGAAAATCTCCCAATCCTAAAGCAAAGATTATCTCGGTAGTACTGGGAGAAATGGAAACAATCCTCAAGTCTTGTCCAAACAAATCAAGGGAAAAAATAAAGAAGATAAAAAGAAGACTTATTTCTATAACTTTAGGCTTCATCTTTAAAACTCAATCCCTTTCCTTGCCTTTATCCCTTTTTGAAAGGGATGTTTAATCTCCTTTATTTCACTGATGTAATCAGCATACCCCTTCAATTCCTTAATCCATGGTCTTCCCGTAAGCACCAATTCTAAAGATGGGGGCTTTTTCCTTATCAATTCTATTACCTCTTTAGCCGAAATTAAACCTGTTTCTATGGCGTTTAGGATTTCATCTAAAATAACCAGGTCATATTTCCCCTCTTTTACAACCTGTTTTACTCTACGGAAAGCCCTTTTCATATTTTCCTTTAGTTTTTCTTTCTTTATTTTCTTATCAAAAAGAGGATGTTTTTGTTCAAAACGGATGATTTTAAAATCTCTGCCCCATCTCTCCATTGCCTTTAATTCCCCCGAGGGAGAATCTTTGGGTTTCAGAAATTGAAAGACAATTATTCTCTTTCCCCATCCCCAGGCACGTAAAGCAATTCCTAAGGAAAGAGAAGTTTTACCTTTACCCTTACCATAATAGATATGTACTAGACCCTTTTCCATTTACCAAGACAGTCTTTCCAAGGGAAAATCTGCCAAGGCAATGAGGGACTCTTTAAATCTACTTTTGGGAAGAATATCGATATTCTTTTTTGCTTGATCCGAAAAGTATTTTGCTTTCTTTAAGGCTAATTCTATTGCTCTATAGACTAACGAAAGAGAACGGGCACGTGGAAGTTTTCCTTTCTCATCCCCAAGGAAGCTGAAGATTTCTTTTTTTTCTTCTAAGGGTAAGAAATAGAATAGATAAAAGAGAGGGAAATCGTATTTTTTTATATCCAAATCTTGAATAAATTTACTATTCTTATCCATCACATTTAGACAGTCATCTACAATCTGCAGAGCCAAACCGAAATTCAGCCCAAATTTTTCTAAAGCCTCCCTCTCTAAATCCTTACCCTTTACTATCTCTACTCCTACTCCACAGGCTGTGGACATAAGTTTGGCGGTTTTATTTTCTATCATCTTGATATAGTCCTCTTCAGCAAGGTTAAAATCATTAAGAAAATTTGTTTCCCTTATCCTGGATTCACTTATAGAATTAAAAATATCGGCAAATTTTTTCCCTATCTCTAAGGAATCTATTTCTTGTAAGAGAGAAAAAGATTTAGCCAGAAGATAATCGGAGAATAAAAGCACATAGCTCTGATTTTTTATCTCCTGCTCTCCCGGGTTTATCTGTATATTTTGCACGACACTGTTTTGAAGAAGTAAAGCGGTATGAAAAACCTCGGTTAAAACAGCAAAATTTTTTAATTGCGAAAAAACTTTAGGATTAAGTTCATCGCAGGAAACAGCCCTTGCGGAAAGAAAGATTAAAGCGGGCCTAATCTCTCTCTGTGGTAAAGAAACAAGGTATTGAAAAATGGGATAGAAAAGTTTCTCTTTTCTTTTTAATAGATGTATATAGTTTTCTTTCCATTCAGATAATTCTTTTCTTATCGGAGAAAATATTTCGGAAAGATAATCTTTACCTTTAGGCTCTTGCATCAATAGTCCTTTATTCTATAACATCTCCTACTACCGACTCAACCTTTATCCCCAGTTTTTCCAGATAAATCCTTGCCTTTTCCAAATTCTCTTTTGTTCCGCTCAATTCCAAGGTCACTTCTCCAATATTCTCTGTAACCCTTGCCCTTCTTATATTAGGAATGATATTGAATTTTTTCGCCATGGTATAGATGATCGGTTTTTTGATCAGTCTTTGGGGAAATACCAAATGGACCATCTTTTTCATTGCCAACCTCCTTCCTTTTATTTACGTAAATGACCACAAACAGGGCAATCCTTATTTGGCTTAATGGATATTTTTCTAAACTCCATACTTTTCCCTTCCCAGATAAGCAGTCTATTCTTAAGATTTTCTCCCATCCCTACTAAATATTTTAAAACTTCTAAAGCCTGTAAGCAACCAATCACTCCCGGAGTTGGTCCTACCACCGGAAATTTCTCTTTAGGAGGAGATTCAGGAAATAAACAGGCAAGGCAGGGAGTTTCGGGAACTTTGATAAAACTTAAGTATCCCGACATCCCCCAAACACTCCCATAGACAAAGGGGATTTTTTTGCGTATAGCAGACTCATTGAGAATCAAACGTGTCTCAAAGTTATCCATACAATCAACAATTATCTGACTTGTTCCTACCAAACGATCTACATTTTCTTTATCTATCTTCTCCTGGATCTCTCTAATCTCTACAGTGGGATTAAGTAGAGCAAGTGTTTCTTTGGCAGAGATTGCCTTATTGATTCCGATTCGCTTATCACAATGCAGTATTTGTCGATTGAGATTAGAAAGTTCAAGCTTATCAAAATCACAGATATTGATTTTCCCTACTCCTGCCACCGTAAGGTATATGGATACCGGTGAACCCAATCCTCCTGCACCCGCAATAAAAACTTCCGCATTCTTAATCTTCTTCTGTCCGGATTCTCCCCAACCATCGATGAGCATCTGTCGGGAATATCTTTCTAAATCATACAAAGTAAGCTCTTCCAATCTAAATTACCTCCCTCCTGCTATTGCCGGGATTATGGAAACCTCATCTCCATCTTTTAAAGGAGTTTCCTCCATTTGAAGAAAACGGATATCTTCTTCGTTAACATAAATATTCACAAATCTACGAATCTTTCCTTTTTCATCAGTAATTCTTTCTTTTATACCGGGGTATTTTTTTTCTAAATTCTCCACAAGTTCACGAATATTTCTCCCATTTACCTCTACTTCGGAAAGATTTCCGGTTAATTTTTGTAAAGGAGTGGGTATGCGTACTTTAACAGCCATAGAGCCTCCTTTCTATCCTTGATAAGTCTTAAGTGCCTCTGTAAAGGATTCTAAATTGGGTTTAATTCTCCAGGGTTTTTTAAGCTTAGGGATGACTGCATCTTGGGTCTTTAAACCATTCCCCGTAATAGAAATTACTACCGACTCATCCTTAGGAATTATTTTCTGCTCAATCAATTTTTTAGTTACCGCTAAGGTCACTCCTCCGGCAGTTTCCGTAAAAATACCTTCAGTCTTGGCTAAAAGTTCAATCGCTTCCACAATCTCCTCATCAGAAGCTTCCTCTCCCCAACCTCCTGATTCCTTTACCGTAGAGTAGGCATAATAACCATCAGCAGGATTCCCTATAGCTAAAGATTTAGCAATCGTTTTGGGTTTCACCGGTTTTATAATTTCAGAATTTTCCTTAATGGCCGTAACTACAGGAGAGCATCCCTGGGCTTGGGCAGCATAAATCTTGGTGCGGGGTTTCTCTACAAATCCTAACTTATACAATTCTTGAAATGCTTTCCAAATTTTAGAAATCAAAGAACCTCCCGCTACGGGAACAACGATGTGTTGAGGAAGTTTCCAACCCAGTTGCTCAACAATTTCAAAACCAAAGGTCTTAGAACCTTCAGAGTAGTAAGGACGAATATTTATATTTACAAATGCCCATTTATATCGGGAGGCAATCTCTGTACACAACCGATTTACTTCGTCATAATTTCCCTCTACCGCTACCACTTGTGCACCGTAAACTAAAGTAGAGACAATCTTAGCCATTTCTAAATCTGCAGGGATAAAAATAAAACTCCGCAAACCACAGAAAGCAGATTGGGCAGAAACAGAATTAGCCAAATTCCCTGTAGAGGCACAGGCAACCGTATTAAAACCAAATTCCTTTGCCTTAGAAAGAGCTACCGCTACTACCCTATCTTTAAAAGAGAGGGTAGGATGACTTACCGAGTCGTCTTTTATATAGAGTTCCTTTATCCCTAAATATTTACCAAGATTATTCGCCCGGATTAAAGGAGTAAAACCCGAAAAGAATCCTGTTATCGGCTCTTTATCTATGGGAAGTAGTTCACGATAGCGCCAGAGATTCTTGGGACGGGAAGCAATTTTTTCTTTAGTTAAAACCTTCTTTATCTTTGCATAGTCATAAACAACCTCTAAGGAACCAAAACAATACTCACAAACATACAGAACATCCTTAGGATATTCTCTTCCACACTCCCGACAACGCAAACCCAATACATAAGACATGTTACTGTACCTCCTTTACTAAAGAAGAGTTTCAATAATCTCTTTTAAGTTTTTAGGCCAATAAAAATTATAATATCTAATATTTCTCTCGCGATCAATAATTATATCTGTAGGAACACCCAAAACCTTATACAATCGGGAGACCTCTCCCTCTCTATCTAAAAGAATAAGGTAAGGAATTTTTTCTCTCTCTTTAAATCGCTTAATACTTTCCTTATCCTCGCCAATCACTATAGAGATAATTTTCACCTTTTCCGCATATTCTTTATAGATCTCTTTAAGTATAGGAACCTCTCTAAGACAATAGGGACAACGGCTTGTCCAGAAGGTCAATAAGATAACCTGGTCTTTAAAATCGCTCAAAGAAACCTGATTATCAGAAAGGTCAGGTAGACTAAACTCTATTGCCTTATTAAAAAACAAAGGAGTACTACCAGTTTTATCATCTATTTTATTTCCATAATTGTCCTTCTCTAAATAAAACCAAATAAAAAACCATAAAAAAATTAGAATGATCTTTTTCTTCATAAAGCTCTCCCTGCCTTAAAGAGATAATATTCACTTACTAATAATAAAAACCAAGCAAAGAATCTCTTTATTTTGAGCATCCATTCCCCTTTTTGGGGAAGATTCACCAAAATCCCTGAAAAAGTTCCCGCAAGGATAAGCACCAATCCCATACCATAAGCAAATACAAAGAGTAAACTCATCCCCAAAAAAACATTCCTCTTTGTAGCCACAAAAATAAGAATAGAACCCAGAACGGGAGTAGTACAGGGATTGGCTATCAAAGCAGAAACCATTCCCAAGAAAAAGGCATTTAAAAAACCTGTTTTCTTCCTTTCTATTCTTTTCTTAAAAATTATGGGAAGAGGCAATTCCCATACATCAAATAGAGAGAGACTGAAGAATAAACAGAGATTACCTAAAAGAATATAACTTAAGGGATGTTGAAACAATTCCCCAAAGACTTTTCCTGTCAACGCTGCCCCTATACCCAATAAAGAATATAGTAAAGAAAAACCAAGTACATAAGAAAGGCTCAAGAAAAATCCCTTTATTCTTGAACCGATACTTTGACTCCCAATATAACCCACAGTTATGGGAATAAGTGGATAGACACAAGGAGTAAAGCTCATTAAAATGCCTCCCCAAAAAGCTAATAGATAGGTTAAAAAAGATATTTGTGAAAAATCCATAAAAATATTCATAAAATCAACTGCCTTATCTTCTCAATCCCTTCTCTATTTAAAAGGTTAGCTAAACGTTCTCCCTTTTTTGCCTCTTTTACATAAAACTCTAAAACCTTCTTTATCGCATTGATTGCCTGTTTCTCATCTAAAAAGTTGGCAATCTTTTTCCCAAATTGAGGAAACCTTCCCCATTTTCCTCCTATATACATCGCCAATCCGATAAGTTTTACCTGCCAAGCACCCTGCGGACAATTGAGGATACATAAACCACAATATACACATTTTGAGTCTTCTAAATCGATCTCTTTTTTACGGGGGTGAATCTTTATCGCTTCCGTAGGACAGATACTCTCACAAGTCCTACAGAAATTACATTTCTCTTTATTCCATTCCGGCATAACCTGTCCACAGAAACCGATCTCGTTCTCCTGAGCACGCGCACAAGAATTTGTGCATCCGGATACACTTATCCGAAATTTATGGGGAAGTCTAATTTTGTTTTTTATACGCCCTTCTAATTCTTGAGGATCTATAGCTAAATCTTCCTTCTTCTCTAACTCTAATGGGATTGAGAAAATCTCTATCTCCTCTTTTCCATAAAATTCTTTTTCTATCTGCTCCGCAAAATTTATTGTGTCGATCCAAGCCCAAGGACACCAGCGTAAACCTGGACAAGAAACCACCGCTCTTATCCTTTGACCACTTGCACTTATCCCCAATCCCACTTTCTCCAGTTCTTCTTTTACCAAATTGAGCTTATCCTGGTGGATATAGGGAATCTCTATTCCTTGTCTTAAGGTAAGATGCACTATCCCTTGTCCATAATTCTTGGAGATTTCTGCAAGTTTAATAAGTTGTTCGGGATTTAAAAATCCTAAGGGAGTCTTTATTCTTATACAGAAAAGCTCTTTTTGTCTCTGTTTTAAATAAGCCCAGCGTTTTAATTCCCGCGATTCGATAGAAGGCGTCTCTATTCTTTCTTCCATAATTGCTTTAATATTCTACCATAAAAATCTTATAAAGCTACTAAAATACGGAAATGTATCTTTCTCCTGTATCGGGGAAAATAACTACCACTCTCTTACCTTTACCCAGCTCCTTGGCTATTTTAAGTCCTGCCCAGCAGACTGCTCCTGCGGAGAGCCCCACAAAAATCCCTTCTTCCTTAGCCAGTCTCCTTGTAGTCTCAAAAGCATCCTCATCAGAAACCTGAACTATCTCATCAATGATTTTCTTATTTAAAACTTCCGGAATAAATCCTGCTCCAATTCCCTGAATCTTATGTAAACCCGGAGGTTTTCCCGATAAAACTGCACTTTTCTCTGGCTCAACCGCTACGATTTTAATCTTGGGGTTTTTCTTTTTCAAAACTTCTCCTACTCCTGTGATTGTTCCTCCTGTACCAACTCCCGCAACAAAAGCATCCAGCTTACCCTTTGTTTGCTCAATTATCTCTTTAGCGGTAGTATCGCGATGGATCTGGGGATTAGCGGGATTTTTAAATTGTTGAGGCATAAAACTATTGGGTATCTTTTTCAAAAGCTCTTCCGCTTTCTTTATCGCTCCTTTCATCCCCTCGCTCCCTGGAGTAAGTACTACTTCTGCTCCATACAACTTTAGGATACGGATCCTCTCTAAACTCATCGTCTCGGGCATAGTCAGAATACAACGATAATTTTTAACCGCGGAGAGCATCGCCAATCCAATACCCGTATTTCCACTGGTAGGCTCAATAATCGTCCCTCCGGGTTTAAGCAATCCCTTTTTCTCCGCATCCTCAATCATGGAAAGACAGATCCTATCCTTAATACTTCCTCCGGGATTAAAATTTTCTAATTTAGCTAGAACCTCCGCAGAATCTGGTTCAACAATTTTCTGTAATTTCACCATAGGAGTATTGCCAATCAACTCCAAAACACTTTTCGCTATCCTTTTACTGAAGGGCATTTTAATCTCCTTCTATAAATATTTTTTCTTCTTCAATCTTTTCTTCTTTTATCTTATATGCTTTAATCTCCGGAGAATCGAGATTCTTAAAAGAAATAATCAGATAAAAAAGATCGGGATAGAAGGCTAACTCTTTATCCCTCTCTGAAGGATAAGCAGAACCATAGGGATGAGAGTGATATATCCCTAAAAATTCTAATCCCAAATTTTCTATCTCCTTAAAAACTTTAAACTGTTCACGGGAATCAGCCAAAAACCTCCAAGAATTTTTTTCCACATTAGAAAGAGAGAAAACTTTCTCTACCCTATTTCCTTTTCCCGCAAACACTCCACATGCCTCAAGGGGAAACTCTTTCTTGCAGTGATTAACTATTTCTTCTAAAATCTCTTTATTTAAGATTAACATTTCAAATAACATAAATTAAAGACTTTTCTTGCGCTTTTATCTCATTGGCTAAATCCTCAAAGCTTACAGTGTCAATAATCCGAAGAGTTTCTTGAGTAATTCTTACCCATATTTTTCTAAAAACACAGCTATAAATATCTTTGCATCCCTTATAATTTATATCTACACAGGCAATTGGCTCAATTTCTCCTTCAATAAAACGAATTATCTCACCTAATTTTATTTCTGAGGGATGTTTAGCTAAGAAATAACCTCCTTCTTTCCCTCGCTTACTCTTAACAAATCCTCCCCTTTTTAACTCCAAAAGTATCTGTTCTAAAAATTTTTCCGGAATATCTAAACGACTACTGAGATGGGGAATAGTTATTACCCCCTTACCGTAATTGATCGCTAAATAAAGAATTATCTTTAAAGCGTAATCCCCTTTATAAGTTATCTTCATAATAATACAATCTCTATCAACTTAGTAGAGTATAATAAAAATAAAAAAATTTGTCAAGGAAAATTGAAGAAGGGTTTTATTATTTCTCTACCCTCTTTATTAATCCTTAAACCATATGAAATTACCAATTGTTAGTAGAGGTTGTTCCGTCAGCACCTACAGTTCTTGCAGGTAAAATAACCCTTCCTTTAGAAGTGGTATTCCCTGTAGCATTATAGGCTCCGTAAATCCAACCTACCCCACTATCACTCCGGTTACCATCAAAATGGGTATCATCGGTAGTAACATCAATCACTATATTAGTACCGCTGGCTGAGCTTAGCAGTTCTGGGGGAATTTTTTCAATATAAACTGGAACTAAGTCGTTCAAGGAACTTGGCCAACTATCTTCTTTTGCCCGATACTGAATTAATGCTCCCCTTAGAGCAGAAAGATTTGCCCGCGTTGTGGCATTCCTTGCCTGAACATTAAAACTGGTAAAACGTGGTAAAATTACAGCTGCCAAAATACCAATGACAAGGAGGACAATCAACAACTCAATGAGTGTAAAACCTTTATTTTTAGCCATTCTTCCTCCTTTCTTTTCTAAAATTTATTCTAAAAAATCTTCTGCTTATTAAGTTTTATTTTTTAATTTTTAGAGATTCTTTTAGGGTATTGAGTTTTTCTAATTCTAAGTCAATCTGGACATTCAATTTATTATAGAAATCCTTTAATTTGGAAATATGTTTTTCGGTAGCGGGTTCTACAGGGTTAGAGATATTGGTCAATCCCTTCAAATTCGTCTCACCAGTTTTCTTTGTTGTCTTAAGCCATTCGGTAATATAATAAATCGCCTCCTCATTCAAATTCTCTCTTTTTATTGTATTTAAGATACCTAACATCATAAAATAAGCATCGAGCTGATTTATGGTTACTACACAGGCGTCCCACATACTACTTAAGAGAATGATATCTTTAGTAGTAAGTAACATCTCTTTTAAAGCCTTTGATTCCTCAAATATCTCTTTACGCATATCCAGAAGAGCGCTTTCTAAGGAATAGCAGTTAGAATTTAAAATAAAAAATAATACAAAGATTGAAAAAAATATCTTCTTCATCCCTCACCTCCTCTTTTAAGGAATAATTATTTTTGCTATAGAAAAATTTCCCTTTACGACACTTGATTCTTTAGATTTAGAAACAAGCTGACACTTCTCAATGGCTAAAAGCTGATTAGAACTCTCTATACTGTACATAAATTCGATGAGTTGCTCCATCTCTGCCTCGCAACTTAAACTTATCATATATTTTTTAAAGGAACCAGATTCTTTTAAACCCACAGGCTTCATATCTAAAATGTAAACTCCCGTCTTGTTGGCTAAGTCTTCTATCCCCTTCAAAACCGAAGTTATATCTCTATCTGTCTTTACACTTTCTAAAAATTGAGCATAACGCTTAATCTCTTTATTTATCCTATCTTTTTGAGCCAATATACGCAGACTTTTTTTAATAGCCAGCTCTTTTTCATTTATCTCTTTATTTAGACTCTTTAATTTGAGAGAAACGGGAGTAATGAGCATACGGTCAAAAAGAGTCAAAGAGACAAAAGATAAGGCTATATAGAAAATGAATTTTTCTCGTGGAGAAAGCCTTTCTAAAAATCCATGGAATATATTTATTTTTAAAAGCTTCATTTCATCCTCTCTTTATCAAGGTATCTATCTCGAAATCAGTAACGTCGCGAGAACCTTCTTTCCTTTTGGTAGTGTATTTGGTTTTTACTTCTTTAAAATAATTCGACTTTTCCAATTTCTCCACAAAAGAAAAGACTGTTGACATGGCTTCCGCTGTTCCGGTTATGGTCAATTTTCCTCCTTCATCGAAACGGAGACTAGTAATTTCCATCTCTAAGGGCAAAATTTCATACAGTTCTGCTAAAACATCAAGAAACAAACCGCGTTCATAGAGGTATTTCTTAATGATAGAAACTCGCGAAAAATCTGTCTCTAAAACTTTAGATTCTTTTTCTATATCTCTCAATTTTGCATCTAAAACCTTTATATAGATAGTCTTTGTCCAAATCTTACTTACCGTTATTAAAAAGATGATTACAAAAATGGCCAGAATATAAACCCCGGACTTGATTAACTCTTTGCCCCTCTCTTCTAAAGACCGTTTTAATTTTATTTCTTCCGGAGTAAAATCGACTCTTAAATCTCTCATGCTCAATAGGGGAGAGAGGATATTTAGGAAAGAGATATTTCTTATAGAGGAAATTTTTTTGATGATCTCTTCCGAGATATGCAGACTTCCCCAGTAGGATACTTCTCGGATAGGTAAACGAAGCGCATTGTATAAGAGACTACCTAAACCCTTTAATTCTTCAAGTGCTCCTGTAAGAATAAAAAGCTGAGGAGAAACATCGATATCCTCATTTCGGTAAGCTTCCAGAGAATTCTTTATCTCTTCTAAAAACCTTGCCTGATATTTATCCTTCTCATAAATAAGCTGGCTTGCACCTATAGGGATAGACCGGACAAAACAGGCTTTGTTTTTTAAAGTTACTATAAAATCAGTAAATCTTTCGTCGATATGGATTATCCCGAAGATAGAGGTACTATTTTCTAATTTTAGAATTCTCCCCACCATCCTACTTACTGCTTCCGGAGCAAAGAATACTTTATCTAACTTAAGAGAGGTTTTTTCCAATAGAGAAAAATTCCTCTTGACTATATTTTTAGGAACAATTATTAAAAGGATTTTTGTATAGTTTGTTTTGTATACCCCTATATCGATATAATCGACGATTATCTCTTCGCGAGAATAAGGGGTGTGTCTACTTGCCTGTAAATTTATGATTTCTCTTATCTCCTGCGGATTGGTAGAGGGAATCTCTATATTTTTTGTAATTACCGACTGAGCAGAAATTACACTTACAATTTGGGGATTCCTTATTTTTATATTTTGGAAGTAATCTCTTATAATCTTAACGATTTCCTCTTCTTTTAATCCTTCGGTATTGTAAGTAAAGATATCGAAAAGCTCTTTCTCCTCTTTATAACCTCTTAAATGGACGATTCTTAAAATATTTCCACTAAAATCTATCCCTACGGTTATTTCTCCTATATCTTTTTTTCTATCCCCTATTCTTTTAAATTTAAACATCTTATATCTCTCTCCAATAGAGAATCTTCCCCTGAATATTAAAAACCGCTACAATTGCAGAGGTCCTCTTTTTGTTCTTTAGACCTATTTTATACTCTAACATAAAGTTATGCGAAGTGGTAGTTAAATATTTATCTATTATACCATTAAGTTCAGAAATTTCACTATCACTGAGATGGTAATTCTGACTTAATTTAGGAACAATCTCCGAATTGGTCAGGAAAAAGTTATCGTCCTCGGTTCCTTCAACACCATCCTCTCCCGCACGATAAAGCAATATCTTTTCTATCAATCTATTACTCATACCCAAAGAACTTAGAACTATTCTTGAAGCAGTATTTATATTCACTCTTCCTTCTCCATAAATAGTGAGGAAATCTTTAATCTTTTCAAAAACCTCCTCATCAACATCTTTCAATAAGAGGAGCTCTTCTAAAACTTCAAAATCCCCATCCTTTGCTTCATAAGGATATTCTAAGCTTCGATAGTAAGTATCCTCTGCTCCCTCTAAAGGACTGGAAAGCTCGCTGTCTTTATCTCGCCAATCCACTATGGAAGCAGAAATTGCCTCGGCAGATTGTTCACTAAAACCTAAATTTTTAAAAAGCTGTCTTAAGACTGTTTTATCTACTTTATTTATATTTATCTTACTTTCCTCATCTACGAATTTGCCCAAATCTATAAAGAATAAACCTTCCTCACCCTCATTTAACTCCTTCATAAATTTATTAAATTCCTTAAAAGAGATGGGAGGATTATCACTTCTTTGGTTGATAAATTTATGAATAAATTTTTCACCCATCCCTTCTCCCAACAAAGAGAGTTTATCTTTATCCTCAAGAGAATTTATAAGGATAAATTTTTGTCTAATCATCGAACTTAAAGTTAAGGAAATACTACTTAAGAAAAAAAGAGCCCAGAAGGAAAGCAGTAATACCCCTCCCCCTTTATTGCATAATCGGGATATCCACCGTCTGAGTAAATTTTTTATTCTCTCCATCGCTAAACTCCAACTCCCATCTTACCGCTAAGGGAAAATCTTGCCCTTCCCACTCATCTTTCCAGAAATAACCTTTTTTATCTCTATCGTAAAAATAGTATTGGAAACTTAAGGAAACTATATTCTTTAAAGTTTGTAATGAGGAGCTTTTTTGTCCACAGTATATTTCAGAAAAATCAAATTCTTCTCTATTTAAACTCTTATTATTTTTGTCGTAAAAATAAACTACCTTCCCTACAGTTCTCTTTTTCAAATGGGGACTATAGACCAATGTAGGAAATTCAATCCTCTCAGATTCTCCTGAGAAAGGAATATCTCTAAAGTAGAAAGTATTTTTTAAATCGGTTCGAAATTTGTGAAAAATAATATAAAGTTCCTCTAATTCTGTCTCCATCCTTACCCTTTTCCAAACCTTTGCGCCATTACTTATACTTAGATAAATAGCAAAAGAAATCAAAGAAATAAGCGTGGTGGTAATGAGAAGTTCTATTAAAGTTATGCCTTCTTTATTACGCAGGGTTATTCTCTCTGTAGAAAACATAGGTTTTCCGAAATAGCCTTATCTCCCTTTTCCCTTCCTGCCAAAAGAGGGTTAAATATATTGCGTAGAGATTCTTATCGATAGGGCTAAAATCTAAATTCCACCTATAAATTCTTTTATTTATCTCCAAAAATCCTCCCTTTTCTATAAAATCAAAATTGCCATTTCTATTTAAATCTTCTTTTATCTGCCAAATCTTCTCATTTAACCAAGGATAGACATCCAAGTAATGCAGGTAATAATTGAAGTAATTAAGAATAGTAAAAAACGACTGATAGATTAAAACTATCCCCAAAGACAAAATAGAAACAGAGACCATCAATTCTATTAAAGTAAATCCCCCCTTCATAAACTACTCCCAATTGGTGATATCGTCAGCGGTTCCCGGTTGCCCATCTCTTCCTAAGGAGTAGAGATCATAATCTGGCCTATGGTCGCCTGGGCTTTTGTATTTATATTCTCTTCCCCAAGGGTCGATGGGTTTTTTCTCCAAATATGGACCATTCCAGTTAACTGCAGAGGGAGGTTTAACCAACAAAGCATTAAGCCCTTCTTCAGTGGTGGGAAAAGCTCCGTTGTCCAATTCGTAAAGTTTTAAAGCGGTAGCAATATTTGCCTGAATATCGGCACGGGCTGCAGAAATCCTCGCCTGCTCTCCCCTTCCTGTAAGCCGGGGCATAACCATCGCTACCAGTGCTCCAATAATAATCACTACCAGCATAATCTCAATAAGGGTAAAACCTTCCCTTAACATCTTTACCTCCTTCCCATTCCGAAAGTTTCTTAATCCTATAATCCCTCCAGATATTCTCTCCATCTTCTTTCCAGATCACTTATATTTTGGATATAGTCAGGATAAGCAGATTTTAAGGCACTATCTATGGTTTTTCCATCGCGTAATTCACGACAGAATACCGCAAATCTTTCTGAACCGTATTTCTCAATCAAAAATCCTACCAGAGAAACTGCTTGCAGATAATAGGTAGAAACGAGATTTTCCAGACTAAGAAATAAAACTCCCCGCTCGCCCTTTTTTGTAGTCGTAGAATGGATATAGACCCTCTCTTCTTTAGGTAGGCGTCTTATATCCAGTTTCATCATATTCTCCAGAGACAGTAATGCATCCTTATTATAGAGTTCTTTTATCTTCTTCTTCATATACTCTCGCTTATTTTCTTCTTCCCACTGAGCTACTCCTTCATCAAGCCATAAAGGGATTTCCCCTTTAAAGCCTACAAAATCCCGAAAGATCAAATGGGCTATTTCATGGGGAAGAATGGAATCTAAGAAATCCTTACTCCCCTGGAAACTTACAATCTGTTTATTCGTATAATCTGCCATCCCATAAGACCAAGAGGGCTGATTTGTGGCTTTTAGAAAAGAAGTCTGATCTGGATAGATATAAATTTTTACTCGCTTCTCCCAGGTCCAGAATTCTTTATAACGTGGATAACCTAAATCTAAAGCAATCCTCCGATAATAGACTTCTGCTTTATCTAAGAGATCTTGGGCAAACTTCTCATCTTGATTAAAATAGACAATAAAATGTTCCCCTTTTAGCTCCTGCCAGTTTTGGGAAAAACAATTAGAAAAAAATAAGAGAAATAGAAAAAATAAAAAAATTTTTTTCATCTCTTAATTTATGCCCTGGTAAATACAATCTTAAAGGTAGTTCCTACATTAACCTTACTCTCTACACTCACAGTAGCATTGTGCCTTTTAATAATATCATGAACAATAGCTAAACCCAATCCTGTGCCTTCGCCAGGTTCTTTAGTAGTAAAGAATGGCTCAAAAATATGCTCAATATCTTCCGGAGCTATGCCGATACCTGTATCGGAGATATATAAAATTACCTGTTTATTTTCCTCCTCATAATCGGTAGTTAAAGTGATTACTCCGGAATCTCCTTTCTTCTTAATTGCCCAAAAACTATTGTTAAGCATGTCTAAAAGCATCTGTTGTAAAAGTTGTCTATCACCGATAATAAAAGGAAGGTTGGGTTTTAAATTCTTCTCTATAGAAACACCCTGCAGGTTATACTCTTTCTCAAGCAAAGAGCAGGTATTTTCAATAACCTCATTTAGAGAAATATGCTCAAATATCCCTTTGGTAGTGCGGGAGAAACTCAACATGTTCTGCACAATCTTTTTACAGCGCAAAGCAAATTCCTCAAGGGCAAAGATAGCCTCTTTCAATTTTTCTGGAGAAAGCTCTTTTCTCTCTTCCAGCAACAACTTAATCAATTCCACATTATTTAATATTCCGGTTAAAGGATTGTTTATTTCATGGGCAATTCCGGCAGAGAGCTGACCCAAGGAAGCAAGTTTTGCCGATTGTACAAGCTGTGCTTGTAATTTCTTAAATTCTTCTTCCTTTTTCTTCTTCTCCGTAATATCCCGTGCAGAAGTAATCACTGCTTTCACTTTACCACTTTCATCAAACTCAGGAACTAAAAACCAATCGATCCAAATACCTGAAGGAAGTTGAAATTCAATCCGATTAGCTTTGCCAGTTTCAAAAACCTTTCCCAGAACTGTTTCCCATAATTGACAGAGCTCTTCCGGAAATCCCAATTCACGATGGGTTTTACCAATAAAATGAGCAGGTGGGATACCTGTCTCTTTTTCTACTTTGGGATTAACATAAAGATGGCGATATTCTCGGTCAAAACGCATTATGGTATCGGGAGAATTTTCGGCAAGGGCACGGAATTTCGCTTCGCTTTCCTTAAGAGCAAACTCCAATTTTTTCATCTCCGTAATGTCCCTAAATACCCCTTGCATATAATCCTTTTGCCCTATTTTAATTTTATTTGCCTTTATAGAGACATATCTTATTTCTCCATCTTTAGTAATTATCTTATCTTCCAAAGTTTCTCCCAATTTTTCTCCCCGATGCAGTTTAAAGGTAATACTAAATTCTCCATCGCATACTTCGGGAGGATGAAGAATCCTCTGAGGCTGTCCAATAAGTTCTTTTTTATCCCTCTTTACCATCCTTGCCATTGCGGAATTGCAATCAACAATTATACCTGTATCTATTTCTGCTATAACAATACCATCAAGGGCTTCTTCAAATTGTAACCTATATCTTTCCTCAGATAAGCGCAACAATTCCTCGTTTTCTAAGTAATCAATAGCAAAAGAAATATCGTTAGCAAGTTCGTTCAACAATTTTATCTCTTCCTCAACAAAAAAACTAACCTTATCCGAGTAGACATTTAAAACTCCTATTACTTCCATTCCCCTTCGGAGAGGGAAAGCAGCAGAGGAACGATAATTGCGCTTTAATGCCTCCTCTCTCCAAGGAGCCATATATTCTGCATGCTCAATATCATTACATACAAAATATTTCCCACTTCTTACTGCTTCTCCAGTAGGACCCCTTCCTTCAGGAACCTCACTTTCTATAGAAATTTTTATCTTCTCTAAATAACCATCCACATATCCCCACCAGGCTAATGGCTCTACGCTCTTTTTTTCTTTATTCACTTTACCAATCCAAACCATATGATAATCTCCTTTTTCTACCAATAATCGACAAACATCCACAAAGAGTTTCTCTATATCCTTAACATGCACAATCAATTGGTTAACCTCACTAATGAGATGGAGAATGCGTGTTAGGCGGATAAGTCTTTCTTCAGTATTTTTACGCGTTTCTAACTCTTCACGGAGAGCTCTCTCTTTTTTCAAATAATCAGAAATACTTTCTTTTAAATAAGCAAACTCTTGGGAAGAAGGAATTAATTTTCCTAAGTAATTTTCCTCTTTTGTATGAAGAGTCTTAATCGCCAACCTGAGTGGGTTTGCCACCCAATTCCAAACGATGAATGTAATAAATAAAAGAAGTAAAGTTAAAAATATAATTAAAAAGATTATCCCTTTAGTTAGCATTCCATGTAGCCATTTAAGATAAGTCTCTTCTCGCCAACCCCTTAAGAAACCGATTTCCTTACCCTCTGGTCCTTTTAAAGGATAACTTAGCATAATAGTAAAAGGAGAGGAAGGTAGAAAGAATTCGGTAGGAGTTTCGCAATAATCTACAAAGAGATTTAACCTATTTATTTCTTTCAGCTTATTTAAGTAAGCCTCATCCCATAATTTAGCCACAAAAAAATAACCCTGGGCAGGAGTTTTTCTCTCCGAATCAAAAGTAGGATGAATAGTTGCAGAGCTTACCTGTAAAAGACCATAATCGGTTTGTAAAAAATAATCTTTTAGTGGACCAGCAGAGAATAACTTCTCTATATTTTCTTTATTTATTTCTTTTAGAGGCTTAATTTCCTTTATATCTTCTCTTTGGGTAGTAAAGTAAACTAAAGCACCAGATAAATCATATACCCAGACAAAATCTACCTTATAAATACCTAAGCTGGGAATTAAATTTTCTTCTGCCCATTTTAAGTCTTTATTTTTTACAAATTCCACCATCTCATCCCAATAAGTATAATCTTTTGCCAATGTGGAGACATTCTGGGAGGCTAAATTAATTGTTGTTAGAAAGGAGACCTCTTTTTCTTTTTTTTCTTTTCCTAAATACTCTCTTAAGTTAATATTAAGATAAAAATATAAAAGATTAATTATTCCAAGGATGAAAAGAAAAATAATGGCTAACACAAGCAACAATTTTTTATTTATACTCATTTTATCCTCCCAATATCTTTTTTATTTCTCTGAGAAGATGGGAAAATTCATAAGGTTTAGTAATATAGCCTACCACCCCTAAGCTATAAGCCCTTTTTATATCCGTATAGCCACCTAAAGCAGAAACTACAATGATGGGAATTTTCCTTAATTCAGGATCGTTATTGAAAATTTCACAGAGTTCAAAACCACCAATTTCAGGCATAAGTAAATCTAAGATTATTAAATCTGGCTTAAACAACTTTACTTTAGCAAAGGCTTCTTTTGCTTTATTTACTGTCTCTACCTCATATCCGGATAAGGAGAGAAGATTCTTAAGACTTTCACAAACCTCTATCTCGTCATCGATAATCATAATCTTTTTCTTATCTTTTTCCATTTTTCACCTCACCGTTAAATTTATTTCAAATATAGGTAAAAGCATAGAAATAACGATAAAACCAACAATTACTCCCATAAAAAGAATCATCAAGGGTTCTAAAAGATTAGCCATTATCCGCATTCCCTCATCGGTATCGCGTTCATAACTGGAGGCAATCTCTGCTAAGGCTTCATCGAGTTTACCCGACTCCTCCCCTACAATGAGGAGATTGGTCATAAAGGGAGGAAAGAATTTCGAATCTCTAAGGCTCCTTCCCAAAGAACCTCCTTGCTCAAGTTGTTTATAACTTTTTAGTAATTCTTCTTTGAGCACATCGTTGTTTAAAACAGGAATGGCTATTTCCATAGCTTTTAAAATGGGTATACCATTTTTCAAAAGGAGCTCTAAGGTTCTACTGAATCTGGCTATTTCTTTTTTGAAGATAAACTCACCCAATACAGGGAGACGCAATTTAAACATACTGAAAGAAAAACTACCCGCTTTGGTTTTTATCTGCCTTTGAAAGATACCAATAAGAATAATTATCCCTAAAATTATCCATAACCAGCCTTTGCGTATAAAATTACTTAAGGAAATAAGCATCCGTGTGGGTAGAGGTAGGTTCTCTCCCAGACTGGTAAAAATCCCCATCAAGCGGGGCATAACAAAGGTAAGCATAAAGATAATTGTTCCTATTCCTACAATAGCCATAAGTAAAGGATAAACTAAAGCCATACGCAAACGCGAGAGAAATTCCTCATTCTTCTTACGATAATCCACAATTTTTAAGAGAACCTCAGGTAGATTACCCGAATCTTCTCCACTCTTAATCATAGCTATATAGAGATTAGAAAAGATCTGAGGATATGGGGATAAGGCTACCGAAAAACTTTTCCCTTCTTTTATACTCTGATAGATTTCCTGGAGAATCTCTTTAAAATAGAGATTATCTGTCTGTTCCCTAATTATATCGAGGGAAAGTAAGATGGGAACTCCGGATTTCAAAAGACTGGCCAATTGCTGAGTAAAGATGGTAATTTCTCTACCCTTTACCTTTCTCTTCCGTAAAGATTTTTCTTTTTTAATCGGTTCTTCTTTAGTAAATTCTTTAACTCTTACCGGGATGTATCCTAAGATACTTATCTTCTCCACCGCCTCTTTTTCATTCTCTGCCTCAATAATCCCTTCGACAATCTCTTTAGGTCCTTTTTTGGCACGATATTGATATATCATCTCTCTTTCTCTATGTATTTATTTAAACGATTCCTGTCTGCTCCGGTAATATCCAGAAAACATACCGCTACATTATATCTTTTTTCCTCCAACTCCTCTATGCGCACAACTTTAGCCAGACATTCGATGGGCTCTTTACCATCGGGTAATTCTATTTTAAGTTCTAATATTAAACCGATCTGCATTGGTTCTTCAGTATAAAAAAGTAGTCCTCCCGCCGAGATATTCTTTGTAATTGTAAACTGTTCTGGATTTAAACCCTTTTTCAATAAATCTTCTTCTGCTGAAACAACCTTGTAACTTAAATTTATCTTACTATCTAAGCGCGGATAAATCCTACGCTCAAGCGATTCTTTTTCCTGAAGGGGCAATTCTAAGGATTCTATGGGAAGGAGGAATTTCCCTTCGGAGATCTCTCCTGTTTCTTCTGCAGGAGTAACCCGCATTACCTCTTCGGGAGTAGTCAATCCGGAAACGACTTTTCGCCAACCATCCATCCGTAATGTTCGCATCCCTCTCGATATGGCGACTCTTTTTATACGGAGAGCAGGTGCCTTTTTAATAATTAAATCTTTGATTATCTCATCCACTTTTAAGATTTCGTATATAGCAGTTCTTCCAAAGAAACCCGTAAAATTGCAGTGGTGGCAACCTTTCCCTCTAAATACCCTCACTTCATTTGAAGTTATTTTTAAATCCCGCGCGATTATATCTTTTATCTCCTGGGGGAAACTGACATCTTCATATTTACACTCCGGACAAATCAGTCTAATTAAACGCTGAGCAATAAATGCCTCTACAGAAGAGGCTAATAGATAAGGCTCAACTCCAATATCTAATAAACGGGTTATCCCACTGGGAGCATCGTTTGTATGCAGGGTGGAAAAAACAAGATGTCCAGTTAAAGCCACACGAATAGCAATCTCCGCAGTTTCCAGGTCTCTTACCTCTCCTACCATAATTACATCGGGATCGTGCCTTAAAACACTGCGTAAACCGCGGGAAAAGTCTAACCCAATCTCCGGCATAACCTGAATCTGTGTAATCCCCTGCATTTCATATTCTATAGGGTCTTCTAAGGTAATAATTTTACGGTCACGGGTATTGATTTTATTCAGGCAGGCATATAAGGTAGTAGTCTTGCCACTACCAGTGGGTCCGGTAACAAAAATTATCCCATGGGGTTTCTGAATCAAACTTTCAAAGGTCCGCAGGTCCTCCGAGGATAGCCCAAGTTTCTCTAAACTGAAAAGCATCTTGGTGGGTAGAATCCTTATTACTACACTCTCTCCAAAAGAAGTAGGCATTGTAGAAATACGTAAATCGAGCACCTGTTCCTGAACTTTTACAATCGCCCTTCCATCCTGGGGAAGTCTTCGCTCCACAATATTAAGGTTGGACATAATCTTGATGCGTGAGATTATGGCATTTAAAAGATTATTCATCTCCGGAGGAACAGGAGCATCGTAAAGTATACCATCGATGCGATAACGTAAAGCTACAGAATTGCGATAAGGCTCAATATGAATATCCGTAGCACGTTTTTTCCAGCCTTCAAGGATAATCTGATTGACCAATTTTATCACCGAAGCATCTTCGCTTAATTTCTCAATATCTTCTATCTTTTCTTTAAATGGAGATGTGTCTTTAGAGGAGGTCACTATCTCTTTTACCGTCTCCGCAGCAAACCCATAATAGTTCTTCAGCCCTTCTAAGATATCTTTGGAGAGAGCTAAAACAAACTCGATGTCCAGACCAAGCTGTGTCCTTATCTCATCTTGAGTCTTTATCTCCAGAGGGGAAGAAACCGCAATAATTAAAGTTCTATCTTTTATTCCGATGGGGAGAAATCTGTAGTAAGAAGCAATCCGCAAAGGAACTTTTTCCAAAACGCGCTTTTCAATAGAAACGTGGGATAAATCTAAAAAGGGGACTTTCAGTTTTTCGGAAAGAATAGTTAAAATATCCTTTTCGGAAAGTATCTTTTTCCTAATGAGAATATCCTGTAGGCTTTCTCCAGTTAAATCTGCCTCTTTTAAAAGTTCATCTAAATTCTCAGAAAGGAAGAATCCTTTCTCTCGCAGTGCCTCAGCTAAGATTGTATCTGTTCTTTTAGGCATAATTTATATTTGACTACGTCTATAGTTAAGGTACCTTCTAATGACTTCTTCCATATCCTCTAAAGAAACAAGCACAAATTTTGTTTTTAATCCCTTTGCTTCTTCCTCACATTTCTTTATTACCCAAGCATCTAAAGGATTAGTTATGGCAAAGGTCACAGATTCCTCATCCATAGCCAAAGGAAAACATTTGTAGTCAAGGAGCAAAGTAGGAGTGAATCTCTGAGTTAGTTCCAAGTTTATGTATTTATATTTTAAACTCATATAGGGAATATTAAACTGCTCTGAAAGAGCCAGGAGTAAATCCTTTTCTTTAATCCAGTTGTTCTTTAATAATATTTTACCTAAAAATTCATCATTTTTCCGCTGTTCTTTTAAAGCTAAATCCAATTGTTCGGGAGTAAGCAATCCTTTAGCTAATAAAATTTCTCCCAATTTCTTCTCACTCCTTTTCATCTAATGTAAAGCACCGATCAAATAAAACTGTTCTTCAGGGACATTGTCTAATCTTCCCTGAATAATTTTTTCACAGCCGTTTAAAGTCTGCTCTAAAGTGACATATTCTCCCTTTTTACCCGTATAGGCTTCCGCAACAAAAAATGGCTGGGTAAGAAAGTTTTGCAATTTTCTTGCCCGTTCATAGATAATCCTATCCGCATAAGATAATTCATCAATTCCAATAACCAAAACAATCCTTCTCAATTCTTCATACCTCTGCAGAACCCTTATCACCTCTTGGGCAATGTCAAAGTGTCTCCTTCCTACAATATCGACATCTAAGTTGGCGGAAGAAGAAAGTAAGGGGTCTATTGCCGGATATAAACCTAACTGAATCCGTTCACGGGAAAGAACTAAAACAGAATCAAAGAAACTGAAGAGCGCAACTACTGCTGGATCGGTCAAATCGTCTGCAGGAACATAGACTGCTTCTATAGAGGTAATTGAGCCTCCGGTTAATTGCGAGGAGCGTATCCGTTCGTGAAATTCACTTACCTCCGAAAGGAGAGTGGGTTGATATCCTGTCTCCGAAGGAACCCTCCCTAAAAGTGTAGATATCTCTGCACCTGCTTGAACAAATCTAAAGATATTATCTACAAAGAGCAGGACATCCTGATTCTTCCTCTGGATAGATTCCGCCATGGTAATCCCGGTCATGGCTACTCCAAAACGTGCTCCGGGAGGCTCATTCATCTGCCCGAAAACAAGCATAGTCTTGGATAAAACATCGTGTTTCAAAAGCTCGTAATATAATTCATTGCCTTCGCGAATACGCTCTCCCACCCCAATAAATATACAACTCCCCTGATGTCTCTTCACAATGTGCTGAATAATCTCTAAGACTAAAATACTTTTCCCTAAGGCAGCTCCTCCCAATATCCCTGTTTTGCTTCCCTTTACCAAAGGGAATAACAAATCGATAATCTTAATCCCTGTCTCCAATATTTCAAAACCCTTCCTTTTGCCCTTCTCAATCTTTATCTCTTTTTCTATATCTTTCCTTCTTATGGGCCATTTCTCCTTACTGACAATCTCTCCCTTATGGTCTATGGGTTCTCCCAAGACATTAACTATTCTACTATAGAGCACATCTCCAACGGGAATCTGTATAGCATCAGACAGAACATATGCCTCGGCGTTCCTCTGAAGATTTATGGTAGAATTGATGGCAATACAACGGGCAATGTTTGAAGGGAGATGCTCAGCAACTTCCAAAATTATATCTTCTCCTAAAACATTCTTGGTAAGAATAACACTGTAGATGTTAGGAACATCTTCGGAATGCTCAAACTTCACATCCACCACCGGTCCCTGAACAGAAATAACCTTGCCAATTTTTTTAGAATTGTTAACTTGCATACAGGGAACGTGCACTAAACAATTCACGCATATTTCTATCGATAATTTCGTGACGGATACGAAAATATTGAAGTTGAATTTTTTTATTCATCTCCTTCAATTTTTGGAGACTTGCCTCAAGGTGGACAAATCGGGCGGAAAATTCCGCAAGACGGCTGAAACCAAATATCTCGTAAATCTTTCTTCCCAGCCAGACATAAACAAGATAATCGAAAATATCCTCTATCTCTGATTCTAAAATAAAATCTCCTTTTACTCCCGCAGAAACATTAGCCAATGGTATAAGGGTAAGGGTAACAATTTTTTGGACCGTAAAGGAGACAGGGTGAGGATAAACAATCTTTAAGTATCCAAAGGATTTAATCTCTTTCATCAGATAATCTCTCAGTTGCATCGCCTGAGTATATCTTTTCTCTTCTTTAATCCCCTCAAAGAAAACAAAGGGGACATTCTTTTCTTTTAGATACATTTTACCGCGTTCTCCAACGACTATCAACCTTCCGGAAGAGCTTTCTAATTCTCTAAGTGCAGAATTAATCACTTCCATATTAAGCCCCCCCAATAGTCCACTGTCGGAGGTGATCGCCACAAGGAGTTGTTTATGGTTATGAGGTTTTAAAAAGGGATGTTCTGGTTTTAGAGGAATTAAGGAATTAAAGAAATCTTCCACTATAAAGAAGAATTTATCAAAAGAGGATACCCTCTGTTCGAGAGAACGAAATTGGGAGACCGCAATATTTTTTAAAACCTCTATCAACTCAGAAAGGCTACGATTAAATTCTAAATCTTTTTTTAAACTTGCCAGATTCTTCATTTACTTATTTCTTTAATATAATCTTTGATACAATCCTCCAATTTAATTTTAAGCTCATCGGTTAACTCTTTCCTCTCCCTTATCTCTTTAAAATATTCGGGAAATTTCTTATGCACAAAAAGGGATATCTCATCCTTAAAACGTTTTATCTGCCCAATAGCCAAATTATCCAGCAGTCCCTTATTTAAAGCGTAGAGGTAAATAATCTGCACCTCCATAGGGATGGGTTTATTCTTATCCTGAACAATCAATTGATTTATTACTTCCCCTCTTTTCAATTTTAATTCTGCTTCTTTAGAGAGACCCGTAGTGCGTAACTGGGTCATTTGCAACAATTCCTTATACTGGAGGTAGTCAAGCCTAAGAGATTTGCTCAAGTCACGCATTGCTGGCCATTGGGCTTTGCTCCCTATGCGAGAAACAGAAAGTCCAAAGTCTATAGCCGGTTTTATACCTTTATTAAAAAGAGCAGTAGAAAAATATATTTGTCCATCGGTCATGGAAATCAAATTTGTGGAAATGTATCCGGTAACATCTCCCTGGAGAATCTCTACAATGGGTAGAAAGGTCATCGAGCCTCCTCCCAATTCTTCTTTTAGATACCCTGCTCTTTCTACTAATTGAGAATGTATATAAAAGATGTCTCCGGGATAAGCCTCCCTTCCTGGCGCACGTTCTAAGAGCAAAGAAATTTGCCTGTATATCCAGGCATGCTTTGTCAGATCATCAAAAATAACTAAGACATCTTTCCCTCTATACATGAAATATTCTCCCAATGTGCAAGCAGTATAAGGAGCTAAGAATTGTTCTCCTACAGAAAGGGAGGCAATACCACTTACTACAATTGTATAATCAAATACACCGTTTTCTTTAAATATATCTAAGACCTTCAAAAGACTTGCATAGGGTTTACCAATACAACAATAGATACAGATTACATCTTTACCCTTTTGGTTTATTATCGCATCTAAACAAACGGTTGTCTTACCGGTAAGTCTATCTCCAATAATCAATTGGCGCTGACCTTTCGCAATGGGGATAATTGCATCTAAAACCAGAGTCCCTGTCTCTAATGTCTCTCTTACGGGGGTTCTCTCCATGACTCCCGGAGCAATTCTAAATACAGGATAAAAATCCTCTATCTCTATAGGCCCTAAATCGTCTAAAGGTTGACAAAGAGCATTGACCACTCTACCGATGAATTTTTCGGAAACGGGCAATCTTAAGGATTCACCCTTATTGTATACTTCATCTCCTATACGGATAGAACTGGCATCTCCCAAAACAAGGATCAACACCTTCTCTTCCGTAAATCCCATCACCATTCCTAAAATGCCGTTGGCAAATTCTACAATCTGCCCATTTATACAAGAAGGTAGTCCTTTGGCAACAACAATGAATTTCCTTACTGCCTGGACTGAACCTACTTCTCGAATCTCAAATTGAGGGGAAGTTCTTTTCTCTTCCAAATTGGTTTTATCCACTTTTTACTTTTTTCCTGATTTTATTTTTTAAGCTCCCATCTAAGACAATGTCTCCTATAGAGATAATAATCCCTGCAATGATCTTGGGGTCGATTTCTTCTCTCATCGAGAATTCTTTTTTTATTATCTCCTTCAATCTATTCTCTAAGATTTTTTTCTTCTCCTCACTTAAGGGAAAGGCAGAGATAATCTTTACCTCTTTTATCTCTTCTATCAGATGTAAATTTTTAAGCTCCTCAAATCCGCCTTTTATAAGCTCATCTATCCAAAGGTTGTGCACCTCTTTCTTAAATTCTTCAGGTAAAGCTTCGTAAAGTAAATCGCACGCCTTATTAAATGCTTCCCGCTCAATCCTCTCCTCAATCTCAGAAATAAGACTTTCCCGTGTCTTTTCTGCCTGCTGAACAATCTCCCTACTCTTTCTACGGGCATCATTAATAATCTCTTCTTTCTCTTCTTCTGCTTTTTGAAGGATCTTTTTCTTTGTATCCTCCGCTTCTTCTTCAGCTTTTTTAATAATCTCCAGAGACTGTTTTTCTGCCTCCTCTATCTTTTTCTTTAATTCTTCTTCTTTCTTAGCATAATCTTTACTCAACTCCTCAAGATGCTTTGTAGCTAAAGTAACATTTTTTGTCATTACGTTACGGAAAATAGATACCAAGATAAAGAAAATTATTATTTGGAAAACAATCAAAATTGCCATAAGCATATCCAGTCCTTTCTTTTTAGGGAGTAAATAGTTGGAAGACAATAAGCATAGCAATGATTGCCAGGCTTTGGGCAAAAATTAAAGAAATAATCATGGCAGTAAAAATCTTTGGTGCTGAAGAGGGATTCCTCCCCAAAGCTTTTATACTGGCAAAACTACAAGCGGAAAAAACTGCACATGGACCAAGGATACATAAACCAAAGATTAAAACTAAGGCAAAATTTCTACTCATTCCTCCACGATCACTAAGGCTTTGTTCTTCTCCACTTTAATTATTCCTCTCTTAATGGGATAGACTTCTTTATCAATGATTAGATTACCGGAAATTAAACGACTAATAATCTCTTTATGAAAAGGTAAAACCTCAAACACCCCTTCCTCTCCCGGTAGAATTAAATTTTTTACTTTCCCCTCAAAAATCAATTTTTGGGGAGTTAATATACAGACTTCTAAGAACATTTAATCTATGAGCCTCCCTTTTCCTCTTCAGGAGGTTTTTCTTCGGAAGTAGTCTCTGGAAAAGCACTCTTTTTAGCGGAGATTATTTCTTCCTTGCTTATCTTTGCTTGCCGATGCCAAGTAAAGAAGAAAACCCCCGCCAAAAGTCCTGTAAAGATCATGATGAGGAAAATGACCATCCAGGTCATTGTCTTGGTAGGCTCTTCTGCCTTTATCTTAGTTTTGGCAAGCATCTCTGGAGCAGGAGGTCCACCTGCAGTGACCACAATCCTTTCTAAACGAGCAAGGTCTTCTTTAATCTCTTCTAAAACAGTAAGGTTCTGACGATAAATCCCGATATGTTGTTGACGACTAAGAGATTCGTCTGACTGAGAGGTAATTATCCGGTCTAAACGGGTATTTATGGAATCAGCTATTTCTTTAGCGGAATTATAATAATCTGTTTCTTTCAGTTTATCAAGAATCTGTTCTGTACGCTGACGCAATTCATTGATTTTATCCAGAGGAATAATCCAAACGTCTTTTACCTCTACATTGAATACTCGCATCTCTCCCGGAGCGAGTTCTAAGTCATCCTTATAAACATACCAGAGTTTTTGGTCTATATCGTATTCGAGATTTAATCCTCCCGTATCAATAACATCTTCCGGTTTTACCTCTGGAGGAAGATAACTCTTTACGGGAATCTTCTGGGTCTTAAACTTAGATGGATTTACCGCCACAATTCTAAACACTATGCTTCCCGGTTGTATATAGGTAGAAACAATGGGAGAATCCACTCCCCCAAATTTTGCCTCAAAGAGTTGTAATAATAAATCTACAATAGAGCTTATTGCATCGGTCTTACTCCGCACATCTTTTATCGTAGGTGATTCTCCTAATGCCTCACCGATGAGCTCTCTTAAGTCGTAACCTTCTTCTCCCGCTAAACGCTTTATCCTTTCAGCAATGTCATTTATTGTCTGAGTAATTACTGCTGAAGGACCTTCCTTCGCAACTATTTGAGGTAGAGCATCTACAGATTCTTTAAGATTCTTCAAAGTAAGAGCGATATTTATATTCTCTCCGGAAACAACTACTGCTTCTACTGCCTTGATAGCATCTAAAGCCTTCTTGGCGGCACGCTCTGCTTCGGGAGCGGCAGCTGCTAAACCGGCAACCGTGGTAATACCTACACTCTCGACCATTCCTGAACCAGCAACCATACCTCCGGTGACCTGGTCAGAAACAACATAGGAATATGCTTTACCTGGAGCAAATCTACTATCTGCCTCAAATTGATAAGTATAAACTCCCGGAGCAGTCTGTATCAAAACTACACTATCGATAATCTTCTTGTTCTCCCAGTTATAAATATCTAATACGGGCATCGGTCGGATTGTCTTTCCTCCTATTTCAACAGTAGATGGTCCCTGTACTGTAAGAGTGATTTTATCGCCAACTAAAGCAGGATCAGGATAAACCACTGCATTCCAGGAGTATCGCAGAGCAGTCGTCTCCAGCAGTCCGGCTGCCTCCTCTGCCACTTCGGCACTTGAACGTAAAAGAGTAATCGATTCACTTACACTGTTCTCAAAACTGACCATTGCTTCTCTAATTGTCTCTTTCATCTCTTCAGTGGCAGATTGGATCAACTGGGTTTGTTCAGTCATCTTATTTTCAATAATCGTGGTCTGGGCATCTAATTTTTCTTTTATCACCGTCTGTAATTCCATACTCATTTCGGAAATGGGCTTGTCCATCGTAGAGGTAACTGTCTCCTTCATATCCTTAACCGCTTGCTCCATAGAAGCCATCTTACTAGGAATGGTTACAGTAAAGGATACCGGAGTAGTAAATACTGCTCCTGTTCCTAATCCCATATAGGTAGTTACCGCATAAACCCTACCGGGAACTAATGTTTGATATTCTTCTCCCTCTTTGGTGTAACGGGTAGGTGACCAGGATTGCTGGAAGAATCCGGCAAAATCAGGAGGTATGTCTTTTTCATCTATCTTATAAGGCTGACAATCTCTGAAGAGATCCTCCATAGTACGCACCTCTCCCAATCTGTCTCCAATCCAAAGTTTTACCGAGGAAGGAATGTCTTCATAGTAATAATGCTTCTTATTCACATCATCTACAAGGATAGTTTTTCGCTTTATCCTTGTTGCCCCATCAAAGATATTCACATCTATGATCAAAGCGCCTGGGACCATCGAACCATCTCTTTCCAACCAAGAAGTTATATCTAGTTTGTCTCTCTCTACATCGTAAGCAAATTCTGAATAAGCACGCCAAATGTGGACCACCAAAGTTTCCATTGTGCGATAGATAGTACGGTCTTTTCTCCAAACTCGCGCATCTGGATCCCATCCCACTAAATACTCTTCAGAAATGGGACCATAATCTTTATGTGTCCATTCTGCCCGTCGATAACCTGCAGGAACCCAGTGAGAAACAGGAGAAACAAGTCCTTGAGCTGTCCAGTCTGACCAACCATCTCCAGCAGTGTCATAGACTCTTAAACCTGCAATCGGCTGGTTAGTAATTAAATCACGGATGTCCCATGTAATCTTATAATAATCTATCTTTAAGGTATCTACTCCTCCTACAGGAGTTGGCCCTTCCACATAAACTTCATGGTCATTATGGTCATAGACCCTTATCTTAACATTCACATAATAAGGAGGATCGGGAAGACGCTCGTTGGGAACAGTCCAGTTAAAGTAACCAACATTGTCTATGTTTGTGCCATTGACCATCGGAATCTCGTTAGCAAAATCAGCATCATCGATGTCTCCATCTTTATCAAAATCTTTAGCATAGGTAAGGTCAACTTTAGAAATGGTTCCAAAAGTATCCCAGGAGATAGTGCGTACTTCATTGGTCACCCAACGACATTCATAGAAATCATCATCGGGATTATTGGGTGTACCATTATCATTTAATTCTAACGCAGGAGTAATTAAAGTAAAGGCTCCTTGAATCTTGAAGGTGTTATCAGAAACATCAAATACGGTATCTTCCAAATCAGGACGTGCATCTGCAATCTTTATTTTACAATTAGTAGATATGGAATCCGGAACTGTCCAAACATAACTGTATTCTGAACCCGGTCCTCCTGAACCTGTGCCATTAGCCACAATACCATCATTGGGTGTCTCATAATTTTCCTGGATGGGGACAAATGGTCCTGTATCTCCATTTGTAGAGTAAGTAATTTTAACCTTGGGCATAGTCCCTCCCCATTCCCAACGGATAGTGTAATTGCTCGCTACCGCCATACGTATCCCCGGGAGAGAGGGAGTCTTTACTAAGATATAGCCCACAAGATTGAACTCTTCACTTGTAGCTACAATATCATTTTCTGATTCGCGAGCATCCGTAATCCTAATTAGCGCATTACCGGTGGCTTCATCAGGTATTGTCCAAGAGTAGCTATATTCAGAATTCGAACCTCCGCTTCCTGAACCATTTCCTACAATACCATCATCGGGAGTTCCGTAATTTTCTTTAATGGGCTTAAACGGACCATCTAACCCATTAACCGAATAGGTTATCTTTACTTCGGGAATTGTTCCTATCCAACCCCAACTGATGTTGTAGCTTTTACCAATTTCCCAAGAAACATCTCGGGAAGGTTGTTTCACCCAAATGTTTCCTTTGATACGAAATGCTCCCGAAATGGCATAGGCATCATCGTCAGTATGACTTTTCACCCGAACTTTTACCGTATGAGAGATGTCGTCAGGGATGGTCCAATCAAATTGACCAGTATTATCGATATTAATTCCATTCTCTATAGGGACAGAAGTCTGGAAGTTGTCTTTAGAATAATGGAGGTCTACTTTATTTACTGTTCCTGTATTACTCCAGAGAATACGGAAAGTATTTCCTACGATTAATTCTTCTCCTCCCGAAGGAGCGGAAAGAGAAAACTTTGCCCTTATCTTAGACATACCATTGGAAACACCATAGGCATCCGGGTCATTGGCAGAAGCAACCTTAATCTTCAATTGGGCAGTGATCTGGTCAGGAACACTTGGCCATGTCCAGGATTTGTTCTGAGCAGGAACAGAGGTTAGAGGAATCCAGCTTCCTTCGATACCTCCTGCTACAGAATAATAGATACCGACATCTCCCACTGTTCCAGTATAATCCCAGCGGATAGTTGCGGGGTCTCCGACATACCACTTAGAACCTTCAGGATCATTTATCGCATCCGGAGAAATTACCGTAAATCCCGGCATTATCTTAAAGGTAGCATCGGAAATATCATACGCATCTACATCGTTGGGGTCTTGAATCTTCATTAGAAGGTCATTGTAGATAAAATCGGGAACAGTCCATTCATAAGAGTATGTACCCGTTCCATAATTAGAAGTCAAAGTAAAGGTCTGATTGATTGCCGGATTTGTTTGCCGATAATAAGTAAATTTAACTCCCTGGGTATTTCCTATTTGTGACCAAACAATATTATATTTATTTCCCACAGTCCATTTCTGCCCACCATTAGGAACACTTATATTAAATTGTGCACGGATACGGAAATCATTATCGGAAATGTCAAATACATCTGGGTCAGAAGGATGAGCAACCCTTATCCTTACTTTTCCCGAAACCGCTTCTGCAGGAATATTTAGCCAATCAAAACTTCCATCGTTAGGAGTGGAAGTAGTTATCGAATGGGGATTATTAAATTCTGGATCGTCTACAGAATAATCTATCTTTACCGTATCAAAAGAGGCAGGACCATATTTTGCCCATAGAATAGTAGCATTACTTCCTGCATACCAAACCTCTGCACCATTGGGAACCTGTACCACCACTCTGGGCATTATCTTAAATGGCGAAGAAGTATCATAAACATTGGTCGGGTCATTATGGTCCTTTACTCTTACACGCGCTTGTTCAGTAGCAATATTCGGAATAGTCCATTCATACTCTCCTATGTTATTATAATTCTGTGCACCATCGATAGCTACCCAATTTGAGCCATTATAATAATCGATATCTACCTTAGAAATATTACCTTTCCAATTCCATTTTATTAATTGTTGAGTAGCACAACCCCATTTTTCTCCACCTATAGGCTGAGTAATAGTGATTTTACCTTGAATCTTAAAATCGCCATCCGAAATATCATAAGCATCCGCATCGTCGTCATAAGAAGAAATTCTTATCCTGCAGGTATTAGAAATGGTCGGAGGAACAGTCCACAAGTAACTACCATCGTTTTCTGTCTTTGAAGCAACCGTTATCCAATTTGTATAAGGAGGTTCAGTAGAATATTTAATAATCACAAAATTTGTCTGATTAGGAAAAGAAGTTGTTTCCCATTTAACTTCTTCCTGTTCATCAACTACAAAACGCTCTGTTCCATTAGGTCTGGTTACAGTGATATTCTCCATTATCTTGAAGGCGAGATCCGAATAGTCCTCTACCAACGGGTCATTAGAATCACGAATACGGATGAAACAATTATTCGAAACTACATTCGTAGGAACAGACCATGGATATTCTAAATTGGATGCAGGAACATTGGTAGCAAAGGTAACATAATCTCCATTTTGTCCATTAGCAGAGAGGGCTAAATCTACTGCAGAAATTGTTCCTACTCTACTCCATACTATCTTTGTAGAACTGTCCGATTGTCCCACCTTGAACTTTTCTTGTCCATTAGGTTTAATGATGGTAAGTGCACCGTGAATAACGAATCGCTCGGAAATTTGCTTTGCATCGGGGTCATTCGTATCGACTATCTTTATCCGTGCTTGATTGGTAACCTGTTCAGGAACTGTCCAGTTATATCTCTCCAAATTCTGAATAGGTGAACCATCGTTAACAAAGAACCAGTTCACCCCATCATTTAAAGAATATTGGATATAGACGTAGTTGATTATACCTAAAGTATCCCATTCAATCGTTTTGCTACTCATCGCCAACCAACGCTCTCCACTTGTAGGATGAATAAAGACAAATCCACCGCGGATAACGAATTCGTCACTTTCATCAAAAACATTACTATCCGCTAAGTTTATTATCTTTATCTTTGCCCGTGTAGTTGTTTCATAAGGAATTGTCCAAGTATAAGTAAGGTTCTTCCCTCCGGGAGGAACTTCTCCTACAGGGAAGGAATTAACAATAATTCTACTATCGGGATAACTACCTCCTCCATCTATGGAATAGCGGATCTGCACATTGGCAATAGAACCATGAATAGTAAAGGCAATGTTTTCTTGCGTCTCACATAACCAAACTTTCTTATTCGGTCCTATACCTCTGGGTTGGGTAATTCCAATTGCACCACGAATAGTAAAGTTACCCGATTCATCAGGAAGAGTAGATGAATTTACGTTGGCATCCTCTATCCGCACCCTTACTTTATCTCCAATTTTATCCGGAACTGTCCAGGTGTAACTTCTATCCGAAGCAGGACGAGTAGCGATGGTATAAGGATAACCGCCCAGTCCTTCATTGATATCATATTTGAGTACTATAGAATCTATATCGCCTGTTTTATCCCAAGTAATGGGTCTCTCCTCATCAACTATCCAAATTTCTCCACCTACAGGAGAGGTTAATTCTATATCCGCAGCTATCTTAAAAGAAGGAGAAGTATTAGGCTCTGCCTCTGTTTCTATATTGGGAGTAATTTTCACCACCACATTGTTACTAATGGTATTGGGAATGGTCCAGGTAAATTTAAGTAAAGAGGAATCGATATTTCCCGCACCAGGAATAAGGATAAATCCGTTCCCATAATCGTATTCTAATTTTACCGTTCCAATGGAACCAATCCTTGTCCAGGTTATATCTTTTTGCTTACCCACTTCCCAGATATCACTTAACTGCGGATTGGTAATTAGGAGTTTACCTTTTATGGTAAATAAATCCGATACTCCAGGAATGGTGGGTTTAGAAGAATCTGCATTGACTACCCTTATCTTTACCTGTGTACTTATGGCATCAGGAACAATCCAATTGAAGGAATTACCACTTACCCCTTGTCCGTCTTCGATATTCTGATACTCACCTCCTCCTATAGAATATTGTAAATTAACCGTAGGAATCGTCCCAATCTTCTGCCAAGAAATTGTCCTCTGCTCCTGTACATACCAAGTATCTGCACTTGTAGGGGAGGTAACAATCAATTTACCCGTAATGGTAAAAGGATAATCAGAAGTATCAAAAACAGTTGTATCGTCTTTATTGGTAATCTTTACTCTTACTTGTGAAGATAATCTGTCCGGTATTGTCCAATTGAAACTCTTATCCTGAGCAGGTAAATTGTCTGCTCCCGGAATTCCCTCATAACTTCCCCCATCTACAGAGTATTCTAATTTTATCCGAGAAATAGAACCGGTAACTTCCCAAGTTATCGACTGTTCTGTACCTACCAACCAGCTCTCCGTTCCGGTATTAGGAGAAGTTATCCTTAATGCTCCGCAGATTTTAAAATTACCCGCAGAGGTATCCCAGGATTCCATATCATTAGAATCAACAACTTTAACCCGACAGTAATTAGAAATAGCATCGGGTACTTTCCAAGATTTAGAACCTGTATTAGGAATCTCTTGGGCAATAAGTTCCCATGTATCTCCTCCATTGGTAGAATAATATAAATTAACCTTACTTATATTACCTACCGTAGTCCAGGTTATGGTTTGGTCAGAATCAACCTGCCAAACTTCTCCTCCATCTGGAGAAGTGATGTTGAATATACCCTGGATCTTGAAAGGATTAGAAACAGCATAAGTCTGAATATCGCTGGCATCTGTAATTTTTAAAACTACATTGGGAGAAACCGTACTCGAGGAAATATTTGTCCACCAGTAATAGAGATTATCTGCAGGAGTTGATTCTACAATCTGATAATCGTATGTTTGTCCTCCATTGGTAGAGTACTCAATCCTTACATTAGCGAAATCTCCTATCTTCGCCCATTCAATCTTGAAATCACTTCCTACCCTTAATTTCTCACCCCCTGCGGGTTTAACCACACTTATCTGTCCCACAATCTTAAACTCATTAGAAATCGCATAAACATTTTCCTCATCATTCACATCGGCAATCTTTATCCGGTACTTACCCACATGAGTGGGAAGATTATTCCAGGTATAACTGTAGTTACTTGCAGGTGTAGAAGAAACAATTACATTGTTAAATGGACCTCCATCAGCTGAGTAGGTAATCTTAACATTCTGAATGCTTCCATCCATCGACCATCTAATTTCATGCCCACTGGAATTAACAATCCATCTCTCCGAACCATCAGGTTTTTCCACATAGAGTCTACCTTTTATGGAGAAGACTTCATCGGAAACATCCTTTACTTCCGGATCTTTTGTGTCCGATATCCTTATGAGACACTGATCACTTATGGCATCCGGAACACTGAGTAGAGTATATTCTCCTGCTCCGGGACCTGCGGGTGCATTAGAGATAAGCTCTATCCAGGTTCCTCCATTGTTCTTAGAAAGTTCTATCCTTACTGTTTCTATAGAACCTGTAGCTTGCCATCTCACCTTCCGATTAGTTTCATTAACATACCAAATATCTCTTCCATTAGGAGCTATAAGGGTGAGTTTTCCTTTAATTGTAAAAGGTCGGGAGGAAATCGCTTTTACATCCGGGTCATTAAGAGCGGTTATCTTTACTCTCAAATTATTACCAATACTATCCGGAATTGTCCAATCATAACTACCCTGTTGTCCATGTGGAGGATTGGAATAGGAATTTGCAATAGGTGGATATACCCAGGTTTCTCCTCCATCTTTAGAATATTCAATCCTCACATAACTAAAATTACCCGTGGGAGTCCATTTGATCTGTTGCGTATCGGAAACATACCAGACAGGCTCATCTAAATCTGGAGAATCTAACCGAATCTTCCCCTCTATCTCAAATCCATCCGAGTCATCATAAACTTCTGTATTATTTAACTGAATTATCCGTATCTTGGCAGTCTTCTGATTGTCTGTTATCCCATCAGGTGGAGGCGCCCAGCCTGTGTAGGGCGAAGCATCAAATCTTACCGTCGCTACGTCTGTCCACGGCGCACTCCCTGTCTTGGAAAATTGTATCTTTACATTCCCCATGTCCGCTTCTCCACTGCAGGGAGTACTCCATTCAATGTTAAATGCTTCCCCTACCTTTAATATGTCTGCCGCAGAAGGCTTGTTTACCGTAATAGTCGACTTAACCATGAATAACCCCGATAAACCATAAATCGTCGATAAGGAAGTGTCCGCTACCTTTATCCTTGCCTTCTTCTCCTGCCCCTCTATATGCTCCGTTAGTATGTCCTTGTCTGTGGGTATAGTCCAGTTGTAACTGTAATTGCCTGTCCCCGATTGATGGTTTATCGTGTAGTTGGAAACTATCGTGTATGTGTAACTGTCTCCATTATCCTTGGAATAGTCTATCTTTACCGCATTAACTGGCCCAGTTACCGTAAAGTTGATGAAATTACCTGTCGTCCCTATTGTCCATTTCGTCGTGGAAGTGGGTGAGGTAACATTTAGAGTGGGCCTTATCTCAAATGTGTTTGATTCATCATATACGGAAGAATTATTCGGATCCGATATCCTAAATTTACAAGCACTATACCTTACATCTGTAGGCACAGTCCAATAATAGCTCTCTGTATTGGGTACTATCCCTGTACCCGGATTATTCTCGTCTACATAGTCTATATTCCTCCAGACACTACCCGTAAAGTATTCTAATTTCGCATTGGGTATCTCACTACCTAAATCGTAATTCTCCCACTGTATCTGATAACTGCTCCCCGAATTTAATGTCCCCGGAGGCTCAGTTAGGGTAAAGTTTCCTACAATGTTAAATGGCTGTGATATTGCCTTTACTTCATCTTCTCCTTGCCCTTCGGTTGCTTCCTGAACTATCTTTATCGTCGTATTGTTCTCAATCTGCGGAGGAACAGGATTCCAGTCATATGAACTTACCTGACCTGAATCTACTGTGGTAATGTAATCATAACTCCCATCATGATAATAATAGATCTTTAAGTTCCCTAATGTCCCCTGTCTTGTCCAGACAATCGTCTTAGAACTTCCTGCAGGAACATTTTCTCCTTGGTGTGGCTCAGAAATTGTTATCTTACCAATTATGTCAAATACCGCCGAATATCCTACTACTTTATCGTTTACAATATCGTTCGTCTTATCCCTTACCCTGATTACACAATTGCCACTGATTGTGTCTAATACCGGTCCCCAATTGCTAAATATGTTCTCTCCTTGCGTGGTTACAAATCCCGGAGTAATCAATTTGTCAAATGGCCCAGCTAATCCATTGGTGGAATAGTAAATATCTACTTTGGTTACTTTGGAAGAATTTATGGTGAAGCGTATCTGGTTACCCGTCGAACCTACTTCAATGTTCTCATCTAATCCCGGCTTGGTTACCGTTATTACTGGCCTTATGCTGAAGGGTATCGTCGATTCACTGTAAACTAAATCGTAGTTGTTTACATCTGATACCCTTATGTAACAATCCTCAGAGTTTTCATCCGGTACCGGTTGTGTCCAAATATAAGAGTTACCTCCAGAAGTATGCCCAGGATCGTTGGCCACAATCGTAGTATATGCTCCCGTCGCAGAAGTCTTGTATTCTATCTTTACATTCGTAATCGTCCCTACCGCGTTCCAGGAAATTACTTTGTTCGTCTCCCCTACATACCAGACTATCCCTTCTTGCTCCGGTGAGGTTACATCTAACGAACCTACTACGTTTATGTTATAGTTCGAAATCGCCTTTACATCCGGATCATCTTTATCCCTTACCCTTACCCGCACTGTTTTGGATATGTCGTCAGGTACAGTTATTTGCGTCGTCCCTACTGTGCCTGATTCTACATTGGCTACCGTCTTTAAGAAATGCTCATCCGCTACAAAGTTGTCCTTGGAGTAGTGTATCTCTACATAAGCATAGTTACCCCAAGGCCTCCATTTTACCTCTTGTGTAGAATTTACTGCCCAGACTATTCCCGAGGTGTTCGGCTGGATTAATTCAATCTTCCCTTCTATCTCAAATAGGTCCGATTCATCGCGCGTCTTGGTCGGATCAAGGGCATCTTTTATCTCAATTACCGCTTTCTTCTGATTGGCAGTTATGGCATCTACAGGCGGTGTCCAGGGATATGTCCCCGGAGGATTACCATAATTGTAGGCTACTGTATCTATAACCGTAAATGGCGCTCCTCCAGTGGTCGAATATCCAATAATGACATTCCCGGAACTGAATCCTCCCGTCGTCCAGGTTATATTGAAGGGCTCCCCTACCTTAAGAACATCCGAAGCATTGGGCCTATTTACCGTAATCACTCCCTTCATCCGGAAATTGCTCGATAACCCATATACGGGAGAGTTACCTACCTGGGATATCCTTATCTTCGCCTGATTGGGGGTCCTTAAGTCTACGTCTAAAGGAATTTCCCAAGAATATGGCTTATCCTGGGCAGGTCGTGAAGAAATTACCGTAACCCAGTTCGCACCATTGTCCTTAGAATATTCTATCTTTACATTGTTTACTACTCCCGTTATGTTCCAGTTAATGTTCTCCGTTGTCCCTTGTGTCCATTCATCAGTAGATGTGGGCCGGGTTACAGTTATCTTTGCCCTAATCTCAAATACTCCCGATTGAGTCGTCGCTTCGGAATTATTGGGATCGGTTATCCTTATTTTGCAACTGGTAGCTACCTCAGGTATACCTGAAGAAGGCGCAGTCCAGGAGTAACTGCCTGTGTTGGGTACCGTATAGGGCGGAACAGGATTTATATAACTCCAAGTCTGTCCATTGTCCGAAGAGAATTCTAATACAACATTGGGTATGTTCGTACCATTGCGTGTCCAGACTATCGTGTATTCTTCTCCCGAAGTTAAAACTGTTTCATCATTGGCAAATTTTAAGTTGCTAAATCCACCCCTAATCTTAAATGTCTCCGATTCTCTATATTCTTTATCAGGATTGTTCACCGAAGCTATCTTTATCTTTACATTGTTGGAAACTGTGTCCGGAATGCTTGTCCATATCCAGGAGCCTGAACCTCCTTCTCCTACCGGTACTCCTACTGCTATCGGATCTCCATATCCCTGCCCATAATCGTAGTAAATGTTACATGTACCCATCGAACCTTTATATGTCCAGGAAATCGTCTTCTGCGTCCCTACTTCCCAGTTGGAGCTGGCATTCGGTTGTAAAATGGCAGTGAATTGTCCAATAATATTAAAACTCCCACTCGTCCCATAAACATTGGGATTACCTGCATCTACTACCCTTACCTTTATATCACTACTTATTGCATCCGGTATATTGTTCCAATAGTATAACCCTCCTTGCGCATCTACCTGCCCAGAATCATCTATTACATTATTAAATGGCCCACCATCCTTGGAATAATAAAGCTTTACATATTGTACCTTCGTCGAACCTCCTAAATTCCAACGAATCTCATTGTTGTTTGAACCTACCTTTAAATCTGCTCCCTGCTCAGGCTTGGTCACCGTGATTACTGGCCGAATACTGAAGGGATACTGCGAAACAGTCACTACATCCTCAGGATGATATACATCGGAAATCCTTATGTAACAGTCCTCAGAGTTCTCATCCGCTACTGAACTCCAAACATAAGAGTTCGCTCCCGCTGTGTGATTGGGATCATTGGCTACTATCGTAGTGTAACTGCCTGTGGCAGAAGTCTTGTATTCTATCTTTACATTCGTAATCGTCCCTACCGCATTCCAGGTGATCGTCTTCGATTCTCCTTTATACCAGATCGGCTTGGGTTCTTGGGAGTTGGGATAGGTTATCTGTAAACTACCAATAAATTTTATCGGGTTGGGTGTAATTACATATACATCCGGATCATTTTCATAACTTACCCTTATCTTTACTGTGTCCGATATGTCATCAGGTACTCCACTCGTCCACGTCCAGTCCTTCCGCGTATTGTGATTAGAGTTGGCTACTCCCGAAGCAATTAAGTGTATATCGCTCTGGAAATTGTCCTTGGAGTATTCTATCTTTATCGGACTAAATATACCTATCGGCGTCCAGGAAATTACTTTGTCTGTTGAGCCTACCGCCCACTTTAACCCCGATTCAATCGGCTCATTCAAAATGAGCTTCCCCTCTATCTCAAATCCATCCGAGTCATCATAAACTTCTGTATTATTTAACTGAATTATCCGTATCTTGGCAGTCTTCTGATTGTCCGTTATCCCATCAGGTGGAGGCGCCCAGCCTGTGTAGGGCGAAGCATCAAATCTTACCGTCGCTACGTCTGTCCACGGCGCACTCCCTGTCTTGGAAAATTGTATCTTTACATTCCCCATGTCCGCTTCTCCACTGCAGGGAGTACTCCATTCAATGTTAAATGCTTCCCCTACCTTTAATATGTCTGCCGCAGAAGGCTTGTTTACCGTAATAGTCGACTTAACCATGAATAACCCCGATAAACCATAAATCGTCGATAAGGAAGTGTCCGCTACCTTTATCCTTGCCTTCTTCTCCTGCCCCTCTATATGCTCCGTTAGTATGTCCTTGTCTGTGGGTATAGTCCAGTTGTAACTGTAATTGCCTGTCCCCGATTGATGGTTTATCGTGTAGTTGGAAACTATCGTGTATGTGTAACTGTCTCCATTATCCTTGGAATAGTCTATCTTTACCGCATTAACTGGCCCAGTTACCGTAAAGTTGATGAAATTACCTGTCGTCCCTATTGTCCATTTCGTCGTGGAAGTGGGTGAGGTAACATTTAGAGTGGGTAAAACCGCAAAATTCTCTGTCTCATCTTTTGCTCCCGGATTATCTGGATCAGATATCCTTATCCTGCAGGTTGTTCCCCGTGTATTAGTAGGAACAGTCCAAGCATAACTACCCGTATTGGGAACAGTATAAGGACTGGTGGGATTGACATAACTCCATTCTGTTCCATTATAGAATTCCAAAATTACATCAGTAATTAAATCTTTTTGTGCCTCAGGTTGCGTCCATTGAATATTATAAGGTTCTCCACAGATCAATGTTCCCGGTTCGTTTAAGATAAATTTACCTTTTATCTTAAAAATAGGAGATTCCACATACTCTTCCGTAGGATTGTTCACCGATTCAATCTTCACCTGAACATTCTCCGAGATTATCATGGGTATTTGCCAGGCATAGGAATGGGCAGTCACATCTATAGGAGTAGAATTAATCGGACTGGAATAATTTCCTCCATCATACCGATAACGGATGTTCACCTGACCTAAATTACCTTTGTGCGACCAAGTAATATTCTGTACAGATTCCACTTCCCAGTTGGAGTTGGCATTGGGAGTATTATCCACTGGATCCATAATGATGGCTCCGATTATCTTGAAGGTCCCCGAATCTCCATAAACAAAATCTGGAAAACTGGAATCACGTACACGGATTTTTGCAGAATTGGTAAGGGTGGCAGGTAGAGTTACTGAAGAAACATAAGGAGAAGAATTCTTGGGAATGTTACTGGCTAAGGTTACAGGATAACCTTGCCCATTGTTATTGTCAATTAAAATTATATCTACATTGGTGGTAGGAGGTGGGATAGTCTGCCAACTTATCTGATTATTGTTAGTTTCCGCTATCCAAGGCTGAGTAGGAGTATCTACCACAATCTTGGGTTTTATAGTAAAATTCCCCGTCTCAATATAAACATCGGGATTCTGATTGGAAGTGATTCTAATCTTACAGTTACTGCTTCTCTGCTGTTGCAGAGGACTGGAAGCAGACCAAAGATAACTGTTGTATCCATTATTTAATCCCTGTCCATTATTATTGTAATTGGCTTCAATTGTAGCCCAGCTTACTCCATTGTAGAGCTCAATCTTTACACTCGCCATGCTTCCATTTGCCTCCCACTCAATCAAATGGTCTTCTCCCACATACCATACTTGGGGTGTAACAATAGATTTAAAGCTACCTTTTATAGTAAATTCTCCTGTTGTACTGGTAAGTTCAGGATAAGTCAAACTAGTTACTCTGATTTTCCTTCCTGTACCAATCTTATCGGGAACTGTCCAGGCAGGGACTAAAACTACTCCTCCTTCTCCAGATTGTCCGCAGGGATAACTATCGGGCAAGTTTGAACCACCCGCATTATTCAACCACTGTGTTCCATCCCATAATTCAAATTTCAAATTCCCAATATTCCCATACTTCTTCCACTTTACCTGGGTAGTACTTCCTACAGTAAACTCCTGAGGAGTAATGGGTTCTAATATTTCTAAATAACCTTTTACAGTATTTCCCTCATTAACGGGGGTTTCTGCATAAACATTCTGTGGGTCGGCAATATCTTCTACTCGGAAAAGGACCTTATTTGAACCATCCGGTAAAGTTATATCACTATCTATGGGAGTATAATTTGTCTGAGTAGCAGTCCCGGGCAAATCACTGCCAATCTGAGTCCAACTGGAATCTCCAATCTTTTTATAATATGCACGGAGACCACTGAATGTCCCTACCAATGACCAATGAATAGTATGAGGGGTAGGACCAATAACGATGGTCTGATTGCGCGTACTGGGATTTCCTGGAGGCTGGTCAAAGAAGATACTTCCTTTAAATTTATGCGTAGGAGAACCTGCCATGGGAGGTCCAAATACCTCTGGATGTTGCGATTCTACTACCCTTATTTTTACATAAGGAGCTGTCTCACTGGGAATATTAAAGACATAATAAGGATGCTCCGGATTAGAACAATAATCGGGAGGAATATTGGTTGCTCCAGGGAAATTTGCCCAATCTTCATCAGGATAATTATTTTGGTAATTAGTATTATACTTAATATCTACATTCCCCACCGCTCCTACTACGTACCATTGAATCTGTCCTGTCTGAAGCACATTATAAGTTTGGGCAGTAGTGGGATAGGTAACATTTATTTTACCTTTTATACTGAAATTTTGGCTCTTACTTATTACATAATTATCTTCCTGTCCACCCTCAACCCTCACTAATTTTAAAACTGCATTTCCCCAAGAAACTGCTGTTTGAGGAATTGTCCATAGAACACTTCCTGCCTCTGCATTTATACCACTTATCTGTAAATTCCAAGGACCATCCTGTCCCTGAGAAGAATAATAAAGATTTAATTGGGATACCTTTCCTGTCTTTGTCCAGGTAATTGTCTTCTGCTCTTCTACTGTCCAAGGAGAGCCAACAATCTCTCCGATGAATACCTTAGGTTTAATATAAAAACTATTAGTGGAGGAACTATAAACCGTAGGGTCATTATGGTCTCTTACTCGCACTCGACAATTATCCGAAGTTACAGCAACCCGGTCATTTTCCTGGCTAATTGTCCACTGATAAGGAGAAGAACCTCCGCCTATTCCAGAAGCAATGACAAAATCATCAAAATCTAAATCGCCATCCGTATCCAGAAGTAAATCTACCTGGCTAATTCCTCCCTGCATTGTCCAAGAAATGGGGTTAGTCTGGTCGACATACCAGACTTCCGGATTCTCTGGATTCCTACCTGGAGAGGTCAAATTCAGATTTCCTTTGATTACAAAATTCCCTAAAGAGTTAGCATAGCAGTAGGCATCACTCACCGCTTTAAGTTTTACTCTATATTTTGTCCCTGCAGTTTCCGGAACTGGCCAGTCGTAATAACAGACACCCTCAGACTCATTCTGATTATGGTTTACGGTAGCAATGAAATTAGGATAACCATTATTCCCTTCATTCGTATCATAATAGAGCTCACTCTGTCCAATGTTTCCCTTATATTTCCACTTTATCCGAATAGTTCCTCCTACATAATATACTTCTCCTCCATTCGGCTCGATTAAAGCATGATTGGTAGTCCCATTCCAGAATTTACCACGTATATCAAAGGCATCAGAGATATCAAAGACACTACTATCTGAATTATCGACAATTTTTATCTTTGCGGTACTAACCGGAAGACTTGTAGGACTGGGGACAGTCCAATCGTAATAATTCTGTACAGCGGTATCTACCTGGGCAAAGGGTGTTCCAAAATTTACTCCATCTTGAGCGTAATAGAGATCCACAACCCCTATATCCGAACCCACTCCTCCGTTAGTTATCCAAGTTATACGATGTGTCTCCGTAGGAATTAAACCATTTTCTCCTCGATTATCTGCACTGGGAGAGGTAATCTCTATTTTCCCTTTTGCATCTATATTATTTTGAGAAACAAGATAGATATCATTGGGATAAACTGCACTCTCTACTCTTATTCGAATATCATTATCTACGGGACAGTTTACGGGATTCCAATAATATCCCTCCGCATTGGTTACTCCCAAAACAATTATTCCACTGAAAGTGTTTCCTCCATCTGTACTATATTTTATGTTTACTGTTCCCACTTCTCCTTGAGTTGTCCAGGTGATATTAAATGGCTCTCCCACCGTGATAATTCCCCCATTAGGAACCAAATCAATGAATCTCGACTTTATGGTTAAAGGTTGTTGAGATATCGAATATACTCCTGATGGGTCATCGTGAGAAACGAGTTTTATCCTAATCTGCAAATTTATTCCATTGTCTCCAGTTTTAAATGGCCATTTCTCCGGATGCTCAGGATCGTAGAGAGAAGGGATTGTCCAGATATAGGACTGATTACCCGAGGGAATAGTTCCCGAAGCATCGATAACTCCTATATAATTATCTTCTCCATTGTTGCGCGAGAAGTATATATCCACTGCTCCCATCGATGAGCCATTTCTTATCCAAGTGATTGCCTCCTGAGTTCCACACAACCAAGTCAAAGCAGGGTCGTTAGGATTTTCTGAAGGTCGGGTTAGGTCTAAATTACCTTTAATAGTAAAATCGTAATCGGATTCATCTTTCACCTCTCCTGTGGGATCCACAGCCAATCTCACCTGAATCCGGATGGTATTATATAACAAATCGGCATCAGGGATTTGCCAATCGTAACCCGTTGTCCCTGAAGAAGCATCGATACCTGTAACAATAACCTGACTATCAGGATAACCATCGTTACCGCTATTTTTAGAATAGGCAATCCTTACCGTTCCTAAAGCTCCATAGCCTGAAGGATAGGCATCCCATTTTATTACACAATGGTCACCGATATTAAAAATCTCACCTCCATTGGGATAGGTGACCGTAATATTTCCTCTAATAGAGAAACTCTCCGATTCTCCATAAACTCCATTGGGTGGCTCATCGTCTCCAATCAAACCTATCTTTATCCTTGAATCAGGTTGTCCTAAATTGTCTAAAGGAATATCCGTAGAATACCAAACTTTTTCTCCCAGACTTGCATTTATTCCCGTATAGATTGTGGTATAACTTACTCCTCCATTATTCGAATAGGCAATCCGGAAATTATTCCCATATTTTTCGGAAAGGCTTCCATGGGGAGTCCAGGAAATAACAAAATTCTGATGGGCAGGGATTTTTATTCCTGCCTGTGGCTGAATTACCGTAATATCTCCTTTAATCTGGAATGGCCCATCGGATTCATCATAAATATTTGCATCTAGATACTTCTCAATCCTTATCCCCGCAGTAGCACCAATAGTTATCGCATCCGGAACCGTCCAGCTAAATTCTCCCAAACTGGCATCTACCTGTGCTCCACCCTGAACAACCTGCCATGTTTTATTAGTGGTAAAATCCGTACAATATTTTATGGTGACATACTGGATACCTGTAGCGGGATAAACCTCCCATTCTATCTTCTTACTCTGATCCACCTTCCATATTTCTCCTCCATTGGGAGAAATAACCTTAATAGAAGGAATAATCTTAAATGTCTCACTTATCCCAAAAACATCCGCATCACTATGGTCAACTACCTTTATCTTAGAAAAATTGCTTGCCTTATCCAGAGGAGGAGTCCAACTATATTTACCATGAGTATCGTCTACATTCTTAGCATTTGTTCCCTGAACAATGAGGTTATAGGTTTGCCCATTATCTAAGGAATAGTAAATATCTACAGAAGTCGTATTAGAATTTAATGTCCATTCAATATCGTTAGGATAACCGGTAGGCCATTCTGAAGAAGCATTCGGTTTATTTACGGTTATGTTTCCGCGTATCTCAAAATCGTTATCACTTGTATCAAAAACATCATTGGGATAGGTATTAGAAACTATCCTTACCTTGACTGTCTTCCCGGATGCTTCTAAAGGTAAAGGATTCCAATTAAAACTCCCTTGATTTACCGGTAAATCAGTTGCTCCACTTATATCTGTCCAGGTATTATGCTCTGCATCTACCGAATACTGTAATTTTACTGTCCCATCAAAATTTCCCCATTTATCCCACGTAATATTTCTATTAGTATCTCCCACATACCAGAGTTCTCCTCCATTAGGAGAAATTATTTTCAATTTACTCTTAATCGTAAAATTGCCATTGGAAACATCATAGAGATTGGAATTAGAAGCATCCGAAATCCTTATTAGACAATCAGTCTCTTTTTCGTAAGCGGGTAAAATCGGACTTCCTCCTGAATCGTATCCCACTGTCCAGGTATAGGATTTATCCGCTGCCGGTACAGAATTAACAATTGTCTTCCAGGTTGAGCCATTATCATCCGAATATTCAATTTTTACATTAGAAACCGAAGCTGCATTTCTCCAGGTAATCTCATAAGGCTCATTGACTACTAAGGTCTCACCACCATTAGGTGTCTTTACCGTAATGGGTGCCAGCTCTACCACAAACCAGTCTACTTTACTGGCATAATCTGCAGTAGTTGAACCAGGCTCAGTCGCTAAAGCATAACGTTTCAAACTCAAAGTGGTAGAACTTAATTCCGCCGCTACACAGTTATCATCAAAGAAATCATCATAAGTCGTACCTCCACTAGTTCCTGTTCCTGTTCCTCCACTCACCCTAAGGATGGGAAAACTCCTGGTGGGATCCACACTGGGATTTAAAGTAATATTGATGGTCTCCGGAACATTTACTGTTCCGGTAGAGAAAGTAGCTGGAGTACCCGGAGCATTTTTTTGCACTCTACTTAAAGAATCCGTCAATTCTACTAAAAACCATCTCACGGTTACAGTATCCGAAGTACTGGTGGAAGTCCCTTCCCGTGTAAAGGTAAGTGTAGTATTATTGGTAATCGTTCCTCTCACCATAATATGTGCTTCCGTTCCATCCAAGGCATTATTATTTCCTCTAAAGAGTGTAATGAGAAATGCTTTATTGATATCTGCAATCGCTGGATTAAGCGAAGCAGTAGCAGTAGTTGCATTGTAAGCAATGGTTACTTCTCCTGTGCGTACATTGGCATCATTAGAAAATTCTACCACTTGATAAACATAGGTCTGCGCAGTATTCACTGAGCGACAACCACGATTAATTTGAATAGTGTCATTATCTATAAAATGGGCTGTACCAAAAAGATTCTCCGTATATGTCGGGTTAGCATAAGGTGCCCTTAATTGCAAAATTATAAAAGATTTATTTAGATCAAACTGTTGAGGAAGGTCGATATTCTTCGTCGTAGTAGTATCCTTCATGGAAGTAATTCCCCGCACCACTTTTACTCCATCCTCAAACTCAATCACATACCAAGACACATAGGCTACTTGGGTAGCCCCTGCGCGCTCAATCATAATTGTTCCATTATCTTCAAAAATAGCGGTATAGAGATGGTTTTGGTCACGGTCTGTAGTTAATCTTGTTTCACGCGGATACAAAAGGATAATACATTTTGACTGGTCAGTAACCGGATAGGTAAGATCAGCAGTAACCAAGGTATCGTCTGCATCGAGATATGCTGTTCCTGACTGCACCCTATTTACCTGCACTGCCCAGGCATTTTGGACCAAATAGAGAAATCCTCCCAGGAAAGCTAAAAGTAGATATAGATCCTTTTTATTAATTTTTATTTTCATTATTCTGTTATTAAAGTTTCTCCTTCCGGCTCAAGGACTTTTGGTTTTTTTAAAGCAGGCTTTAAGAATTCCACCACCTTTGCCTTATTGACTTTTCTTTCTCCTAATGCACTTTCTTCAATATTTTCTTCATAAGTCAATTTTACTATATCTCCTACATTAATCTCCTCAATTCTTTTCTTATTTTTTAATTCTATATTTTCATCTAAAGTAAAAGCCATCTCATATTCTATCCCCTTTTCTTCATCGCGCTGATAAACTATGGCGATAAAATTCTTACTTATCGCACTTACCTCACCGGTTATCTCTTTCTCTGTGCTTTTTACGATGTTTTTCTCTTTTTTCTCTTCTGCAAAAATTAATCCTATCCCTAATCCTATCCCTAAAAGAACCAACACAATTTTTTTCATTGTTTCTCCTCCTCTTTACCTTTTATATAAACTCGGATTATTTTCTGCTCCTCTTTTGGTCTATCGTTACTATCGGTAGGAGTATTGGCAATCTTTTCTACTACATCCATACCTGAAACAACCTCTCCAAATATAGTGTGTTTCCCATTTAACCAGGGTGTAGGTTTTAAAGTGATAAAGAATTGGCTCTTATTTGTATTTGGCCCAGAGTTTGCCATGGCTAAGATTCCTGGCTTATCGAATTTTACCTCTTCTTTTATCTCATCTACAAACGCTCTATCTCCCCAGAGAGACTGCCCTCCTGCTCCTGTTCCCGTAGGGTCGCCTGCCTGAATGATGAAATCCTTAATCACCCGATGAAAGATAATATTATTATAATATCCCTTTTCAATCAAACCAATAAAATTTTCACAGGCAAGGGGAGCAATCTCCGGGAAAAGTCTCAATTCAATCTTTCCCCGATTTGTCTCCAAAACAATGAGTGATTTTTTCTTCATCTCCTCAACCTTTCTCTCTCTTTCTTTCTCCGCTATGTAATCACGGTAATTTGCCCTTTTAAATAGGTCATCAAAGTAATCTTTAGCAAGTTTGTATTTTTTTGCTTGGGTAAGCATCTTACGGTAATACTCTTGTTTTTTCTCATCGTATTCTTTTAAATCCGCCTTGCGCTTATAAAGCAGGCGAAATACACAATCTCCATAATAGTTCTTAGCGGGGATAAAATCTCCTTCTCTACTTTCTAAAATTCTATAAGCATCTTCTTTAGGTATCTTCCAAAGATCAATTAATGCCTCCAGAGACATTATATTTATCCAGGAAGCACCTTTCTGACCCAAGGGCTTTTTCTCCTGATATTTCTCAAACCAGAGGCGAGGATTTTTTCTACATTTTTCAGCAAAATCTTTTGCCTCCTCTTCATTATTAAAAAGGATATATTCGCTCTCAAAAGAATTGTATTGATTTAAAAACTTCTCCTTCATCTCCTCTTCAGTAACCGTAACCTCAGGGTTTGTCTTCATCTTTATAAGTTTATTGATCCGCAATAGATCTTCAATCCTTCTTTCAAAAACCTCCACATCGTCTCCAAAAGTAACCTTTACCCACATAGCATAAGCCGGGGTTCCATATTCTACATCCTTCTCTTTCAGAAGTCTTTTCAACTCCTCTTCCAATTCACTCCTCTCTACTTTTATCCCCAAGGATTTCGCTTCCCAATTTAATATCAAATTCTGCCAAGCCTCTTGGATTCTATCTTCATCGGTGCGTTCTTCTTTTTCCTTTTCTCCCTGGCGAGTAAAAATCAAGGCAGTTTTATAATAATGAAAAAATTCCTCCCTGCTTACCGGCTTCCCAAAAGCCTCTCCCACAATGGGAGTCTCTAAAATATCTTTTAACTCATAAGAAAAGGACAGACCGGAGAGGAAAATCCCGAAAAATAAAAAAAATATTTTATTCCTTAATCTTGATAATAACTGGCTCACTAACAAGCTTCTCTCTAAATGTCTCCAGACCGATCTCTTCCCCATAGCTATTTTCATAAACTGCACTGATTTTATATTCTCCTGGTTCAGAAAAATCAAAATAATTCCTCAAATCTCTCTTCCATTCTGAGACTACTTCTTCCTTAGGATTAAGCAGAACAAAATAATCTGTCTTAGGTAAGCCTGTTTCGTAACGGAATTTACAGGGTAACTTATTACCGGAAGGAGAGATGACGATAAAATATACCTCTCTTTTTTCCTTGGGAAGGTCTTCGGTACTTATATAGAATCTTTTATTTACATAGACAGGATTCTTCCCTTTATTTTCTAATTTTAAATTTACATTTATGGGCTCTTTAAGAGTAAATTCGTTTTTTTCTAAAACAATACTAAACTTAAGGCTGGAAGAATAACCTTTGGGTGTGCTTAAAAGAATAAAAATTATAGAAAAGAGAAATCCCTTTAAGTGATTCCTCTTATATTTCATTTATTTATACTTACAAAATTGTAATCATAAATATTACCTTTAGTGTCTCTTCTGCTTAAAACTCCCCGCATTACTCCATCTGGTCCGATGTCTCCGCGCCAGAAAGCCATCCCAGCTTTTTCGGAAGTCTGCATCGTCTCCCAAATAATCGTTCCATCTTCTTCTAATCTTACCGAAAAGTTAGTAGGAGAAAAACCCAGTTTTGCTAAATTCTGCGAAGATACTTTCCCTTCTGAGAAAATAATTACATCTTTCTCTACCTTTGCCTTTGCTCCTCCTTCCATAGGTTTTAACTCAATTTCCCACTTTTTCCCATCCAACTCTTGTTTCTTTTGTGCAATAATTTCTAATTTTTTAGAAATCCCCGGACTTACCTCAGCAAAAATAGAATTTAAATTTACCATCACAAATAAAACTACTGTCATTAAAAATATCTTTTTCATTTATCCTCCTTTCTTTTTTTTAATTTTATTATTTTTCTTCAAGAAAAGTCAAGTTTTTTTTATTTCATCGTCCCTTCTCCTTCGTACGTTTCCCAAGTCAAAATATATTTTTTTACCCAATCCACATCCGGATCATCACTCTTGGCATAATTCAGGAATTTGCGGAAATACTCAATCGCTTTCTTACGATTTACTAAATATTCCGCATAAATATAACCTAAATTAAAATAGGCATAAGCATCTTGAGGGGTCAGTTCTATAACTCTTTCAAATTCTGCGATTGCCCTTTCATATTCTTTATTCTTGGTATAAAAAACTCCCAAATTATAATGCATCTGAGCTGTTTCTTTAATAAGTTTCTTATTCTGCCAGGCAAGTTTGGCAAAATTATCGGGGATATTTTTCGCCTCCTTCTCTAAAGACTTATTCTTCTCTAACGCTTCCATATATTTATTTTTATAATCTTTTAATTCTTCTTTTGTATTTTTCAAATTATTCTCTAATTCTTTATTCTCCGCATTGGTCTTAGCTAATTCCTTCTGAACCGTGTCTAATTTTTTAGTTAAATTCTCCTTCTCTTTTTTCAAATCTGCCACTTCCTTTTTTAACGCATTTATCTCGGTCTGCTTCTTTAATTTCTCATAGGCAACTTTTAAATTTTCTAATTCCTGATTCAATTCTTCTTGTTTAGTCATAAGTTCTTTAATCATATTCTGAAACTTTTGGTTCTGATTATAGAGGTTATCTTTTTCTTTTTCTAATTGAATGATCTCTAAATTAGCCTTTTCCAAAGAAGTTTGGAGCTCATTCGCCCTATTTCTTTCTCCTAAAAGATTCTTAACCTGTGCTAAAAGATTGTTCCGGTCTGTTTTCAATGCCTCATTTTCCTTAACCAATTCATTGATCCTTTCTTTCAGTTCTTTTCTCTCTTGATTTATACTTTCAGAATCTTTTTTTATCTGCTCTATCTTCTTCTCTAAGATTTTAGAGTTATTTACAGAATAAAAGATAAAGCCCGCTTCTCCTAATACTAAAACAATTAAAATAATTAAGATAGTTTTCTTCATCTTCTCCCCCTTTTTAATAAACCATCCTTACCTCAGAAAATTCCTTTATCTTATCAAAATCCTGCTCTAATAAAGGAATAGTTATGGTAAAGGTATCAAATATTTTAGTCGCTTTTAGAACAGCGATCCTTTCTCCATTTTCATATACTTCAAAAACTTGACCTAAGGAAACTCCATTAACTTTACCAAAGTCAACCCAGACCTCTTTATTTTCCGCATTCTTCCCTACCACCATGCCCACTGCTTTTTTCTCTATCGCCTTTTCTAAGGCTACTTTACCCTCCTCTTTCGTATCTATTTTTACTTCTGTGGATTCCTCTTTTGTTTCAGTCTCAGAAGGAGTTTCTCCCGTTTTAGATAAGCGTAATTTATGCAACTCCGTTTCTAAAGCTATACGTAAATCTTTTTCTTTCTTTAATTCCTTTTCCAACTCAATAATCTTATCATTCAATTCTTTTTCCCTTCCTGCTTTTTCTTGGGCAATCTTGGCTAATTCCGCATTCGATTTTTTATTTAAATCTTCTTTTTCAGATTCTAATTCTGCTAATCTCTTTTCCAATTCTTTTAATTTAAGTTCTTTATCTTTCCCGGCATTAATCTCTTTTAAAAGTTGTGCCTCTACCGCCTTCTTCGATTCTTCTAAAGCAGAAAGCTCCGTCTTTAAAACAGAAATCTGCGATTCTAAATTTGCCCTTATGTAATCAAAATTACCCATCCTCGTCTCTAAAGATGCCTTGTCCTTTTCTAAATTTGCTATTTTATTGTAAAGTTCATCCTCACTATCTTTCTTACTTTTAGATAAAAGCTCAAGCTCCTCTTTAAGTTTTGCCCTTTCCGTCATTAAGGCAGTCTTCTCTGCTTCAAGATTTTCTTTCTCCCCCTTTAATTTACTCAACTGCTCTTTTAGAGAATCCCTTTCTTTCTCTAATTCTTCTTTTGTTTTATTTACTAAAGATAATTCCTCTTCTAACTTTCCCTTTGTTCCTAATAAGGAATTTAGCTCTTCTTTTAATCGGGTTCCTTCCTCTTCTACTTTTTTCTGCAATTTACTTAATTCCTCTTTTAAATTATCTCTCTCCTTTTCTAAGGCAATGGCTTTTACCTTAAGGTTAATTTCATTCTCTTCTTTTTCCTTATATAATTCTTTTAGTTTTGTCTCTAACTCTCCCTTTCTCTCTTTAAGTTCTTCCAACTCTTTGTTAAGACTTATTTCTTTCTCTTCCTTCTCTTTCCTCAAAGCTAATAACATTCCCTCTAATTCTTTGCGCTTCTTTTCCAATTCTTCTATTGCCTGACTTAAATTTTTCTCTTTTTCCTGACTTTTTCTCTTTATCTCCTCCATCTGCTTGCTTAATTCTGCGTTTTCTTTCTCTAATCCGACTACCTTCATTTTATATTCTGTCTCTAAGCCTTCCTTCTTTTGTTCTAATCTGTTGAGCTTATCTTCTAATTCTTCTTTTACCTTCTCTAATCTCCCTATCTCCTGACTTAAACTGGCTTCCTTTGCCTGCCTCTCTTTATTTATCCCCTCTATCTCTGCCTTGAGTTTCGCCTCGCTATCTTCTTTCTCTTTAATTACCTCTTTTATCTTCGCCTCCTTCTCCCCTATCTGCCGACCTAATTCTATAACTTGCTTGCTTATCTCTTCTTTCTCTTGGCTTAATCCTGTAAGTTGTTTGTTTAAATTGTCTCTCTCTTGTATGAGCCTCTCTATCTCAGCCTTCTGTCTTGCCTCTATATCTTCTTTTGCCTTATTTACCTGATTTAGTCTCTCTTCTAAATTCGCCTTCTCTTTCTTTAATGCCTCTATATCTTGGCTGTATTTCTTCTCCTTCTCTTCTATCTGCTTGCTTAAGCCTTCCTTCTCTTGTTCTAATCTGTTGAGCTTTTCTTCTAATTCTTCTTTTACCTTCTCTAATCTCCCTATCTCCTGACTTAAACTGGCTTCCTTGGCCTGCCTCTCTTTATTTATCCCCTCTATCTCTGCCTTGAGTTTCGCCTCGCTATCTTCTTTCTCTTTAATTACCTCTTTTATCTTCGCCTCCTTCTCCCCTATCTGCCGACCTAATTCTA
>Ga0078972_1001735_pt1 | contig 78781 bp, 68 predicted proteins | sample YelNatPaOPGAMG01_FD_67568 | JGI IMG/M metagenome (GOLD analysis project Ga0078972, IMG submission 67568) | Hot spring thermophilic microbial communities from Obsidian Pool, Yellowstone National Park, USA - OP-RAMG-01 (SPADES assembly) (version 2) | ecosystem: Environmental > Aquatic > Thermal...
ATACCTTATCAATTATTTCCGAGATTGAATATTCTTTACCATCAGATATTACTTTTAAGAACGGAAGCATGCAGGCCTGAAAATCTGGAATGGCCATATTTCCTCCAAAACGTCCGAAATTAAAGCTTATTGTTAGTTAGTATAAAATATCTGAGCAGAATTAATCAAGTTACGTCCGTTAGGCCACGTCAAGTATTGTTCGCACTTTGGCGATATAATATCTCTATTTTAAGGACTCAATTAGCTCCTTGAGTCAGGGCCTCATCACAAACAGGCCTCAGCTTCTACGGCCTTATATAAGCATACTCATTGGCCAAGGGCTCAATGTATTCGATTAGATAAGCAGTGACCAGTGTCTTAGATACGACTTAACGGTTTGCATCTCTGCCAGCTCGCCCTTAACCATTCCTTCTTCACCGCCGCCTGGATGCTTCTATAAACATCTGAGATAACCAGCCACACCTGCTTTAGAACTCCTTCTCTTTAACCCCTTTATAAACTCCTGCCATGAGTTCTCATCTCCTCTACATCGGGTCTATCATCAACTACTACAGACTGGACCTTATCGATCCTTCTATGTCAAAAATCCCTTTAGCAATCCTTGTAAAATTGGTTTATAATCCTTTTGAGCCGCCGTTAATAAAAATCTCCTTTCCTAAGGTTAAAGTCTTTAAAAGGAGAGTTTACGATGGCTCATCCTCCTGGATCAAATCGCGAACTTTTTATACACTAGCCTATACGGTCGTTGATAATCAGGTATTTGGTAATAGCCGTCAGCATCTCCAAATATTTTCGCTATGATTTTTGCTTCGGGCTTGAAAATCCCGGTTGTATCATCAGGCATATTCTATCCTCCTACCTTCTTTTACAGCGAGGCATTGCACCTAAGGTTTTGCGGAAAAAAGAAATTGCCAAAGACGATTTGGGGAAAGGTGCGTACCACCGTAGCCTTTTATCGGCTGGTATAGGACCTGAAGGGCAAGGTTGCGGAGCAACCGCAGAGTTCGGCTTGGCGAATATCATTTTTTTTCCATTAAATTATCCTCTCCCTGTGACTAAAACATAAATCCAGTTTATCTGGGAAGACTCTAAACCCTGTGCCGTGGTCGTGTGGTCTACCATCAGGATATTGTCCAATCCTTATATCTACAAGAATTATGCCGTCTTTTAATAATTGAACAAAATTATTAAAATCAAATCCACTCAATAACCATGCTTCGTTGAACCAAAATTCTTCATCAGAACCTTTACCTCTCGCTTCTGCCTTCACATATAGTAATTTTGGGAGTTTTCTTTCAAAAGAGTTTTTCAGTGTTTCTTTATCCCAATAAGCTACAATTTCATTACTTGATGTGATGAGATTTACTCTATCTCCTTCAATACTGATTTTGAATCCAGGTGTTCCTTTTATGGTATTTAAATCTATAGCATTTACCGTGGTTTCTAATCTTTTTGTCCCCTGTTTCTTTGTAGAGGCATAGCCAAATTTTTCAAGCAGTATAGAATTAGCTCGCGGTGGAGATGGCGATTTTGTGAACAGCGTAAGCATGCTTGATGCATTTTTTCTTGCTGATTTTAGTTCAATCATTGTAGCATTTGGACCAGGTATATTATTTTCTGTGATTCCCAAAAGGTCTTCTAATGTTTTTCCTATACCTGTATTTCCTGCTCTATGGGTTCTTATCCACCCAGTTTCTTTTATTTTCTTCAGTTTTTCTATCAACTCATTGTATCCGATCATAATGGGGGTCTCCAAAAATCAAGTATGTATTCAAAAGTTGTGCTAAGAGTTATGTAGTTACTGGGCCATCCATAAATACCAACCTTGTTAACTAAATTTCTTTTATCCCAGATGATAATATTCCTAAGTTTATAACCCACCTTCTCCATTGCCTCTATAATATAACTATGCGTTGGATACCGGCGATTGTTTTCCCATAAGTCATTAACATTAATTACACAATGAGCTTTTGGTTTCAAAAGTGGCAATATTCCTTTATAAATTTCCGCAAGTGCCTCTATATATTCCTTAAGTCTCATTGTGCCAAGGTCTCTTGGATTATCTGAATATTGCTGGATCTTCTTATAGTGTTTGTTTTCTCTAAGGTCACTTCTTAAACTTTTATTCAGTCTTTCGTGATTTAACATATTAGCATAAGGAGGTGAGGTAACACATAATGAAACTGTTGCTTCATTAAGATACTTAGGGATATTGATTGCATCATCACAGATTGCAATTTGTTTGATGCTGTTGGTAAAGAGTGACATATTTAGTTGTGACAGTCTTTTATTAGCAAAATCTATATATTTTTGGTTAAGGTCAAAACCCACAGCATTCCTTTCTAAAACCCGTGCCGCAATAAGAGTAGTTCCAATACCTACAAACGGGTCTAATACCAATTCTCCTTTGTGAGTAAAGAGTTCTATACATTTTTTAGGCAAAGCAATAGGGAATACCGCAGGATGTATATCTTTATCCCTAATGTCTCTCCCCTCATAATACAGTTCCCAAATAGCGACCTGCCCTTTTACCCATTCTTTTGGAGTAAGACAGTTTATATGGGTATCAGGACAAGAACAAGTCTTTTTATACCCAATGTCTAATTTCATACTGATATTTTCATTTATAGTTTTAGTATTCATATTTTTTATTCTCTGCCAAGCCGAATTTCATATAACGTTTTGCGTGTTTGCGAAGTGCCAAAACATTTGGGTGAGCGAAGCGAATCGCAAAAAAGCACTTAAATGAATTTGCGTCCGTCATTATCTATGTTTATGATGGCATCCTGTTTCTGGTTTATCAATGAGTTCACCATTAAGATATAAGTTTAAAGCTTTTTCAACATCGGTTTCCTTTGTAACATAGACTTCTATGCCTATACTCATTAAATCATTGCGCATATGTTTACCCATTCCGTGAGCAATAACTGCTTTGCAATCCTTAAGTGCCACAAGAATTGGAGTATGATCATGTTCGTGGGCTTTATGCCGTGTTCCTTCTAATCCTCTTGCATGGTCTGTAAAAGTATTAGGAAGATACTGTTGACTTTTTATCTCTTTGCCTTCGACTTCAAAAATACAAAATCCTTTTGTTTTACCAAAGTGAGAAGAAATAGTCTTCTCATCATCAGATGCAATGGCAATTTTCATTTTTTCACCCCTTTATTTTTCTTCTTTTAACAGTTTTTCTATTTCCTCTATACGCGTTTCTAACATTGTTTTTTCTTGTTTTAGAGCATCAAGCTCCGCTCTAAGGTCTTCTTCGATGTATGAGGCGGGAATGCCCCAACGATAAGCACCCCAGCTATGAACCATTCTCCCTGTTAAATATCGATGGAAAGCAAAAGGCCCACGTCCCCATCTCCAAGGACCGATAAATTCATAGTCCGAAGGAAATACATTTTGCCACTTGCACGAATACCAACCTCTTCTAAATCCATACATATTAATTTCCTCCTTTCTTTTTTTCAATTAATTTATGATGATAAGAACCTTCTCTTATCAACTTTGTTCCACAATTTGGACATTTTTCTTGTTGACAAGGGATACCAGCTTCATGTGGTTTCTTATACCCACATTTTGGACAAATACAAAATCCACCAGGTCCCATACCCTGGCTATATACTGTATCCATAGGACACCTCCTTTAAGACTCTTTCCTTTATAATGAAAAATTCTAACCTCTTCTGCCTGATGTTAATTGGTATTTCTACATTGTGGATATTTAGTAGGTCTTGGGATTCCAAAAGGGATTTTCCAAGTAGGGTTACATTTTTTCCAAAAGTTCCCACAACCTTTGGTTGGGCAATTTCATCTAACATACTTGGCATAGAAGAATGCCATCCAGGACAAAAATTGCCACATTTTCCTTCTCTCCAACTTTGTACCGGAGGAGGGATTCGAACCCCCGACACACGGATTATGATTCCGTTGCTCTAACCAGCTGAGCTACTCCGGCTAAAAAAGCAAAATTACGAAAAAATTTCATTTTTCCAAAATTCTTTTTAGCTCGTCGCGGATTTTCGCTGCAAGCTCGTAGTTCTCGTCTTTTATGGCTTTTTCGAGTTCTTCTTGCAATTTTTCCACTCGGGTTTTGGGTCGGTCGGGCTCCTTGCTTGGCGGCGGGAATGGAAGTTCGTCCTCATCTTCGTCCATCGAGCCAAAGAGGTCGGATTCCTGCTCTTCGTCGATGTCCCGTTGTCTTTCGCCAAATGTTATTCCAGCTTGGTTAAGAATTTCTGCATCGACGTAAATTGGGGCTTGGAAACGAAGCGCCAACGCTATTGCATCGCTCGGACGGGCATCGATATCCAGTGGTGGCGACTCGAACAAAATCCGCGCATAGAATGTGCCGTCCCTAAGGTCATTGATGTATACCTCCTCTATACGAGCGTCCAATTGTTCCAAAACATTTTTGAACAGGTCGTGGGTCAAGGGTCGTGGAGTAGTAACACCTTCCAAAACCATTGCGATTGCCTGAGCTTCGAACTGTCCAATGATAATTGGCAAACTCCGGGGTCCGTGCTTTTCTTTAAGAATTAAAGCGAAAGCATTAGAACTTTCGGGGCTTGTTGTTATACCTATTGGTCTAACTTCGATTTTTTCCATCTTTACTTTTCTCTTTTGTTCGATTTAAAAGACTATATCGCAAAGGTTTTATTTTAGTTTTTACTCTTTATATTTTTTGATTTCCTCTATGAGTTTTGGAATCACATTGAACAAGTCCCCGACAATACCGTAATCTGCGACTTTGAAAATTGGAGCATCTTTGTCTTTGTTTATTGCAAGAATATATTTCGACGAGGACATACCCGCCAAATGTTGTATTGCTCCGCTTATTCCACAAGCAACATAAAGTGTTGGGGAAACAGTTTTTCCAGTTTGACCGACTTGCTCGCTGTGGGGACGCCATCCTGCGTCCACAACTGCACGCGAGGCTCCAACCGCCCCACCAAGCAGTGCTGCAAGGGATTCTATCAGATGATAATTTTCGGGTCCTTTGATTCCGCGACCACCCGAGACAACGATGTCGGCTTCGAGGACATCGAGTTTGCCTTCGTTTTTCATAACATTAACAACACATTCCTTGCGGTCTGCTTCCGAAACATTTGGTTCGAACTTTTCGATTTGGATTTCCGCAACGGGCGAAGATGTTGCAGTGAAAACATTTGGTCGGAGCGAGCAGATTTTTATGTTTCCATTGAGTTTTGCAGTGATGTGGGATTTGCCGGCATACACAGGCTTTTTGACAATCAAATCGCCGTTTGAAATGTCCAAAGCAATGCAGTCGGAAACGTATACTGCGTCTAAATTTGCAGAAACCCGACCCGCCAGTTCAAAGCCGTATGTATGGGCAGGGAAAAGAATTAAGTCGAATTCTTTGGAGCGAATAAGTTCGGCAATTGCTTTGGAAAACAGCGATGCAGAATAAGAAGCGAACAATGGTGCATCAATCAGATAGGTATGTTGCAATCCGAATTCCTTTGCTGTTTCGAGTGCTTCCTTTGTTCCGTTGAATGCAATGCCCGAAACAGTGGCAGAGGTTTTTTCGGAAATTTGCCTCGCTGCTGTGATAAGCTCATAGGATACTCTTTTGAGTTTATTTTCGAGTGGTTCAAGATAGACCAAAATTTTTTTCATTCTTGCCTCCAATTAATTAAATAACTTTTGCATCTTCGTGGAGAAGTTTAACAATTTCGGCTATTTCTTGGTCGCTGTCGCCAACGATTTTGTTTTTGCGGGCACGCAATGGAATTTCCATTCCGAGTATTTCGACTTTTGGCTCGAGTTGTTCAGGGGTGATTTCTTCGATTGGTTTGTTTTTTGCTTTTAAAATGTCGGGCAATTTAGGATAGCGTGGTTCGTTCAAGCCCTTCTGGGCAGAAATGACACAGGGAAGCGTGGTTTCGACGATTTCTTTTCCGCCGACGACATCTCGTTCGGCAACTACTTTTGTGCCGTCGATAGTAAGCTTGGAAACAATAGTGATAACGGGAAAGCCAAGGAATTCAGCCACCATAGCGGGAACCATAAGCGAATCGAAATCGACGCTTTGCCGTCCGAAGAATATGATGTCGGGGTTAAATTGCTTAGCATAATTTGCAATGTTTTTCGCAGCGAAGAACGAGTCGAAAAAGCCCTCGGTTTTGATTAACACGGCACGGTCAGCGCCCATTGCCAAAGCCGAGCGGATTACTTCTTTCGAAGCTTCGGGTCCAACGGTGATTGTAACAACACTGCCACCGTACTTTTCTTTCAGGCGAAGCCCTTCTTCCAATGCAAATTCATCATAAGGGTTAATGATGAACTTAACTCCTTTCTCGTCGATGGACTTGCCATCGGCACCGATAATTATTTTTGTTGCAGTATCGGGAACTCTCGAAATTCCTACCAGAATATTCATTCCAATCCTCATTGATTAAACAAATTCCTCATTACAAAAATAATAAAAGTTTGTTTTTTAGCATTGAAATAGGAATTGTTAAGTATTCGACAAAAACAAATCGATAAAGCAGACTTTTAATTAACGCAAACACTTTTTGCCAGAGTCTAATTTCTTTTTGCATTTTATTATTTTTTGTTTTTAATTTTGTTTTTTTATCTTAAGAGGTTTTGTATGGCAAAAAGTATAAGTTACCGAATTAATTCCTTAATCATTATTTTGCTATCAGTTGTGATTTTTAGTTGTTTAATTATCCTGATTATTCGAACGAATAGCATTGAAAGGTTTTCGAGCGAGGAGTTAGAGAAATCGGCAAAGAAAGAAGTTGCACAAATAGCTAAAATGGTGTACGACCTAACCGACAATTCCAATAATTTAGCCCAGAAAATGCTTAATGTTGCTTTGAATACTGCAAAGGAGGTAATAAAGCAGAAGGGGGCAATCAAAATATCTGGAACTGAGCAATGGCAGGCGATTAATCAATTTACCAACGAGGCAATGGAGGTGAATGCTCCCAAGCTTGAGATTGGGGGAATTACATTTCCAAAAATAAAGACTTTTGATGTTAAAGTTCCTATTGTGGACGAGGTTGCGAGTCTATCGGGTGCTACCGTTACGATTTTTGTAAAGATGAATTCAGCTGGGGATATGCTTAGGATTGCTACTACAGTGAAAAACAAGAAGGGTGAACGGGCAATTGGAACATTCATACCTGTTAAGGAACCCGATGGCAAGGAGAACCCCGTTGTTTCTTCGATACTTCAAGGCAAAGATTATATTGGAAGGGCATTTGTTGTTGACCAATGGTATGTTACTGCATACTCTCCTTTGAGGCTACCGAGTGGTGAAATTATTGGAATGTTTTATGTTGGAATACCGCAGAAAACTGTTGAAGAAAGTCTGCGTAAGGCAATTTACTCAATCAAAATTGGTGAAACTGGGTATGTTTATGTTCTTGGTGGAAGTGGTAAGCAAAAAGGGCATTATATCATATCGAAGGATGGTAAAAGAGATGGCGAGAATATTTGGGAATCCAAGGATGCAAATGGGAAATTATTCGTTCAAGAGGTAATAAATGCTACTACCGAGAACCCCGGAGAGGTTAAGTTTTTCCGATACGACTGGAAGAATGTAGGGGAGGATAAAGCTAGGACAAAGATAGTTGCAGCCGTTTATTACAAGGATTGGGATTGGGTTATTGGAGCTGGCTCATACGAAGATGAAATATTTGCAGTCCGAGACCAAATTAGCAAAAGTTTATACTCGCTATTGTATATAATGGTAATCCTTTCGGTGATAATTTATGTAATTGCGATTATAATTTCGACACGAATAGCGAAGCGGATATCGACGCCGATAACTAACGCAGCGATGATAGCTCAATACATAGGACGAGGGGATTTGGATTCAGCCCGAAAACTGCTTGATTGAGAGCAAAATAAAAGATTTACTTGTAATTGAAATTTGCAAAATTGTAGGGGCGAATATTTATTCGCCCCTAAAACAAAATATTATTCCTTCTCCTTTCCACTACATCACCATCAACATCCTAAGGGCAAACCTATTTGTCTTTACCAAAAATGATGTTTCCGAAGTTTCCAACGATGTAGGGGCGACCGGCCGGTCGCCCCTACAAGTATTTGCCAGACATAGGTTGTTCCCAAACATCCGATGTCTGAAAATTACTTGTAAGGGCGAGCCAGGGCGTTCGCTCCTTGTTCCTGTGTTTTCACCCCTTGAAGTACATCCAATGACGATTTGTTTTGTAGGGTATGATAGTATGTTTTTTAGATGCAATTTACAAATTACCTCAACAATAGAGTAAATTAAGATAAATTTTTAAAGGTTAAATTTGGGATGGATTGTAATGAGCAATTACAACACTTTTTTTCTATGCCATAAAGAAGTCACTCAACCTTTGTAGAAGTTTTGCTTTTTACTAAAAGATACTTTTAATCGTTTTAGGTTTTTTAAAATGCGAAACAGATGAATAAAGTTGTTTTGAATTTTGGGTTTTCTTGGTGGCTGATTCTGATTTTTGTTCTTGTATCTTTATTCTTAACTTATTTTTACTATCGGAAAACTAATCCTACGATAGAAAGGAAAAATAGGATACTACTTGGAGTTATTCGTTTTTTGGGGTTGCTCTTTTTGTTCATTTTCTTTTCGGAACCAATTTTGAATTTCATTCAGAATAGAATTGAGAAACCGAAGGTTGTATTTTTAATCGACAATTCAGCGTCGATGAAAGTAAAATGGGATGTTACAGATTATCCAAACATTTCGAGAACAGTTGATAAATTTGCTCAAACAAAAAGAGCAATAACTGAATCGGAAATTTCCAGCTACTCTAAATATCCCGCAGAATACTGGGAATTCGATGAGAGCTATAATATGCTCGGAGATTTTAAATTGGACTCGTTCAGGTTCGACGGTTTTGAAACTAACCTTTTGGCGCCGCTACGAAAGATTTACAATTTGAGGCGAGAGGAAAACATCGGAGCCATTTTTGTTGTTACCGATGGAATAATTAATTCAGGCGAAAATCCAGCATACCTTGCCGAACAAATTGGAATTCCCATTTATACTATTGGAGTAGGGGATACAATCCCGCCAAAAGATGTAGTTGTTACTGGCATCGTTACAAACGAACTTGGATTTGTGGATAAGCCCCAGCCTGTTAAAGTTAACATCAAATCCTTTGGATTCGATTTGGAAGGTGTAAATGTGCAACTTTTCGAAGGAAAAGATTTGGTTTCGGAGCAGAAAATCAATTTAAAAAGAGGAATTGAAGATTATTCTGTGGTCTTCGATTACACACCAAAGGCAGAAGGTTTTGCAAAGTTGGTTGCAAAAGTTCAGGTATTGCCGAATGAATTTTCGAGCGAAAATAATTCACAAACACAAATTGTGAAAATCGTTAAAAGCAAGAAGAAATATGTTCTGATTTCGGGTTATCCAGTTCCAGACATTTCCTACATTAAGTCGATTATTTTGCAGGAGAAAGGCTCCGAGGTTCTTACATTCATCCAAAAACAAGGAGCGGAATTTTACGACCCTAAACCTACACGAAAAGATTTCGAGGATGCCCAAGTTTTCATTTTGCTTGGGTTTCCAATAAATTCAAGCCCGAATCAAATTTTGGACTGGGTGAAAGAAGAATGGAACAAAGGCAAATCCGTGTTGTTTGTTTCCCAACTATCCACCGATTATAGGAAGTTGAAACCCTACGAAGAGTTTTTACCATTTAATTTTGCAAGCAATAATGCAAAAGAATATACATTTGTTGCCGATTTTAAGCAAACTCAATCGGGCAATCCAATTTTGAACATTGCGTCGGGGGATGTTGGGTTGAAACTTTTGAATCAGCTTCCTCCCATTTTCCGAACTGAGTTGTTCGTTCGACCCAAGCCAGAAAGCGAAGTCCTTGCTACTATTAAAGTTGGGAATTCGGAGCTAAAAGAGCCATTCTTTTTGACATACGAATTCCAAAACAGGAAGTCGGCAGCAATTCTTGGCTATGGAATTTATCGCTGGCGACTTCTTGGGCAATCATTAAGAGAGTTGATGAATTCGCCCGACAAGGAAATCGACCCCGGCTCGGCTTTGATTATGAACATTTTGAATTGGCTTTCTGCCAATGAAGAGTTTGCACGAGTTCGTATTAAACCTAATAAGACCAATTTCCATCAATTTGAGCAGGTTTCTTTCACTGGGCAAGTTTACGACGAGACGCAATCTCCGGTTGATAATGCTTTGGTGAAGGTTCGAGTTGTTAAGGACAACACACAGGTCGAAAGTGTTCTTCCCCAAATTGGGAGCGGACTATATTCGGGCAATGTTGGAACTTTCGATATTGGCGAATATAATTACATTGGAGAGGCTTACCGTGATGGAAAGCTAATAGGTTCTTCCCGAGGCAAATTCATTGTCGAAAAAAGCAATCTGGAAATGTTAGAATTTCGTTCCAGATTTAGTTTCTTGCAATATATTTCGAATGTTTCGGGCGGAAAATTTTTCTTTTGGGAAGAGACAGATAAAATTAAGGCAGAATTAGATAATTTGTTTTTGCAAAACAAAGTCATAACACAAAAGAAAGAGCTATATCTTTGGAACTATTTGCCATTGTTAATACTTTCGATACTATTTTTCAGTATTGAATGGCTTTTGCGTCGTAAAAAAGGACTACTTTGAGTTCGTTCGGTTATTCTTTAACACCTTATAAAAGCAAAAAACTGTTAGGGAAATAATTATTGAATAAGCAACAACCATAAAGATGATTCCTTCTATCTTAAGTCCTGTCATATTATTTATACTCTGGTTTATTTAACTTCCAAGCTTTGTAAACCATAAAGCAAAGACCAGAAAAAACAAGCAGCATAAACAAACGAGCTCCCCAACGGTAAGGAATCTGCTCGGCAGGTATGTTTTCCATTAACAATGTTGGAATGGCATCGGTAATTCCCCAATAAACAAGAATAGCAAGGATATAAAAGGGAGTGATATATTTTATCACATAATAAAAGAAGCGAGGTATTTTAATATCGGCTCCGCTTGTGATTTCCTTCCATCCTTTATCCATTCCCCAAATCCAAGCGAAAATAACAACTTCGAGGAAGCCTATCAGGACGAGGAAAAATGTTCCTGCCCAGTAATCCAATTCATCGAGGAATCCGTATTTTAGGAAAATCACCACAAGATTAGCCGAGATAAATGTTCCTATGCCAACGTATGTTGTGGCTTTATTGTGCGAAATTTTGAATTGTTCTTCGAGGAATGCGATTAGCGGCTGAACCATTGCAACTGATGATGTAATGCCAGCGATAAAGAGCAGAAGGAACCAAATGCACCCAAAGAAATCGCCGAAGGGTAATTTTTGGAAAATGAGTGGCATCGAAACGAAACCAAGATTAAATGCACCGCCTTTGGCAATTTCCAATGTTGCTGGAACGCCAAAGAAAGCCACTGCAACGGGGATTGCAATAGAACCACCAAGAATGACTTCGACAAATTCGTTTGTGGATGCAGTGGAAAGACCATTCAGTGCAATATCATCTTCTTCGCGTAAGTAGCTTGCATAAGCTTCAAGAGTTCCCATCCCGACGCTAAGGGTAAAAAAGATTTGACCAGCGGCTGCGAGCCAAATTTTTGCATCACCAAGCATCGAAAAATTAGGATTCCAAATGAAAGCAAAACCTTCCTCAACATTTCTATCGGGGAAATTAACAGGGTCGGGAGTTCCGAGCGTAACAACTCGAATGGCAAGAGCAATTGCAAGAATTATAAGCAAAGGCATTCCAATCTTGGCAAGAAGTTCGATTCCGCGTGCAATTCCACGCTTCAAAATGTAAAAGTTAGCCAGAAGCGTGATTATAAGGAATATATAAGCAGGGAGTAATGAAGAAAAATAGCCTTTTTGGATTCCTTGGTAGCTTTTCAAAAAACCTGTCATCGAATCGAAATCGGTAAGTCCGAAATATGTTCTGGTAATAGAAAAGAAACTATAAGCCAATGTCCAAGATTCAATGTAGCAGTAGTAAATCATTATGATTGATGATACAAAAAGCCCAAGCACACCAATATATTTAGCCAAAGGATTTCGCCAAATAACATCGAACATACCGGGAAGATGGCCATGGTGAAACTTCCCGCCGTGCCTGCCGATTGCCCATTCTACCCACATCAAAGGTATTCCCAAAAGTAAGAAAGCGATGAAATATGGTATCATAAAAGCGCCGCCGCCGTTTTGGGCTGCTTGTACGGGAAAACGCAAAAAGTTCCCCAAGCCAACGGCATTGCCTGCAGCAGCCAGAATTAATCCTATTCGAGTTGCCCACCTTTCGCGTTCGCTCATCGTTCTTGCAGTTTGTTTAACATTATTCTGTTAATTTCTTTTGGTAAAGTCGATAAATTTTATAAACTTTGGCGCTCATTGTGCTTGTTAAACCTTTGTTCATCATTTCGTTGTCTTCCAAAATCCACGAAGCTTCGCCATATCGGTAGCCAAGTTGTATTCCCCGAGTTCCTAATTCATAATAAAGAATAGAATCTATTCCGGTTTTTTGAAATTCTGGTTTAACACCTAATGCAATTATTCGAACGAATTGGATTTTCTTCTTTTTGGTTAGGATATGATAAAGTGCGCCTAAGGTTGAGCCTTTTTTATTGTAAATCAGGCATTCGTTGATATTTGGCAAAGCCAAGCCAAAGCCAGCGACTTTACCTTTTGATTCGGCTATTAAAGCGAGTTTTGGTTCGGCGATAAGTTTTAGGTCCTTAGCGATGTAATTAAATTCTTCGTCGGTCCATTTAACAAAGCCCCAATTTGGAACCCAAGCCGAGTTGTAAATATCCTTTAAAATTTCCACATCGCGCCAGAAATTCTTTTTGTTGCTGAAATCAACTTCTCGGATAGTTACTTCGTATCTTTTCCGTATAACATCTTGAAGGCGGAGCATTTTTTCGGAGGTAAAAGTGTGTGGTTCCAAAAGATAGGCATACAAATCTTTCGCTTTGGTGTATCCAGAGCCTTCGATTAAGTCGATGTAATATTTAGGGTTGTAGGTCATCATAATCACTGGTGGGGAATCGAAGCCTTGAATGAGCAAGCCTACTTCGTCGTTCATCGAAGGATTTTCGGGTCCGATAACTGTATCGAACCCTTTCTGATAGAGCCAGCTTTCGACTTGTTCGAGCAGTTTTCGGGCAACATCAAGATTGTTAACACATTCGAAGAAGCCAAAAAAACCAGTTTTATCGTTGTGGGTTTTGTTGTGGTTGTAATTTATTATCCCAGCAATCCTGCCAAGTATGTTCCCGCTTGAATCAAATGCCATAAACAGCTTAAGTTCCGAATGCTTGTAAAATGGGTTCTTCTCGGTATCGATAAGTTTATATCGGTCGCTGATAATTGGGGGAACAAAATTTGGGTCGTCTTTGTAGAAAAGCCATTGCGACTTGATGAATTTTAGCTTTTCGCTTTTGGTTGAAATTTCTTTGATTTCAATTTGCATTTTGGTATTCCTTTTATTATTCTTTGATAATTATGTTTTCTCCTTTTTCTATCCAATCGGGTGGCTGCTTCTTTTTTAGATAAGTGTCGAAGAATTCTTTGATTTTGATGGCATAATCCAATTTATTATGAAATTTGTTGGGCCAGTGTGGTTCATTGTGGTATTGCAAGAAAAATGCAACTTTGTTGAGACGACGGAACGCAAGGTAGAGTTCAATACCTTGTTGCCAAGGCACTGCTTGGTCTTCATCGCCAAACATTAGCAAGAGAGGGGTTGTGGCAGTTTTGGCTTTGAAAATCGGTGAGTTGTTGATGTAATTTGCAAGTGAATCCCAAAGGTTGCCGCCTATTCGGCTCTGAAATCTTTCGTATTGGAATTGCCTTGCTAAACCCGATTCTAATCTTATTCCGCTATAGGCACTTGTCATATTTCCAACAGGAGCGCCAGCAACTGCTGCCGAAAACATATTGGTTTGGGTGATAATGTAAGCTGTTTGGTAGCCACTCCAAGAGTGCCCCATAATTCCAATTGCCGTGGTGTCGATAAATCCTGCGGCGATGAGTTTTCGGACTCCGCTGGTAATACAATCCAAAGCAGAATTTCCCGGACTACCAATTTGGTACTTGATGTCTGGGAGGAAAAAGATATAGTCGTCGGAATTATAAATTTGGAAGCAAGGTCGGTGTCCAATGTATGGGAAAGAAAAGTTGTTCTTCAATTGCGAAAATCTTTCGTAAAAATACACAATTAGGGGATATTTTTTCTTTGGGTCAAAGTTTTCGGGCAAAACTACAAAGCCATCGAGAGTGTCGCCACGCGAGTTTACCCATTGCACGCCTTCGGTTCTTCCCCAAAAGTACTTGCTTACAAATTCATCATTTAGGTTTGTTAATCTTTTAACATTTTTAAAGGGAAAATCCGCTACCCAAAGGTCAGGATATTCGCTGTAACTTTCGCGGGAGAACAAAATTAGGTTCGTGTCTTTTGCTTTTTGGATGACTTTGAAATTAATTCCGTCTTCTTCTTTCAATCCAACAGGACCAAGAATCTTGAATTCCAATAAGTAAATCGAATTAGTTTTGGTTTTGTGATTAAAAACGGAAATTAAAACTGAATCGTTGGTCCGAAAATATTTCTTCGACTTATCGAGATTAATTATTCTGTAGGTTTGATAATAGTCTCGACCGAAGATAACCGTTTGGCAAACGTAACCATAATTTTCGGAAAAGAATTTCCAGATGTCATATTTGTCGTAAATCAAAAAAGCATTGTCGTTTTCGAACCAACCACCGAATCCGTAGCTTGGCGGGGGCGAAGGCTGGTCGTAGTCTTCATCGTAAAAAGCATATTTCATCTTCCCAGTTAAATTGACCAATGTGTCGAGCTTTGTATCATATAGAAACCAATTTTTGTCCTTGTAAAAGACAACGAATTTCCCTTGTGGGGAAAGATTAGCATCTTCGGAAAGTCTTTTAGCTAAAAGTTTTTTTGCACCAGTGTTTAAGTTAATTAAATAAAGGTCTTTGTATGCTCCTTCCCAAGTTGATTCTTTTAGATAAGGATTTTCGTCGTATCCAATGGTGTAAAGGGGATTGTCGGTGAACGCAACATCAGGCAGATTTAAATCTGCTAATTGTAGGAATTTCTTGGTTTCGGAATGATATACGCAAAGGAATGTTCGGTCTTTGTTTTGTTCCCACCATTTTTTTTCATTGGTCTTCACTCTTGGGTCGTTCCAATGCCACAAGGTATAATCAGCCTTCTTCAAAATTGTGGCAATATCGAAGAAATTCGTATCGTTGAACTTAATTTTCTCCTTTGTTGCCGAAGTGTCCATCTTTGGTTTGATTCCGAAGAAGAGTCTTTCGCCGTCTTCGCTCCATTTTAATTCATTTTTGCGAGGGATGTACCAATCGTCGGCAAGTTGACCGTTTTCAACAAGGTGTTGGGGAATCATTACAGTCATCGGTAAATTGCAAATAGAACAGGAGTCGACTTTTGTGTGTTTTCTTTCGTAGCATTTCACGTAAGAAAGTGATAATTTTATTTTGTTCCAAGCAAGCGAGGAAATAAACACAGCAGAATCGACGTCAGCCTTCACTGGGAGCGAAAATTCCCCTTTTAAGTTCAAGATATACAGCCCATTCTTTTTCCCTTGTGGTTCTACCACAACGAATGCAAAGTAGTTCGAAAGCGTATCGAATGAGTATTCTGTAACATATTGAAAATCCAGCTGGTTTTTGGTTAGCAAGTCGAAAAGAGTCAATGGTGTTCCAACTTCTTTTCCGGAAGTATCTTTGGCTTGCTTATCATCGCCATAAAAATGAATCGCTAACCAGCGAGAATCTTCGGAAAAACGGTAATTTTTAACTTTCTCAAAGGTAAATTTTGACTGCTGGGATAGATTGAACAGCAATAATCCTTCTTTGGGTTTTTCTTTTTCGGCATTTTCTTTGACGATTGCTTTTGGATGAAGTTTAAAGGCGACCCAATCGGAATTATTGGAAAACGTTGGTTTCGTTGTCCTTTCGAATTCAAACTTGGTGGATGTATCGGTTGAAACAATTCTGGAAATGGGGTCACCTCGTTCAGGAACAAGGGAAAAACCAACCCAGCGTCCGTTATTCGAAATGGTTTGGTCTTGGATTTTGGGGAACTTCATCGCATCGGTAAAAGTGAATTTTTGTTTCTCTACACAGAATATTGATGGGTTGGCGAGATAAAATAAACTCAGCAGCAAAAAAAGAAGATTTCTTATGTTCATTTTTGCATTCGTTCTATTTTTAAACATTTTCAGAAAGCCATCGTTCAGCGTCGATTGCTGCAATGCATCCGCTACCAGCGGCGCTAACGGCTTGGCGGTAAGTTGGGTCCTGACAATCGCCGCAGGCAAAAACTCCGGGAACATTTGTATACGAGCTTTTTCCCTTTGTGATAATATAGCCATTGGCGTCAGTTTCGATGAATGGTTTGAAGATTTCGGTATTTGGAGTGTGTCCAATTGCATAGAAAACGCCGTCGGCTGGTAGGATTTGCTCTTCGCCCGTTACAACATTTCGGACGCGGATACTGGTAAGTTTTCGAATACCCATTTTTTCGGTGCCAAGGAATTCTTCGATGACCGAATCGAGCAGGAAGTCGATTTTGGGATGTTCTTGTGCACGCTTGAGCATAATCTTGGAAGCACGGAACTCTTTCCGGCGATGAATTATTGTAACGCTTGAAGCAAAGTGGGTTAAGTATAAAGCCTCTTCCATAGCACTATCGCCACCGCCCACGACATAAACTTTTTGATTTTTGTAGAAGAAGCCGTCGCAAGTAGCACAAGCGGAAATTCCAAAGCCCCAGAATTTGTCTTCACCTTTTGCGTGTAATCGCCGTGCCGAAGCACCTGTTGCAATTATAACGGAGTCGGCAGTGTATTCTTTGTCTTCCTCAGCCCAAAGATGGAAGGGGCGTTCGCTAAAATCGACTTTGCGGATGGTTTCGAATCGAGTTTCGGTTCCAAAACGTTGTGCTTGTTTACGGAACAATTCCATCAGTTCCGGTCCTTGGATTCCCTCGGGGAAGCCGGGGAAATTTTCGACCTCTGTTGTGATGGTCAACTGACCACCGGGCTGCATACCTTCGAATAAAATTGTTTTCAAAAGAGCTCTGCTTGTGTAGATTGCGGCTGTGAATCCAGCAGGTCCTGAGCCTATAATTGCAACTTGATAATGCTCCATTTTATATTCAAATTTGTTTAATAAAAAATGTAATATTAAGAAAAAAAATTCAAATTAAAAAGAGGGGGATTAGAAATGAGTTTTGAATTTTAAATTTCGGAGGTTTGTCGAAGCCTCGTTTATTTATGCTAAAATAAAAATCCGCTATTATGTAGAAATTTTTTTATGAAGCAAAAGGATATTTTACAAGTTTAGGTTTTGAAAATATTGAAAATTTGACCAAGATTGTTGTCAAAGTAAATTTATATGTTACAACAATTGTTAAGGATAAAAATTTTAGCAAAAATTTTGGCTGAGGTTTTGTTTATTTTACATAAAATTCTTAATTTTGTATTTTGAATTGCCACCTTAGCTCAGTTGGTAGAGCAGCTGATTTGTAATCAGCCGGTCGCTGGTTCGAGTCCGGCAGGTGGCTCAAAACTTAGTAAATTCCTTTCGATTAATTTTACTTTTTCAAATTTGTTGAGAATGAAAAGAGTACTTCCATTTTCTTCGGATTTTCTTATGTTACTAATCAACAGTTTATTTTCGCAGAACTGAAATGAGTGAATTTCTAGGCAACATATGAAGTTAGTTAAACCATCCCCGAAAAGATGATTGATAGTAATTACTCAATTTATTCCACCCAAGCAAGTGTAAATTTTTTATTTATCATTACCAGATTGTTCTGTAGGGGCGACCGGCCGGTCGCCCCTACAAGTATTTTCGGACATCGGATGTTTCGAAAACATCCGATGTCTTTTAGTAAGGCAATCGCTAATTATTTCAGTCGCATTCGTCCGAACAAGAGATTTTCAGACATCGGATGTCTGGCAGACATCCGATGTCTAACCATAATGAATTCCATTTGGGTAACAAAGTCGGTTTTGCGATTATAATGTCTTGTAGGGGCGAATAATTATTAGCCCGAACAACAAAACACAATTTACAAGTATTCCTTCATCATCCCCATCGTAGAGGTAGACCTATGTATCAACTCTGAAAATGCTTTGGTGGATTATTTTGAATAATTACCTAATTGATTTTGGAAATTACTCAATACAATCCAATTTATATTTGAATTTTAAAAATTTATCATAATTTACTCTATTGTTAAGGTAATTTATAAATCGTTCCTAAAAACATACAATCATACCCAACAAAACATTTAGTCATAGGATGCATTGTTAGTGGCAAACACATAGGAGCAGGTGGAGCTTATAGGTTCGCACCTACAAGTATTTTTCAGACATCGGATGTTTCGCAAACATCCGATGTCTTTTTGCAAGGCAATCGCTAAATATTTCAGTCGCATTCGTCCGAACAAGAGATTTTCAGACATCGGATGTCTGGCAGACATCCGATGTCTTTTTGTAATGAATCCCGTTAAGTTCACGAACGAGTGTTTTTGGTAAAGCCATTAGGTTATTTAATATCTTTTAAGGGCAAATAATTTTTTGCCCCTACATAACAAAACATTCCTTCATTCCCAACAAAATATATCGTCTAAGAATGTAATATAAGGACAAATGTATAGGTTCGCACCTACAAGTATTTTTCAGACATCGGATGTCTGGCAGACATCCGATGTCTTTTTGTAATGAATCCCGTTAAGTTCACGAACGAGTGTTTTTGGTAAAGCCATTAGGTTATTTAATATCTTTTAAGGGCAAATAATTTTTTGCCCCTACTTTTCGGATGTATTTTTTGTAAAATATTCTTAAAATTGTAATTTATTTTCTCTAATATTTTGGGTGATATGGAAAAAGTTTTCTTGAACTTGGTTGTTCAATGTCCTAAATGCAAATCGAAATTTACAATCGAGGATGTTCTTTCCGATAAAGTTCGTTCGGAGTTCGACCAGATATTGAAATCCCAAATTGATTCCGAAATCGAGCGATATAAAGAAGAAGAACTCCGTTTTTTCCAAATGAAAATGCAGAAAGAATATGAGGAAAAACTTTCTACCTACCAAAAGGCACTGGAAGAATATCGTGCCAAAAGTCAAAATCAAGAACTGAAATACCAACTTGAATTACAGAAGTTACAAAATCAGCATAAGCTTGATTTGCAAAAACTAATGGCACAGCAGCAAAACACCGTCGAAATTTTCGAAAAACAACTTGCCGAGATGAGAGCAGAATTGCAAAAGCGAAACGAAGAATTGGAGCAAGCACGCAAGGTCGAAATCGAACTTCGCCGCAAAGAAAATGAACTTGCGGTGAAAGAACAGAATCTCGAACTAGAAATACAGCGAAGGCTAAGCGTTGAGCGAAACCAGTTGCAAGAATTGATACGGAAAAATGTTGAGAACGAATACATTTTGAAGGCTCAGGAAAAGGATATGATGATTGCATCTTTACAGAAACAAATCGAAGAGTTGAATTTGAAAATACAAACTGGCTCGCAACAGCGGCAAGGCGAAGCTCAGGAAATAGTTTTGGAGGAGCAATTGCGAACAAAGTTTCCGCTGGATGGCATAGAGCCAGTTCCGAAGGGCATTCGTGGAGCCGATATTATTCAAGAGGTTCGAAATAAGTTTGGCGAACGTTGCGGCTTGATTCTTTGGGAATCGAAAAGGACATCGTCGTGGAGCAACGAATGGATTACCAAGTTGAAAGCAGACCAAAGGGAACTGGGAGCCGAGTTTTCGGCTATTGTCAGTAGGGTTTTGCCCAAAGAAATAAATTCCATTGGTTTGCTCGACGGAGTTTGGGTTTGCGATTTTGACTCTTTTATTGGTTTGGCAATGGCTTTGCGCGAAAATCTCATCCAGATTCAGGCGCTTAAGAATTCTTTGATGGGGAAAGAAACAAAAATGGAGCAGATTTACAATTATATATGTAGCGAACAATTTGCTCAAAAAGTTAAAGCAATTGTTGAATCGTTTGTATCGATGAAAGCAGATTTGGAAAAGGAGAAAATTGCAATGGAGAAGCATTGGAAAAAGCGAGAAGAAGAGCTCAACAAAATCATCAAAAACACTTCTCGGATTTATGGAGAGTTGGAAGCTTTAGTTGGTAATCAATTGCCTGAAATTTCGTATTTTCAATTACCGGGAAAATAGAAAATGTTTAAATTTATGGAGGTTAAAATGAGTTTTAAACGACTTTTTGTTTTGATACTGATTTCCAGTTTTCTTGCACCATTTTTTGCCGTTTCGCAATGGGAGCCAATTAGCGGTTTACCCAATGTTCCAATCAAAGATATTTTGACCTACAAGGACAAAGTTTATTTGGCTGCCGAAGGCGTGGGAATTTATGTCTCTTCGGACTATGGAGACAATTGGGACCAATTAAACAACGGGATTACTACAAATAGGGTCTCTTGCATTGCGGTCGTCGATACAGTTCTCCTTGTTGGAACAACCGATACCAATGGCGTTTTTCGTTCGACTGATAAGGGCTATCATTGGAATCGTTCCTCTGATAGTCTTTGGGATAGGAAGGTTGTTATGTTCTCGGTCGATGGCAATATAGTTTACCTGCTCACCGAAGTTGGAACAATCTTTTATTCCACAGATTATGGGCAAATCTGGTGGCAAGTTAAGACCGCCGAGATTGAGTCTTTGGTAACTTGTATTGCAGCTTCGAATGGGAAATTGCTTGCGGGTACTTCATCTGGCCAGATTTTGCTAACAGAAGACAAAGGAAATACTTGGTTAGATATTGGCACCAAATTAATTTTTTCCCCAATAAATTCTTTACTCTGGGATTCTGAAAATATCTATTGTGGTACCGAAATGGGTTTATTTTTCTCGAGTAATATGGGAAAAGATTGGTTTCAGCGAAATAGTGGCATAAAGAATCCTCGTATTTCATTAATAAGAAAGGTAAATAATGTTTTGGTTGCGGGAACTCGTTCCGTTGGTATTTTCTTTTCTTTGAACCAAGGACAATCTTGGATTGATTTCAACGAAGGAATTCCCGAGATGAGCATAATTTCTCTTGCTAACGACAAATATTACATTTATGCTGGGACTGAATTTGGTTCCTTCGCTCGCCGACCTTTGAACCAGATGCGTCCACCCGATGTTCAACCCCCCGTTTTAAATTATCCTGCAAACGGAGCTACTGGGATTGACACTTCGATTACATTCTCCTGGGGGGAAGCCAAAGGCTCAATTGCTTATCGTCTCCTAATTGCCACCGATAATTCATTTGCCCAAAATAAAATTGTTTTGGATAAGAGCAATATATTAAATACATATTTCCCTGTTACTATTTTGAGGCCTAATAGAGTGTATTACTGGAAAGTTGCAGCCATCGACTATGAATACAATGAAAAATGGTCAGAGGTCTTTTCGTTTCAAACAAGACTCGACACTGTGGCTCCGACATTGCTTTTCCCCTTTAACGATTTTACTGTTGAAAGCTTCCCTATTCAATTTATTTGGAGTGACTTAGGCATAGTAAAAGACTATAACTTGCAAGTTTCGCGGACAAATGATTTTACCGACCTTGTTATCGATGCTCATACAAAAGATACTTTTTATTTGGCAACCGAAGGTTTCCAGAACTCGCAAAAGTATTATTGGCGTGTAACTGTAGCCTACAACGACGATTTGAGTTTAACTTCCGATACCTTTATGTTCCGGACAGGCATTCTTGGTGTCGAAGGTCAAACAGATACTTATGTTAAATTCATTCAAACAGAATCCCAAGTTCAATTCCTGATAAAAGTTGACAATTATCAAATAGTTGAGCTCGAAGTCCTAAATCTATTTGGTCAGCCAGTGCTTTTTGGTTTCTACGAAGCAACACCGAACGACTATCTGATTTCAATCGATAATAAAAATTTTACTTCGGGGTTTTACTACTTTATTTTGAAAGTAGGAACTCAAACATATTCTTCGCCTTTTGTCATTGTAAAATAGTCGGCTGATTGTTTAAAATTTGAGTATTGTAGAAAATTTAAAGTCGAGGGGATGTGAACAACACATCCCCTTGCTTAATTTAATCGACTTAATCGTTGGAAAGTATTAATTTTTTTATCTGAACAAAGGTCTTCAAGCCAAAATTAAATTTTGATAAAGGTTTTAAATAAGCCTGCTAACATTTCCTTGTTTTATGAATGTTTAATGCTGAATGATTGTATTGTTTTTTGCCAGAGAAATAATTCTTTTATTTTGAACCTTGTGTTTGCTTGTTTGGCTCGGCAGTATTTGTTTCGGATTTTTCTCGCCAGCGGACATCATAGTAGCCCGGTCGTTCTTTGATTACCATACGGAAAAATTCGTTTCCGTAGCCAACGCCTTTGGGACTGCGTCCGTGGTCTTTGGTAACATCGTTAACATAGCCATCGTTATATTTCATCACAAGGTATTCCCATAGGTTTCGCCATCGCTTCAGAACCATATTGGATTGAGAAATAGAATAGTCGGTGAGGAAATCGATTGCACGCTGGGGATTCGATTTGTAAAGTTCCAATGCTGCTTTTTCGACTGCAGGCTGAAAATCGAAAAATTTATCTTCCAGCTCTTTCTGAACTTTTCGGATGTCTTCGTACATATAGGAATACTTTGTGTATGCCCAATTTGCTACAAGATTGAAAACCCAGAAGGCTGATTCCAAAGTAAATTCGCTAATACTTCCGACGCGGAAGCACTCGGGCGGTTCTTTGATTGAGCAATATAATGGAATGTAAACATTAGTGTAGTTATCGTCGACGCCGTACCAGTGGATGCCACCAATTTCCCTTGGGAGATAGGAACGCAGTTGTGATACAAAAGCAAAGGCTGTTTGTTGAGTGGAAATTGGTCGTTCCCAAGCATATTCAGTAGAATCGCCTTCGATTTTCCAAACAAGTGGTTTCCAGCGAACCGGGCAACCAAAAGGACCGGCGGCTAAGCCTTTTTTCAAATCATATGGGGTGCCGTCGAAATGGTCGCGCATCAATGCAATGACATCGCGAACAGTGAGTTTTTTATCGGGCTTAATCCACAGAGGATAAGGCTTTGCGCCCTTTACAGCTCGCCAGTAGTCTTCGGGAAAGTTTTGCGATGGGGCTGCGCGTCGGAAAATGCTCCAGATCCTTCCTTCGCAATAAAGTAAAGAACCGGGATTTGCAGGGTCGTAAGCATCGGAAAATGAAAAAGGTCCTTGCTCTGGTTTGTAGTAGCCTTTTTCAATTGCAAAAGAAATTACATCGGGGGCGTACAAACAATTTTCCGGGTCGTTTTGCGGAAATTCTCTTATTCGGGAGTGGTTTGCGTGGGCAGAAATGTAGCCATCGGGTATTCGAACTGCAACCCAAACTGCACCTTTCCGACCTGGACCTTTCCCAATCATTTCCATTATCCAAGCTTCGTTGGGGTCGGCAATGGAAAAGGATTCCCCCGTAGAATAATAACCATACTCGGCAACAAGCGATGTCATAACTTTTATTGCTTCGCGGGCGGTACGGGCTCGTTGGAGAGCCAATTGCATAAGACTGCCATAATCAATAATTCCAGTGGTGTCCCGAAGTTCTTCTCTCCCGCCGAAAGTGGTTTCACCGATGGAAACTTGGTATTCGTTTATAAGCCCTATAACTTGGTATGTATGAGGAACTTGTTTGATTTTGCCAAGATATTTATGCGTGTCCCAATCGTAAATTTCAACTGAATCATTTGGTCCCCAGTCTCTTGCAGGGACAAAATATAAAGGCTCCATAAATCCCCCTGCGTCGGCATTGTAGGAAATCATAACCGAGCCATCGGCAGAGGCTCCCTTTGTTACAAGTATATTTGTGCAAGGGTAAACGTTTGATATAAAAATACTTGTCAATATTATAGTTAAAAAAAATAACTTTTTCATAATTCACCTCGTAAAAAAACTTAAAATTATTAAAATTTCTTTTAATATGCTTTGATGTGATTATTTTGGAGACTTAGGTTAATGAATTTTGAACACTTTAATTTGTTTTAAGTATGCACTTTTTGACAACAATTCTGAAAATAAAAGAGAATTTATAAATTTCAACTTTGGAAGAATTTTCAATGAATTAATTTAATTTTCTATAATTACCGAATACAAGCCCTCCTGTTTTTATACTTTAAAATTAATCATAATTTGCTCTATTGTTGGAGCAATTTATGAATTTTGCCTTAAAAACTATTTCAGACATCAGATGTTTCTAAAACATCCGATGTCTTTTTGTAATGAATCTCGATAGGGTCACGAACGAGGTTTTTTTCGGTTAAGCCACCAAATAGTTTAACATTTTGTAGGGGCGAATAATTATTCGCCCCTACTTAAATAGAGTGCATCGATGCAAATTTATTTTAAAAAGAAGGGATGGAAAAGGGTAGAACAGGATTTATATTCATTAGCCTCGACAAAGTCGAAAACTTTTTAATTTGCATTTTTTAGTTTAGTCTATGCAAGAGAAGGTAATCGAATTACCACGGAGTAGGCGAAAATCGGTCTTCGACCGGGGTGTACCAATTTTTGCCGCTCGATTATCTTTCCTTGTTTCAATTTTAATTGCAGGGTTTACGATTTTCCTTGGTTGGCTCGAAGGTTCTTTGTTTTACAAGGCAAACGGCTTGATTGCACTGACCGATATTGTTAACTCAGCCGTCTTGCTGACTGCGGTTGCCCACAGCGAACGCGAACCCGATACATTCTTTAACTATGGCTATGGTAAATACGAAAGTTTTGCAATCTTTGTTAGTTCTTCTTTGATTACGATTGTAACGATTTATACAATCTACGAGGCAATAATATCTTTTGGTGGGGGTTTTGTTCCAATTGGGAATTATTTTTATTTGATTATCTTTTCGTTTTTTTCATTTTTCCTGATGTGGCAAATGCATAGAATTTTAATGAGTTACTGGCGAAGATTTCAGTTGCCCATTCTTCGCTATGATGCGGAATTGTGGAAATTCGATGCATATATAGAACTTGGTGTGATATTAAATCTAACTTTTTGCGTGTTGCTCGATAAATTGAATTTGCCACAAGAGGCTCGATTTCTGGATTCGATTTCTGCATTAGTTTTTGTCGCTTTTGCGATGAGAATACCGATTAAGTTCGGAAAAAAATCAATCGACCAGTTGCTCGATAGAACTTTGCCAGAGCAATTTCATTACGATATTCTTTCGGTTATTGCTGAAAATTTACGTTTCCTCTGCGAATTTCGCAATATCTACGCAAGGCAATCGGGAAAGGATATTTTTGTTGAAATCGATATAGTGTTACCCTACGACTTCACATTGGAAGAGGCTTACGAGATAGAAAAACAAATAGTCTCTAAAATCAAGGAGATGTATCCGACTTCAATTCCAAGAGTCTATGTTACTCCTTGTAGTCGGGATTGTATTTTCGATGGCGGAGACAAATGTCCAGTAAGGAAATGGAAAAAAGAGAGGGGAGTTCAAAGTTGAAAGCTGATAAAGAAAAGCGGGCGAATAATATTCTTTCGGCAAACCAAAAAGACATTGAATTGGATAGCACGCTTCGTCCCAAATGTTTTTCGGAGTTTACGGGACAGCGGAAAATAGTCGAAAATCTTAAAATTTTTATTCAGGCAGCCAAAGAGCGTGGTGAATCGCTTGACCATATTCTTTTCACTGGACCGCCGGGATTAGGGAAAACCACCCTTTCGACTATTATTGCCAACGAAATGGGAACCAAGATAAGAATAACTTCTGGTCCTGTAATCGAAAAGCCCGGCGATTTAGCAGGGATTTTGACTAATTTGCAAGATGGAGAAATCTTGTTCATTGACGAAATTCATCGACTCTCGCCGGTTGTAGAAGAGTATCTTTACCCGGCGATGGAAGAGTTCCGTTTGGATATCGTTATCGACACCGGACCTGCGGCTCGCACGATTCAAATTGCATTGCCGCGGTTCACATTGATTGGAGCAACAACTCGGGCAGGATTGTTGACGGCTCCGCTAAGGTCGCGATTTGGCATTTTCAATCGCTTGGATTATTATCCGCCAGAGGATTTAAAGGAAATTTTGTTGCGGTCTGCAAAGATTTTGAAAGTCGAGATAGACGAGCCTGCAGCATTAGAAATCGCTCGCCGGTCTCGTGGAACTCCACGAATTGCAAATCGCTTGTTGAAGCGAACTCGCGACTTTGCCCAAGTGCTTGGCGATGGCAGAATAACGCTTCCAATTGTTCTCCGCTCGCTCGAAGCACTCGAAGTCGATGAGTTTGGTTTGGATGAAATGGATAAGCGGATTTTGCTAACAATAATCGAAAAATTCAATGGTGGTCCTGTTGGAATTAATACTATTGCAATTTCGGTCGGCGAAGAACCGGGCACGATAGAAGAAGTTTACGAACCATTTTTGATTCAAAACGGATTTATTCAAAGGACACCCAGAGGAAGAATTGCAACTAATCTTTGCTACAAATATTTTAAAATTCAAAAGCCCAACGATAATCTGGAGTTGTTTGGAAATTTGGATGAGTAAATGTTCCGAAATATTTATTTTATTTTAATTAAAAAGCCTGTTCTTTCACTTTTCCTGATAACCTTTGTAGTTAATTTGCCTGCAGTTTTCTTTTCGAAAGGTTATGGGATGCACGACGACCATTTCGGTCCCATCGAACAACCTTGGGAAATAATTAATAATCCGAAAGTATGGGAAAGCAGAACCACTCCCCACGCACATAGTATTTTCTACCCACTGCTCCATTTCCTTTTGTTCAAACTGCTTTACCAAATCAACATCAAAGACCCACAGGATGTGATGCTAATTGTAAGATTTTTGCATTCTTTGTATTCAACTTTGACAATTATTTTTATTTACAAAATCTTGAAGGAATTTTACGAGGAGAAAATTGCATTTCAAACATCGCTTGTCATTGCTCTGCTTTGGTTTATGCCCTTCCTTTCCGTAAGGAATTTGATTGAAATGGTTTGTATTCCGCCTTTGGCGATTGGCTATTATTTCCTTGTGAGGAAAAATCAGAAGCTAAATGACTTGGTCCTTTCGGCTTTGTTTTTTGCTTTGGCTTTTGCTTTTCGCTACCAGACATTGTTCATTAGTGGCACAGTTTTTCTTATTCTACTTTTTTCCAATAAACTTTCTGATGCATTTAAATTTGGTCTATCTTTTCTTTTGTTCATTTTTCTGATTCAAGGTTCCGTTGATATATTTGCGTGGGGTTATCCGCTTGCTTCTTTCATTGAGTATGTTCGATACAATTTTACCCATAGTGGGGATTATGTTACAGGACCATTCTATCGTTATTTACTGCTTCTGATTGGTGTTTTCATTCCACCTTTGAGCCTTTTGATTTTGTACTATTCTGTAAAAAGATTCAAAGATAAGTTGTTAATAATTCTGCCTGTTTTGGTCTTTTTCCTTTTCCATTCAATTTTCCCGAACAAGCAGGAAAGATTCATCCTGCCAATCGTTCCTTTTGTCTTTGCTTTGGGGACGGCTGAATTGCTTTCTGCAAAGGGAGAATTGTTCAATTTGAATAAGATGAAAACCTTTTATCGTTTATCTTGGATTATATTTTGGTTTATTAATATTCCCTTGCTTATAATATTTTCTTTAAATTATGGAAAGAAATCGAGGTGCGAGTCGCTTTATTACCTATCCAAAAAGCCAGACGTTGCAGGTATTCTACAAATCACGGGCAAAATTGGTGCTTTCAAGCCGCCTTTGTTTTATTTGAACAAGTATGGCACCCCTGTCTATGAAATTCCAAATGTTGATAGCCTTTTCCTATTCCTTGAAAACAAAAGAGTTGCAAATTATGCTGTGATTTATGCCGACGAAGAACTCGATAGTTTAAAAACAATGACAGAAAGTATTCTTGGACGAAAACTTAAGTTCGAGACCCAAATTCCGCCTTCCCTTGTCGATTACATTCTCTACAAATTAAATCCTCGCTATAATAAAAACCAAATAGCCACGATTTTTAAGATTGAATAAACAAGACAACTTCTTCTGAATTTCCAATCCAGCTTTTTCGAGGACAACCGTTTAATTATTTTGTTCGTATCTATTTTAAACAGAGTAAAATAAAGCTATGTAACACGAAGGTTTACTCCGTCGTATCTGTTCGCTAACAAAAAGGGCTGCCAGATGGTAGCAGCCCCGATGTTTGTTGCGAAATTTCTTCTCAAAAATATTATTGGCTTTCGCCGCACTTCAATTGATTGTAATATTCATTTGCAATTTTGTTCTTTGAGTTGATTTGCAGTACTTTTTTCCACGACTTGCAAGCGTTTGGTAAATCCTTTTGGATTTGATATGCAATTGCCATATACATCCACGGGTTTTCGGAATTTGGTTCAATCTCTGCCCAACTCTTCGAAACTTTCAGTAGTTCTTTCGAATCTTTTTGCTCAAAGAGAAGACTGCACAATTTCCCATAAGCAGCGGGAAGATATCTTTTGTTTGTTTCGGTTGAATTGCTGTTTATAATTTTTATTGCTGTTTGGAAATCTTCTTTGGCTTTGGGCTTCAAATTTGCATTAGAATAAGCATCGCCTCGATAGATGTATGTTAGAGGGTTAAGGCTGTCCAACTCGATTGACTTTGAAAGATAAATTATGGCTGAATCGGGTTGATTTATGTTTAAAAATGAGTTGCCAATAAAGAAATTTGCCTTGGCTTTGATTGTGTCGTTGCATCTTTGGTTCGACATTGCGAAGAATTTAATTGCCTCGGGGTATTTCTTTGCAACAAATGCAAGCATCCCCACTTGGTAAGCCAAGCCACATTCCTTTGTGTTTTTTGTTAGCAGTTCTTCGTACACATTCAATGCCGAGGTTGTATCGCCCAATCTTAAATGGCAGCTGGCAATTCGTTCGTAGTCCCGACTTTCCAATGGTTGATTTTCGCTTTTGATTTTGTTGTAAACCTCGAGCGACTTTGCAAAGTTTTGGTTGTCGAAATAACATCGGGCTAATTTTAACTCTGCTTTGGTGCGGACGGAGTCCAGCTCCTTGATTACAAATTCCAAGTGGGTGACAGCAGAATCGCATTTGCCTATCTCGACCAGCGATTGAGCCAAATACCACCGAGCCAAAGCATTGGTTGGGCGTAGTTGTACGAATTGATAAAAGGCTCGGGCTGCATCTTCGAATCGCCGAGCAAGAAAAAGAATTTTGCCTTGTTCAAACCAAGCTTTAGCGTTCTTGGGGTCTTTTTGCGACACGATTTGCCACTCTTTGAGCGAACGTGTGAAAAGTTCGTTCGAAAGGTTTTCGTCGGCTTCCTTGTTTGCGAGCCAATAATATGCAGTGGCAAGTTTGACTCGTGCATCGGTCAAGTCGGGATTTATTGCCAAAGCGTCTTCGTAATTCATTCGGGCAAGTTCGTAGACTTTCTGGGTGAAGTATAAATCGCCAAGAGCAACGAGAGGTTCTGCATTCTTTTTATTCAAATCCCTTGCTTTGGCAATATAGTATTCAGCCTGCTTCAATGAATCGGCTCTTAGATATACATATCCAAGTTCAAGATTGCACAGCCAAGAATCATTGTTCTTTTTCAGGAAGTCTTTGAGCAATTTGACCGCTTTCGAAACATCCTTCGTGTAGGAATATGCCCTTGCAAGTTTAACAACTATCTCTTCGCGGTCGTCTCTTATGTCGTAGGCATATTGATACATTATGCGAGCAGAGTCGTATTTTTCCATTTCGAAATACACATCGCCGAAAGCCAAGTATATCATTTCGTCTTTGTATTTTTGATTTACAAGGCTGGGCAAAAGCTCGTAGGCTTCCTGATATGCTTTGTTCCGATAGTACTGGCGAAATAGCGAAAGATTATCTTCTGCAAAAAGCGAAATCGCTGATAAAATGAGCAAAATTATAATTGCTGACTTTTTCATTATTCCTCCTCTACTAATCTAAATTCTGCATTTGCTGGAACAATTCCTTTATCGAAAAAGTATTTTTGGGGATATCCGGGATTATATAAATATCTTGCAAATGTCATTGTATTGTCGTTAAGTTTATCGAGTATGTAGATGTAATGCTCAACGATGTACGGATATAATCTTCGCAATATGTTGGGCTGGTTGATGTTATGTGGGAAAATGTATTTCCCGGTCGAATCGTAGAAACTCACTGGCAAGGCGCGAAGGTCGGGCTCGGCATAAAGATGCGAAAGGTAGCCAATCCCTATGGCGTTGGGGTTCGATTTCACATACATCTTCACGCTGTCGTGCGTCTGAAATATTTTCAAAGGTCTTTGGATTTTGTTCCCTTTTAGCACCAGCTTGTTCAAATTAACCAGCTCGGAAGAAAGGGGGCTGTTGACTGCAATGATTGGCTCCGAAGGAAGTTGCTTGTAAATTCTTTTTAACGAATAGTTTTTGTCGGTGAGATAATTCCGAATTTGCTCGTCGGTCAAGGTATCCAGTGGCGAGTCCTTGCTTACGTAGAACACGAGAGCATCGCGAGCAAGCGTAAGCCTTTGGTGTGGGTAAACATTGAACGCCTTCATCAGCGAGTCTTCGTATCGGGTGTAGTCGCGAGCGATGATTATTGCATCGGTCTCGCGGGCGAGCAACTTTGCCATTGCGTCCCACGCAGAAGTCTTGCGAAATTCTACCTTGACCACACTTCCTGTGGAGTCATAATGCAACACGCAAGGTAGCATAAGATTGTATATTGCCTCGTCGCAATAAACTAAAATCTTGCGAGTTTCGGGCACAGTTTCTTCCTTTTTCCCACAGGAAGCAAAAACCAAAGCCAGCCATACAAAGAAGATGATTTTAATCGTTGTCGTCTTCATTTTTATATTCCTTCAAAGCTTTTCGATAGGAGAAAATTCTATACACACCCCAAACAACGAGCATCGCTCCGATAACTTGGAGTTCGGTTTTGTAGGGATGTTCGTAAAATAGCCTACCGCTAAGGAAAAACAGCCCCACAAGTATAGTCAAAACCCTTACTGCATAATTCAACAAAACCATAAATGCAAAATTAACCATTAATCACTTCCCAAATAGTAAAGAAGTTTTTGTATAATAAAAATTTTTTAAAAAATTTGTAACTTTTTTTGGAGTATTTTCGTTATTAATAACTGATAGGGGTGCTAAAAATTTTTTGCAATACGAATGGATTTGTGTTACAAAAATGAAATGGTTTTTTAATGAAAAACATTCAAAATCTCAACAGCAATTTTTTTGGCATTTCTGCTTATGAAAGTCTGAATGAAAAATTAATACCAATGGAGAATAGAATTTTAGAAAACAAATAAAAGGAGGTAAAAATGAAAGCATTAAAAGTTTTAACAGCAATTATTTTGGCATATTTGTTTAATGGTTTTGTTTGTGAAAGTGGTGCTGATGCTGCATTTATTATTAATTCTCCGTGTTTCCTTTCGACCAATACTTGCACTGTGAACAATAATTCTTTGCTCCACGGCAAAGTTATTGTTATACCCGAAGGGGAATGTTCTTCGGTCGACACATTATTATCTATTTCGATATATTGTTGGGAGGATGCCAGGTTCGAAGGTGATACAATTAATTATTTAAAAATTTCAAACTTAATAGGTGACCGTGCAAATCCACCTTGGACAGGTGATTCATCTGAAATGTCGGCACCCGGAAAAATTTTTGTAGCTGATACTATAAAGATTTATTTTGTGGATACAGTTTCACAAGAAGAACGATTTGTATTACAATTGGTAGGAAAGTATTCCTACACAATTGAAAATGATAGTACAACAGCTTATGCAATAATTAACAGGTTGAATTACCTTTCTAATGGTAAACCTCAAGAAATGAATAAAGTGATAAATGTTGCCATAAAACCCAACCCGGCGAGTAATTCCTTAAATCTAAAATATTTGGTTTTAGCACCAACAAAAATATCTGTTATTTTATATGATTCTAATGGCGAGTTGATAACGAAGTTAGTTGATAATGAAGAAATAAGTGTTGGGGAACATCAATTGGAATATGACACCCAAGGCTTAAGCCCCGGTACTTATTTCCTTGTTGTTATGCAAGATGGTAAAACTAAGATTTCAAGAAAGTTTATTATAGTTCGATAAAATAAATGATAGGTTTTTTTCTCTTTTAGGAGTTTGCAAATTATGACACCAAAGGGCATTTGTAAAAATAAGCTGTTTTTCGTTCTTTTACCTATTTTCTTTACGATTCTGTTTTCCGTTCGTTATGCACTGGCAGAAGGAAAGGACAGTGCGGCTTTGGAAAGTCCAAAAGCTATTCCAAAGGAGTCCGATGCAAGGGATTTGGGTTTGAATCCTTTGGGGAGATTTGAAATGCACGTTGGGGTTGAGTTGTGGCGGTATCCATTTCTGGGCGTTTCGTACCGAGTGCATAGAAAAGTGGTTTTAGAAGCGGACTATGGCAATCCTTTGGGAATATCAATTTTTACTGGGCTTCTTTACGACCCTGCCTACCAGCTCAATTTTGGGTTGAAATATTTTGCGGGCAAAAATTTGGATGTATTCCTTAACCCCCAACTGACTTATGAACAGAAGCTGAACAAAGGGAAACGGGACTTCAGCGTCGGCTTGAATATTGGCTATCGTGCGTCTAACCCCAAATCCTCTTTGAACTTGCAGCATAAGATTGGTTTGAACATTCGTACTGAATCGCCTTATGTTTGGGTTAATCTCGGAACCCAATTGGGATTTGACCTGTTCAAGTGAACTTCGCCGCTGTGTGCAGGGAAAAAATTCATATTTCATTTTTTGGTAAACGATTTTTCAAAATTTTCCAACTTTTTTGTAATTTTTTATTGATTATTGGTAAAAATGCAAAATAAACGGGGGTAAAAATGAAAGCATTAAAAGTTTTAACAGCAATTATTTTGGCATATTTGCATCTGGCAAAGTATACGTGAGAGTGAGCAAATTATTTAAGCCAAAAGAGTATAATGCAAGCATTCGTCAAAAATTTATTTTAGCCAATCTCCAAATCCTTCTGGTTAGATTTTTGCGGTTTGTTTTCTTCCTATTAGATTTTTAGTTTTTCTTTGAAGTATTCGATTGTCCTTTTTAAACCTTCGATGCGAGGCACTTTTGGTTCCCAATTCAAAAGTTTGCGGGCAAGAGTTATGTCGGGCTGTCGGACCTTTGGGTCGTCTTGGGGAAGTTCTTTGAAGACGATTTTGCTTTTGCTTCCGCAAAGTTCGATTATTTCTTTGGCCAAATCGAGAATGGAAATTTCGTCGGGGTTCCCAATGTTCACGGGCTCGTGGTAATCGACGTGGAGCAAACGGAAAATTCCTTCGATTAAATCATCGACATAGCAAATTGAGCGGGTTTGCTCGCCAGTGCCAAAGACTGTAACATCTTCGTTGCGAAGTGCCTGCGAGATGAACGCGGGGATTGCTCTGCCATCGTCAATTCGCATTCTTGGACCGTAGGTGTTGAAGATACGGACAATTCTTGTGTTAACGCCGTGGTAGCGGTGGTAAGCCATCGTCATTGCTTCGGCAAATCTTTTTGCTTCGTCGTACACGCCGCGGTAACCGATTGGATTAACATTTCCCCAATATGATTCGGGCTGCGGGTGAATGAGTGGGTCGCCGTAGACCTCGCTTGTGCTTGCAAGCAAAAAGCAGGCTTTTTTTTCTTTCGCCAACCCGAGCATTTTATGTGTTCCAAGAGAACCAACTTTGAGCGTCTGAATGGGGAGCCGAAGGTAATCGATTGGCGAAGCGGGCGAGGCAAAGTGGAGAACAAAATCTAAATCGCCGGGAATGTGGGTGTAGTTTGTAATGTCGTAAAATATGAATTTGAATTTGGGATGTCCAAACAAATGAGCCAGATTGTCGGCATTGCCAGTAATTAAGTTGTCGATTGCGATAACTTCGTCTCCGTTTTGGATAAACCTATCACAAAGATGGGAGCCGAGGAAACCGGCTCCCCCCGTAACTAATACTCTTGCCATTTTTCTCTATAAATTTTCAATTACTTTTTTAAAATGATTTTGAACTTCGAGAGCAAGGTCTTGCAAAGCTGGATTTTTGATTGCCATCATCGAGGCAACAGGGTCGATTCCCGAAACTTCTGTCTGTGAGTCGGAAATTTTTCGTACAACAATGTTGCAGGGCAACATCAATCCAATTTTGTCTTCCACAGTTAAAGCTTTGTAAGCAAAATTTGGGTTGCAGGCGCCCAAAATTTTGTATGGAGGTAAATCGACACCAATTTTGTTTTTTAAGACCTCGGAAACAAAAATTTCTGAAACAATTCCAAAGCCATTTTCCTGCAGAAGTTTCGTTACTCTCTCGATTGCTTCGTCGAATCCAACATTAAGTATTTTCGAAAAGTAATAGGACATAGTTTCTCCTTTTATGAACAACCAGTTGTAGTTCCACAATCTTCGCAAACCGAGCAAGTTCCGCTGCGTCGCATTCTAATTGAACCACAGGCAGGGCAAGTTTCGCCGGTATAGCCCAGTCCTTGTGCAGCACTCATCATTTTAGTCGATTTTCCTTCGATTGAGCTGATTAGTTCTTCGACAGCAACATATTCATCGTTTGTGGCGTTCTCGATGTGGTTGCCTTTTTCTTTTGAGTTTTCGTCTTTGATTTCAATAACCTTTTTTGTGGTTTCTGTTGTTTCGGGCTTCGATGGCGGAGCAATTGTCGGGGGGACTTCGTCGACTGCGTGAACGTGAACGAAGTCATCCCGCTTCAAATAATCGTAGCCGAGCGAACGAAAGACATAATCCAAAACCGAAGTTGCATATTTGATTGCTTCGTGTCCTTCGACTGGACCAGACGGGTCGAATCGGGTAAAGGTAAATGTATCGACAAGTTCTTCGAGAGGAACTCCATATTGCAAAGCCTTCGAGGCTAAAATCGCAAAGCTATTGAGCAAGCCGCGGAACGATGCACCCTCTTTGTACATATCGATGAAGATTTCGCCAAGGGTTCCGTCTTCGTATTCACCGGTGCGAAGGTATACTTTGTGTCCACCAACCGTTGCCTCTCGGATGAATCCTTTACGCTTTTTGGGTAGGCGGCGCCTTTCAAGTCTGTATTGAATAATTTGTTGAGGCGCAGTTTGTAGTTTTTGAACGATTTGGGTTTGAACTTCGGCGGGACCTTTGGTTTCGTCAATAGTCTCTTCGTCGCCGAGCATAACAATTTCGTCCAGTCCTTCGTATGCTGTTGTATTTAGGGGTTGAGAAAGTTTAGAGCCATCGCGATATATAGCAATGGCTTTTAACATCATTTTCCAAGCATCAAAGTAAACTTTGCCTATATCTTCGACGGTTGCTTCGGCAGGCATATTGACTGTTTTCGAGATTGCACCAGTTATGAAGGGTTGGGCAGCAGCCATCATTCTGACGTGAGCCATATATGGAATGAAACGAGTTCCGCGTTTGCCACACTTAACAGCAGTGTCGAAGATAGGCAGGTGCTCGGGTTTTAGGTGGGGAGCCCCTTCGAGCATCATCGTTCCACAAACGTAATCGTTGGCTATCTCGATTTCTTCATTTGTGAAACCGAGAGCCGAAAGCATATCGAAATTTGGGTCGTTGAGTTGTTCTTCGGTGAATCCCAAAGACTTACAGAAGTCTTCACCAAGCACAAATTTATTGAATGCAAAACGAATATCGAAGACGTTGTCGAGTTGCTTTTCGATTGCTTCTATTTTTTCTTGTGTAAATCCGCGTTCCAAAAGAGATTTTTGGTTAATTGTTGGACAACCGATAAGAGTTCCGTGCCCTTTGGTGTATTTTTCGATTTCTTCTATTTGTTTATCTGTGTAGCCCAATTTTACAAGGGCTTTATGAACGGATTGGTTAACGATTTTGAAGTAGCCACCGCCGGAAAGTTTTTTGAATTTAACAATGGCAAAATCAGGTTCAATTCCAGTCGTATCGCAGTCCATAATCAGTGCAATGGTTCCAGTTGGTGCGATAGCAGTAACTTGTGCATTCCGGTAACCGTATTTTTCGCCCAATTCAAGTGCTTCGTCCCAAACTGTTCGCGCTGCTTTCAGCAGGTAATCGGGGCAGTGTTTTGGATTGATTCCCATCGGTTTGATGGAAAGACCCTCGTATTCGTTGTCCCGGGCATTGTAGGCAGCCCGTCGGTGATTACGAATTACTCGAAGCATATCTTCGCGGTTCTCGTTGAAGCGAGGGAAAGGACCAAGTTCTTTTGCCATTTCGGCGCTTGTTCGGTATGCTTCGCCAGTCATAATTGCAGAAATCGCACCTGTGATAGCAAGTGCTTCGGGCGAATCGTATGGGATGCCCTGAACCATTAAAAGAGTGCCAAGATTTGCATATCCAAGCCCAAGGGTACGAAATTCATAACTTAATTTTGCAATGGTTTTTGATGGAAATTGAGCCATTAGCACAGAAATTTCGAGTATTATTGTCCAAATACGAATTGCATGGCGAAATTCATCGACCTTGAACACGCCAGTTTCTTCATCGTAAAATTTAATCAGATTCAAGCTTGCAAGATTGCAAGCGGTGTCGTCCAAAAACATATATTCGCTGCAAGGGTTGCTTGCATTGATGCGTCCAGATTTCGGGCAGGTGTGCCACTCGTTGATTGTGGTGTCGAATTGTAAGCCGGGGTCAGCACTTTTCCAAGCTGCAAGGCATATTTTATTCCAAAGGTGCCTTGCTTTAACGGTTTTAGCAATTCCACCGCCAACTCGGTAGCGAAGTTGCCAATCTTCGTCCTTTTCGACTGCGCGCATAAATTCATTTGTTACGCGGACACTGTTATTTGAATTTTGCCCGCTTACGGTTGAGTAGGCTTCACCTTCATAATGTGTATCGTAAACATCGAAATCAATTTCCTCGACGCCATTTTCTACTAAACGCAAAACGCGATGTATGTAATTCAAAAGGACACCACGGTGGAGAGCTTTTTTGATAAGCTTTCGTAATTCTTGATTAGTCTTTGGGTTGGTTCCGCCTTTCTTTGCCGATTCAACAATGGCTTTTAAAAATGCTGAATTTATTTTGGAGCCAGTAACAAGAGCAGCTACTTTTTCTTCTTCCTTTGCTTTCCAATCGATAAATTGTTCAATGTCGGGATGGTCTATATCGACAATTACCATCTTTGCTGCTCTGCGAGTGGTGCCGCCCGATTTAATTGCACCGGCTGCTCGGTCGTAAATTTTTAGGAAGCTCATCAAGCCCGATGACTTTCCACCGCCAGAAAGTGGTTCGCCTTCGGCTCGGAGTGGCGAGAAATTGGTGCCCGAACCGCTTCCGAATTTGAAGATACGAGCTTCGCGGGTTACCAAGTCGAATATTCCGCCTTCGTTTAGCAAATCGTCTTTGATGCTCTGGATAAAGCAAGCGTGAGGCTGGGGTCGAGTGTATGCGTCCTTCGATTCTTTGAGTTTTCCAGTTTCGGGGTCGACATAGTAATGTCCCTGTTTATGCCCTTTAATTCCGTAAGCCCAAGCCAAGCCTGTATTGAACCATTGAGGTGAATTTGGGGCAGCCATTTGGTTCAAGAGCATATAGACTGTTTCGTCGTAGAAATTTTGTGCATCTTCGGGTGTATCGAAGTATCCATATTGCTCGCCCCAATATCGCCAAGTGCCGGCAAGTCGGTGGACAACTTGCTTTATCGAAGTTTCGGAGCCAAGGACTTGGTTGCCATCTGGTCCAAGAATTGGATTGCCCTTTTCGTCGAACTGCGGAACACCAGTTTTGCGAAAATATTTTTGTGCAAGCACATCGGTTGCAACTTGGGACCAATGTGCAGGTACTTCGATGTTCTCCATATGGAAGACAATGCTCCCGTCGGGATTGCGTAGCGTGGAACTCCGTTTGGTGTATTTAAATAAGTCGTATGGAGATTTAGCATTTCTGGTAAAAATTTTTTGAATCTTCATAAGTCCTCAATTATTAAACAAATAACCAATTTTATTTCTTTCCTTTAAAAATTAGAATTTTTCAATATTTAAAGGAATAAAATTAATCAGAAAAAATTGAATAAAAAAAACAAGTTTATAAAATTTTAGTAAGACTAAATTTTTGTTTTTATTTTCTATTTTTTCTAATTTTGTAATTTTAACTTGTGATTTATAATCAAAAAAGGAGTTTTTTGTGCTAAAATCGCAACTTGATTATAATTTGAAAGTTAGGTTACCGATAACGGTTTTTGTTGTAGCAATATCATATTTAATAACATTTATGGTGTCCAAGCCCGAGCGAGATGGTGTTGGATACTCTCCGGACCAACCTATTGCCTTTTCCCATAAGCTTCACGCTGGGAATATGCAAATTGATTGTAAATATTGCCACATTAGCGTCGATAAGGGAAGATTTGCAACAGTGCCATCTACGAACATTTGTATGAATTGCCATTCGGTTGCCCGAAAAGACCGGCCGGAAATAGTAAAACTTACTCAATTTTTTGCCGACGAGCGACCAATCCAGTGGAAGCGAATTCATCGGCTTGGCGATTTTGCTTATTTCAACCATAGTGTCCACATAAACAAAGGAATTGACTGCAAATATTGCCACGGAGAAGTTGAGAAGATGGACAAGATTCAACAGGTTCAAAAATTTACAATGGGTGCTTGTTTAGAATGCCATCGCAATCCCCATAAGAAAATGCCTGAACTTGCTGGTAAGGTAAATCTGGGACCTGAATTTTGTGGCGCTTGCCATCGTTGATATAAGGTTTTGAAAATTATGGAATTGAAAAATGAATAGAAGAGATTTGTTGAAAAGGCTTGGTATTATATCATTATTTTCTTTTGCTGTAAAAAAGCCAAATAAAAGTTTCAACGAAAATTTACAAGAAGAAAAAGCAAAAGGGTTTAATGTAAAACCTTCGGCTATGTCTGTTGGACGAAAAGAAAGGTTTGAAGATGGGAAAAAATAAAATCTGGAAGGGATTGACAGAATTAAGGAATCCTGAACGAAGTCGTTTGTTAAAGGAACAGGAATTTTCTGCCGAAACCAAAGAAGATTTCCAATTAAGCCAACTTGGTGGTATTTCCCGAAGGAAATTCCTTGCTTTGAGCGCTGCGACTGCTGCAATTGCAACAACTGCTTGTACAAATTATCGCGACAAAGGCTCAATTGTGCCTTACAACCAAAAGCCTGAAAATGTTTTGCCCGGTAAACCAAATTTTTACTCTTCCACTTGTACTGGCTGTGCTAATCATTGTGGAATACTTATTAAAACTCGGGAGGGGCGTCCAATCAAAGTTGATGGGAATCCCGACCATCCAGTAAACAAGGGAAAGATTTGCGCCATTGGTCAGGCTTCAATTTTGAATCTCTACGACCCGGAGAGAGTGAAAAAGCCAATCAAAAAGGAAAATGGAAAGTCGCGAGAACTTGATTGGGATTCTGCTTTTGCTGAGCTCGTAAACCAAGTTAGAAGTGCAGAATCTCGAAAGCAAGAAATTGTATTAATTGCGAAGCCTGTGTTTTCGCCATCTACAGCACGACTCCTCGAGGAATTTAAAAAGAGGTTTGGTACAACTACAATTTATACCTACGATTTTCTTGAGTCTTTTGCCAAACTTAATGCTTGGAAACAAATTTATCCGAAATCGGATTTGCCGGAATTCGATTTTTCCCGTGCGAAAATTGTCGTTGCTTTGGAAAGTAATTTTCTTGCCACCGAAGGTAATTTCGTTAAAAACATTCGTCAATTTGTTTCAAATAGGAATGTTGATAAGCCCGAGGAATTTAACCGTTTGTATGCATTCGAAGGAGATTTGAGTTTAACTGGGGCAAATGCCGATTATAGATTTCCTCTACATCCCTCATTATTTCCTTTACTTCTTGCCACATTAATTAATGAAATTTTGTCGAAATATTCGAATAGACTACTGAATAATAAAGTCCCGAAAGATAAAATACTTGGCTTGGTTGCCAATCAAAATCTTGAGAATTTTTCGGGTAAAAGTGGAATAAATAAGTCCTACTTGGAGTTGCTCGTCAAAGATTTAATCGATAATCAAGGAAAATCTTTAATTGTAACTGGTGATTCTCTGTCCGAAGATGTTCATTTGCTTGCATTCCTGCTGAATGAAATTCTTGGCAATACCAAACTTTATACCGCTAAACCCAAACCAAGATTTTTGAATCCTTCTTTCGACGATTTTGTCCAATTGTCCGAAAAAATCAATGCTGGGCAAGTGGGGGTTATAATCAATGTTGATTGTAATCCTTTGTTCCATTTTCCTGAAGATTTAGGATTAAAACAGGGATTTTCCAAAGTTCCATTTGTTGTAACGCTAACCGAAGACAATAATGAGACTGCAGAAGCTTCGAATTTAATACTTCCAATTAATCACAATTTTGAGTCGTGGGGGGATTATTATGACGGGAATAATTTATATTCCACGATTCAGCCAGTAATTGAACCAATTTTCGGAACCTTTCAAAAAGAAGATATACTACTCGGACTGGTCAATGGTCAACTTCGCGCTGGTGCCTTCCATAAATTCTTAATGGACTTTTGGAAAGAAGAGATTTACCCAAGTTCTAATTCTGGTGTAGATTTTGAACAATTTTGGTTTTCGGTGCTACACGATGGGGTCTACATTCCACCCAGTAATACAGTCAGTAATTCATACGAGCCAAGCTTTGACTTTATTGAACACAAGAAGTTAATTGCAGAACTTACAAACGATTGGACATTGGTTATTAAGAAGCCATATTTTGTTGGCGATGGAAAATATATGAACAATGGTTGGTTGGTGGAACTTCCACATCCAATTACAAAGGTTACTTGGGATAATTATGCTGCAATATCCGAAAAAGATGCAAAGAGCTTGAAGTTGGAAAATGGTTCAGTAGTTAAGCTTCAACGAAGTGGAAAAGAAATTGAAGTTCCCGTTTTTATTGTGCCCGGCATCGCCGAAAAAACTATAGTTATCGAAGCCGGATTTGGGCGAGAAGTTGTCAGTGTAGTTGGCAAAGATGTTGGTGTTAATCCAATTAAATTATTTGGCTTGGATAATTCGTCCAATGGATACGTTTTTCAGGATATAAAAATTATCCCTACTGGGAAGTTCAGGCAAATTGCATCAACTGTGGAGCATCATTCTTTGAATGACACGGGATTGAAAGATTTGCACAAGAGCCGTCATATAATCCAAGAAGGAACTTTGGATGAATTTGTCTCGGGCAAAATGGAAATTCACCGTGCCAAAGAGCTTATTTCGATTATTCCCGAGGTTAAGTACACCGGTGTGAAATGGGCAATGGTTATTGATTTGAACAAATGCGTTGGTTGTGGTGCTTGTGTAACTGCGTGTAATGTTGAAAATAATGTCCCAATTGTTGGCAAAGACCAAGTGGTACGCGGAAGAGAAATGCAATGGATTCGAATTGATACATACTATAGTGGAACGCCGGAAAATCCTTCTGTTAGTTTGCAACCGATGTTGTGTCAGCACTGCGACGATGCACCCTGCGAAAATGTTTGCCCGGTTGTAGCAACAAACCACAGCCCCGATGGCTTAAATCAAATGATTTACAATCGATGCGTTGGGACGAGGTATTGTTCTAACAACTGTCCTTACAAGGTGCGTAGGTTTAACTTCTATGATTTTCGTGACCATTTTGCCGATGGTTATCTTTATAAGGATTCATTAAGGTTGTTGAACAACCCAGAAGTAACAGTTCGCTCTCGTGGAGTTATGGAAAAGTGTACTTTCTGCATTCAACGAATTGCCGAAGCTCGGCAGGATGCTCTTGCAAATGGACGCCAACTGAAAGGAACAGATGTCAAAACTGCTTGTCAGGAAGCTTGTCCCGCCGAGGCAATCATATTCGGAGATATGCACGACAAGGATTCCGAGCTTTACTACTGGCGAAATCATAAGCTTGGTTATTTCGTTTTGGAGGAATTGAACATTAAACCAAATGTTACATACATTGCAAAATTGAGGAATAAAAAATCGGAGGAGGTTGCGTGAGCAGTAATATCGACTATTCTATTGAACCAGAGGTTGTCGAAGGGCAACCTAAGTTAAATCAGATAAACGAGGCTATTGCTAAGCCCTTAGAAACTCGTCCAAGTTGGAAATATTTAGTTGCTCTGGGAATATCTTCGACAATGCTTTTGATTGGTGCTGTTTGTCTTGGGTTTTCGTTTTACTATGGTATAGGACTTTGGGGAAACAATCAACCTGTTGGTTGGGCTATCCCAATTGTAAATTTTGTTTTTTGGGTTGGAATTGGACACGCTGGAACTTTGATTTCGGCTATTCTTTTTCTTTTCCGCCAAAGATGGCGAACAGGTATCTCCCGTTTTGCCGAGGCGATGACAATTTTTGCTGTTATAACTGCAGGGCTTTTCCCTTTAATACACACCGGGCGTCCTTGGTTGGCTGGCTATCTTTTCCCACTTCCAAATCAACATAGGCTTTGGGTTAATTTCACTTCGCCTTTGATTTGGGACGTTTTTGCTGTTTCGACCTACTTGACCGTGTCTTTCGTTTTCTGGTACATAGGCTTGATACCAGATTTGGCTATGCTTCGAGATAGAACGAAAAGCAAAATCAAGAAGACTATTTATTCAATATTTAGTTTGGGTTGGCGACACTCAAACCGGCACTGGCATCATTATGAAATGATTTATCTGATTTTGGCTGGTTTTGCAACGCCTCTGGTTCTTTCTGTGCACACGATAGTCAGTTTCGATTTTGCTGTTTCTATTCTCCCGGGGTGGCATACAACGATATTCCCACCATATTTTGTAGCAGGAGCAGTGTTTTCGGGTTTCGCAATGGTTCAAAATGTTCTCATTGTTGTTCGAAAAATATTCAATTTAGAGCATATAATTACTTTGGATACTCTCGAAAAGATGAATAAAGTTATGCTTGCCACTGGGATGATGGTTGGCTATGCTTATGGTATGGAATTCTTTATAGCGTGGTATAGTGGAAATCCACTTGAGTCGTTTGTTTTCTTAAATCGTGCCTTTGGAAATTATGCTTGGGCTTATTGGATTATGGTTTCCTGCAATGTTATTTTTACTCAGCTGTTCTGGTTCAAAAAGATACGAAGAAATATTGTGGCAATGTTTATTATTGGTGTTTTGGTGAATGTTGGTATGTGGTTTGAACGTTTTGTAATTGTAGTAACAACCCTTTCGCGTGATTTTTTGCCATCGAGTTGGGATTATTACAAGCCTACGCTTGTTGATATTGGCATTTTGCTTGGAAGTTTTGGTTTGTTCTTTACCCTTGTGATTCTATTTATACGAAGCTTGCCTGTGGTTTCGATTTCCGAAGTTAAGGCTGTTGTGAAAGGTTCTCAACCAGTTCATCATTAAGAGGTAACTATGGATAATCAAATGAACACATCGGAAAATTTATATGGGGTCGGAGCTCTTTTCAAAGACCCTAACAAAATTGTCAAAGTAGTCGAAAAATTGGTAGAACTGGGTTATAAGCATTGGGATGTTCATTCATCGTACCCATTGCACGGAATCCCAAAGAGGATGCGTCTGAAATGGTCCCCTTTGGGCTATGTTGCATTAATTCTTGGCTTGACGGGAACTCTTACAGGGCTGTTCTTAACTTGGTGGACAATGTCTGTCGACTATCCTTTGACAATTGGGGGAAAGCCTTGGTTTTCGTTCCCTGCATTCGTACCAGTTCTGTTTGAGCTGACGGTGCTTTTGGCTTCTGTTGGTACTGCAATAGTAATGTTGTTTATAATCTTCAAATTCCCGAATAATCAGCATCCCTTGCACGATACTGAATATATGAAGAAGGTCTCGGTCGACCATTTCGGCGTTTTTATTGAAGCGAAAGATGAACTCTTTGAACTTGAAAAAGTTAAATCACTATTCAATGATTTTGGGGCTGATGAAATTATTGAAATTGCTTATGATAGGAACGAAGTTGCTTTCAAACCCAAAGTTTTCGATGTAAAATTTATTTCATTTCTTGTTGTAATTGCAATTATTACTTCTTCGGTTGCCTATCTTTTTAATAACAAAATCCTATATTTTCCTCCATTCGATTTTATGCTCAATCAATTTAGGCTTGGTCCGCAAGAATCATCCACTTTTTTTGCCGATGGCTTTGGAATGAGAAAACCACCTGCAGGAACTGTTGCTCGCAATCAAGAGTTTTACCCATTTAAAAATAAACCAGATGAGGCTGGGATGAAGCTTGTCAATCCTTTGCTTGCGACAAAAGAAAATCTTGAATTGGGTAGAAATAAATTCAATACATTTTGTAGCCCTTGCCACGGATGGCGAGGTGAAGGCGATAGCCGATTGAATGGACAATTTCCAAACCCACCAAGTCTTCATTCCGAAAAGGTTCGGAATTGGACCGATGGTAGAATTTATCATGTAATTATGGAAGGACAAAATGTTATGCCTTCCTATGCAAGCCAATTGACCGAAAAGGAGAGATGGGCTGTTATCTTATACATTCGTTCTTTACAACGTGCTCTAAATGCAAAACAGGAGGATATTCAATGATACAAGAAAACCTTGTGATTAATTACCAAAGAAAGCCTTTACCAGAAAAATTGTTTAAAGTTGGATTGCTTTTGCTTGTTGTGGGCTTTGTTGGTGTAGTTCTTGCTTATATATCGAATTCTGCTCGTGCTTCGTTCAACCTGTTAGTTGTGTTTACTTGGATTGCAAGCATTGGAGTAGGTTCGATGTTCTTTATTGGGATTGAGTATCTTACAGGTGCGGTTTGGAGCGTGCCGTTCCGAAGAGTTGCCGAAATTACCGCTTCATTTGTACTTGTTCTGCCAATTTTGGCTATACCCATTTTGAGCAGCATTCATTCGCTCTATCATTGGTCTCATACCGAAGCAGTTCAGGTTGACCAAATATTGAAGAATAAATCGGCTTATCTTAACCAAACCTTTTTTATTGTGCGGTTGATTATTACATTACTGCTCTGGTTCTTGTTTTATTACCTTTTCACATCAATTTCGAGGAAGCAGGATAAAAGTTTCGACCAAAGTTTGACCAAAAAAAATACAATTGTTTCTGCCGTCTTTATGCCAGTCTTTGCAGTTACTTTAACTTTTTTTGCAATCGATTGGTTGATGAGTTTAGAACCCCATTGGTATTCTACAATCTTTGGTGTTTACTATTTTGCTGGCAGTTTTCTTGCTGCTCTTGGAGTGTTTACTTTTGTTTCAATTTCATTGAATGAAAAAGGGTTTTTGGTCGATGGTTTGGGTAGCGAACATTATTATAGTATGGGGGCGTTGATTTTTGCTTTTACAAATTTTTGGGCTTATATTGCATTTAGCCAGTTTATGTTGATTTGGTATGCCAATCTGCCCGAAGAAACTTTTTGGTTTATCAATCGTGGTGTTGGTTCTTGGCTTTATTTCTCGATTGGAATAATTTTCGTGAAGTTCATTGTTCCCTACATCTTGCTTTTGCCTCAACCAGCAAAGATGGACCCGTTGCGACTTAAAATTGCTGCGCTTTGGGTTTTGTTTGCACATTACTACGATTTATTCTGGGTGGTGATGCCCACATATTCAAATGGTGGGGTTCCATTTGGTTGGATGGAATTAGTTTTTCCAGTTTTTGCTGTTGGTTTGCTAATAGTACTTTTCTACATACTTTCCAAAAATGTGAATTTAGTTCCAATAGGCGACCCGAAATTGAAAAGAGGACTGGAATTCCATTTGTAAAAAGTAAGAAAAATTGAGAATAAATAAAATTAAAATTTTTTCGTTTTATTCTTTTGATTTAGTTTGAACTAAATGTAATTTTGATAGGGATAAATAATGAAAAAGTTATTTGACTATTTTTATGATGAGATTGATTTTAAAGAAATCTTTAAGCATCCATCTCGTTGGTTTGGTTATTCATTTCTGCTCTTTTTCATAGTTATTTTTGCATTGGGAATTGTTTTTTTGCACAATCTCGATAATTTTTACAAAAATACTACTCCTTATGACGAACCCGATTCGGCAAAACTTTTCAAAGATGTAGAATTGCGACTTGGGAAGAAAGTAGAAGGAGTAAAGTTAGAAGAAATTAAAAATCCAACCCAAGAGATGCTTGCCCGTGGTCAAGAATTGTATCGTACTACTTGTCAAACTTGTCACGGCGAGTCTGGCAAAGGCGACGGAATTGCTGGGAAAGGCTTGAATCCGCCTCCCAGAAATTTCACCAAATCCAATGGCTGGAAAAACGGACGAACTATAACTGCTGTGTATAAAACTTTACAGGAAGGTATTCCAGGTTCGGGTATGACTGCTTACGATTTCCTTTCGCCCCGCGACAGGATTGCTTTGTATCATACTATCCGAAAGTTTGCATCTGATTTCCCACCTTTGACCGATAAGGACATCGCCGAACTTGACGCCGCTTTTCGCGTAACCCAATCGTATGAATTACCAGCAAATATACCTATTGGCAAGGCAATGGAAAAGTTGATTGCCGAGAATAATCCAAAGGTATTACGAGCACAAGCAATAGCCTCTGCTCTTGCCAAAAGTGAGTTTAGCCGTTATGTTTCCGACCCAAAAGCTTTCGCTTCTTTTTTGCTGAATGTACAAAACCAAGGTGGTATTTTGGATTTAATGATTTCTAATATTCCACGAAACGGACTTTCGCCAAAATTTATAGCCGCAACCGAAAACGAAAAGAAAGAGTTTACAAACAAAGTTTTATCGTTAAGTATGAATTAGTTATGAGGCAGTTGTTTATTTTGTTAATAGTTATTTTGGGTTTAGGTTCCAACCTTTTGAAAGCAGATGTAGAGGTTGGAATTGTTGAAAAGCTTGGCAACTACCTTCCGATGGATTTAGAATTTACTAATGACCAAGGTAAGAAAGTAATTCTTCGAGATGTAATTAAAAAGCCAACGATATTGATGTTCGTTTATTACCATTGTCCGGGAATTTGCAGTCCTTTGTTGACAGGAGTATCGGAGGTCGTTGATCGGGCTGATATTGTTCCCGGAAAAGATTATCAATTGCTTACAATAAGTTTCGACCATACCGAAAGTTGGGATAAGGCAAAGAAATGGAAAGAAAATCATCTAAAAGGACTTGAGCGCCAAATTAGTCCCGATGCTTGGTACTTTTTGGTTGGTGATAGTATTTCTGTGCGAAAAATCACCGATGCGGTTGGCTTCTATTTTAAACCCGATGGCAAAGGAGATTTTATACACGGGGCAGCCCTTTATTCAATTGCTCCTGATGGCAAAATCATCCGCTATCTTTTTGGTACCGAGTTTAATCCTTTTGATTTTAAAATGGCTGTTCTTGAAGCAGAGAAAGGTTTACCCCTGCCAACTGTGAATAGAATTTTAAAATTCTGCTATTCCTACGACCCTCAAGGGCGCAAGTATATGTTCAATGTAACGAGGGTAGCAGGTACTATAATTCTTATTGCTTTATCTGTTTTCTTTGTTACCCTAATTGCTAAAAAGAAAAAAACAAAAGAAGAGGTGAAAAATGGCTAATGGTGTTCTTGCTGAAAGGTTGGAAAATTATTTAGAACATAAGACACATAAAGGAATTTTTGCCTGGATACTTAGCACCGACCATAAGCGAATTGGGATACTTTATCTTGTTTCGATGGTAACATTCTTTTGGGTTGGTGTGACCTTAGGGTTTTTAATGAAATTGGAAATGTTAACCCCCGGAAAAACCATTGTCGATGCACAAACATACAATACCTTCTTTACTTTGCACGGAATTATAATGATATTCCTTTTCATTATTCCGGGTATTCCCGCTGTTTTTGGCAACTTTTTCCTCCCAATTCAAATTGGTGCAAAAGATGTGGCATTTCCGCGACTGAATTTGCTTTCTTGGTATCTTTATATTATTGGTGGCTTGTTTGCAATTGCTTCGCTCTTTTTGCAAGGCGGTCCAATCGATACAGGTTGGACATTTTATGTGCCTTACAGCATAAGAACAACTACGAATGTTATTCTTCCTTTGCTCGGTGCTTTTATTCTTGGTTTCTCGTCGATTCTTACGGGATTGAATTTTATAACAACTGTTCATAGATTGCGGGCTCCTGGGATGACATTTTTTAGGATGCCGTTGTTCGTTTGGGCATTATATGCTACTGCTTGGATTCAAGTTGTTGCAACCCCTGTGGTGGGAATTACGATAGTTTTGGTAATAATTGAGAGAGCACTGCATGTTGGAATTTTCGACCCAGCACTTGGTGGCGACCCACTCCTCTTCCAACATTTGTTCTGGATTTATTCCCATCCAGCAGTTTATATTATGATTTTGCCTGCAATGGGTGTTGTTTCGGAAATTATACCGACGTTTGCACGAAGGACAATTTTTGGCTACAAAGTTATAGCTTTTTCAAGTCTTGCTATTGCTTTAATTGGCTATTTTGTTTGGGCTCACCATATGTTCAGCAGTGGAATGAGCAATACATCGAGGGCTGTTTTTTCTCTGCTAACTTTTCTTGTTGCTGTTCCCAGCGGGGTTAAAGTGTTCAACTGGGTGGCAACCCTTTATAAAGGTTCAATTGAATTGCGTGCACCATTGATTTATGTTATGATGTTTATATTTCTTTTTTCAATTGGTGGATTGACTGGGCTTGTTCTTGGTTCTCTTGCAACCGATGTCCACGTTACCGATACTTACTTTGTTGTTGCCCATTTCCATTATGTAATGTTTGGTGGGACTGCGATAATCCTTTTTGCCGCATTGCATTATTGGTTTCCGAAAATGTTCGGAAAAATGTATAACGAGAAACTGGCAATCTGGGCAACACCATTCATTTTTATTGGCTTTAATATGTTGTATTTCACAATGTTTATCCTTGGTTACAAGGGTATGCCCCGCCGCTATTGGAGTTACTTGCCCGAATACCAAACTTTGCACATAATTTCAACAGTTGGTTCTTGGATTTTAATTACTGGATTGGCTATTATGTTTGGCAATTTGATTTACTCTTTGTTTAAAGGTAAACCAGCAGAGGCGAATCCTTGGGGCGGAGTTACTTTGGAATGGCAAATTCCCTCTCCACCTCCGGCAGAAAACTTCGAGGAAATACCTGTTGTTAATCACGGACCTTATGATTTTTCAAAAATAAATGGGAATTCGGATGGAAAATCCTGAGATTTCTACACCAATTTCTATTTCGGAATCTGAAAAAACGGAACAAGCTCGGCACTTGTCTATCCCGCATCAACACAAAGATGCGATTGGAGCTAAAATTGGTATGTGGCTTTTTCTCTTCACCGAGCTTCTGCTTTTTGGGGGCTTATTCCTTTTGTATATGGCATATCGGCTTCAATATACAAAGGATTTTGTTGTTGCAGCTTCGGAATTGAATCTTGTGCTTGGCACTACAAACACCATAATTCTCTTGACAAGCAGTTTGACTATGGCTTTGTCGATTGCCGCAATTCAACGGGGAAAGAAAAAGCTTTCGGTTGCTATGCTTCTTGCGACAATTGGTTTTGCATTGGCGTTTTTGGTGATTAAATACTTTGAGTGGACAGCGAAATTCCATCACGGAATTGCTCCAAATTCGCCTGAACTTCTGAGTAAACCAAATGGCGAAATCATTTTTTACGGAATGTATTTTTCGATGACGGGTTTGCACGCTCTTCACGTGATTATTGGAATGATTATTCTTTTGTTTATGCTGGTTTTTCTGTTGCGGGGAAGCATCAGCAAAACCGATTATATTAAGCTCGAAAATTCTGGGCTTTACTGGCATCTTGTCGATTTGATTTGGATTTTTCTTTTCCCATTGTTTTATTTGCTTCATTAATTTTGGGAGGTTCAAGTGGAAAAAGAACATAAAGAACATTTGATACCTTACGGAACGTACTTTCTTGTTTGGTTAAGTTTAATTTCATTGACTGTTTTAACCGTAACAGTTGCTGGAATAGAACTTGGACGCATAGCACTTTTTGTCGCTTTGGCAATAGCTTTTGTAAAATCTACCCTTGTTGTTAGCTACTTTATGCATATCAAATTTGATGACCTTATTTTTAGATTCTTCCTTTTAGTTGCTCTTGTTACTCTTGCTTCAATTTTTATTTTAACTGCAACGGATATTTTCTTTAGATAGGAGGTTGCAATGTTTGTGTCTGCTTCAAATTATGCAAAGAATGTCGATAGTGTAATGCTTTATATTATCGGCATCTCTGTCGCCTTGCTTTTGATAATTACTTTTGCTATGATAATTTTTGTAATTCGATATAATCGAAAGAAAAATCCTATCGCTTCGCAGATAGAAGGGAACAAAACTCTTGAAGTTGTTTGGATTATAATTCCCGTTGCTTTAGTTTTAACAATGTTTTTCTACAGCTTCTCTGTTTACAAAGAATCACGCGTTGTCCCGCCGAACGCAATGAATGTTAAAGTCGAAGCTAAAATGTGGGCATGGAAATTTTACTATGATAATGGGAAAGTTACCGACACATTATTTTTGCCCGCTGGCAGACCTGTGAAATTCAATATCGTTTCGCGGGATGTTAATCATTCTTTTTACATTCCAGCGTTTAGAATCAAAGAAGATGCTGTCCCGGGTAGGGAAAATTATATGGTAGTGAAACCTGAACAAATTGGCGCTTTCGATATTGCCTGTGCCGAATATTGTGGATTGAATCATTCTCTAATGTATACGAGAGTTTATGTGGTGCCCGAAAAGGAATTTGCCCAGTGGCTAAATGGGGAAGTTGATGATGATTATTTACGCAAGTATGTGGCTTCGCATTCCGAAGGATACAAAGATTATTTATCGGGAAGTTATGCAATTCTTTTTGCCAAAGGTTGTGTCCAATGCCATAACATTGACGAAAGGAAAGGAATTGGACCATCGTTCCCCGAGCTTCGTCGACAATTTGCTCGGGTTAATGTTGGAGGAAAGGATACAACTGTTGTAATCGACAAAGAATATCTTCGGGAATCAATCTTAAACCCCGAGACAATGATAGTGAAAGGATACGAAAAACAAACAATGCCATCAATGCTTAATAAGATTAAGGACGAGGAATTAGAGCTCATCGTCGACCTTCTATATTCTAATTTTGTGAAGAACAAGCAATGAAAATAAAGGAATTACTTACTTTTATTAAATTGCGTATTGCAGTTTCTGTGGCTATCAGTTCCGCCCTTGGATATGTGCTTTCAACAAAGTACATTGAGACAGAGATTCTGTATTTGCTAACAGGAGTTTTTCTTCTTGCAAGCGGCTCCGGGGCTTTGAACCAAGTTCAAGAGTGGCGGTTGGACGGAAAGATGAACCGGACGAGGAATCGCCCTATTCCGCGGCGAATTATTTCCCCAACTTTTGGGTTTGTTGTTTCTACCTTGCTTATCTCTTTTGGAATTGGTGTTTTGGCCTTTGGTAGCCAAAGCATTTTAGTACCACTTCTTGGAGCATCTGCTGTTGTGATTTACAATGGGATTTATACACCATTGAAACGGATTTCGCCTTTTGCTGCAATTCCCGGTGCATTTATTGGTGCTATTCCCCCAATGATTGGATGGGTGATGGGTGGCAACGAAATTCAACATCCTTTGAATCTTGCGCTTTCTTTGTTCTTTTTCATTTGGCAAATTCCTCACTTTTGGCTTCTTCTAATAGTTTATGAAGACGACTATAGGCGCGCTGGTTTCCCAGTCCTGACCGATAAAGTTTCGCCTTTGCAGCTTTCAAGAATTTCGTTCTCTTGGATTGTTGCCCTTGTCCTTTGTTCTTTTTGGATTATTTCTTTGCTTGACCATATAAGTTGGTTTACTTTGTGTGCTATTGTTTTGCTTGGGCTATTCCTATTGGCAAGAACCCATAAGATGGTGACGGTGCTCCAACCACGGGGCTTCTATCGTTTTGCCTTCGTCAATTTGAACATTTTCGTTCTGTTTATTTCTTTGATACTTACTTTTAATAAGTTGTTAAACATTTAGAGGTGATTATGGATTTCCTGAAAATTATTGCTGTTCCACACTCTACCCAAGTGTTGAAACTTTTGGAAATCCTTTTCTTTATCGGCTTTTCAATTTTGTTTCTATATTTTGCTTATCTTTTGGGGAATTTGATTTACTCTTTTTGGTTCTATTTAAAATCTAAAAGTTCTTCGGAATATTACATTGTATCTCAAAAATATCTCGAACATTGTTGCAAAGGATACTTAGGACTTTTTGGGTTAGGACTAATACCTTTGCTTGCTGTTTACTATTGCCTTGTTCAATTTCTTCAAAAGGCACCCCAGGATTTTGCAATTGTGTTCATAGCATCTTTTGCTCTATTTCTAATTTTTGTTTTTGTCTCTAAAATTCTACTTAAACTCCATTATAAATCAACATCGAGCCAACTTTTTCTCTTGTTATATGTTTTAGGAATTGTTTCAATCTTCCTTTCATCTTTCTTTACAATTGGGATATTTAGTGTTTCAATCAATACAAATTTCAAATTTTCCGGAATTCAGCCATTTGAATTTCTTTCATTCGATGTTATTTCCCGTTCTCTTGTATTTATTGGTATCGCTTTGGTAATTGCTTCGTTAGGTTACATTTTCAGAACATATTCTATCGATAGAATTGAATCGGAAGGGAACGAGTTTACCGACTATACAACAGCCCGCCGCCTGCTTTCTAATACGCTAATTTTTGGCAATATTCTACCAATTTTCTTTTTTGCCGATTATCTTACTACTCCAAAAAATCTCGTAACGCTTCAAAATTTTGTGTTTCTTATTATTTCCTTACTCATTCTTTTATTTTCACTAATTTTAACTTATTACTCTTTCAAAAGTAAAAGAGCAACATTTGCTCGCACTGCTTTTATCTTTTCCATTTTTGCCTTTGCATTTTTCTTTGCCTCTGAAACAACACTCCTGGCTGTTTCGAACAAAGTACAAGAATTCAAAATAGCAAAAGATTACATTGCATATCACGAGCAACAGCTTGCCCTCGCTGGGCGGAAAGTCGAAGTCGCTGTCAATGGGGAAGAAATCTATAAATCAAAGTGCGTTGCTTGCCACCAATTCGAAACCAAGCTTGTTGGACCACCGCACAAAGAAGTTTTGAAAAAGTATGCAAACCGCAAAGACGATATGGTAAAATTTATTCTAAATCCTGTTAAAGTTGACCCTGCTTATCCACCGATGCCTAATCAAGGTCTAAAACCAAACGAAGCCAAAGCTGTTGTAGATTATATGTTTGAGCACTACGGCAATATGATTAAATAAATGGAATTCATTCCCAAAAGACATCGGATGTTTGCGAAACATCCGATGTCTGGCAAATACTTGTAGGGGCGACCGGCCGGTCGCCCCTACATCTGTGGAAACCTCGAAAACATCATTTTTGGTACAGACACAGAGGTTTGCCCTTAGGATGTTGATGTTGATGTAGTGGAAAGGATAAGAAATAATATTTTGTTTTAGGGGCAAATGATTTTTCCCCTTACAAGATATTATAATCGAAATTCCGATTTCCTGACCTTAACGGTTTTCCTTACAAGAAGACATCGGATGTTTGCGAAACATCCGATGTCTAAGTTTTAAATTACAAATAAAGGGTGGATTATGTTAATCAATAAACTAATTTTGAGATATTAAAACATACTAATACCATTGTCGACAAATTATTACAATTGTTTTTTTAAAAATTTTTTTGTTTGTATATGAAATGTGTTTTTGCCATAAATCTGCATAAATAGTAGCCAAGAAGCAAAAGTTTAATCTTTGCAACTCTTTTTATTCTAATCCTTTTCTATTTTTTCAGATGAAAAAATTGTTTTAAATTATGGATTTGTTATTTTGATTTTCGAATATGTTTAAAAGAATACTTGTAGCCAATAGGGGAGAAATTGCAGTTAGGGTGATTCGTGCTGCACACGAACTGGGTATCGAAGCAGTGGCAATTTACCACAAAGTCGATAAGGAAGCTCCGTATGTGCGATATGCCGATTATGCTTACGAATTGCATTCTGAGCAGCCCCGAAGTGCTTATCTTGATATTGACCAGATAATTAGTGTTGCTAAGAAAAGCGGAGCCCAAGCGATTCATCCCGGCTATGGATTTCTTTCCGAAAGAGCCCCGTTTAGCCAAGCCTGTCGCGATGCCGGGATTAAATTCATTGGTCCAAAACCTTTTTCCATTGATGCGATGGGTTCGAAAACTCGCGCGCGTCAATTGATGGAGCAAGCTGGCGTTCCAATTGTCCCCGGAACAAGCCAACCAATTGACGATTTGGATAAGGCTGTGGAAATTGCAAGAACTATTGGTTTTCCAATACTTCTTAAGGCATCAGCTGGCGGCGGCGGCAAAGGAATGCGGAAAGTTTTTCGCGAAGAGGATTTTCGTGAAAATTTTGAATCTGCACGCCGCGAGGCTTTGAAATCTTTTGGCGATGGTTCAATTTATATCGAAAAATTGCTCGAAAATCCCAAGCACATCGAAATTCAAATCATTGCCGATGAACACGGCAATTATGTTCACCTTGGCGAACGCGACTGTTCAATCCAAAGGCGACACCAGAAAGTAATTGAAGAAGCACCCTCGACGGTGTTGACTCCCGAACTTCGCAATCGAATGGGCGAGGTCGCTATTAACGCAGCCCGTGCAGTCGAATATGTCAATGCTGGAACAATTGAGTTTTTGTTCGATAAGAACAAAAATTTCTATTTCTTAGAGATGAATACTCGATTGCAAGTCGAACATCCTGTTACAGAATTTGTTACGGACATCGACATTGTCAAGGAACAAATTAGAATCGCCGCGGGCTATCCACTCTCGTTCTCGCAAAAGGATATTCAATGGAAAGGGCACGCTATCGAATGCAGAATTAATGCCGAAGACCCGTTCGACAATTTTATGCCGTCGACTGGTAGAATTACTTATATGCGCGAACCAAACGGCAGAGGTGTTCGCTTGGACAGCGGTGTGGAAATAGGTTCAGAAGTGTCAATTCATTTCGACCCAATAATTGCCAAATTAATTTCCTATGGGAAAGACCGTGCCGAAGCTATCTCCGTTATGTTACGGGCTCTTAATGATTTTAAGATTTGTGGGATTAAAACTGGCATTCCTTTTTTGATGAAAGTATTGCAAGAGCCTAAATTTATCGAAGGGACTTATGACACCGGCTTTTTGGAAAATGAATTCGATTTTTCTAAACTTGAGGAAGAAAAGAAAAAAGAACAAGATTTGATTGCTGTAATCTCTGCCTTCCTTTGGAAACAAAGCGATAAAAAAGCTCACATTCAACCAAGCTTCAATAATTCGTCTAAAATTAGTAAATGGAAGTTACGAATGAAAAAATTTGGGAGGTATTGAAATGGAGAACAAAGAAAAGCTTGCAGTTGTTTTAATGAGTGGTGGTATGGATTCAGCCGTTACTACTGCCATAGCCATTTCGCTTGGCTACAAAGTTGCAGGCTTGCATATAACCTATCACCAACGAACCCAACAACGGGAACTCAAAGCTTTTAATGATTTATGCGATTTCTTCAAAATCGATAAGAGGCTTGTCGTCCCGATAGATTATCTGAAAACCATAGGAGGGTCTGCTCTAACCGATACGAATGTTGAAATCGAAAAGGCTGCGTTCAATAGGAAAGAGATTCCACAAACATATGTGCCTTTTCGAAATGGGAATATGCTTTCTATTGCAACGAGTTGGGCTGAAGTTTTGAGCGCCAAAGCAATTTTCATTGGTGCTGTTGAATCCGATAGTAGTGGGTATCCAGATTGCCGTCAGGACTTCTTTTACGCATTCGAGAAAGCGATAAATCTCGGAACAAAACCAACAACAAATATTCAAATTCAAACACCATTGATAAATTTAACGAAAAGGGATATCGTCGTGCTGGGCAGAAACTTTGGTGTGCCTTTTGAACTTACTTGGAGTTGTTATCGCGAAACCGAGGTGGCTTGCGGGGAATGCGATTCTTGTGCACTTCGACTTCGTGGCTTTCAGCAGGCAGGACTCGAAGACCCAATTCCATATCGCATTAAACCTGTTTATATTTAGACATATTTTTGTTTTAGGAATACAATAAAATTCATTCCTTTTTGTCTAAACATTTTTTTATTCGTAATTTTGCATTTTAATTTTGTTGACCCTGTAGCTCAGGGGTAGAGCACCTGACTTTTAATCAGGGGGCCGCAGGTTCGATTCCTGCCAGGGTCACAATGCAATTTAGTTTTGAATTTCTGATAGGTCAAGGAAATTAATAATACAAGTTTCTTTGCAATCATCAAAAGAAACTAATCATTTTATAGATAGCTTCATTGAAAGAATGGGTCGTTCGTAAAGTCGAATGGCTCCCATTGTTTGTATAACAAAATCAAGGAGGTTCTATGGAGTTACCAATCGAAATTCGTGCGATGCTAACGCCTTCGCAATTGAGGCGGTTCAATGAATTAACAGAATTTGAGCAGCAATCATTTTTATACGAGATTTCGAAGCATTTAGTTAAACCAACTACTTTATTGATTTTAACAATTTTAGGGATTCACTATATCTATTTGAAACAAATTGGGAAGCAGTTTAAGTTTTGGTTTACACTTGGTGGGTTGGGAATTTGGTATTTATTGGATTTAATCAATTACCGAAAAAAAACTGAAGAACACAATCAATCAATTATTCAAAGATATTTATAGCACTACGCTACGTGAAGCCTGAAGTCGATATTTAAAAAAGCACCAAAATTTCTTCGGACGGTATCTGTCTAACACTATAAGTTCGTATCTTGTTAATGAGTAACCTTTTGGTTTGAATGGGAATTCCGTTCGTGCCTGTTTTTCAATTACTACGGTTCAGATTGTAAATATTAAGTTACTTTTTCAAAATTATTATTTATCGATTTAATCACCATGCGAGGAATTTTGAGCCTATTGTTTTGCCGTCTTTAAAATTAAGAACAATTGAATAAACTCCTGAATTAAATTTGTGTTTGTTTAAATAAAGAGGAAATTTCTGGTTTTCCAAGTTCATCAAACTCTTTCCTAAAATGTCGAATATTCTGATTGAACAATCCATTTCAAATTTCTGCGATAAATCGATGATAATATGCTCATCATCGTAATCAATAATAATATTGACTTTCGAGTATTCGGATGTAATATCTTCATTAGAAATTCCCGAGGGGAAGCTGCAAAGGGATGACTGACGGCGGATGTCATTTTGAAACATTAGCCAAGTCGGTCCATTTGCTTTCCCGATGGTAAGCATATATGCTCTTCCAAAATTATTCTGGAAGTCGGGGTAATTTGCATAGCCACCAACAACGAATAAATCAAGTTGACCATCGCCATCGAAATCGGCAATCAAGGGTGCATTGTCGAAGCCAAAGCGTGGGTCGTTAAAGTCTGCTCTGAGGTCGACCGCCCAAATTTGTGTTCCTGTAAATCCATCGAGAGCGTAGACTTTTCCGCCGTCGGTTGCAAAAATTACATCGAGATTTTTATCAGAATTTACATCGGCTAAAACTGCTCCACGAAAAGCTTGTTCATAATTTGGTACAACAAATCTCCACTTTTGCGTTCCTTCGTTCGAAATTGCGAAGACAAAGAGGGAGCTGATGGCAACAACTTCACATTTTCCATCGGAATCTAAATCGCCGATGATTGCTGGTGCGCCGAAATATCCACCGCCACCGTAAAACTTCCATTTCGTGGAACCATCTTCGCCATTTAAGCAGTACAAAGTGTCATTGTAAGAGCCAATAACCAACTCGGGTTTGCCATCGTCATCTAAATCGGCTACGGCAGTGCCGTGGTAAATATGATTATTCACTGGGTAGCCCCAAAGTTTTTTCTGGTCTTTTCCATTAAAAGCAAAAATGCAGTCCTTTTTGTCGAAATTCCAAGTTGCAACAACAAAATCCAAAGCTCCATCTCCATTTAAATCCAGAATTGTGGGAGCAGTTTGTATCCACGAATTTAAATCCACAGCAAGTTCCCATTCCACCGAACCCGAACGAGCATTGATGCAGATTACATATCCGCCGAATTCGCCGTGGAGTATTTCATCATCGCCATCGTTGTCTATATCAGCAACGGTTGGTGGAGAATCGCTTCCACGAGTTGGAACGCTCCAAAGCACTTCTCCAGTTTTGCCCGAAAAGCAGTAGGTTTTCGGTGTGCAGGAACTTGGCACAATAACTTCCGGCAAGCCGTCTTTGTCGATGTCATAAAGCAACGGTGCGACGTCGTTGCATCCTTCGGTGGAACCCACAGCGGTTGAATATTTCCACAAGAGTGAACCATCTTCGCCGTTGAGGACGTAGATGTTACCATCGTTCCGATAACACCCAAAAACGATTTCCAATTTTCCGTCGCCGTCGATGTCGCCTGCTGCTGATTGCCCGAAACAAGCATCTCTTGTGTCGAATGTCCATTTAATTTTAGGTTCCAAAGAAATGGCATTGTAAATTTGAAAAATCGAAAAGCAAACAGATAATGGAATAAGAGCAAAAATTTTCTTTTGAAATTTTGATATTTTAAAAATGTTTTTAATCATCGTATTCTGCAATTATTTAAATTTTGAAATTACAAAATCGAAACAAACAGAAAGCAACAATTTACTAATGGTAATTTCTCAATGCAGTCCACCCTATTTTTGAACTTTAAAAATTTATCATATTTTGCTCTATCGTTGGGGCAATTTATGAATTGCATTTAGAAAATTTTTCAGGCATCGGATGTTTGCGAAACATCCGATGTATTTTTGTAATGAACCCCGTTAGGGTCACGAACGAGGATTTTCCGTCAAGCCATCACGTAATTTAATATCTTGTAAGGGCGGATAATTATTCGCCCCTACAACAAAACTTTTGGGAAAAGATTTTTGTTGAGCTAAAATTATCCAAGTATTTTCACAAAAAATCAAAAATAAATTTAGTAATTTTTGGTTTTTAATATGTGAATTAGGATTTAAAATATGTCGAAAAATTTAGAAGAGCAGGAGCAACAAGAGATTCGCATTCCAAAGTCCCCTGTTTATCGGGGAATAATCGATTTCGATTACAAACCTGTATTCACTGGAAACATAGAGAAAGATATTGAAATTCTCCTCGAAACTACTCGTAATGCAGTTAAAGAGAATTTTACTGACCATTATAAGAATAGTGTCGAAAAGGCAGCTCGTATTGTTTACGAGCTATTTAAGGATGACCGTCGTGGCGATGGAACGATGTTTTATACTCATTTCTTCGAAGCTGCACACATACTTTTGAAGAAATTTAAGTTTTACGACCTGAATACATTGGTTGCAACGATACTTCACGATAGCATCGAAGATAAACCCGAGCAAATTAGCTACGATTTTATCAAGAAGGAATTCAACAAGGAAGTTGCCGATATTGTCGACGGAGTCACAAAGATAACGAATAATGTCGACATTGAACGAACATTTAATTTATCCATCGATAAACCAGCCACATTCGATGACATAGAAATTGCAACGATTAAGAAGTTGCTTCAATATGGGCTAAAAAATCCCAAAATATTCTTCGTCAAATTAGCCGATAGATACCATAACATCTTAACACTCTATGGAATAAAGCGAGCAGAGCGTCGGAGGGAAATTGCCCTGCAAACGATTAACGTCTACTTGCCTATTGTTAAAATCTTGGAATACGAAGATGTAGCCCGCGAACTTCGTGATTATTGTTTGTTTCATATAATTGCCGACAATCCCGAAAGTGCAAAATCTCAATATCAAAAACTAATTCAATTTCACACCCAAGCACACGAAGATTTTGTGAATCTTCTAATTGATTATAAAATTGAAGAAGTTTTGAGTGATGCCCTTCGGAAAATCTCCGAACAAATACTTTTGCTTCCTGCACACAAAGGGCTTTTCGACCTCTATCAGGCTCTTTTACGAGAGAATTGGCAACTACCAAACAATTATTCTCATTTTTATCTTCTTATCGACATCCCTTTGAGCGTTTTCGACAAGGATAAACTTATTGCAATCGCGGGAACTCTTTCTAAATACTTTAATGTTCTTGAATCGGAAACTCTTAATGACTCAAGCATTCCTTCAAGATTGATTATGCAAGAGTTTCCAATTCAAAAATATACATTAGGAGTTAACAATAGGAAAATACTCGAAGTAGTTGTCAGAATCGTGCCTTCCGAAACTTTGGAAAAACTGAACATTCAGGAAGTTTTAAACAAACGTGACCTGAAATATTTTTACAATGAGCAGGAATACAATGCACTAATGGAAATTATGGATTATCTGATTCAGGGCACATCCGAAAACAAGATGGAAAAGATTCTTTATTATACAAAACGAATGTTTCGAACCGAAAATATTTTTATCAAAATTGTTAATAAGGATATATACAATTATGTTCCCAAAGGTTGGACCATATTGGATTTGGCATTCCGAGAATATGGCGAAGATGCATTTAAGTTGATAACTGCAAAGGTTCGAAACCCCGTAACCGAAAAAGAGGAAAACCAAAAATTCGATTATATTCTTCAACAAAATGATGAGGTTGAGTTTTACTTTAGCAAGGAAATTTTGTTGACACCCGAAGAGTTAGAGAATTTGAAACCATATTCTTTGAATGCAATAAATGAAATTCGCAAGTTTATCGAAAAAGCAAGAGCGAAGGAAAAAGAGACAAGGACGGGGCAGTTCTTCAAGGTTGTTAAGTATGTTGGGAAAGACGAGCAGGGCGTCCTTCGACAAATCATTGACGAGAGCGATAAATTCCATATCAATTTGAGGGAGAATATTGCACAGGAGAATATTCGGGACAAGTTTCACGGGAGAATTTCCGCCGATTTTAAAAGTCCCAAGAAGATGAATTTGTTCTTGATTGAATTAGCCAAGATAAAGAATGTTCTCGAAATTTCCGTTGAGGATAAAACCGAAAGTGCTATCGCCAACACAAAAAAGAAATAATTTTCACTGTTGATAAAATAATTCCAATTTGAAAAGCAAAGATTGTTCATATTTAGCCTTGTTATTGATTAAAAGTAGCCAATGGTTAAAATTGTTCATTAATCAATATCTCCTTTCTTGTCTTAATCTTTGAAATAAAACAGGATAGGAATGTATGCTGGTTGGCATTAAATTTGTTGTTTCCTTTTTTTATGAAAATTTTAAAGGAACAATGTCGATAAAGTTGTATTTGTTTAAAGAGCGTTTGCCTTTGATGCAAAGAGCATTAGACACATATACTTTGAGATTAAAGACCACGGCGGAAAATATAGCCAATGTGAACACTGTTGGATATTCGCCAAAATATGTAAAGTTCGAAGAATATTTTCAGAATTCAATGAATCAAATAAAGATTGGTTCGGAGGTAAATACAGCAATAACAAGCGAGCTTGAAAGTTTGCCAGAGCCAAAAGTGGAAACCGTCGAGCCAAGCGTGAGCGAGCAATACTTTGCTGGGCAATCGCATGTAAATATTGACCGAGAAATGGCTACTTTGGCAGAGACACAAATCAAATTTCGCTTTGTCTCGAAATTGCTGAAACGGTATTTTGCAAATTTGAATTCGGCAATAACTGGAATTCGTGAAATGTGATTTGTTTTTAAGTATTTATACTTATTGTTGTGATATAGAAAAGAATAAATTTGATGTTGTATGGGTGGGAACATTTTTGAAATATTTCGAATAAGTAGCGAAGGTTTGCTTCTCCAAAGGCAAAGGCTAACTTCAATTGCTAAAAACATTGCAAATGCAAATACAACAAGAACCGAGAATGGGGAACCCTATCGAAGGGAAATTGTAATTGCCCGAGCAAAAGAGGATGATAGTGCGTTCCATCGAGAATTCAATAACTATTTGGGTCCGTTGAAAATTTTAAAGGAGCAAGTTCCGTTGGAAGTAGGGCAGAAAATTCCCGAAACCCAATATTTAGATATCGAAATTAAGAAAGATATGTCCGAAGGTCGTTTAGTTTATGACCCATCGCACCCTGATGCCGATGAAAATGGCTATGTTCGTTATCCAAATGTCAATGTGGTAACCGAAATGGTGGAGATGATAACCGCCCAGCGAGCATTCGAGGCAAATGTCTCGGTTATTGAATCTGCAAAAAATGTGGCACGAGATTCGTTGGATATTTAATATTTAAGATAGATTATGAAAATTAATCCTTTGAATGTGTATTCGCAATATGAGGTTCGAAATACGAACCAAGCGGAAAACATTCAAAAGTTGATTAACGACAACGTACAAAAAGTTGCTCCTCAAAAGAAGCAGGAACAAAAGAAGGACGAGCTTTCGCTTGAATTGAAAGACCAGAATAGTATCATTAGTCGTCAGGAACGGGAATTTTTTATCAAAATGTTTCCCGAAAGTTCGAATAAAATAGAGAATCATATCCTTTTCAATAGGAATGGCAAGGTTCAATCGTACAACTATGCAAAAGGCACAATCATCGATGCTCGTGTTTAACAATTTATGGAGGGCTTATGCCTATTCGTGTTGATGAATTAAACTTACAAAGGCAACTTGAGCTGGAACTGATAAAATCGAAGGAAAAAACATCTGCTTCGAGTGGTTCTTTTATCGATACATTGAAGCAGATGATTGAAGAGGTAAACCAAATGCATAAGGAATCGGCTGAATTGCAAGAGAACTTCATCAAAGGGGAGCCGGTCGATATCCACGAAGTTATGATTGCTGCCGAAAAAGCCAAAACAAGTTTCCAGTTGTTGATGGAAATTCGAAATCGTTTCTTAGACCTTTACCGCGAAATTATTCGACTTCAAGTTTAAGGTTGAAATTTTATGGCAAAATCTGGTATCTTTGGGCAAGCATCAAATTTTATTAGCAAATTGTCTTTACTTCAAAAGATTGTTCTTTTTGGTGTAACCTTTGCAGTTTTGTTTGGGCTAATTTACATCGTTGTCAAAACCAGCAACAAAGTTGAATATGCTGTTTTGTTTTCTCAATTGGAACCGAACGAGGCTGGCAAAATTGTCGAGAAACTTAAGGAAAAGAAAATCAATTACAAGTTGGAAGAGAATGGAACAACCATATTAGTGGATAAAAACAAAGTTTACGACACACGAGTGAGCATTGCCGCCGAGGGATTGCCCGAGAGCGGGGTCGTTGGATACGAAATTTTCGACAAAACAAATCTTGGGATGAGCGAGTTTGTGCAAAAGTTGAACTTTCGTCGAGCACTCGAAGGAGAATTGTCTAAAACTATTAGTTCGTTAAATGGTGTGAAAAAGGCTCGTGTTCATATAGTTATACCCGAAAAAGCCTTATTCGAAAAGGAACAAAAACAGCCCACCGCATCTGTTACTCTTCAACTTGCAGGTGAAAATGCGCTTAGCAAATTAAATATTCGAGGTATACAAAACCTTGTTGCGGCGAGTGTCGAAGGATTGACACCAAACAATGTAACAGTTGTTGACCACCGAGGTAAAATCATTTCCGAGTCGGAACTCGACCCGAATTCACTTCTTGGAAAGACCCAAACTCAACATGAGCAACAAATCAGAGTGGAGCAATATTTAACGAACAAGGTTCAATCGCTTCTCGATGGAGTCCTTGGACCGGGAAACTCCGAAGTTCGTGTCTCGGCTGATTTAGATTTTACCCAAATTGAAAAGACAATAACAGATTTTAATCCCGATAAACAGGTGGCTCGCCGTGAGCAATCGACCTCGAACAATGCAAAAACAGTTGATTCTTTGCAATATCCCGCACCGAACAGAACGGTTGAGCAGTCCAATACTATTGCTGAATATGAAATTCCCCAAACAATTGAAAAGATTGTTAATGGGGTGGGTACTATAAAAAGGATAACTGTAGGAGCGTTGATAAACGGAACTTATAAAGTTGTCGAGAAAGACGGAAAACGGCAAGTTGAATATATTCCTCGAACTGAGGAAGAGATAAAAAAACTCGAAGAAATTGTTAAAAATGCAGTTGGTTTCGACCCAAATCGTAATGACCAAATAAGCATTGTCAATGTTCCATTCGACACTCAGGTTCCAGAGCCTGAAGTACTACAGCCAACGAGCCCGTGGTATTTACAACCTGAATACTTGCGACTTTGGGGGTTGATTGCCGCTATTCTTATTACAACTTTAGTTATCTATCTGTTCTTCCATTCTCGCCACATCAAGGAAACAGCAAGAATAGCAATGGCATTGCCCGAACCAAGGAAGTTGCTCGAGGAAGAAAAAGTTGATATTGAGCGAGAATTGGAAGGTTTAAGAGCAACCGAAGAACAAATGCTTTTCTTGCCAACAGAAATGCCCGAGCAATTGCTTTTGACCGAAGAAGCTGGCGGAGTTTCAATCCCAGAAGAAGGCATAGACCTTTCCATTATCAAAAAACCTTCGATTAAGCTTGCCGAAGCCCCTCCTTTGACCGAAGAAGCTTTGATGAAGATTGAAATTAAAGATAAAATTAAGGATTTCATCGAAACGAATCCAACCGATGCAGCTAAACTTATCAGGATGTATCTAACACAAGAAGAACCACAAAAACGAGAGATTTATTAAAATTAAATGAAAATTAAATTCGTTTAAAAGAAAAAAACGGGCTTATGAAAAAGAAAGAATATAAATACGAAGATTTAACGCCAAAGCAAAAAGCTGCTGTTCTTTTAATGTCGCTCGATGTAGACACAGCTGCGAAAGTCTTTAAGCAACTTAGTATCGAAGAAGTTGAGCAAATCGCACTGGAAATCACCAACTTACAGGACTTGCCTGCCCAAATTGTTGACCAAGTTCTCGAAGAATTTTACCATTTGATGACTGCCCAAAGCTTTATGCTCGAAGGTGGTCTGGAATATGCCCAGCAACTACTCGAAAAAAGTTATGGCTACGACCGGGCAAAAGAGATAATCGAAAAAATTCGTGTTTTAACAAGTGTACGAGGTTTTAGCATTTTAAAGAAAGCAGACCCTCAGCAGTTAGCTAATTTCCTTGTTAAAGAACATCCGCAAACCATTGCCTTAATTTTGTCGCATTTGCCTCCCGATTTAGTCGCAGAAGTATTGGCGGAATTTAATGAACAATTGAGAATCGAAACCGTTTTGAGAATAGCCAAGCTTGGCAAGGTTTCGCCTCAATTGCTACAAGAGGTTGAGCACGTTGTTGACCAAATTGCCGAGCAAACACTTTCGCAGAGTCTGGCTTCTGCTGGTGGTGCACAACTTGTAGCAAATATATTGAACAAGAGCAATGCGACTATTGCTAAATCTCTCCTTGAACATATTGAAGAGAAAGATTATGGCTTGGCGTTAGAAATTAAGCGACTGATGTTCCTGTTCGAAGATATTGTTACCTTGGATGACCGCAGTATTCAAAGAATCTTGCGTGAAGTCGATAAGCGCGACCTTGCACTTGCACTTAAGGTTTCCGATGAAAAAGTTAAGCAGAAGATATTCAAGAATATGAGCGAAAGAGCGGCGGCGGTTGTTAAAGAAGAACTTGAATTTATGGGTCCTGTGCGATTGAAAGAAGTCGAAGCAGCCCAAATGCGAATTGTCGATATTATTAAGAGGCTTGAAGAGCAGGAGGAAATTGTTATTGGCGGCCGTGGTCGAGAAGATATTTTTGTATAGTTTTATTTGTTAAAAGATGCATACTCTCAAAGTTAAATTAAGCAAAAAGGACAAGCAAAAGACAAATAAAAGTGGATTAGAAAGCTCAGTTATTAAGCAAATTATACCTGAGATAGAATTATATCAATTCGAAGAGCTAACCCGCGAAGCCGTAAAGCCCGAATACGACGACTTTGAGTCCTTCTTCGATGATTTTACAGAGAGCAAACCCAAACGTCCAAAGCAAGCCAAAAAAGTTTTACCCAAGCCTTTGTTTACAATTTATTTTTCAATTCCTAATTATTGTAAGCCTATTGATATAAATCTTGACAAAGTCAAGAAAATCGAATTCGAAAAGGAAGAAATTCAGAGGCAAGTCCAATCTGCCTACGACAAAGGCTTCGAAGATGGCCAGCAAGCAACCCAGTTGGCTTTGGCAGAGGATTTTAACAAATTGGAAGATTGGGTTCGCCGAATTGACCAAGTCACTGAAAATTTAACGCAAGAGTTTTCCCACAAAATTAGAGAGTTGAAGAACGCCATTGTACCAATTGCTATAAAAGTTGCAGAACATATTTTGCGAACTGAAATCAAGGCAAATCCAACGGTAATTGAGAACCAAGTGGCGAAAGCACTCGAAATTTTGGATAATGAGAAGATTTTTAAAATTAGATTGAATCCCGACGATATTGAAATTCTGGAAAAAGTTAACAGTAGATTATTGGCTGAACCAAAGCTCGAATCTGTGGAAATCGTTCCCGATATTTCAATAAATTTAGGTGGTTGTATTATCGAAGCAGAAATAGGCCAGATTGACGCAACAATTGAATCTCAACTTAAGAGAATTGAGTCTGCCTTGTCGAATTTGACAAACGATATTGACGAGGAAAATGTTTGAGATTTCTAAAATTAAGGATAAGATAATAGAGGAAATACCAAAGATTGACACTTTAGTCAATACTGGAAGGGTCACCAAAGTTATAGGTTTAGTTTTAGAAAGCGAGGGACCGAAAGCTAAAATCGGAGAAATTTGCCATTTAGTAAATAAAAATGGAAAAGTAATAAGCACTTCCGAAATTGTAGGTTTCCGAAACAATCAAATTCTTTCGATGGTTCTGGGCGATTTGATTGAAATTGAGCCCGGAACTAAAATTGTCGCTACGGGTGAAACATTGAAAATCAAGGTTGGCGATGCATTGCTTGGTCGAGTTCTGGATGGTTTGGGAAACCCAATTGATGGAAAGGGGGAAATCCAAAGTAGCAAAAAGCGTTCTGTATATGCCTCGCCTCCAAGTCCTTTGCAACGACAAAGGATAACAACACCCGTTGCAACTGGAATCAAGGCAATAGATGGCTTGTTAACTTTGGGAAAAGGTCAAAGAATTGGCATTTTTTCGGGCTCGGGTGTTGGCAAATCTACTCTTCTTGGTATGATTGCAAGGAAGACCAGTGCGGACATTAACGTTATTGCCTTAATTGGTGAAAGAGGTAGAGAGGTTCGGGAATTTTTAGAGAAGGACTTGGGCGAAGAGGGATTAAATCGTTCGGTTGTTGTAGTTGCTACAAGCGATGCTCCTTCGCTCGTTAGGGTAAAAGCGGCGTTGGTTGCAACCACAATCGCAGAATATTTTCGAGACCAAGGTCTTGATGTAATGTTGATGATGGATTCATCCACCCGATTGGCTATGGCTCAAAGGGAAATTGGGCTAACAATTGGGGAACCCCCAACTACAAAAGGATACACTCCGAGTGTATTTGCTCTTTTACAAAAGGTTATGGAACGAGCTGGCACAAGTGTTAAAGGTTCTATCACAGGACTGTATACAGTTCTCGTCGAAGGAGATGATTTAAATGAACCAGTGGCTGATACTGCACGGGGAATATTGGACGGGCACATTGTTCTTTCGCGAAAGCTGGCATCAATGGGGCATTATCCTGCAATTGATGTGCTTGAAAGCATTAGCCGTGTTATGAATGATATTATTTCGAAAGAACATAAGCAAGCGGTATCGATTGCGATTGAAAATCTTGCAACTTATAGGAATGCAGAAGATTTAATAAGCGTTGGGGCTTATCAAAAAGGCACAAATCCCAAAATCGACCGTGCAATTGCTATGCACGAAGTTCTTACCAGTTTTCTTCGCCAAGATATTGATGAAACTCATAGTTTCGAAGAAACTGTAAAGAGGTTAATTGAAATAACATCGAGAAGTTAAAATGGCAAAGAAGTTTTCTTATCGATTGGAAACTTTTTTAAACCTTAAAACCTTTAAAGTAAAGGAGATTGAGGAGAATATTCAAAAAGTTTTGTATTATCGAACTCAAACAGAGGAAGAAATTCGAAAAAATCAAGAATATCTTGCTATGTTGAATAACAACCGAAATGGGCATTTCAAAGCAATTGAAATACAAGCATTAAATTATCATAAGGAAGCTGTTAAAGATGAAATCGAAAACCTTCGGGGTCAGTTGGCACGAATCATAGAAATCGAAAACATCCTTCGTCAGCGTCTTGTTGAAGCGATGAAAGAGGAAAAAGTTCTTCAAAAACTTAAAGAACGGCAATTCGAGGCATATATGTACGAAGTCAATCGAGAAGAAACAAAACTTTTGGATGAAATAACTGTTCAAAAGGAAATTAGGAAAAACCACGCAGGTCTGGAATGAATATCAAACAAGCATTAATCGTGCTTGCTATCGTTGTTGGTTCGTTGATTTTTATTTTTCTCATTATTTTGGGATTGTATAAATTTTTTCCCGAGATTTTTGGTTTAAAGAAAGAAACAAAGACCGAAAAAGTCGAGGCGTTGAAAACAGAATACAAAAATGAGCCTATGATTGTTCTTTCTCGTCGCGAATATGACGAGTGGCTCCAAAAGTCATTTAATGCATCTGCGATTGTTGCAGAAAATCAATTTCTTTCGAATTATTCCAAATATCTTCAGGATTCATTGAAGAAGTTGAGCAATCAATTCACAGGTTTGGAAAAATTCAACAAGGACTTGAGCGATAGTTTGAAGGATTGGAAAGGGAAATATGATGAGAAATCCCGCCAAGTTCAAACTCTTTTGGCTCAGATTCAACAAAAAGACAAGATGATTGCAGAGCTGAACTCACGGTTTGAACAGATTTCGAAAAGTGGTAAAGCCACCACAGATTCCGCCAAGCAAGTGGTATATTCAACATTTGCAAAGATATTTGAAAATTCAAATCCACAGGAAGTTGCAAAAATTCTTGAACATTTAGATGAACAACAGGCACTGGCAATATTGAAATCGATGTCAAAGAAAAAAGCTGGCAAGATTATTGATGCTCTTTCTCCTGAACGAAGCGCCAAGATTTTAGAAGCTTCGTTTGAAAAGTGAAATAAGTTCTTTAAATAAAATAAATTAGGCAGGATGCCAAAATGAATGCAAGGACGCTTGAAATTTTTATTGACAATATTCAACAAAACTCTGGTGAATTTTTAAACCAGAAGTCGAAAATTAAACATAGATTTTCGGAAGACCTTACTGCTGTCGACTTTTTGAATCCATTCATTGAATCCTTGCTTGGGTTAGAAAATCCAAGTCATATCAAAGAAGGAAAAATTATACCTACTGAAAACACCAATTCAGAATCTAAAATTTTAGGGAATGAACAACAGGAAATTCACGGAATACATCAAATCATCAAGTATTTAGAGGATTTTGGGGAGGAACAGATTTCGAAGCAAATTAATTCGAATAAATTAGTATTAAATGAATTAGCCAAAGAGTCTTCGGCTTCGAAACAAGAATTGGGCTACAAAAACACAAAAAAAGTGTTTCCAGTATTGAATAACAATTTTTCTTCTTATGGCAATCATAAATTGTCACTTTCGGAGGTAGCAAAACAAATAAGCCAATCATCGGATAAGGTTTTTCTTAAGATGTTTAATTCCTTTAATTCGAAAACTGAAACAAATAGCTCATTTTCGGATATGCTCAACACCTTTGTTTTAAATTCACCACGAGATATTGATTTTTCCAAGCCAGTGGTTAAAATAGAAAAGGGGAAAGAAATAAATCAAAACATTCCAAGCGTTTTTCAATCCATCATAGATAATGAAACTTCTGAATCTTTGGAAAAAAGTGAAAGACCGAACCAAAAGTTGAATTTAATAGACCAAAATTATTTTAAAAATGAGCAACTAAATCAGGATGCAGATAAAAATCAAATTAATAATTTTTCGGATAATCAACATAAATTTGAACAAAGGGATAAAACTGAACAGAAACCTGTTGAAAAATCAACAAATTACATAAGTAATTTTGATAAAACTACCGAACCCGAGCCGAGCAAGGTTTCAACATTGAACCAACTGAATTCGCAAGTTAAATTTGAAAGTGAGTTAACAAAGGAAACACTTAAACCCAGTGCAAATATTCATATAGCAAGGATTTCCGAGTTGCCACAGAAAATATCTTCATTTGTTGAATCAATTAACCAATTCCCAGCGAGAGCAGAGATTACATTGAGCCCAAAAAGTCTTGGTATGGTAATTGTTGATATAACAGTGGTGAATAACGAAGTTAAAGTTATGTTTAAGACCGAAACAAAAGAAGCACAGCAAATTCTTGAAAGCCAAATTGGGACATTAAAGGATAAACTTGCTTCGCTTGGATTCGACAAACAAAATTTTGAGTTTGTTAATCATAGCGAAGGGAATTTGCTTTCGGGATTTGCCAATTACCGAAATGAAGGACGAAACGAGGAGGAAAATCTCCGTCGACAATTCCTTCGCTCCTTTGCCAATTTAAGGACAAAGAATGAAAATTATTTCGAAAATATATGGAGGGAAAATGATTTCCAGCATCAATCAAGCGAACGCCAGTGGTAATACAATTGGAATTACCACAAAAAAGGAAACCTCGATGGGCAAGGATGATTTTTTGAAATTGTTGACTATACAGTTGAAATCACAAAATCCGATGAAACCTATCGACAATATGGAATTTGCAACGCAACTTGCCCAGTTTTCCCAACTCGAGCAATTGACTAATATTCGAACAATTCTGGAAAATCAAAATTCAATTTTTCAGGAGTTGAAACAAACTTTGGAAGGAACAGTTATGGGCACCGTGCTTGGCGATTACGCCACCGCATACTCTAACAAGATGTATTTTAACGGCGACAACACCCCAACAATTGGCTACTCGCTCGATTCTACTGCTCAAAAGGGGGAAGTAATCATCAAAGATGCGAGCGGGCGTGAAGTTCGTAGATTCCCCCTCGATTCCAGAAGCCTCGAACAGGGCGAACATTCTATATCTTGGGATGGCACGGATAATTCGGGCAACAAAGTTCCTGCAGGAGAGTATTATGCCCAGATTGTTGTAACAAATCCAAACGGAAGCACATTTAATGTTTCGACATACGCCACTGGCAAAATCGAGGCGATTCGTTTTAAAACCGATGGGACTGTGTTGGTGATTGATAATATTGAAATTCCTTTGAAGAATTTGATTTCTGTCAAAACAAAAGTGTAGAAAGGAAATGGAAGTCGATGGGGTGAATTTGCCTTTTTTACCAATTGGTGGGGTCGATGCACTTCGCCAAACGAAAGTCCCTGCACCGACAAATCCCGCTTTTGGCAAAAGTGATTTCCAGAAAATTTTCGAAGCAGAGGTCAACAACTTAAAATTCTCTGCCCATGCAAAAGCAAGGCTAACAAGCCGTGAAATTTCACTTACCGATGCCGACATTGCAAAATTGCATAATGCAATTCAAACTGTCGAAGCAAAAGGCGGTCGCGAAAGCCTTGTCGTTTTTTCGGACAAGTCGTTTTTGGTTTCAATTCCGAATCGCACAGTTATAACGGTATTTTCGAACAACAATCTCGAGGAGCGTGTAATTACGAACATTGACAGTGTGATTTTCGAATCGTAACGGAGCTGGACCTCGCCCGATGGCAGGAGGCTCCCCAGATACTCCGAACGACCGAGGAGTTAAAAACAAGAATTTTTTAACCATATTTATCAACAAAAAAGGGAGGTATTATGTCAATCTCAAGAGCACTTTCAATCGGAACAAGTTCATTGCGAAGCCATCAGCGAAGGTTCGACGTTATTGCAAATAACGTCGCAAATATCAATACCTACGGCTTTAAGGGCTCTCGTGTGAATTTTGTAGAACAGTTTAATCAGGTATATAATCGTGGGAGAGCTCCAAATGTCACAACAGGGCAAAATGGTGGTTTGAATCCATTGCAATTTGGACTTGGTGTTAGGGTTGGCTCTGTTGTAGCCGACCTTTCGCAGGGTGTAATTGAAAACACTGGTCGACCGCTCGATATGGCAATTCAAGGCGATGGTTTCTTTGTTTATCAACTTTATGGCAAACAGTATTTCTCCCGTTCTGCACCAATAATCCGCGATAGCGAAGGAAATTTGATTGACCCAACAACCGGCGCCATATTGCAAGGCTACAGTGTTGTCAGAAATGCTAATGGTTTTATTATTCGGGATGCCAACGGGATTAGTTCGTTAAATAAGACAATTTCCAATTTGCAAATTCCGACAACAACTATTTCGCCCCCAAACCAAACCCAGAATATCCGATTAGTTGGCAATCTTGACGCAAACACTGCAACAAATGGTACCGCCGTTACAAGTATAACAATTTACGATAACAATGGAACTTCGCACGTGCTTAGCTTTACTTTTACCAAAACTTCCAATCCAAACGAATGGTCTCTTTCGGCTACTATCGATGGGAATGCGCTGACTTTGGGAACAACTACCATTACATTCAACCCCGACGGCACGATTAACACACCTACAAGTTTGACCATTAATGCATCGGATTTAAACACTGCACTGGGGCAGAATGTATTCGATGCAACAACTCCAAAAAACATTAATGTTGAACTTGCCCCTACCGCCAATCTTTTGCAAGGTATTACTCAATTTGCAGGAACAAGCACTGTTAGCTTTTCTTATCAGGATGGTTACACTTCGGGTGAGTTAGCCGACCTTTCGGTGGATGACACCGGCAAAATTTGGGGCTCCTTCACAAATGGCAAAACAGAATTGCTTGGGCAAGTTGCAATCGCACGTTTTGCAAATCCAGCTGCATTGGTTCGCGAAGGCAATAATTTCTTCTCTGTGTCCCCCGATAGTGGTATTCCAATCTTCGGAACTGCAAACGAAACTTTCTCTTCGACAAGGATTTATTCTGGTGCACTTGAACAATCTAATGTTGACCTTGCTGAGCAGTTTACTGATATGATTACAACACAGAGGGCATTCGAAGCAGCTGCACGAACAATTACAATTACCGACACAATACTTGCTGAAACTAATAATTTGAAGCGATAATAATGAAATAATAGAAGGGAAGTGAAAAAAGGGGCGAATTTTCGCCCCTTCTTTATTTTAAGCATATTGTGATTACTTATTTGTCATCTACCACGGTAAAATCGGCTTCTTCGACGTTCGATTTGCCTTGGTCCGATGATTTTCCGTCCGAGCCGGAAGTTCCAGTCGAAGCTTGCGAGGTTGCGCCAGCTTGTTGATACATTCTGGTCGAAGCTTCGCTCCAAGCTTGATTTAAAGCATCAATAGCAGCGCGAATCTCGGCTGTGTTGTTCTCTTTAACAGCCTTATCAAGTCGATTTCGTGCATTTTCAATTTTGGCCTTGTGTTCGGGAGATAATCTATCGCCAAGTTCTTTAAGTTGTTTGTCGGTCGAGTAAATCAAGTTGTCGGCTTGGTTCTTCAAGTCGATTTCTTCTCGGCGGCGTCGGTCTTCTTCGGCGTGCAACTGGGCTTCGCGTTTCATTCGCTCGACTTCCTCCTTGCTTAAACCACTCGAAGCTTCAATTCTGATGTTTTGTTCTTTACCTGTGGCTTTATCCTTTGCGGAAACGTGGAGAATTCCATTTGCGTCGATATCAAATGTTACCTCGATTTGCGGAACTCCACGAGGTGCTGGAGGAATCCCGTCTAAATGGAACCTACCGAGCGAGCGATTGTCGCGTGCTAATGGTCGCTCGCCTTGCAAAACGTGTATTTCAACCGAGGTCTGATTATCCGTTGCAGTCGAAAAGATTTCCGTCTTACGCGTCGGTATCGTAGTATTTGCGGGAATCATCACAGTCATAACACCACCAAGAGTTTCGACCCCAAGGCTCAACGGAGTGACGTCGAGCAGCAGAACATCTTGGACTTCACCAGCGAGCACTGCGCCTTGAATTGCAGCGCCAACAGCAACAACTTCGTCGGGGTTAACGCCTTTCGATGGCTCGCGACCAAAGAAGTTCCTAACTAATTCTTGTATCTTGGGAATACGAGTTGAACCGCCAACAAGGATAACTTCGTCGATTTGTGCTGGCACAATCTTGGCGTCCTTTAAGGCTTGTTCAACTGGACCAAGGGTCTTTTCGAATAAATCCATACATAGGCTTTCGAACTTGGCACGAGTGATTGTCATATTCAAATGCTTTGGTCCGTCGGCAGTTGCTGTAATAAATGGCAGATTTATTTCTGTTTGAAGCAATTGCGAGAGTTCGCACTTGGCTTTTTCGGCTGCCTCGCGCAACCTTTGCAAAGCCATTGGGTCTTTGCGTAAGTCGACGCCTTCTTGTTTCAGGAATTCGTCGGCAATATAGTCAATCAGGCGTTGGTCGAAGTTATCGCCACCGAGGTGCGTGTCGCCATTTGTAGATTTTACCTCGAATACGCCTTCGCCAATTTCCAGAATGGAGATGTCGAATGTTCCACCGCCAAGGTCGTAAACGGCAACAGTAAGGTTTCGTCCTTTCTTGTCCAAACCATAAGCCAAAGCGGCTGCGGTCGGCTCGTTGATAATTCGGCGGACATTCAATCCTGCAATTTCTCCTGCATCTTTTGTTGCCTGACGCTGTGCGTCGTTAAAATATGCAGGGACAGTGATAACGGCGTCGGTAACTTTTTGACCAAGATAATCTTCGGCAGTTTGCTTCATCTTTTGCAAAATCATTGCCGAAATTTCTGGCGGCGAGTAGAGTCGACCGTTAATATCCACTCGCACAGAGTTGCCGTCCGGCGATGGAACCACTTTATATGGAACCATCTTCATTTCTTCTTGAACTTCTTCGGGGCGTCTGCCCATAAATCTTTTAATCGAGTAGACCGTATTGGTAGGGTTAGTGATTGCTTGACGCTTTGCAGCTTGTCCTACCAATCTTTCGCCAGTTTTTGTAAATGCTACCACCGATGGTGTTGTTCGGCTGCCCTCGCTGTTGGCTATAACAACAGGAGTGCTGCCTTCCATCACTGCTACAACAGAGTTTGTTGTACCAAGGTCAATTCCGATAATTTTTCCCATATCTTTCCCCTTATTTATGAAACATAATTTTCTTTTTCAAAAACGATAGCAAAAGTGTTCCGCACACTTCTGCTATCTTTATAATTTTTAATAGACGCTATTGTTTTCAATATATTACTTTATTATTTAACTTCAACAAGTCGTTCTTTTGGTGTTTTAACTTCGGATTTTGCAATGCTTATTGTTAGAACGCCATTTTCGAATTGTGCTTTAACTTTGTTTGTGTTCAAGTCATCGGGTAATTGGAACGCACGGTGGAAGTGTCCATAAATTCGTTCGCTTCGGCAGCAAGTCTTGTTGTCGATATTTGGGTCAATCCTCTTCTCTCCGCTTACTATCAATACCTTGTCGTCGTTGATTGTTATCTTAATGTCTTCCTTCTTGACTCCGGGAAGCTCGAACTCGAAATAAACATTGACATCATCTTCCCAAATATCGACAATCGGAGTGAATTCTGCCGAAATATCGACATCTTTTTCTATTGTCGAATCTATAAGATTCGAGATGTTTCGTAACATATTTTCCATTTCCCACATTGGATTAAATCTTCGCATTTTCATTTTATCCTCCAGATTTTGTTAATAAAAATAAAAGGTTCCTGCCCGAAGGGGGCAGGAAATTTTTAGCTAATTGGTATTTCGATTTGTTTCGGTGGTTCAGGCTCGATTTTTTCCAAAGTAATTGTTAATACGCCATTCTCAAATTTAGCCGAGACGTTGTCTTTCTTAACATTGTCGGGCAACATAAACGACCTTTGGAATGAGCCGTAGCTTCGCTCGACACGTATAAAATTTCGCTCTTTGTCTTCGGTCTTGAACTCACGCTTCTTCTCACCTTTGATAACAAGGATGTTGTCGTCATTAATCGTAACCTTCACGTCGTCCTTGTTAACGCCGGGAATCTCGACGGTTACGTAAAGGTGTTTTTCGTCTTCGGAGATATCGACTCGCGGGGAGAAGTCGCTCGGAGTAACCGTAATTCCTTTTTCGAAATCTTCGAACATTTCGCTCATTCTTCGAGCAAGGCTTTCAAAGCTTCGGAAAGGATCAAATCTGATGATTGCCATAGCTACCTCCTTTCTTTGTTTAACATACATTCAAAATCAAATGCACTTTAAATAAAAGAAAAAGTGTGCCAAACGATTTTTGTATGTCAAAATTTCAGTTGTTTTGCAATTTTGTCAAGGATAAATTAGAATTTTTTAAATATCTATGCCAAAATTACAATTTTTGTGAAATTTTGGCAATCTTGTTTTATATGCCAAATTATGAAAAACATAAAAGAGAGGTTTTTCAACTATCGCTTTTATTTGGAGAAAATTTTAACAAAAGAATTTTTGGGTATTTCCCTTACCGACAGGTTTCGGAGGCTTTTTGCATCAATTTTTTTAATTTTGCTTATGAATATTTTAAGGCTTTTAAATAAAAATTGGAGGGGAAATGGTACTGGTTGAGTTTGCAATGTTTCCTACCGACAAAGGGGAAAGCGTTAGCCAATATGTTTCGCAGATTATTGACCATATCGACAAAAGCGGGCTAAATTATCGCCTGACACCGATGGGTACTATTCTCGAAGGGTCCTGGGATGAAGTTTTCCGTGTTATTGGCGAATGCTTCAAGATTTTGGAACCGCAGTGCAATCGAATTTACTCGACCATCAAAGTCGATTACCGCCGGGGCACCGAAAGCCGTATGAATGCAAAGGTGGACAAAATCAAAACCCTTTTGCAAAGGGAAATCAAAACTTGAAGTAGCCACCCGACGCTCTTTTCATTTGCAATGTGCATAATAAACAAAAAAGTTTGGATACTATTTAAAAATTGAATAAATTTGCGTGTAATTTTGAACTTGAAATGAACTCAAATTTTGGGTTCATTTGGTTAAATGTTATTTTAAAGGATAAATATTGTGTTTGCAAACTCAATAAGTCCAGAAGTAAAGAATTTAAACCAGCGACGTGGATTACAAATAAGATTCCAACAATTGTGAAAAAAACAAAGCAAAGGAAAAAATATGGCAACCAATGGTAACAACAAGGAACAGGAACGGGCAGAACTCCATCGCACTATTTGGCGTATTGCCGAAGAACTCCGCGGTAGTGTCGATGGTTGGGATTTCAAACAATATGTGCTTGGATTTCTTTTTTATCGCTTTATTAGCGAAAATTTAACAAATTACATTAATGAACAGGAGCGACTCGTACAGGGTCCCGATTTTGATTATGCAAAGCTTTCGGACCTACAGGCAGAATTTGGACGTGAGGTTACCATCAAAGAAAAAGGGTTTTATATTCTGCCCAGTGAGTTGTTTTGCAATGTTCGCGCCCAAGCAAAGAACGACCCCGATTTGAACCAAACGCTTGCCCGTGTGTTTCAAAACATCGAAAATTCAGCCAAAGGAACGCCAAGCGAAGATGATTTCAAAGGCTTGTTTCACGATATAGATGTGAACTCGCCTAAGTTGGGAAATACCGTCGAGAAAAGGAACGAAAAACTTCGTAAGATAATGGATGCAATTGGTGATTTGCCCTTATCCAACGGTAAGTTTTCAGAAAACACAATTGACCTCTTTGGCGATGCTTACGAGTTTTTGATGACGATGTATGCCAGCAATGCGGGGAAGTCGGGGGGTGAATTTTTCACTCCTCAAGAAGTGAGCGAGCTTTTGGCTCGTTTAACATTGGTAGGGAAAAGAGAAGTGAACAAAGTTTATGACCCAGCCTGCGGCAGTGGTTCGCTACTTTTGAAATTTGCCAAAATTTTGGGCAAAGACAAAGTGCGCATTGGCTTTTTTGGGCAAGAAATCAACCTGACCACCTACAATCTGGCTCGAATGAATATGTTTTTGCACGATATCAACTTCAACAAGTTCGACATTGCCCACGGCGATACCCTTACCGACCCTAAACATTGGGATGAGCAACCTTTCGATGCTATTGTCTCCAATCCGCCCTATTCCACTCGGTGGGAAGGCGATGCCAACCCAATCCTCATCAACGACCCGCGTTTTTCGCCTGCGGGCGTGCTGGCACCAAAGAGCAAAGCCGACTTTGCTTTTATTTTGCACTCCCTTGCTTGGCTTTCGCCAAAGGGGGCTGCCGCAATTGTTTGCTTCCCCGGTATTCTTTACCGTGGCGGTGCAGAACAAAAAATCCGCAAATATCTTGTCGATAATAATTTTGTTGACACGATTATCCAGCTGCCGCCCGACTTGTTTTTTGGCACCAGCATCGCCACTTCTATTATGGTGCTAAAGAAGAACAAACAAGATAACAACATTCTTTTTATTGATGCTTCGGATAAATTTGTGCGCGGAGGCAACAAAAACAAACTTACAGACGAGCATATAGAAGAAATTCTAAATGCTTTTACGCTGCGGAAGGACATTCCCCACTTTGCCAAACTCGTTGCTTACGATACCATTGTCGAAAACGACTACAACCTTGCCGTATCGTCCTATGTCGAGAAAGAAGATACTACCGAGGAGATTGACATAAAAAAACTCAATGCCGAGATAGAGAGAATTGTGGCAAGGCAAGCCGAATTGCGCAAGGCTATTGACGAGATTGTAAGGGAATTGGAAGGCTAATGCTATGAACCGAATCGAAAAACTTATTGCCGAGCTTTGCCCCGATGGCGTGGAGTGGAAGAAGCTGGGGGAGGTGGCAAACATTGATTTAGGAACGCAGTTAAATAAAACCGAAATGTTAACGGATGGATTATATCCTGTCTATAATGGAGGTATTAATCCATCAGGATTTTATAATGATTACAATACTGCAGAAAATTCAATAGCTATTAGCCAAGGTGGGGCTTCTGCTGGATATGTTAACTATGTTTCAACCAAATTTTGGGCAGGCGCACATTGTTTTGTAGTAAAACCTATTGAAGATAACATAATTAACAATAGGTTCTTATATTTTTATCTTAAAAATATACAAG